>Ga0326727_10014993_pt1 | contig 16738 bp, 12 predicted proteins | sample MB2enrmetagenome_FD_207643 | JGI IMG/M metagenome (GOLD analysis project Ga0326727, IMG submission 207643) | Lab enriched peat soil microbial communities from McLean, Ithaca, NY, United States - MB29MY | ecosystem: Environmental > Terrestrial > Soil > Wetlands > Peat | place: USA: New York...
TCCCTGGGATCGGTCCCCAGCGTCTCCTCGGCCGCGCGCCGGCTCAGGCCCCGCGCCCTCAGCGTCCGCAGCAGCTGTTTGCGCAGACGCTCGGTTGCACGCTTCAGTTTGCGGCTGATGGTCGCTTCATGAACTCGCAGGACGCGGCTCATCTCATGCAGGGTATGCTGGTCCAGGTAGTAGGCGGAGAGAAGGAAGCGCTCTTCCGCGGAAGCCGCGCTCAGCGTCATCTTAAGCGCCACCCGCAGATCTTCTATTTGTTCTACCTCAATCTGCTCCGAAACCGCTGCCGCCGGTTCGATCTCGCCCAGTTCAGTTTCCCGGCCGATTTTCCGGTACTGGTTCACGCGGCGCTGCGCCAGGATCGCCCGCAGCCAACCCATCAGCGATCCTCGCCCCGAGTATCGCAGCAACGGAGACCAGCGCTTGCCTTCTCGCTCCGTCAACCCGAACAGCTCCGAGTAAAGCGCGCTCGCCAACTCCTCGCCCAACGCCGCCGAGCCTGTCATCTCTATTGCAGCTCTGGTCAGCGGCTCCCGATATTGCGCAAGAAAGCTCCCCCATGCAGACTCGCGTCCCAGCGCGCATCCGCGCGCAATGGCAAGCTCCTGTAGGTGCAGCGCCCGCCAGAACATTTCCCGCTGCCCCGCATTGGCTCGCTTCCCTGGGTCGAGACCGAAATTGTCTTTGGCTCCTATCGTTTCAAGGGCGTCGGAAAACTCTGCCTTGCTTACCTCAACCAGCTCTGCACCTGAAACTCGCCAAAGCTCTTCGCCGAGGATCTCGGGCAAGAGTCGGCCCTCCGGCCCGAGTTCGATCTCGCCCGCGATCCCATTCGCGGTGCAGTCTTCTGCTCCCGGAGGTTCTGTTTGAGTAATATTGGCAGGCGGAATGTCCACGCAGGCCCATTAAATCATATTGTCCCGCTCAAGAGTCTGCGGTTTCCGTTGCCGACCAAGCGCGAAGAACACCGCTGGCGCGGGAAGCGATTGATGCCCCACGTGAAGTTCCTGTGACTGCCGGGACGAATGATCAGGGGAAGGTTGTGGCACTTGAAATCAGCAGCCGCGTGGGTCATGCCCCAGGAGCCACTGCTTCGCGGCTGGTTCGGCTTCTCTGGGCGAGGAGAGCGTTCAATTTCGCCAGCACTTCGAACGCGTCGGCTACGTACAGCACGTCCGCTTTTCCTCGCGCCCATCCGCAATTCGGGTCGAGATTTACGGCGCGGCGCTCGTTGATGAACCGCCAGCCCACGACGTGGGGTTCTTCGCCGTGGCAACAGGTGGACAAGCCTTTCGGATGGCGCGGCGTCGATCCGGTCTGGCCGACCTGATTCAGATGGGTCATGAAGCCGAGCACTGCCTGGCTCTCTCCGGACTGGTCCACGAGCGATTTGCTGCCGCCGAGCGATGCAGCCGACGCACGAAGAAAGTCGAGAATCAAAATTTCCGCTTGATCGACGTGCGGTTTTCCATCGGACTGCTTTTTGGTCCAGCCTGCGCCCGCGACAAACAGCAAATCGGCGTCCGGCCTGATGGTTTGTGCGTCGCTCTTGGGAGCGCGGATACCGGTGACTACCGTTCGTGTGGTGGGTTCCGGAAGCGTTACCGAAATTTGCTCGACCTTGGCTGCGGGGGAAGCGCCCGACGACGCCGAGTGAGTCCAAGCCGCTTCGCAGCCGGATTCCAGCAACACGATCCAGGGCCGGGTGTCGCGACGAATGACTGCTTCAATGCGCTGACGATAGTGCCAGCGCGTAGCGCGCGGTTCGCCAGGAACGACTTCGGCTTCGAGCGCCGTGACATGCGTGTCTACGCATCCATTCAGACGATGCGCGACTCCCGCCAGAACGCGCATGAAGCGTGAGGTTGCGGGCGCGAGAATCAGTTCGGCTCCCGCTGACCGGCAAATGGCTTCCGCCGCGGCTGCATCGCTGGCGTAGCGCGGGGTGGCGAAATCCGGACCTGCAACCGTGAGAATTCGCTCGGCTCCAGCGTTGGCAACCGTCTCCGCCGCAGCCGTCACGTCCGCACCAATCAGACCGATTGTCAGCTTGGCATTGAGCTGTTTCGTCAGTTTCAATGCGGCCCCTAGAACTTCATAGGATGCTTTCGGGAGCGCGTCACCAGCTTCTGAAACGTGGGCTAGGAATAGGATGCTTCCTGACATTAGAGTGTTGATCTCCGTTGTTCGTTGGTTACTTGGCGATCCATTCCGCAATTTCTTGCGCGACCTGGTCGGCTGTCAGGTCTTTCACCACGCGCGTCTGACGCTGCTGTTTCGGCGGGCTCGCACTCAGGAAGTGCAACCCCCCAGACGGCAGCGCCACCGACTTCGCTTTCTGCAACGCGGGCATCACCGTGCGCATGTTCGCCATTCCGACTTGTGGGTTGTTGCGCGGCTCCGGCAGATTGCCAGTCGCCCAGCCGAACAGAGCCGGAGGACCCGGACAGACCGAAACCTGATGACGCCCACCCTCGATCCGCTCCAAGACTTCGAACGAACCGTCGGCTTGAGCGTTGTCTAGAACTGTGAGCTGGTCCACTCCCTGGAACTGGTCGAGAATCTGGAGACGCTCTCCGACCAGTTGCATGGTGGCGCCCGCCCCGCGCGAAGCCGATTCCCAACCGCCGAACACGAGCATGCGTGAGCGATCAAGACCGGCGATGCCTTGGATTGTTTCCGCCAAAAGCGCGGCCGTCGAGTGCGCATCGGCAAAACCGCTGGCGCTCGCATCGACCGGAACGAGTTCAAAGCTCACTTTCTGGGCAATCGTCATCATCACTTGCTGGAGCTTTGCTTTTGGCCCAACACTTACGAGCCAGACCTTGCTACCCGCAACTTTGGATGCGAGGTTGGCCGCTTCATATAGTGCGTGCGCCGCCCAGGGGTCGAGGACCGCGGGCAGCATCATTTCGTTCTTCAGCGCAGGACCGGTTGGGGTCTGCACAGGCTCAAGAGTCTGGAGCGGGTCAGGCACGATGCTCCCGCAAACTACGATGTGATATCCGTTTGGCATTTGTGTCCTGTCGAGTCGGTAATCAGTTCAGTGCCGAGTGAAATCCTCCGGCGCCGGCGTTGAATTCGATGTTGCCTTGGGTATCGTTATTGTTGGCCTGGCAATTCCACAGGCATGCGCCGCAAAAAACGCACTTCTCACGATCGAAGGCGGGCACTGCGTCCTCGCCGCGGGTGATGGCCTGCCCGGAGCACATTTCCACGCATAGCTTGGTTTCGCAGGCGCGGCAGAGTTCCGGACGACGAAAGGTTACGTGATTGGCATAGCCCGGGGCGGCTTGCACGCCTCCGCCCATCAGCAAGGCATCCTGGTGGGAGATGAGCAGCTTGCCATCCATTGGAATTTGCGGCCAACCGCAACGGTCCATGATGCGATCGTGCAGCGAGGTGCCCTGGGCGGCGCATTCTTCCTGCATTTGCTTCAACTCGGCCGGCGAAATTCGCGAGCCGTAAGCTTCTTCCAGCGAGGGCATCTCGCGGGGCGGACGCTCCGCCGGCGCAACCCGTCCGCCGGTCAATCCCGCTACGGCCATGCCGATCATTCCCCTGATGACGCCTTGCTGGAATCCGTTGCGCGACTCGGCAGCAATCTTCGACTCGTTATCGACCCAGCTCTCGCGGCGTCGGCGAACGTAGGTTGCTTCGAGGTTCTCGCGAGTGAAGGCGCGCTTTTGTTCCGCGAGTTCAATGACCGCCTCCGCCAGATGCACTCCCGTGGTCCAGGCTTCATCCACTCCCGACCCGGCCAGCACGTTCGTGCTTCCCGAGCCCTCACCGATGCGGGCATAGCCGTTGCCCGCGAGAAACGGCTCGCCGTGGCGGCCCGATTCCTGCAGTGACTTCGCTCCCCAGGACTTCAGGGTTCCACCTTCGAGATAACGCCACAAATAAGGATGAAGTATGAAGTGCTGCAAATAACGATATGCCGTGCGCACCGGACTGCCGAACCACGACGGAACAAAGATGCCGACCGAAGCCAGATTGTCGGGATGAACGTAGAGAAACCCAAAAATCTCCGGCTCCGGAAATCCAATGGTGTGCAAGACTGTGCCGGGCTGCAGCCCACTGTCTTCTCCGCCATCTGGGCGGAGTTCGATCACCATCTTCATGCCGAGCGCCCATTCGCGCGATTCGTGGCCCGGTGGCTTTCCGATGCGCTCGTCGATCTTGCGCCCGATCGCTCCGACCGGACCATCGGCCACCACTGTCAGCGCAGCGCGCAGATCCATGCCCGGTGTGAAACCTGCGTCAGGACGGCCCTGAAGGTCGGTCCCCTGATCGGCGAGCCGCACGCCTGTAACCGCATCTCCATCCATTAGCGGTTCGGCGACGGGCATGCCGGGCCAGATTTGTACCAGGCCCGAGGCAGCAACTTGATCGCTGACCCACTGGTTGAACTGACCCAGCGACAGCACCAGGCCATCGTGCTTTCGCATAAAGGGTGGAGTGTAGGGCAACTCGAAGGCCTCGTGCTTCAGACCGAAAACGGGGCCAAGCGAACGCAGTACGCGGTCGGCCGTTCTGAACGCAAACGACCGGCGGCTTGCTCCTGTGGGATCGAGCAGGTATACCAACTTCTCGTTCTTCACTGCTGCCGACATCGGAATCTGCGCGAGATCCACGCCGGGGAAACTGCCGCGTATCCCACGCGCCCGCGTGACCGCGCCTGAAACTCCGAAGCCCAGTCCGTCGGCGCGCTCGTAGCAAATGACTTGCAAAGGCAAGCCCGGGGTCGTCGCACTCTCCAGCCGCACCGATCCATCCGGGTTCATCAGGCCGCGGCTCAACGTTGTCAGAAAGCCGCCCATCGCAGGACCGAAGCCGACGCAGGCGATGTCGACCGACATCTGTGGCCGCTCGATCGTTTGCCGCTCGATCGTTTGCTGATCGCTTGATTGCTGGTCGATCGCAGCGGCCGGGTCTGGGGAGGCGGCGCTCATGCAGGGTAGTCCAGCGCCTCCGGAATCATGAGCTTGGAAATCGCTTCGGCAGCGCGGTCCTTGGACAGCCGACAGCCCGTGAGGCAGGTTGCGAGCTTGTTTTGCAACGAGAGAAACTGCTCGGCTCCATTGCACTTCGCACAGGGGCCAGCCTTTTTCGGATGCGAGCCATCGTTTCCGATGACATCCAGTCCATAGGAACCTATGCCCGGAATGATGCCCTCAAGAGAATCCAACTCGTCCTGCTGGTAGCAGCCGCGGTATCCCGCCTCGTCCCACGCCGGGTGACGGTTGTATCCGAACACTAACTCGGCGCAGATGCGGGACACTTCTCCACTGGCGTGCGCCGACTGCACGTGGCAAAGGTCGGTCATGAAATTCACCAGACCCGCCAGCCCTTCAGCAACTGCCGGATCGCCCGGTCCGCGCTTCTCGAGTTCGATGGTGTCGAGAATCTGGCAGCGCGCCGCGAGCAGCCAGCAAAGCGCGTCGGCCAGCGGGAACGTCACACCCTGGCGCGCGCTCTGGTAAAGACGCCCGCCGTCGGCATCCGTGCTGCTCTGCAAACGTTCCAGCGTCCACAGCCACATTCCCATGGCTGTTGCCAGCGCGCATGCGCCGGTGCCGGGGCGCTCAGACGCGATCCCGCGCATCTCTTTGATCCAGGCCTGGAACTGCGCCCGGAAGAGCGGATTGGTCATGGTGATCGAGAGTTGACGCCGTTGCACTGCTTCCGGGCCTTCATAAGTCGCTTCCAGTTGCGCATCCATCCACTTGTTGCCGAGGAAGCCCGGGCAGTCTTCGGTGATTCCGTACCCACCCATCAGGCTGACCGCTTCGCGCATCATCTGCGCACCCCAGCCGGTATTCCACAGCTTGGTGGCGGGGCACAGGACGTCGGCCAACGAGTCCAGAAGAACGAAACGCAGTAGTGGATCGGATTCCAGTTGTGCTCGCTGGGGATCACTGGCCGGCAAGCGGACGAGATCCGCCGCCCGTTCCGACGCTTCGCGTTGCGCCTTCGCCCGCGCCCGGCCGCCAGTGGCGCCCTGCACCGCAAATAGTCTGTCCGCCTCGCGCTCCAGTGGATCCAAGTCATCAAACGCTCGTGCCGCCGCGAATCCAAGCGATGCTCCAGCCTCGCCGGTCGCCCAGACGTCCACCAGTCGATGCAGCGTGTCTTCGCGGGCCTGCAACCCGAGCTCATAGCGCACCGATCCAGGCGTCGCCGTTTCCGCGCCACGGAAGCGCCCACGCTGATAGCGGATGACCGGTTCGACCGCCGACAACAATTTGGCCGCAGTCATGATGCCCACGGTCACACGCGTGCGGCGGAAAACAGCTTCAATGACTTCGCTGTGGTTGTAGCGAGGCACGATGACGCCGCTCTTGACGTCGTAGCCGCCGACAATGCGGCTGGCCGGAATGCGCAGACTGAAAATCGGATCGCCAGTGGAAGACAGCTGATGCACGAGCTTGCGTGTGGGTGTGCCGCGATCGAATGTGCCCGGATCGCCTTCTTCCAGAATCACCATGCAGCTACCCTTGATGCGCTCGTCGCCGGAATCCACCGCCGCGGTTACAAAATTGGCAAATCCGATGTTGGTGATGAAGCGTCCGCGCTTTTCTACTTGCAAAGTCGGCTCTTCTCCAACTTTCCACTCGGCGATGCGGACTTTCCCGTTAAGCATCCCGGTATCCACACCAACGTAGGGGATGGGCTCAGTGAGGCAGAATGCTCCCCGCCAGGGTTGGCGATCCTCGCCTGCTTGCGGTGGTGCGGCCAACTGCATGTACTTGGTTTGCTGCTCGGGCGTGCCGCGCTCGTGAATCGGCGCCAGGGCCAGACATCCTGCCAGGCTGGCGGTTGCGGCCCCGCCATCCACCCAGGCGAGTTCAAACGCGACTAGCGCCAGGGCCAGGTTTTTCGGGCCGGCGATGAATCCACCGTGCTCTGGCTCCATGAATACGGCAGTGATCCCGGAGGCATCGAACGCTGACAGCAATTCGGCCTTGGCGGGTGTCCACTCATGCGAATTGCGGCCACCGCTGGCCACCAGGCGCGCCACCGGACCACGGGCCACCGCTCGTGCCGATTGCACCAGCATCTGCAGATCGTAGCGGTCGGCGAATCGCCATTGAATCTGGCGCGCGGCATCGGATGGAAGCGTGCGTAGCAATTCTGGTTTGATGGGAGTGGCGGTGGAGGCCATGGCCTTGCTCCTTCTGCGAAGTGGCTTACCGATTCTTTCGTCGCATGACCGCCGGGTCTGTGATGTACGTCATAAGGGCCTGTGACCTAGACACGTCGAACCCCGAATTGGCAATCCGCACTGCTCGAATTTCCTAAACGCTGCTAGACTTTCCAGTTCGCAGGATTTCGCGGCGAGCGCCGCTCAACACCGGCAAGGCGACGGTGCTCAACCCGGAGGATCCACCTTCATGGCCGAGACGGAAACCAACGCCCTTCCCGAAAATGCTTACAAGACACTGCAGCCCGGCGAAGTCTATTGCCCCATCGTGTCGCCGAATGCCAATGTTCCGGAGTTTACGCCGCGCGCCGTTCTTTGGGGCGTGGTGTTTTGCATAATCTTCACGGTCGCTTCGGCCTATTCCACCCTCAAAGTCGGCCAGGGCATGGAGGCGGCAATTCCCATCTCCATTCTCGCCATCGGTCTGGCGCGCATGTATCCGCGTCGCTCCACGCTGCTTGAGAACATGATCATCACCGGCATGGGCGGTGCGTCCGCAGCGGTGGTTTCCGGCGCGGTCTTCACTGTACCTGCGCTTTATGCTCTTCACCTCGACCCACATCCCGTGCAGACCATCTTCATCTGCCTCGCCGGTGGCTGTCTTGGCGTTCTCTTTCTCATCCCGCTGCGGCGCTATTTTGTCCGCGAGATGCACGGCAAGTTTCCCTTTCCCGAAGCCACAGCGATCACCGAGGTTCTGGTCACGGGCGAAAAGGGAGGCTCGCAGGCACGGCTGCTGCTTCAGGCAACCGTCATCGCCGCCATTTACGATTTCTTCGTCACCACCTTTCACGTCTGGAAGGAATATCTAAATTTCCAGTTCGTGCCCGCCTTCAAGTCGCTGGCCGATCGCGGCCGCATGGTCTTCAACTTCGACGCCGTCGCTTTCATCCTCGGATTGGGCTATGTGATGGGCCTGCGCATCGCCCTCATCTTCTGCGCCGGCGGCATCCTCGTGAACTTCGTGCTGGTTCCGCTGATCTGGTTTGTCGGCAGCCATATGGGCGACGTGACCGTCTATCCCGCCACCATTCCTATCTCGCACATGGCGGCCGCCGACATCTATCGCAGCTACGTTCGCCTCATTGCTGTCGGTGCCATTGCGAGCGCGGGTTTCGCCGGTCTGCTCAAGTCGCTGCGCGTGATTGTCGGCTCGTTCAGCATCGCCCTGCACGCCTTCCGCCATGGCGAAGCACCACACATGGAGCGCACCGACCGCGACGTTCCCATCATCACCATTCTTCTCGGAGTGGTCGTGGGAGCCATCGCCGTCGCCATCTTTTTCGGTCAGCTTCACGTTTCCTGGACCATCGTGGCGCTCGGCCTAGCCCTCACCCTGCTGTTCGCGTTCTTCTTCACCACGGTTGCCGCTAACGCCATCGCCACCACGGCCAACAATCCTGCTAGCGGCATGACGTTGCTCACCGTCATCGTTTCTTCCGTGGTGTTGCTGAAGTTTGGGCTCTCCGGCACCACCGGCATTTTCTTCGTGATGGCGCTGGCCGGCATGGTTTGCGTGGCGCTGTGCTCTTCGGGACAGTTCATCACCGACCTGAAGGCCGGGTACTGGATCGGCTCCACGCCGTCAGCGCAGGAAAAGGTAAAGTTCATCGGCGTGGTCGTCGCCGCCGTCACCGCGGGCCTCACAATTATTCTGCTTGCGAAAGCCTTCCAGTTCGGCGAAGCCGTGCCCGGTGATACGCGCGAGGTGCTGGTCGCACCGCAAGCCTCCGCGCTCAAAGCCATCGTCTCCGGATTCATGAGCGGCCAGCCCGTCGCCTACATGCTGTTCGGCATCGGCGCCATGATCACCGTGATCCTCGAAATGCTTGGCCTGTCTTCCATGGTCTTCGCACTCGGAATTTATCTGCCGCTCCAACTCACAACGCCCATCCTCGCCGGCGGATTCCTCTCGCACCTGGTCAACAAGCGCGCCGACAAAATCGGCGGAGAGAATGGCAAGAGCATCCGCGAGCGCGGTATCGTTATTGCCGGCGGCTTAATGGCAGGCGGCGCACTCGGCGGAGTAATCGGAGCCGGCCTGCGCGTGATACCAAGCTTCAAAGAAGAGTGGGTTCAGACCCCGTTCTACGGCAATCTCGGAGTTTCGCAGTCCGTCTCGGCACTGTTTTTCGTTGCGCTTTGTCTGTACGTTTGGTTCTACTCGCTAAAGAAAGACAAGGAGGCCTAATGGATCAGTTATCAAATTACATAGCCGATGCAGTTCTTGCCATCGATACACTCTGGGGCGGCGACGTCATGTGCCCTTCCGGCACCGGCCGCTTCATCGCCGATTGCTGGTTTTCCGACGAGCCGTTGCCCGCTGCCTACACGCATCCCACGGCGGCACGCCTGCGCGAAACCGGAGGCGTGGGTGGCAAGAAAATCGATAGCGCCGCGCTCGATCAATACCTTGCGGCGGTCAACGTCCCGGCGGCAATCAACGGCCTTCGTCAAGAAGCTGGAAAGCTCAACGATAAGGCCAGCACTCTGCGTAAGCCTTATCTGACCAGCCTGGCCGATTGCTTCGAAGTAATGTGGGATCTCGCCATGGAGGTCGCCGGCAAGGGCAAGCCCGTGCCTTACGCGCGCTGCGTCCAGTCGGCAACCGGCAAACCGCCCGAGCCTTCGCAGCCAGAAAAAAAGCGCAACCGTGTTGCGGAATTGCTCGCGCGTGCCGGTTACAAGTCGTCAAACTCCGCGGAGTTACTCCAGGCCGTCGACGCCTGGCGCCGCGAGCGTATTGCCCCGCTTGCCTGCGTCCGCTCGCTCAGCGACGCCGTGATCGCCGAGTTCGACAACCTTAGCGCGAAAAATCTGTTGCCCTATCTGTCCCGCGACCTCGCCTCCGTGCCCCGCGCCAACATCGACTTTCTCCCCATCAAGGATGCGTGGTTCTCCGGCTCCATGAATTACATTGGCCGCGCCCGCAACGCCGATGGCAGCCCGAAGTACGAGGCCTCTTACGAAATCAACGCCTCGCTGCAGATCTCATTCCCCGAGTTTGAACAGCTCATCAGCCATGAGGTTGTCCCCGGCCACGTTACTACTTTTGCCTATCTGCAAAATCTTTACGTCCGCGGCAAGACCGGATTCGAGGCCACCATTCTCACCATGAACACGCGTGCCGCCACTTTGTTTGAGGGAATCGCCAACAACGCCATCCTGATTGCCCACGGCGTGACCGAGGTCGACCAGTTACCCGATGAAGATATGCAGATCGGAGTCCTGCTCGCCCTGTTGCAGGATGACGCCAAGAACCAGTCTTCTTATTTGACCTGGGGAGAAGGTAAGCCGCAGGCCGAAGTCGCGGCCACGTTGCGGCGCGATTTCCTCGTCACCGAAGAGCGCGCTGACAAACTATCCGGCGCCTGGGGACGCCATCCGTTGCTCGGCCGCATGTATCTGCCGGCCTATCGTTGCGGCACCGACAAAGTTGCCGACCTTCGCCGCAAGTATTCACCCGAGCACGTGCTGCCCGCTCTTTATGGCTGCTGCGGCCTGGTCGATATTCAAACGATCGATCTGGTGCTATCGACATCGTAAAGAAGAACGGCGGATAACCGCCAGCGACCCCAAATCCGAAAAAGTTGCGAATCCGCAAAATACTCGCGGATTCTTTTTTTTGCGCGAACTCAGAACTTCGCTTGGGCGAAGGGGTTTCAACCAAACGAAGCAACTGCTTCCCGATTGAGATCCCAAGAGGCAATCGTGAGCCGCGCCCCAGCGCATTCCGCCGGCGCGGCTCATCCCCAGAACAGCGCCACAGAATAGCGCCACAACCTTGAAGATTGAAAGGACATCCATGAAACGCACACGAGTTGTATTGCTGCTTGCAGCCCTCTGCTTCGTCCTCGGCGTCAACGGCTTTGCCGCCGACAACGCTTACCTCTACCTGGTCCACGGCATTCCCGGCCGCGACATTGCCGATAACATCAACCCCGGCTATCCCGTCGACGTGTTGATCGATGGCGAATGCGTGGTGCGAGGACTTACCTATGACAACACGTCCGGTCCGTTGAGTTTCGCGCCTGGAACATACAGCGTGCAGATCAGCGAGTCGAACTCGCTCGCCGCCTGCACCAATGCTACAGTTATCGATTCAACGGTAACTCTGTCTGCGGGAGCGAGTGTGTCAGCCGTTGCCGCTCTTAGTGGCGGTCAACCGGCTTTGCTGACGTTCACCGACAACTTAACTCCGGTAACGCCGGGCAACGCGCGCTTCGTCTTTGCAAATAGCGCCGATGCTCCGGCATTGCAGGTCACACTGACACAGTTGTTCGTCAAGAATCCGCAGACCTTCACCGCAACGGCGAAGCCCAACGCACAAGCCGTAATTACGCTTCCGTACGGCACGTATTCGGTGACCGTCGCTGCTGCGGGTTCGACAACCGTCTTGGCTTCGGAGCAAGAGACTCTTCCCAATCAGTCCGCCACTTTCACCTATGCAGCCGGTCAGGCCGCGAACAATTCGGTGGGATTGGTCAACCGGACTGTGCGGGACGTGTTCTGATCAGGATGTTCTGATCAGGAACTCTGGATCGGGCCGAGCTTGGTCGGCCCGTTTTTCAGTTTCTCACGGCCTTCAAATCTTCAGAAAGCGTCGCTGCAGCGCCTTGGCCGATTTTAGGAGATTTTGGTTTTTGCTGAGGTAGTTGTCCCTGAACTCACTAAGTCTTCTTCGCAGGAAAGCCTGAGCTTTCCACCGCAGGCCGAGAGTCGTAACAGCTGGGTAAGGATTTCGATGAACCAGGGACAATTCCTGGGAGCTGACGGGCTCTATCTCTACCAAAATCCGAAGGCCTTGATCGCTGGTCTCAAAGCTGGAACTGGGCTGCCCACTAACCAGCACTTGCCCGATCAACGCACCATCGCTGCAGTCGTTCCACTCGATCGAATAACGTCGGACAGAGCTTGAATCGTTCGAAATCCGAACGGCACTCGAGTAGGCACGAACCTGCTGCGTTCCATCCACCGCGCTTCGCATTAGAACCGAGTGGCTCAGCGCGGTCGCAAGGTTCGACCAGCGGATCTCCGGCGCCAGGGCGTTGATTCGGTCGACGGCCTCAGTCAGGATCTCCGGATGTTGGAACGTATCATGGTGCTCCACGATCAGAACGGGTCGTCCAAAGAACAGGTTGAAAGCGATGTCTTGGCTCTCCAATTGACGGGCAGGTTTGCGAAGGAACAAAGGAAAGCCTCCGTATCGAAGCACGGCCGGCTGGGCAAGTTCACCGATTGTGAGCTGAACTGGCTGGCCCACAGGATGAGGAGTCGTGTTCACTGCGCCGCAAAAATTATGGGCTTGCAGTACTCTCATCGCTTCAACCGAAAAGTTTCCCTGCGGAAACACCATTACCTTGTCACAAGTGAGGCCGGTTGCTTTCTCGTGCAAGGCCATCCGGTCCTCCGCCACTAGCAGCGAAAGATTGAGGAAAGATGGGGAAGATGACGCAAACTCCGCATCCGTGTGATCGTTTCCGTGAAAGCAGATCGAAAGACGCGCAGCGTTCTCACGGAACATGCGTATGATGCGCTGCGAGTTTCTCCTGAAGTTATGCGGGATAAAAGCAATGGCGGCGTGAAAGTTGTGCTGATCCGCAAGACGGAGAAGAGACTCGAAATTCAAAAACCCATAGTTCATTCGAAGAAGCGGGTCATCGATGATGATGCATGCGTAGGCTTGGCGCGGCCGCCAGCAGCAATCCCCAGCCACAAAGCGCAGCGCCATGGCCTGCGGCACAAACCGCGAAAAATATTCGGCCAGAGGCGCTTCGCCAACCTCCGTTGTCGTGTCCGCAACGTCCGCGCTGCCAAGAAATACGACTTCAGCTCCTCCCGTTTTCACCGTCGCCATAAACGGGTTCGCGCCGATCGATATCAGTGTTCGGACGTTGGAGTCGTCAGCCGTAGGAAAAACACGATCGTTCGCCGGATTGGCAGGGCCAAACGAGAGACTGGAGAACGCCTCGCAGACATCTTCCGCGTTGGCGGCGACTTGGTAGAGCTGGCTCGTTCCCTGAATCACGCGCGCCGACAGCAGCCGGTTTCCTGAAAGAGCCGCCACCAGAGCGTTGTCGAAAGCGTTATCCGCGCGAACGGCGTGAACGATCAAATATTGAAAGTGCGAAAGGAGCCAGGAAATGACGGAGGCCGGCATCGCTTCGGATCCCAACCACTTCGCCATCACGCGCGGATTGACGACGAGGCACGAAGCCGGGTCGGGAACGGTCCTGCTCAGTGATTTGACGTCGGTCTCAGCAGGCAAACTCAGCGTCTGGCAGGGTATCCCGAGGAACTCCGCAAGGCTCGCCGTGCGCGCATCCGGACCCTCCAACTCGCCAACGAAGGGGATGACAACTTTCATTTCGCCAGCCTCCTTTCACGGCGCTGTGTTTCAGCCTTGCGTTTGCCCGCGTGCGTTCGGCGAGTTGGCCGAAAGCGGTTGAAGACGGCGAGAAAATTCTTTCACGCTGACCTCTCTTCCTAAAGGAATCCCGCATCTGGCCACCGGAACTGCCGGGTTGCCCTGGACGACCGTCATGGGCGCAACGGATTTGGTTACAACGCTGCCGGCAGTTACCACCGCGCCTTCCCCGATCACTACATTCGGAAGTATGATCGCGCCCGGGCCGATAAATGCATCTCGCTTGATGGTTACACCCTGGGTCTCTCTAAAATGGGCGACGACAACAACCCGCATACTGAGAGAAACATTCTCTTCGAGAGTTATTAAGTGCGGACGAGAAGTTTCAAGAATTACATCGTAGCCGATCCACACGCCGCTACCTATGTGGACTCCGCGTGCCCGGTGGAGGCGAACACGAAGAGTTTCCGCGCCCGGCAGCGATCTTGCTAACATCTGGAACACGCGGTTGCGCAGTGCTCGAAACCAGTTTTCCTTCACGAGCGCGCTCCTTCGTAAGTCATAGAGTAGTATTTGAGCGCACCATCTTGAGATTGACCGCTGCGAGCTATCTCGAATCCCGCCGAACGATAGCAGCGCACGGCAGCCTCATTATCCGCACTCACATCCAGACGATAGCGCGAATACCCAAGCCGCGCGCCCTCCTCGATATAGCGGCCGACAAGCTTGCGCGCCAGCCCTTTTCCGCGGAACTGTTGTGCTAAGCCCACTTTGCTCAAGTAATATTCATCGTCTCCAACCGGCGCCATCAGGTCCGAGAGGTTATTCAAACGCTGCGCAAGCGCGGCACGATCCTGCGTGGCAATAGACGTCAGCAATGCCACGCCATCGGCCCGTCTGGCCTTGCGCAGGTCTCCGCCACTCAGGGCGATAAAGCCGCCCGCAAACTCCGAATCGGACGTTGAATCGGACACCAGGAACTCTACCCGGAGTATCGACACCTCGGAAGAGGCGCGGCAAACCCACTTCTGGAGGTAGCTAAGCGTGGCGCCCGCATCTCCAAAAAGCGCGTTGTAGTAAGGATTTCCCGCTTCCATAATCCAGGGCAGAGCATGAGTAGCAAGACCCTCCGGGCTCGGCGTATCGGCGGCCTTGCAAAAGGAAAACATTCCGTAAGCTCTCATCCTCGGTTCAACTGTTCGGCAACGAACTTACACAGAGGGCCAACGATCGTCATTTGTTCCGGGTCAATCTCGTCGAAAGTGAGCTCGCGGCCGAAATGTTGACCAATGGCGCCGATAAGATCCAAAAGGCCCAGGGAATCAATGATGCCCGAAAGCAGAAGGTCGCAATCGTCCGACAGGTCGCCGCTCAACGTCCTGCCTTTCCCCGCCAGGCTGCGCCTTAAATAATCTTCCAGAAACTGCCTGACATCATTCGGTCCTACGACACTCATAGTCCCTCTTCCAGAAGCTTAAGCATAGCCTTGCGATCGAACTTATCGTTTACGTTTCGCGGCAATCGGTTCATGCAATGGAATCTTTTCGGCACCATATACTCCGGCAATGCTGCGCTGACCGTGCTGCGAAGAGCGTCCTTGTCCTTGACCTCTCCCTCAATAAACACCTCGATTCCGCCAGCGCCACTCGACGTGACCGGCCATCCCACCGCGATCACGCCATCCAGGCCTGAGATCTTGCGGACGACGGCTTCGATTTCGCCGAGTTCCACGCGGTGCCCCAGCACCTTGATCTGAAAGTCGGTTCTGCCAAGATGAGTAAGCGGGCGACTTCCAGTCGGGCGACGCACCCGGTCTCCCGTTCGATAGTAGATATCGGACCTTCCCGGCGGGACTACGAATGCGGCCGATGTCTTCTCCGCATCCTTCCAATAGCCGAGCGACATCTGCGGACCATTCATGAGCAGTTCGCCCTCTTCCCCCGGCGCAACCTCGTTCAGGTTTTGGTCTGCCACCAGGACATTCATGCCCGGATGCGGATAACCGATCGGCACGATCTCCAACTCCGACTCCCTTGGGGAGCGAAGTTGATCCCATTGGTAGAGGGTGCAGGAGATGGTCAACTCCGTCGGTCCGTAAAGATTTTCCAAAATGCCGTTCGGCGCTGCTTCCAGCCAGGCAGCGGCCGAGGAAACCGGCAGCGGCTCACCGCAGAACAAGCTTAGCCTGAGCGACTCGTACCGGCGAGGCTTCAACATGCCCAACTGCTTCATGAAGGCCACCGTGGACGGCACGGAGAACCAAATAGTGAGATCCATATCCCGGACGAACTTACCCGGATTGATGAGGGTTTTCTGCGAGGGGCAGCAGACGCAAGCCCCGCACTCCCATGCCATAAACATGTCAAACACCGAGAGGTCAAAAGTCATATCGAACATCTGCGAAAATCGGTCGCGCTCGGTAATCTTATAGCGGTCGACCATATAGTCGAGATACGAAGTGACATTCCTATGCGCCACCATCACTCCTTTGGGAATGCCCGTGCTTCCGGAAGTAAATAGAAGATAGGCTATTGCGTCGGGAGTGGCATTCGGCTTTTGCCACGATTCGGAAGAACAAAGATCCGGCAAGCCGAAAAACAGATGCAGCGGCCAGCGCTCCCGCAATTCCGCCGCATTGGGTGCGTCGGGAACAATGACGAGCAACGGTTGTTTGGACCGCTCCAGCAACTTACCCAACTGAGGCAGAGATCCGGAGTCAACCACGATTGACCGGCATTCGGACCGCTCAAACATCACCTCGGTTCGGTCCGCGGGGAAAGTCCGATTCAACGGCACATAGCCATTGCCGGCCAGCAGCGCGCCAAGAACACCGGCGAAAGCTGTGCTACTCCTATAGGCAAACACCGCCGTAAGCGGGACCTGAGAGAATTCCGGATGGGCTTGGATTGTGGCCGCAGTGCGGGTTGCAAGTCGCTGTAGCTCAAGATAAGAGAGAGGCCGGCCTTCGGCGAATAGCGCGGGCCGCTCGGGAAAGCGTTCCGCTGATCGCATAAATCCTGCCCATAAGGCCCGTTCCATATTGGCCATTTTTCGTTGCAAATCGATGACCTTCACACAGTCAACCGCAGCCATGCAACGGGTAAGCTATCCAAAAGAATGGCTCCTCAGGTAGGACTCGAACCTACAACCCTCCGGTTACC
>Ga0326727_10014994_pt1 | contig 16738 bp, 14 predicted proteins | sample MB2enrmetagenome_FD_207643 | JGI IMG/M metagenome (GOLD analysis project Ga0326727, IMG submission 207643) | Lab enriched peat soil microbial communities from McLean, Ithaca, NY, United States - MB29MY | ecosystem: Environmental > Terrestrial > Soil > Wetlands > Peat | place: USA: New York...
GCGCGACGTTTCCAAGCCTATCGGAATCTCCGAGTACCAGCTCGCCGCTGCCCTTCCCGAGAAGTTGAAGGGGACGCTACCTACTATTGAGGAAATTGAGAGCGAACTGAGCGAATAGCGAACAGCTATCGCAAGCGGTGGTGGGGGGGCGAGAGCACCGCTTTTGCCCGCGGCCTCAGCCTCAACGCCGCTGCCGGAGGGTCTCTGCCTGAGCTTCGACCGGCACAACGTCGGCACACATCGGCTTGTTGCGAAGACGCGATTTCTGGTGGGGAATACAGATTTACCGCCTGACCACCAGTCAGCCAACCCAGGCCGAGTTCTGGGAACGCGCCCCTGCTCCAGCACTGATTCGCATTAATCGGGTCTCGGCGCGTCGCCACGGTAGTGTTTTGGGCCGTACGGGAAGATAACGGAATTGTGTGTGGATTTCTAACCTGGCGAACCAGATTTGATGCGCTTTTGCCAGTCGACATTTGAGCGTTAGCCCGTCGTGTCAAACGGAGTTCGAATCCATGCCGGCGAGCCACGCCAGTTTCGATGCTCTTGCTGCTTCCTCTTTTGCTTCTTCAACTTGCATGTTCGAGCGCGGACGACGCCCCAGAGTGGACTCGAACTCTTCGCGGGCACATGCTCTGGGATCGGCTGATATCATGTCGCCATGGCTGTAATCCGAACGGAATCGGTAAACGTTGCGACAAGCCGTGAGTAATTCTTCGTCTACGCGACCAACCCAGTTCGCGCGAGGCGCTCCTGTGTCCGCAGGCGCTGGTCCTTTTGCGATCATTATCTCTGTGATGCTCCGACGTCTCCTGCCTGGACTTCTTCCCCTACTGGCCATCAGTGCTCCCGGCGACTACTTCCAGATCCGGATTGTCGATCGCGACACTGGACGCGGCGTGCCAATGGTAAGTTTCACGACAAACAACCACATCGTCTGCATTACCGACAGCAACGGTATTGTTGCCTGGAACGAACCTGGACTGATGGACCGCGACGTCTATTTCCGTATCGAAAGCCCCGGCTATCGATTCCCTGGCGGCGGACGTGTCATCCACGTGGTTCGGGGTAGGAAAGAGGAATTGAGGATTCAACGCCTCGAAATCGCCGAGCGCCTCTACCGTGTTACAGGGCAGGGCATATACCGCGACAGCGCGCTGACGGGATTTCCCGTGCCGGTCCGCGAGCCCGTGCTGAATAGCGAGGTGTTGGGGCAGGACACCGTCCGCGTGGCGCCGTACCACGGAAAGCTGTTCTGGCTGTGGGGCGATACGGACCGCGCCGGCCGCCCGTACGGCAATTTTGCCACCACCAGCGCCACGTCCGAATTGCCTGGCAGTGGCGGCCTCGATCCCAGCCTGGGTGTGGACCTCAAGTACTTCACCAGCCCCGACGGCTTCGTCAAGCCGATGTGCCCGTGGCCCATCGACGGTCTCAAGTGGTTGTCCGCGCTATTGACTGTGCATGATCCCTCCGGGGCCGAACGCCTGGTGGCGCGCTATGACAGTATTGGAAATCAGAGCAAGTCGAATGAGTCCGGCCTTGCCGTCTTCAACGACAACGCGCAGGAATTCGAGCGGCTCGCCATCTTTCCCAAGGCCGATCCCGAAGTGGGGCCGGGAGGCGTGCCGCCGTTTCGCGTCCGCTCCGGAGGCGCGGATTATTTCTATTTCTCCGACATGCGTCCCACGCCCGTGGTGCGCGTTCGCGCCGATTGGAAAAGCGTCCAGGATCTCGGCGCCTACGAAGTCTTCGACGGCGAGTGGAAACGAAGTGCTACGCTGCCGAAGGAGCGGAGCACATGGCTCGACGTGGAAACTGGCCAGCCAGTGGACGCCGCCACAAGGGTCGAGTGGAACGCATATCGCAAGCGGTGGATCGGAATTTCGCAGAGGAACCCCGGCGAAGTGTGGTACGCCGAGGCCGACACGCCAGTCGGCCCGTGGGTGTACACCACGCGCGTGGCCTCCCACGACGGCTATTTTTTCTATTGGCCGGTGCGGCATCCATTCTTCGATCAAGCGGGCGGGCGCATCATTTACTTCGAGGGCACCTATACGGATACCTTCTCCGGCAAGCCGGTCATCACTCCGCGCTATAACTACAATCAGCTCATGTATCGGCTTTCCCTGGATGACCCTCGCCTGTTTCTGCCTGCCCCGGTTTACCGATTGAAGGATGGCCGATTGCTGATGCGCGATGGCGTGGAGGCAGCCGACGCCTGGGATGAGATCGCGGCCATCCCGTTCTACGCCCTGCCGCACGATCGCCGCCGCGAGGGTACGATCGACATCCGCGGTCTGTTCTATGCCTTGCCGGCGACGCCCCTCCCCCTGCCACAGACGGTGGCTGGAAACTGGGAATGCCCGGATTTTTCGCTCGGCATCGTAGCCCAGGGAGACCAGGTCAACGTGCAGACGCTCGATCTGCCGTCCGTAGGCGGAACCTTGCGCGGAGGCGTGGTTTCGTTCGTCCTCCGGAGCGGCGACGACACATTTGATGCGACGGCGGCCCTCAAAGCCGACGAACTGGCGGTGGAGTGGAAAGAGTCAAACGGAGACCTTGGCGCTGCCGTATGCAAGCGCGCCGTGCCTTCTGAACAGTGGTTCGAGTCCACAGCCCTCATTCCGCTGTACCTTCACAGCGGCTCCTACACCACAGAGCCCAACCCCGGCGCTGCACCGGTCGCTCGCGTCTGGCGGAACCCATCGGCGGAGCTGATGCTGGACCGCAGGGCCGCGCCTGTGCGTATTCGGTAGTCGCCGATTCAGCCAAAGGCCACCCGCAGCCACCACTTGAACGAAACACCTTCCGTACAAACGGATGCATCCGATCACCCGCCGAAAGCGACGACATTCCTCACCTCGGCGAGAAACGCCGGAGTGTCTACGGCCCTCACCGGATTCTCTGCTCGAACATGCTCGTTCTCAGTCGTTCGAGAAGGATCCCGGCTGGGCGCCCAGTCTGGATGGGCGTGCCCGTATTGCGCGGATGTCATTGGCCTAAAAGCATCTAGAGTGGTTCGAGTGGACCTCGTCTTAGGCCGCAAGAGTTCGAAACGTGTCCAGACTGGGGAGCCAAACCCCTCCACGACAAACTCCCATTCCTTCCGGTTAACGGCTTGACGGCCTGGACTTGCCGGAAATGGCCAATACTGCGGGAAAAGCGGCTCTCTCAGAACTTGCCCGAAGTGCCCGCCATCTTGTCCAAGGCCCCTATTCCGGGCCTTTTCGGGTGCGCGTCAGCCCGCGTCTCCTCGCTCCCGCGAGTGGGAGGCGATGCAAACGCCGCACGCGAGATGCCAAAGTTGCCGAAACGCAATCGGCGAAGCCGGGTCAACCCGTTCAGCAGGTGGCAGAGTGATATGCCGCTTCGGCCATCATCGTGCTGTAACTAAGGCCGGAGCCTTGATAATTTTGCGCGTGGTAGCTCATCAAGGCGCAACCAGGCAAGTGCAGTTGCTCTATTTTGTTTTCATAGGAGAAATGAAATGCTCGGATTAGGATTGGTTGGAACCGTTCTTGTGGTCCTGCTGGTTGTTTGGTTCATCCGCAGGGTGTGAGGAATTACAGGTCGAGAAGCTCTCGGGCGCCCGGCAGCTTTCGCCGGGACTGCGGAATGGTCTTCCGGACGCCCGATGCGCTTTCCATGCCGTGCTCGATATCACCCAAACGATTCAAGAGTACCGCGAAATGTCCTCTACGATCACAGAGCCACTTGCGACCACTATGGATGAGCCTCTCGCGCGGCTGGTGGCTTTCGAGCCCACTACGTTTCCGGTGTTGAGCGTCTACCTGAACACTCAGCCGGATCAGCACGGACGTACGCCCGACGCGACGCCGCATCTTCATCGCGAATTCAAGGCGCTCGCCAGAACCTGGTCGCCGGGTTCCCCCGAGCGTCACAGTTTCGATCGAGACGTGGAGCGAATTATTGCATACGCCACTGACAAAATCGGCCCCGCGGCGAACGGAGTAGCCATATTCGCGTGCTGGGGCGCGGCGGAATTCTTCGAGGCTATCCAGTTAAACACTCCTGTCAGCGATAACCGTGTCTATGCCTGCAACCAACCACATCTGTATCATCTGGCACATCTCGATGAGCAATACCCGCGGTACGCCGCGGTGCTTACGGATATGAACACGGCGCGCATCTTCGTCTTCGGGCTTGACCAAGTCATCGGCGCCGAGGAGGTAAAAGGCAAGAAAGTTCATCGGGTCAAGGTGGGTGGATGGTCGCAGGCCCGCTACCAGCGGCGTGTGGGGAACGCGCACCAGGAGCACGCCAAAGAGGTCATTGAACGCCTGGCTCAGATTGTCCGCGAAGACAAGATAAGTCATATCATCCTTGCCGGCGATTCAGTTGTGATTCCGCTGCTTCAAGAACAACTGCCTCAGGAAATGGCCTCCATGGTGGAGGTAATGAAACTCGATATTCACGCTTCCGAGCAGGATGTGCTGACGGGCACTCTCGCAAAGCTACAGGAGCAGGAAGCCAGGACTGGCGCGGAAAAGGTGGACCGGCTGATGCAGCAATATCGCGGTCGCGGATTGGCCGTAGCCGGGCCGCAAGAGACGCTCGAAGCCCTGGCCAAGGGGCAAGTCGAAGAATTGCTCATCAGCGGCGGGCTCGAGGAGGGCCATTCCCAACCGGAGGAAGTGCAAGCCATCCTCGCGCCAGAGATCCCCGGTGCAGAGGGAGGAACGAAGAGCGAAGAATCGCGGCAAGCGCCGTTGCCGGATTTGCTGGTGGCGAAAGCCAAGCAAACCGGCGCAACCGTGACGTTTATTGAAGACGGGGCATTACTCGAATCGATCGGTGGAGTCGGTGCGTTCCTGCGGTGGCGCGAGTAAATCGGCCATTGGTTTGCCTGTCGAGAAACATGTCCAAGATCAGTGAATCTAGCCGCGATCATATCGCCGACGAAAACTTCGCTTTCCCCAAGGAGCGCAAAGAACCCATCCATGACGCTGCTCACGTGCGCAACGCGATCGCCCGCTTCAAGCAGGTGCAAGGGGTGACCGTTGCTGAACGCGATGCCGCCTGGAAACGCATCAAATCCGCAGCGAAGGAACACAAAGTAGAGTTGAATGAGCAGGACTGGCGCGAACTTGGCTAACTCCATCCTGGCCGCAACCACGACCGCCGAGTGGTGTCGGCGCGCATCGCGTCAATGATGCGTGTTGATGACAGCGCGAAGGGTTGGCCTTTACCGAGGTACGCCCGCAGTATCAAAGTCCAGACTCGCCCGGAAATCGGCTAAATCCTTGCATAACAGTTAGGTAGCGGAAAGGGCGAGAACGCGGGAGTAATTCGCTGGTCGAACTCCAGATGCTAGCACTGGCGGTGAGTTGAATTCTCGTCATCGGATCCGAATGCCTGCGCCTGCCCCGAAGCAATCGGATTCCGATTCGGGGCTTGGCGCTAAAATGAACTGAATGCCTCGATTGCCTGCGGTTCCGGGCCGGGTCCTCGTAGTTGACGATGAGGAACGCCAACGTGCCGCCTTGGCGGCCATGCTTTCCGAGGCCGCCTTTGAAACACAGGTGGCGGCAGACGGGCAGGAAGCCCTGGAACGGCTCACTACTTTCAACGCGGACGCCATCGTCGCGGATTTGATCATGCCGCGCATGAACGGCTTCGAACTGCTCCGGAGCCTGAAGGAACGCGGCGACCTCACGCCGGCGATCGCGCTCACTGGTTTCGGCAGTATGGAGAAGGCACTGACCGCGGTTCATGATCTCAAAGCGTTCTGGTACCTGGAGAAGCCGGTGGAACCACGCGCCTTCAGGATCCTTCTGGAACGCGCAATCCGCTACAAAAGAAGCCTGCAGAAAACCGAAGAGTTGAAGCGCAACCTGAGTCTACATGGCGTACTCGGAGACTTGGTGGGAATCTCCCCGGCGATGCAGCAGATCTTCTCGCTGATCCGGCAGGTGGCGCCCACCTCGGCGCCCGTATTGATCTCTGGAGAGAGTGGCACCGGGAAGGAGTTGGTGGCGCGGGAGATTCATAAGTGCAGCCCCCGCTGCGATGGGCCTTTTGTAGCGATCAACGCAGCCGCCTTGCCGGAAACTCTTGTTGAGAGTGAGTTGTTCGGCCACGAGAAGGGCGCTTTTACGGGAGCTATGGAGCGCTCGGCCGGTTGTTTCGAGCAAGCTCACGGCGGCACGTTGCTTCTCGATGAGATCGGCGAGATGCCGCCGTCCACACAACCGAAGCTGCTGCGCGTGCTGGAGGACCTGAAAGTGCGGCGGCTCGGCGGGAAGCAGGAAATCGCAGTGGACGCGCGGGTGCTGGCCGCCACCAGTCACCAGATCGGTACGCATTTGCGCGAAGAACTTTACTATCGGTTGAGTGTATTCCAGATCGAAGTTCCGCCACTCCGCGACCACAGAGAAGATATTCCGCCAATCGCCGAGGTCATGCTGCGGAATCTGAACAAGAAACACTCGACGCGCGTCACCGGCGTGGACGCCGAAGTGATGGATCTTTTTCAGCGGTACGATTGGCCGGGTAATGTTCGGGAGTTGCGCAACGTCCTGGAGCGCGCCGCCATCATGGCTGGCGAGGGTTTGATCCGGCTGGCCAGCCTTCCTTCCCCGGCGTTCGCGGCAAACCCCGGACCGCATTCTGCGCCGGCATCCGTCTATGAGGGCCCGATCATGTTGCAGCCGGGCCAGCCACTCACGAAACTCGAGGAGGCTTACATTAAACTCACCCTCGATCACGTGCGCGGCAACCGCAAACTCGCCTCCGAGATGTTGGGGATCAGCCTGCGGACGCTGCAGAACCGGATCGCCGCACTGCGCGAAGAGGCGGGGGCGGGAACTCCCGGCTCACGATGGTGACTCCGCTCGAGCGACGGGCTCGCGCTTTTGCATCCAGGCATAGTCGCTCGGTCAGCAGTCGCAGGTCAGAACGCCGCGTGATGAGTTGCTCGACCAGCTTCATGTTCGCCTGGTTGTCTTCGACATAGAGCAGTGTGTGCCGCCGCGCGCCGGTCGCGACTGGCGGGCGCGATCAGTTTCCGATGCCAAGCCAACAAGGTCTTTGACATTGACAATGGTAGCGATCAGCTCGCCAGAGAGCGTCTGCACAGTTGTGTCCGTGTCCAGAGTGGCCACTGTCACTGGCGGTCTGATGCCAGTCGCCACGGTGCTGGAGAAACCGGGGCGCTGGTGGAAGACGACGTCACGTCGAAGCGTCCCAACCGAAGTTCAGCGTCGCTGTCTCAGTCTACGCCCGCGCTCCTTTCTACTCTGAAAGCGAGCAGCCTGGATGGCTGCAGTCGCACGAGATCTCGACTTCTTCTCCCGCGTCTTCGCAACGCTGGCTACAGTACTCTTTGTCAGGTGCTACGGTGCACCCGCAAGCTGGGTGCGCGCATTTCTTTTGCTCAATGTCTGCCATGGTTGTTCCTTCCTATCAATACAGTGGATGGGCTTACTTCCTCCCGCCCGGAGGAAAATGATCGAACATCTTCTGCACGTCCTTATCGAGAGCCTTAATGTTCTTGTCGGGCTTGTTGGAAAGGGTTTCACTGGACGATCCCCGCCAAATAAGCTTCTTACTGTTCGCGTCGAACAGATCGACAACCAGAGTACCGACCGTGTAGTTGGTAACTGTGGTCGTGACATCTCCGAATCCCCCCCAGCGCCAGCCGCCTCCCATGCCGTCGTAGTAGGTGTTGAGAGTTGGATGATTTTGCGCCATCTCCATCGCCAGGATGGCGACGCTCGCGCCCGACTCCACCGGCGTCCAGCCTTTCGCCGTCAAGGCTGCATTGACGGCTCCTTTGATCCGGTCGACCCATAACGGGTCCTGCGTTTGGACCTTTTCCCAGGAGTACGTCTTGTACTGGCTGAATTCTGCCTTATGATCATAATCAGTCTTCACCTGCTGTGCGAACGATGCGATCACAAAGAGAAGCGCGGCGCCGACGGAGAGAAATATCGAATGTTTGTTCATGAGCGTTTCCATTCAATCGTTTTAGGGCATTGTTCTTTCGTTGGACATTTGGGTGCGTGGTGTGCAAATTGCGTGGCCCAGTCTGCAGGTTGGATCGCCGGTCCCACTCCAATAACCACGTCAACAACTCGATCGGCTTGGCGAGGGCGACCTCGTCCATGCCGCCCTTAGTTAGCGAGACACTTCGATTACCGCCGCCCGCCGCCTCCGCCGCCAGCCGACTGTCGCTGCTGCATCTGCTGCATCTGCTGCGTGTGCCCTTGCTGCATCCGCTGTGTCTGTTGCTGGTGTTGTTGTTCTACTTGCTGCATTTTCGCTGGAGCAGCCTTCTGTTTCATCAGTTGCTGATGCTCCTGGTCCTGCTTCTGCTGGAGTTTCTGCCGATCCTGGCTCTGCGTCGCGATGGTCTTTTCCTGCTCCTTCTGGTATTTCTGATCCAGCTTCGCGTTCCCCGTCTTGGGCGCGGCGGGGCGTCCGATGGGCGGCAGCTCTTTAGGATGGACTGCGGTGTTGGCGCGAGCAGTCGCAGTAACTGGCGGCGCGCCGTGGTTCGCAGAAAGTCGTTGCTGGGGGTTATTGTGGGCAGACCACGCATGTTGAGTCTGCTCGGATACAGGCCCACTACGTTTGCCACGAGCGGCAGCCTCTTCTTCAGAAGTGGCGCGCGCGTTGTTCCCGCCGTTGCCCCCGTTGTAGCTGACACGGTTAACCGTCTCGTTCACTCTGGTGTTGTAAACGTTGTGGATGGCGTTGGCGTCCACGCGGTTCACCGCCGTGTTGTAGAAGAAATGCCCGTTCTCCCAGCGGCCGCCTTCATAACCATTACCGAAGTATCCGAAGCCATAGTCGATCCCACCATAGAAACCTACCGACAAGCCCCAATAGCCTTCATTGAACATGAAACCGTCGCCGCCCCAACCCCAGTAGCCTGGAGTCCACAGGTACCCGGTTTCGGGAGCCATCACCCATGTGCCCGGTACCCAGTAATACTCCCCATCCCAAGCCCAATATCCTGGCGTCCAAATATAACCGTCGCCGGGGCAGATAGGCTGCTCGTAGGCAGGTAGCTCAGGGGGTCCGACTGTGGGCGCGCCCACTTGCGCGAAAGACGGGGCCGACAGGAGTAGCATTCCTACGGCCAACAACAGCGAACAAATAACGCGAGTATGCATTACGTCTCCTCTCGCCGATTATCCATCGGCCATCGGCAGTCGCCGAGTTCAACTCTCGTCCCGATGGGCACGAGAAGGGCCAGTTTCTTCTGGAGGGTCGTGTCCTTACGGATTAGCCCCGAATCAGTGGATTGGCACCGCAACCTGGAGGATCGCTTAATGCTGGCCGATTCCCATCTGCGTTCGCTCTGCTTGTACCAAGGGCCGACAGCACCACTTGGCCGTCTAACACTAGAACTCTATCGGAAGTGCTCCGGCAGAATGGTTCTCCGGAAGTGGCGAGAAAGGCGAGGCTGGAGCAGTTTCGATAGAGGCGTTTGCAGTGAGTCGCTGGCGAACGCGGCAGTCTATGGGTTTTCAATTGTAACTAATTGTTGCCGTGGAACTTGCTGTTCTGGACGAGAGAGTCTATCGAATGGCAGGGCCAGGCAACCGCCACCTCTGAGGGCCGCACGCGACACCGTCCCCCGGGGTTCCGCCCGGCAGCCATACGGGTCGGCAAATCCTGCATCTCAGACGCAGCGTTTGCATCTCGGCTCGGGTGAATCTCCGCTAACTGCACACCAACTCAGCGGGCTCGACCTTCAACAGCAGCAGATCCAATATGGAGGATCTCGTGCAAGAGATGGCTGGTTGGCCCGTGCGGGCGGAAGGGGAATGGCATGAAGATAGCACACACCGAGCCGGGCGGGTTCCAAGAGATCCTGGAACGAAGAGCGGCCGAATTGGTTCAGTTATTGCGCAAGCGAGACGGCCTCGCAATCGAGAAGAGCGCGGACCAAATGGATGAAATTCAGTACGCGTCGGAACGGGATCTGGCGATGCGAAACGTGGACCGTGAGTCCAGTCTGCTGCGTGACGTGAAAGCTGCATTGCGACGGATTCAGGACGGCAGCTTTGGAACCTGTATTGAGTGCGAATCGGCGATCCGCCCAAAACGTCTAGCGGCCGTGCCATGGGCGCTGCGTTGTATCCAGTGCCAGGAAGTTGCCGATCGGGATGGGCAGGAGAGAACGGAATCTGTCAGTGCAACTCTCCTCAATGCGGCGTGAATGAGCGGTTCTGCGCTTATCCCGGCTCAGCGTGAAATGGAGCGGGAGCGCTCTCCGCTAGTAAGTATTCCGCCCCTTCGGGGCGGGGATTTTCAAGGCATAGGGGTCTACCGATCCGATGTGTTTTGGGGAAGGGCGCGAAAGGCGAGCCTCCGCGCCCAACATCGTCTCGATGAGCCCACCAAGTTATCCCTCGGCGTGGTTGCATCCCTGCAGAGCCCGCTTCCGTTTCACCTGGCAAGGTCATTGTAGCTCGCATCCTCACGCCACCCGCTGCCGGCGTTGTTGACGCAACCGGCGCGCTTCATCCAGCTTGCGGTCTCTCGCCGCGTGGATCTCGGCCTGCCTGCCCGCCAGCATGTCTGCCGGCGTGATGAAGCCGATCGCACTGTGCAGCCGCACGGTGTTGTAGTGGTCCACGTACTGCTGAATCAGGCGCCGCGCGTCCTCCGGCGTCAGCGGTGTTCCCGGCCGGATACACTCGCTTTTCAGCGATTTGTGCCAGCGCTCCAACTTACCGTTGGATTGCGGATAATAGGGCGACGTTCTGACGTGCGTCATACCCGAGATCCGGATGAATTCTTTGAAGTCCCGCGCGATGAATTGAGGGCCATTATCGGAAATGATCCGCGGCCTCGCCGCGGGGTGTTTCTCCTTGGCTGCTTCGAGAATGATTTCGATGTCAGACTCCGTCATCGACTCGCGCAGATCCCAATGCACGATGGACCGGCTATAGCCGTCCAGCACGCTGCACAAATAGTAGAACGTACCTGAAATGTTGATGTAACTCACGTCGATATGCCAATGCTGATGCGGCGCGGGCGGTTGCTCGAAGCCAGTCCCTTTCTTCGATGGCTTACCTTTCCACTTACTCAACAGTCCCGCTTGGCCCAGCACTCGCCACACGCTGGACGGGCTCACGGCCACGATGTCGGCGTCCAGCATCATGAATGTGAGCCGTCGATAACCCTCCAACGGGTTCTTCAAGTGGAAGGCGATGATCGCCTGCTTCTCCCAATCCTCCAGCCAAAAGTCCCGGGGAACCCAACCGTTGTGCTCGTTGACACGACCGTAGCGTTCTCGCCAATCGTAGAACTTACTCGCGGCCACGCCCAACCAGCCAACAAATCGCCCGGCGCCGATCTCACTGGCTTCCGACCAGCGCCGCACGAAATCCACGATCTGGTCCCGCACGTCGTGCGGCACCCAGACCCCGTTCAGAGTTCCCCAAGTTCTTTTTTTAGTGCGATGTGCTCCCCCATCAGTTCGGCCAGCACCTCATCCTTGCGCTGGATCTTCTTCTCCAGGTACTCGATGCGTTCCTGTTCGGCCTGGTGGTCGGAGCGGCCTTTGGCCTGGAAGGCGGCGGCCCCGTTCTCGAACAGCTCCTTCTGCCAACGGTAGAACACCGTCGGCCGCAGTCCAAACTCGTCACAGAGCTTGGAAACCGGCTCCTGTTCCAGCAAGTGCCGCCTCAAAATGGCGACCTTCTCTTCTCCGCTGTAATGCTTTCGTGGTTTCTTCACGCGCTCTCTCCGCTATCTTAACGGTTGAGCGCCCTTTCCATTTCCAGCTGAGGCGGGACAAATCTTTGATTCACTCATCATCGCGGCTGCGCTCCAGGCGGGCGCCAGAACACTTTACTCGGAGGACATGCAAGATGGCCAGGCGATCGACGGGCTTATAATTCGCAATCCATTCTCGCGCTAGGCAAACGGATCACGCAAAACGGTTCGCGAAAGTTCGCCTTGCGTAAGCTTGTGAATATCAGTGGCTTCGGCGCACCCCACAGTACACGCCGCAAGCCTACGATAAGCGGGAGTGGCGCACCGCGCACACCGCAATCATCACGTGGGTTGGCAAAGCGCCAGCTACCGCACCATTGTGAATCAAGACAGCGAGGTCATGGAAGCCCGACCTTCTGAGCAAAATCCACGCGACACCGAGCACCACAGCAGCAGGGATGATCGCCGAGAAGGCCAGATCGTGAAGTGTGCTGAAGCCAACAAGTGCCGCCGGAAATGCCGTCGGCGCTACTGCTGCGATCACGACCGACGGATGACTTTGGTGAAACGACCGAAGTTAGTAATTGAATGCTGTAATTCCATCGACAAGTGATGGTAGGCAAGGTAATGCCCAATTATCTCGACAACAGCGTCGTCTCGCAGTTCTCCTTCAAAGTGGGCCAGAATGACACAGCCAACGCCGTGGCCGTGGATCCTCATGAGTTCCATTCGTCTCCGTGTGTGCTACTTGGCTGCCGGTCATCACCTGACCACCGTCGCGGCATCGTTGGGATTCCCAGAATCCTGCCTAACGGAATACTGTGCCGGGTCATGAGTTTTCTCATTTGGGGCGCCCGGCCAATTCCACGGGAGCCGGCCAACTGTGCCCTTGTTGAACCAGCAGACCTTGCGTCGAGTCCGGCCCCCAAGTGCCGCTGGCGTAGTTCGGAAAATCGTTGGGAGGGCTCGAGTTCCACACCTCGAGCACCGGCATCAATAGCCGCCACGCCGCCTCCACCTGGTCGTCGCGCATGAACAACGTGGCATCGTTGCCGATCACGTCCGCCAGCAGCGTCACATATGCCTCCGGCGACGGCGTGTCGAAGCTTTCGCGATAGCTGAACTGCATGTCCACTGGCTGCAACACCATTTTGGGCCCAGGGTGTTTTGCCTGAAAGCGCAGCACGATGCCTTCGTCGGGCTGGATCGACATGATCAGGCGCGACGGCTTCCAGTCCAGGGTCGCCTCGCTGGGAAACGCCTGATGCGGAACCGCGCGGAACTGGATGGCGATTTCCGACGCCTGACGGAGGAGGCGTTTGCCGGTACGCAGATAGAATGGCACGTCCTGCCAGCGCCAGTTGTCGACGAACAGCCGCAACGCCGCAAACGTCTCCGTCGGTGAATCTGGCGATACGCCGTCTTCTTCGCGATAAGCGCAGACTTTCTTACCGCCGATCCAGCCGCTGTCATATTGTCCGCGAACCGTGGAGCGATGCACCTCGTCATGCGGAATGGGCCGGGCCGCGTGCAGGACATCCACTTTCTTGTTGCGAATCTCGTCGGCGTCGAAGGAGACCATCGGTTCCATGGCCACCAGGCAAAGCAATTGCAACAGGTGATTCTGCACCATGTCGCGCAATGCGCCGGCCTTATCGTAATAACCGCCGCGGTGCTCCACGCCCACCTCTTCGGCGACCGTGATGGTCACGTAGTCCACATAACGCCGGTTCCAGATCGGCTCGAACAGCGGATTGGCAAAGCGAAATGCCAGGATGTTCTGCACTGTCTCTTTGCCCAGGTAATGGTCGATGCGGAAGATCTGCGACTCTTGAAAGTCGTTGGCGAGTGTGCGGTTCAGAGCCTGTGCCGACTCCAGGTCATACCCGATCGGTTTCTCAATGACGATTCGCGACCGTTCCCGGTCGGCCGCGAGGCCTGAATAGTTTATGAGGCGAGGGATTTCACCAAACAGGGAGGGCGGCGTGGCCATGTAGAAAATGCGTTGGGCTTTGGCGCCCCACTCCTTTTCCAGGCTTGCGCACAGGTGGCCGAGTTGTGTATAGGTTGCGTTAGCTTTGAAATCGCCCTGCAAATATCGGATATGCAGCGAGAGCTGCTTCCACTCCTTGACGGCAGTTTTCCCGCTGCGGGCGAACCTCCTGACTCCCTCGTGCAGGCGCTTGCGTAGGGCGCCTTCGCTGAGCGCGACTCGGTCCACCGCGATAATCGCAAAATGAGCCGGAATGCTATGGCTCTGCGAAAGGTCAAACAGGGCCGGCATCAGCTTCCGCCAGGTCAGGTCGCCCGCTCCACCGAAAATGACGAATATGTTTGGTTCGAGTAGATCGTTGGTCTTCATCGCGTCAACCCTTCGTCCAGTCCGTGTGAAATGTGCCTTTGACGTCGATGCGCTCGTAGCTATGCGCGCCGAAGTAATCGCGCTGGGCCTGAATCAGGTTCGCCGGCAGCCAGGCACTGCGGTAGCTGTCTACATACCCCAACGCCGTCATGAAACAGGGCGCAGGCAAACCCAGCTCGATTGCGGCGCAGACGACGCGGCGCAAATCCTCCTGGTTGGCCATTACCTGTTTCGATAACTCCGGGGCCAGGAGCAGATTCGGCAAGCCGGGCTGGTTGCGATATGCCATCCTGATGTCCTCCAGCAGCGCGGCGCGGATGATGCAGCCGCCTCGCCAGATTCGCGCCACGGCCTCGAGATCCAGGGTGTACGAATACTTGTCCGACGCTGCCGCCAGAACAGCCATGCCTTGCGCGTAAGCGACGATCATCGCGGCATAGAGCGCACGGCCCAGTTGATCGAGGAAGGTTTTGCGGTTGGCGCCGAGCGCCGGGATCGGACGATTGAAGATCTCGCCGACCGTCTCGCGCTGCTTTTCAAACACGGACAGATCCCGCATCGCGACCGCGAAGTCAATCGTTGGGATGGGAACTTGCAGCTCCATTGCGCTTTGCGAGGTCCACATGCCGGTGCCTTTCTGTTTGGCCACGTCCAGGATTTCATCGATCAACCTCTTGCCGGTCGTTTCGTCGACCCTGCTGAAGATGCGGCTGGTGATCTCTACCAGGTAGCTGTTGAGTGCCCCTTGATTCCACGTGTCGTACACGCCGTACAGCTCGTCGTCGTTCAAGCCAAGTCCGCGTTTCATCAGGTCGTAGGTCTCGGCAAGCAGTTGCATCACCGCGTACTCGATGCCGTTGTGGACCATTTTGACGAAATGACCGGCCGATCCAGGGCCCAGGTAGGTTACGCACGGCTCTCCGTTGACTTTGGCAGCGACCGCCTCGAGCACCGGGCGAACCCGCTCATACGCCTCTTTCGGTCCCCCGGGCATAATGCTGGGACCATGGCGTGCGCCCTCCTCGCCGCCGGACACGCCCACTCCGAGGAATTGAATGCCTTTCGCGGTGAGGTTACGGGCACGCAGATTTGTATCTTTGAAGTAGGAGTTGCCGGCGTCGATGATGAGATCGCCCTTTTCAAGGTGCGGTAACAGATCGGCGATCACGGAATCCACGGGCGGCCCGGCGGGCACCAGCAGCATTACTGCGCGCGGCGCCCGGAGTAATCCGATGAAATCCTCGATATTACCCGCGGCCTGTATGTCGCTTCCCGCCGACTCCTTCCGGAGCGCTTCTACCTTGGTCGAATCCTTGTCATAGCCCGCCACTGGGAAGCCGTGGTCTGCCATGTTGAGCAACATGTTGCGACCCATCACGCCCAAGCCGATCATGCCGACTGCGTGCTGTTGTTGTGGTTGATTCTCGGTCATAAGTGATCCTTCACAGCCGCGTGCGGATAGATTTCAATTCCTGCCGGCGTTTCGCGGTGGTCTTAGGATACGCCATCTTCATTTCGTGGAACGCATCAAGGACAATTTGGGAAACAATCAACCGGGCATTTTCCTTATCGTCGGCGGGAACGACGTACCAGGGCGCGTGATGGGTGCTTGTCACGCTCAGACAGGCCTCATAAGCCTTCATGTAATGCTTCCAGTATTTCCGCTCGTGAATGTCCGCGAAGCTGAACTTCCAGTTCTTATCGGGCTCATCAATTCGATCGAGGAATCGCTTTCGCTGTTCTTCCCGCGAGAGATGGAGGAACACCTTGATGGTCCGCGTTCCGTTGCGATATAGGTGGCTCTCCAGGTCCCGGATGGAGCGATACCGCTCCGCCCAGATAGCTTTCTCGTCGCGCAACTCTTCCGAAAGCCCCTGGCTGCGGAGAATCTCCGGATGCACCCGAACGACCAACACCTCTTCGTAGTAGGAACGATTGAATATGCCGATGTGACCGCGCTCGGGAAGCCTGCATGTCGTGCGCCAGAGAAAATCATGTTCCAATTCGTTGGCGCTCGGCTGCTTGAAGCTAAAGACCTGGCAGCCCTGCGGATTGATCCCGGACATAACGTGCCGAATGGCGCCGTCCTTGCCGGCAGAGTCCATACCTTGAAAAATCAGGAGCAACGCATAGCGGTTGGATGCGTAGTGAAGCTGTTGCAGGGAGCTCAACTCCTCAACGTGTTCTCTCAGCAGTTCTTGATACTCCTCCTTCGACTTGCAAAACGGCTTCACACTCGTCGGCCACTCTTTGAGTTGGACCTTTTCTCCGGGCCGCACCCGGAAATTCTTGGAATTGATCTTCATCTTCATCCCTTCGATATCACTAACTTCGTAGGCGCCGCTTAGCACTCAAGGGGCTCACGAGGACGTTGACGCGACCTTCACCTGTCACGCTTACTGTTTTCGAATCTCGCGCTCCGCCTCAAGCCAGTCTTGCCCTGCCTGGCCATCGCGGCGGCCTCGCAGCTCATAGAGCTCATAGGCCCGCGTGGCGATCCGCGGTGTCAGATCGAACGGCTTCGGGGCCAACAATGGGGCTATAGTAGGATCAAAAATCCGATAGGCGAGCAGTTTCACGCGGTCATTCAGCAGGAACCAAGCCAGAGCATAGCCCCAAACGAACGCAGCCCAGCCCCAGCCGAGGGGCGTCATAAACAGCCCATAAACCGCAATC
>Ga0326727_10014995_pt1 | contig 16738 bp, 8 predicted proteins | sample MB2enrmetagenome_FD_207643 | JGI IMG/M metagenome (GOLD analysis project Ga0326727, IMG submission 207643) | Lab enriched peat soil microbial communities from McLean, Ithaca, NY, United States - MB29MY | ecosystem: Environmental > Terrestrial > Soil > Wetlands > Peat | place: USA: New York...
CCCCTGGGAGAAGGTTGGAAATATCGCCGGGCGCGCACGCGCCCGAAGAACCATTTCCCTCTCCCGGGGGAGAGGGTGGCTCGCCGCCGGCGCTTTCACCAGCCGGGGCGAGTCGGGTGAGGGGTAACTTCCCTGCCTTCTCCGCCAGCGTCCCGTTCGTGCTCCCCAGCTCCCTTGCCAAGGGAATTCACTTGGTCGTAAAACGGCCATACCGAAATTTCCGGGCCTCCTCAATCAGGCGATCATCGATGGCAAGGTTCGTCGGCATCCTTCACTCAATCGATAATGCTAAGGGCGTATTGCCTGCATCGCCGTCAGGGCGCGAGATCCGTCAGGAGTTGCACCAGGGTGCGCACGCCGTGGCCCGTAGGCCCCTTGGCGCGGTAGGGCTTTTCCTCATTCGCCCAGCGCGTGCCGGCGATGTCGAGATGCACCCAGGGGGTGTCGCCGGCAAATTCCCCGATGAACATGGCGGCGGTAATCGCCCCGCCGTGTCGCCCGCCGGTATTGGCGAGATCCGCGATGGCGCTCTTGTAAAGATCGCGATAATCGTCGTCCACGGGCAGTTCCCACATTTTTTCGCCGGCCGCTTTGGCCGCGGCCAGCACGCGGTTCACCCATTCTTTATTCCAGCCAAAGACGCCGGTGGTGATGTTACCCAAGGCCACCGTCACCGCGCCCGTCAGCGTTGCCGCATCAATCAGCACCGTGCAGCCGAGCTGCTGGGCATAGGTCAGCGCGTCGGCCAGAACCAGCCGGCCTTCCGCATCGGTGTTCAGGATCTCAATGGTCTTCCCGGACATCGAGGTGATGACGTCACCCGGTTTATAGGCTTTTCCGCCCGGCATATTCTCCGCCGCGGGGATCAAAGCCATGACTCGTACGCGGGGCTTGAGCTGCGCAATGGCTTGCATGACCCCCAGCATCGTCGCTCCGCCCGCCATATCCGTCTTCATCTCGTGCATGTTCTCAGCCGGCTTGATGGAGATGCCTCCCGTGTCAAAGGTAATTCCCTTCCCGATCAAACCGATCACGGGCTCGGCGGGCGCGCCCTCGGGCGTATAGCGGAGAACGATCAACCGGGCGGGCTCTTCGCTGCCCTGGGCCACGGCCCAGAAAGCCCCCATCCTCATCCCTTGAATTTCCGCCGGTCCAAGAACCTGCCAATCCAAGCCGCAGCGTAGGGCCATGGCCTCGGCGCGCGCCGCCAGAATGGTTGGGGTCATCTGATTCGCCGGCTCATTGACGAGATCGCGCGTAAAGTTCTGGGCCTCGGCGATGATCCGGCCTTGCTCGAGCGCGGCTTCCGCCCCCGCGGGGAGAGGGTCACCGCCCGTCGCCAGTCCCAGGCCATCGATCCTTTTCTCCGCGTTACGCTCGGTCCGGTAGCGGTCAGCATCGTAGTCCGCCAACAGCGCGGCTTCCACAATCGCCGCAATCGAGCCGGGCTCGGCCCCGCCAAGAACCCAGGCGAGATCGTGGACACCGCGCGCCCGCAGGTACCTGACCGCTGTTCCGGCCACCTGGCGGAGCTGTTCGCCACTGAACTTCTCGCGCTTGCCGGCTCCCACCACGAGCAGCTTCGACGCGGCCAATCCAACCGGCAGGTGAATCACCGTGCATTCCAGGGCCTTTCCGGTCAATTCCCCTCCCGCCTGCAACTCTTCGAGGAAACCGCGCGTGTCCGGCGGCAATCGCTCCACGGTGCCGCTCGATGCCGGAGAGCCCTCGAAGGCATAAGCAACCAGCGCGGAACCAGCAAGCTGCGGCAACGCTTCGTGACGGAATTCGATTTTCACGGGTCAAAGCTCCTTCCTGGCTTTAAAACATACCACACCTGCACCGGTTAGTAGCGGCGCCTGCGGTGTTCTTGAATGGCCTGCTGGGTCTCACGTTCGATGGTGCGCCGACGCGACGTCTCCCGGTGATCGTAAACTTTTTTGCCTTTCGCCAGGGCAATCTCACACTTAATCAGATTCGTTTTCAGATAGACCCGGGTCGGGACCACGGTAAGACCCTTTTCCTGAACACGGCCCGCCAACTTATCCAGCTCCTGCCGATGCAGGAGGAGACGCCGATCACGAAGCGGATCGTGGTTGGAATAGCTCCCTGCCGTATACGGGCTAATGTGGCAATCAATCAGCCATGCCTGGCCATTCTGGAATTCCACATAACTGTCTTTGAGATTTATCTTCCCGTCGCGAACTGACTTGACTTCCGTCCCGGTCAACTCGACCCCTGCCTCGTACTTCTCCAGCAGGTGATATAGATGCTGCGCCTGCCGGTTGACAGCGAAGTGCTTCGGAGCGGGTTTAGATGATGGGGGCACAGAGCGTATCTGTTTGCCGAAAGAGCCATTTGAGAACACCTAATCTTAACATAGGCCACGCGCGGTAATGCCAGAATGAAGGGTAGTGACGCATTTTGATGTTGATGTGCCACGGCCATCTTGGCCGTGCCCGTTCACGGGCGGGACGCCCGTGGCACCTCAACCAGAGAAGCCAATTTTCCTGAAGAAGAAGTCATCCTGGCAGATGCAGGCTCGCCGGGAGGCAAAAGCTTGTATACTCCCAAGCGCCGGAAGACCACAATAGAAATCGCAAATTATCCAACGAGGAAAACGGCCCTTGACGACATCCCAGCAACTTGGCAACGCGGCAAAGCTGTCGAACGAGAAGATCCTCAACCCCCAGAGCCTTGGCCTTTACGGCGGCATCACCACGGATTCACCTGTCCTGATGGTTCTCGCCGCGGGGCGAGGCACGCGCTTTGGCCAGGATCCCAAATGCATTCAGCCGGTGTACGGGACGCCGCTGGTCCGGCACTCGATTGACGCCTTCCGGCGCTTCAACCCTTCGCCGGTGATTTGCCTGGTGGGTTACCGCGCCGATGAAGTGATGGAGGCGTTGGGACAGGACAACATCTACGTTCGATCCGACAACCCCACGGGGGGAACCGCCTTCGCCGCCTTCGAAGGTCTCAGCATTCCAGATTTGTTGGAACGGAACCCCTTATTGATCATCACCTATGGCGACCGCATTATTCCCTCTTCCGTGTTCCGCCACTTGTACGAGACCCACCGTTCAGGGGAGTGCGAGGCTGACATCTCCTTTCTGACGGCGCAATACGAGCCTCCCAAGAATCGCGGCAAGGGCCGGGTCCTGCGCGGCGAGGGCGGCCGCGTGCTGCGTATTGTTGAGGAAGGGGACATCGCCCGGGAAGCGGACGGGCCCGCGCGCCAGGCGCTGCTGGAAGTGACGGAAGGAAACTGTCCGCTTTATGCCCTCCGGGCGGCCACCTTGCACCGGCATGCGTTGGGGTTGACCAATAACAACGCGCAGGGCCAGTACTATCTTACCGACGTCATCGAAACCATCAGCCGCGCGAGGGGGGATGTCCGCACGGTTACCACGACGGTGGCTGACCCCGAGTATGACTTGCTCTGCTCCGACGTGACCCGGCCGATGGATCTTGCCCTCTTGGAGGGCCTGCTGGCATCGGCGCGTGGCCTGCTGTTTCCGGAAGACCTGGCAGTGGAAGAAGCGGCCCAAGCCATTATCGCTGATCGTCCCGCCGGGCAGGTGGCGTCCATCGCGCGACAGTTAGGTGATTTGATGTTGGCGGTCACGAAGGAGAAGCTGGGATTCGACCCCCACCGGCCTATCGGCATTGGAATTTCGGGGGGGCGATTGCGTATTGCCTTCATGCACCCGGACATGGTTCGCTTCTTCGGCCCGGCGTGGCAAATGCCCATCGGGGCCGTCGACGCGCAGGGAGAGGAACAGATTGTGGTGCTCCTCCAGAGCGCTGACGACGGGCGCATCCAATTGTTTCCGATAAACCCCAAGTACCGCGAAAGCATCAACTTTGTCCTTTCCGACGATGAGGTGATGTACCCCAGCGAGGACGTCTCAGACTTGCATGCGTACGAGGTGTTTGGCACGCGCATGAGCGAGAGCCTGCTGCTCTCCCTCGGGTACTTCAATGAGGATGAACTGGCGGCGCGGCGGAAGAAGGGCCAGCCTCTGCCGCCGCCCTCCCTGTGGGTGGGCAGCAACATGCGGCGTCCCTTCGCCCTGGTCGGCAATGCCATCGCCTCCATGCGCACGTTGCGCAGCGGCAGCCTGGGCGCAAAAATCCGCGAACATCTGGGGCGGGACAACTTCCGGGGATTACGGCTGGTTTCTACCGGAAATATCGCCCAGGGGGGCTTCTCCAGTTCTTCCGCGCTGACCGTCGCCACCAAGAACGCGATAAATGCCCTGTGGAAAATTGGTATACCCCCGGACTTGCTTGTCCACCTGGCGAGCCAGGCCGAATATGGCACCGGCGTGCGGGCCGGGTCGCTCGATCAGGCGACGGAACAGAAGGGCCGTCCGGGACAGGGAACGCTGATCTCCTCCAACCCGCGCGACAACTACCGGATCATGGGGATTTACCCGGTTCCGGCCGATCGGTTCCAGATTATTTTCCCCTATACCGCGGAGCGCGACCGCAGTGCCTGGCGCTGGTCGTGGGGCGTCTATGGCGAGGGCAGTGCTTCCGGCCGGCTGACCACCGGAGAGATGCGCAAGCTCACCGGGAAGGCGGCGGAAATGGCGGCGCTTCTCACGCGGCTTCCGCTCGACACCGATTTCTTCCAGCAGATCGAAGACGACCTGGTGGGCGACGGCCTGCTGAGCCGCGAGAGCCGCGCCTGGATTTGTTCGGTCCTGCGGCAGCTTCCGCTTCTGGCCAGGCAGGAAGACCTGCGGCAGCGCCTGGAGGCAAATCGCGATTGGTACGTCGAGCAGGTGATGGAAGGAAATGACATTGACCGGGGCGCGGCGGCCCAGAAAGCCGAGGCCCTGATGACGTCGCTCGTGGCGGGCTGGCGAGATCCCCTGCTGCGGCGCGCCACGCCGGCGGGGCCGGTGATCGAGGAATGCGGCGTTCCCCTGCGCGCGATGGTCGCCTACCTGTTTGGCGAAGTGGCCAAAAACTTCTACCTCATCCACCATTCCGGGGAGTGGATCGAATACGTCACGCTGTCGCAGCGCGGCGACCGATCGGTGGAAATCGACCCGAATGGCCTGCCTTCCCGCCAGGCCATGGAAGGGGAACTGGCGTGGGAACGGGGGGCCACGGGGCCGGAACGGATGAACCTCTGGCTCGATCGGCATGGCGCGACGCCCTTTGATTTCAACCAGGGGCTCGACGACGATGCGCTTTCGCCGGAAACGGAATTCCACCGCCTGATGGGATCAAATTTTTTCCGCGGGCTGGCCCTGATTGACCTTGCCGAGGCCATGCTCAAAAGAGCGTTTGGGCGGGAGGCCGTGGCCGTGCGAGTGAATGCGGCAGGCCAGGGAGATTATTTCCAGGTGCATGTGGACGTGCGTCAGACCCCTTTGATTGACGTCAAGCGGTTCATCCGCGCGGCGTTCTATCGCCGCTTCGGTTTGTCGTCTGACCCGGAATTCGTGGAGATTCATCCCGGGGGCGGCGCCTTGGGGCTTCACCTGAACCGGTATGACTCACTTTCGCAATTGATCCAACGGTTACGGATGGCGGCGGCGGACTGAACCGGCGATCCGTGGCGAAGGGCCTGTACGTGGCTAAGAATTTTTTTGTTCCAGTGCAAAGCGTTTTAATTCTTTGGGAGGTGGAGACCGTAATGGCCAGAACACTTGTGGATCGTCCCGTCAAAGCGTTGTTTCCCCGTGTGGAGGGTGCTGGGCCAGTGGGCGCCCGGGCATTTCACCGGTGTCAGAGATCGAGCCTATATTCGCGGGTCTTCTGTGCACCGCCGCTGTTTCGAAAAATAGTTGGAATGTTGTTCGTGCTGATACTGATCCTGCCGGCGGCGTGCGCGGCGGAGCACAATCCTTTATTGCCTCGCCCGCAGGAAATCCATTATGGAACCGGTGAGCTCGCATTGCGGGGCCTTTCCATTTGCATTGCTTCGACCCCTGGCGCCGAAGACCGGTTTGCGGCCCGCGAGCTTTCCGATGCCCTTTCGGTGCGAGTGGAAGGCTCCATCCCCATTCAGGAAGGGGGCGGGTGCGAACACGGAATTCTGCTTGAGCGCACGGGAGGCGTTGATGCGTTGCCGGTCCCGGGCGAGCATCCCGGACCCGACTCGCGCGAAGCCTATTCATTAAAGGTTACCGCAGACCGGGCGACGGCTCGCGCCCGCTCATCGGCGGGGTTGTATTACGCCGTCCAAACCCTCGAACAGTTGGCGGAAGGGACGGGCGCGCAGGGAGTTTTGCCCGTCGTGGAGGTTAAAGACTGGCCGTCGCTGGCCTATCGCGGGGTGATGGTGGACATGAGCCACGGCGCGCTGCCCACGGAAAAGGAAGTGGAGCGCCAGCTTGATTTTCTCGCCCGCTGGAAAAACAACCAATATTACTTTTACAACGAGGCGAGCATCGAGTTGACGGGATTTCACCTCATCAATCCGGAAGGCCGGTTCACGAAGGATGAGGTGCGAAGGATCATCGCTTACGGGCGCGAGCGGCACATCGACGTGGTCCCCTGCCTGGAGCTTTTCGGCCACCTCCACGATTTATTCCGGGTCGAGAAATACTCGGATCTCTCCGACTTGCCGCATGGCACCGAGTTCGACCCTCGTAATCCCAAGGTGATGGCTCTGCTCAGCGACTGGGTCAACCAGATCGTACAGCTCTTCCCCAGCCCCTTCGTGCACATTGGATTCGACGAAACCTTTCAGATCGAAATCGCGGCTCACGAGCATGGGACTGCCGCACAGCCGGCGGAGTTGTTCGTCCAACAACTGACCAATGTCGATCGTCTCTTTACGCAGCGGGGGAAAACCGTGATGGCTTGGGGTGACATCATGGTGAAGTATCCGGCGATTGTTTCTCAGCTCCCCGCCGGACTCATCGCGGTGGCCTGGGAGTATGATCCGGGTCCCGAGTCGCATTACCAGCATTGGCTGGCGCCGCTCGCCGCCGGGCACATCCCGAATATGATCGCTAGCGGCGTGACCTGCTGGAACCAGGTGATGCCCGATTTTACGCGAAGCTTCGACAACATCGATACATTCCTTGCCAGCGGGCGCAAGTCCGGAACGATGGGTTTGATCAATACGGTCTGGACCGATGACGCTCAGAATTTGCTGCGCACGGCATGGCCGGGCATGGCTTACGGCGCGGCGGCTGCCTGGCAATCGGCTCCCATGGATCATCAAGCCTTTTTCCCGGACTATGCGCGGCTGATGTACGCTCCCGCGGTCGCCCCGGAGGTGGCCGCAGCCCTTAAAGCCCTTAATGAATCACAACTGGACCTTCAAAAAGTGCTTGGTGATGAATCTATGCTGGCGTTTTGGACGGACCCTTTTTCCCCGGCCATCCTCAAGCGAGCCACCGAGCACCTCGCTGACCTGCGCGCGACGCGACTCGCGGCCGAGGAGGCCGAAGAGCATCTTGATGAGGCGCTCTCGCGGGGAGGCGACCCCCTGACGCTCGAGAGCTTGTGGTTCGGCAGCCAACTCCTCGACTACGCCGGACAAAAGTTCCAGACGGCGCCGGAACTGGTCGCGCTGTGGCGGCGTCTCGGACCCCGCCGCCCCAAGGACGACTTGTGGTGGAACGAATGGGAGTCACAAGTAACCTATCGAGACCATTCCCGCTTATATGACCTAATGGACGCCATCACCGGCCTTCGATCCCAATACCGGAGTGAGTGGCTTGCCGAATACACCTCTTACCGCTTGGGCACCGCGCTGGGAGAATGGGATGCCGAATACCAATACTGGAGAAACCTTCGGGAGCGCTTGAGACAATTTTCAGAAAGCTCCCATGAAGGCGACCCTCTGCCTACATTGGAAGATTTTGCGGAAGGAAATTGAGGAAAGGTTGGTGACGGGGTTGCCTCTGGGGAACCGGGTAATGAACAGTTTGATGTAGAGGCGGCTTTACGCCGCCATTTGGCGAGGTAAACTCAAGCCTGCCCAAATTTGGACAAGCTCGCCGTAAAGCCGCCCCTACAGCAAGCTGACCCACCGCCCCTTTTGTTTAGGCCTTGATAAAGATTTTTCTTCTATACATCCAGAACAGCAATAACCATTCAACTCCGAAAACGATGACCGCGTGGAGAAGGTGCGGCTGACGATGTCCCACGCTTCCTGCCGTCCGGACCAGGGGCGCCACATGCCCCGAGGTAAAGATGCCCACGATGCGGCCTAAAGGCACAATGCTCTGGAACATGTAAATGAAAACCGCGTTGCACCCAATCACGACAAAGGACAGCGTCCATTTCCGGTAGCCGCGAACATCGATGGCCCAGTAAAAAAGCAAGAACATAAGGCAGGCCCATCCCATCGACACCAAGCCGTAGGAGGTTGTCCAAATCTTCATGATGATCGGGATGAGGGGGCTCAAAGCGTAGCCGGCGGCGAGACAGAGGAAGCCCGCGCCCGCAATCATCTTCATCTTGCTCTCTTTCGACCGGGCGCTCATCAGCCATTCGCCGATGAGCATGCCGAGAATCGTCGTCGAGATCGTCGGCAGGGTGCAGATGATGGTTCCCCAAGCGTCGGTCACCGGGAAGGTTCTTCCCAGCAGCATGATGTCAATGTACCTCACCAGGTTGACCCCCGGATCGAGGCTGCCCGCCGGAACACCGGGAGCAGGAACGAACGCCAGGATGAGGGCGTAGGCCACTAGAATCAAACCGCCCACCGCCGCTTGAAAGCGCTCGGACTTCCGCACCAACAAGAAAGCTACGAGCGAGGCGACGGCGATGGGCTGCAAGGCGCTGCTGAGTTCCACCCAATAGGGCTGGTTGAAGTGGATCGATTCCCGCAGCGAGCCCAGCAAAAACAGGACGGCAAAGCGTGTCAAGGCATGTCCAAGCATTTGGGGATAGGTCTGGGTGCGCGAGCGCTTGGCGTAGGAAAGCGGTATCGAAACCCCCACCATGAGCATGAAGGACGGCCAGATAAGGTCATAGAACCGCAGCCCCACCCAAGTCGTATGATCGAGTTCGTAGGTGACCGCATCATACAAGAACTTTGGGCCGAGAGCCGCCAGGCCCACCACCACCGCCGCGCCCCCCACAATCCAAAACATGATGAACCCGCGGAAGGTATCGAGCGACACCAGCCGCCCTTCCCCGGGCGAGGGAGCGGGAGACGCTTTCCCGGGCAACTCGCTTACCGCCGGCTTTGTCAGTTCCTTCTCTGCAACCACGCTCGTAAGGTCGATGGCCATGACTGCAACGCCTTTCTCCACGGTGGGGCCTGGGACCTCCGAGGAGGTCAAAGAATCAAGAGTCAGGGCCCCTTTTGCTCAGGCCTTGATAAAGATCTTATTCCGATACATCCAGAACAGCATCACCCACTCGACGGCCAGTATGATGATGGCCCGGACAAGGGGCTCCCCTGCGCCCCCTACCAGGGCATGCGTAAAGATGCCCACCCATTGAGGCAAGGGCACAATGCTGCTGAACATATAAATGAAAACCGCGTTGCTCCCGATCACCACAAAGGGCAGCGTCCACCCCCGGTGGCCACGCACGTCAATAGCCCAGTAGAAAAGCAAAAACATAAGGCAGGCCCACCCCGCCGTCACCAGACCATAGGAAGTGGTCCAGATCTTCATGATAATCGGGATGATGGGGCTCAAACCGTAGCCGAGGGCGAGGCAGAGGAAGCCCGCACCCGCGATCATCTTCACCTTGGTCTCTTTTGACCGGGCGCTCATCAGCCACTCGCCGATGAGCATGCCGAGAATCGTCGTTGAGATGGTTGGCAGTGTGCATATGACGGTTCCCCAAGGATCGCCGGGGTAGGTCCTTCCCAGGACCATGAGGTCAGTGTACCTCACGAGGTTGACCATCGGCTGGTAGCTGCCCGCCGGAACACCGGGAGCAGAGACGAATGCCAGGATGAAGGCGTAGGCGGCAAGAAGCGACCCGCCCACCGCCGCCTGAAAGCGTTGCGACTTCCGCACCAACAAGAAAGCTACGAGCGAGGCGATGGCGATGGGCTGCAAGGCGCTGCTAAGTTCCACCCAGTAGGGCTTGCCGAAGTCGATCGATTCCCGTATCGAGCCCAGCAGGAAGAGGACGGCAAAGCGTTGCAATGCATGTCCGAGCATTTGGGGATAGGTCTGGGTGCGCGAACGCTTGGCGAAGGAAAGCGGCACCGAAAGACCCGCCATGAGCATGAAGGATGGCCAGATGCAGTCATAGAATCGCAGCCCCATCCAGGGCGTATGATTGAGTTCGTAGACCAGCGTATTCAACAAGGCGTTGGGACGGAGAGCCCGCAGTCCCTCAGCTAGGGCGTCGCCGCCGATAATCCAAAACATGATGAAGCCGCGGAAGGTATCGAGCGACACCAGCCGGCCTTCCCCGGGTGAGGAGGTAGGAGATGCTTTCCCGGGTAGCGCGCTTGGCGCCGCCTGTGCTGCTTTTTCCGTAACGGCACTTGAGAGGTCGGTTGCCATAATTGGAACTCCTTTCTCCACGACGGGGCCCGGAGCCGGAACCCGCACGAGTCTGGGGCTCGCACCCTGGGCCGAAATAACGTCCCCTAGCTTCAATCCGTCAGTACTTGGCCGAGGATCTGGCCGACCGCCCGATGGGCTTCCGCGGCCGCTGTCGTATGACCTGGCGAACCCGATAAGTCGGTGTTGGCGAAAGCGATCCTTGCAAACGGAGCAGCGCGAAGAATGTCCCGGGGAGCGGGATTCCCGTTCTTGCCAAAGAAGAAACCGGGTTGGGGGCTCAAGTAAGCGTGACCCCAGCGGTTGAGGATGATTCCGGCAATATCGCGCTGCGCATCGAAACCTGACGCCGAAAACATTTCCGTCAATTGCTCGCGAATCTTTCGCTCATACTCCCGGAACGATGTAGCAAGAAGCTCCGCCCGGCCCAGGTTTCCTTGCTGCTCAAGAGGTAAGCCGTAATGATGATAAAGGACCTTTAGAGTCAGAACCACCGGGGAATCCGGTCCTATGGTTTTATCATCCGTTGCGAACGTGGGAATCTTGTGGACCGCCGTGAAGCTGCCGAGCCCCTCGAACCATTGCGCAGCGGAAATCCCAAGTTTATACAGGAAGCGCCAGTTGCGCACGGCCACGTTCGCCACCATGCAGGGCGAACGGTAAAACTGTTCATAGGCCTCACGCTGTGCGGAAGGCAGATCGCGCACGATGTGCTTCGTCGTCCACGACCCACCGGCCATCACCACCGACCGCGCTTTCAGGCGATAAACCTTCCCCTGGCGCGTGTAGGTTACGCTTACGAAACTGGATTTCCTGGGATCCCCATCATGTTCAGCGCTTACCACGGTTGTCCCCAGACGAATCCGGGTCGCCTGGCCGGCCCGATCGAGCGTGCGAAAATCCACCGGGTTGCGGCAAACTGCCGATAAGGTGCGGGGGCCCGAGATCGATGAAGGGATAAGCGTCTTGACCATATGGCGCGCCATGCCGGCATTGCCCCCCGGAAAGCAATGCGTTTTCGAAGCGTCCCCCGGCTCGAAGCTCTTCGTGACATAAGCGGAGACGACATCCGGTCCCGCGCCGTGTGAGCTGCCTTGCTCCGTGAAAAACGTCCGAATGGTCTCGCGGCTGAGACCAAATTCCTGCATCAGATGTTCCTCAAGGGTAATCCTGTCCAATAGGCGGGATTTTTCTTCGCTGGGATTTTCAACTGCACGCCTTTCCCTCGTGTAAAAGGCTGGTGCGGAATTCAGCCCGCTCCCGGCCTGCTCGCCGAACCTCACAAGCTCCGCCCGCATCGATTCCGCGATCGGCGCCCCTCGAAGCTTCTTGGCCCACGGATCGATCAGCCACATTCCGGGCCGCTGGCCAAACTTAGCTCCAAAGTAGAACCCATAGGGCGATTTCGCATCTTCAAAGCTCACGCCCAAGGGAATCTCCGGTGAGGAGCTGCTCCAGGTTTGATATTTGAACTCACGCCAATCCACACCAATCAAATCGTAAAACTTCGCGGCAAAGGTCCCGGGCATGGGAGCTGAAAAATGGTCGGATCCCTGGGGAGCCATCAGCCGTTTGCCCTCGACGATAAATTCATTGCGCTTCGCTTCGCCGCCGAAAATGGGATGGTTCTCAAGCACCAGACACCGCAGGTTGGGCCTTCCTTGCTGCTTCAGGAAGAGAGCCGCCGCAAGCCCGCTAATCCCGCCCCCTACGACGACGCAATCAAACACTTCCCCCGTGTCGATCACGTCTGCCGGAGGCAAGTTAAAAGCGCCGTCGCGGGATTGATGGCCGATCCTCATGACCTCCAAAGTATTTCCATTGGAATCGGCATAGTCACCGACGCCTCCATATCCCGTCCAGTCATCGCGCGCCAGGAGCTGCTGGGGCGTTAACGATTCAAGCAACAAGCTGCCGGAAGCCAGCAGGGTGGAATTTAAGAAATCACGGCGGCAGATCCGCTGGTTCATGCCCAGGGCCTTGTCGGACCGGTCCTTCCCTCCACGCGCGGACAATTCAAACCTCCCAAACTACATCTCAGCGGATGCTTGACCGAACCGGCTTCTCTCTTAGCTTCTGAATTCCCCTAACCTAGTGTCGCGTCATACCGAACTTTTGACAATTGGCCGGCAACTCTGCCGCCCCAGCTGTAGGGGTGCGGCTTGGCGTACCCTCTTCATTTTTGTCCCGCGTCCGAACCAAGAGGGTAAGGCAAGCCGTACCCCTACAATCAGGCGCCCACACCCCGCACAAGCTCCTAGTAGTTGAGCTTGAGGCCGAATTGGATGTCGCGGGGAGTTCGCGCCCCGGTAATCTGACCGAAACCCGTACTGTCGGTCGTTGCCGCGGGGTTATAAAAGTTGGCTTGATTAAACACGTTAAAGAACTCGGCGCGAAATTCCAGTGAAAAACGCTCGCTGATCCGATTCCGCTTGATAAGAGAAACGTCCCACTGGTTGATGCCTGGGCCGAATAAGACATTGCGGCCGGACGTGCCGAAGCGGGGTGTTCCGTTCTCCAAAGCTTGCGCGAGCAGGGCGGTGGTGAAGCAACTGGTGTCAAACCACTCGGCGACGGTTTGGGGACCGGCGCCATTGCAAACGCGGTCCGGCCGCGGAGCCGCAGAACCACTATTCGAGTAATCCTCCGGTGAGGTCACCGTATAAGGGAGACCCACCTGGAAATTAAGAATTCCGGTGAATTCCCATCCGCCGGCCAGAGCGTTGACCAACCCTGGGCGGTTGAGGAACTGCTGGTCGCTTCCAAAAGGCAATTCCCATATGGGGCTGATGGTCAGTTGCTGAGGCACGTCAATATCGCCGACCGAGTAGTCCAACCGGGGATCGTTGGCATCTTGTAAAAGCGTGCGTTCCGATGAATCACCTCCGTTAAACTCCATCTCCTTACCATAGGTATAAGACACCAGCATCGAAAAGCCCCGGGAGAGGTTTTTGGTCAGTCGGACCATCAGGGCGTTATACCTCGAGATGCCGTCATAGGCGTTATAGACGTAGGGGCCAAAATCGGGCCAGACTCGCCGCGGACCAATATCGCCCAGTCCCGGCTCGGCCTGATTTCCGGGAGAATAATAGGTGCTGAGGTGGACGCCCCGATTGCCGATGTACCCGACCTCCAGCGCCCAATTCTGCGCAAACTGCGAATCCACCGTAAAACTCCATTCGTACACCGGGGGAGTGAAATAGAAGGGCAGCGCCTGAAGTTGCCCGCTGGTCGAGCTGAGCGGCGCTGCTGCACCCGCCGCACCCGCAAACATCGTGGCGGTGGTCGTGGGAGCCCCGCTGGTGATCGGTGGAGCTTCACCGGTGGGCGGATTGTAACTGAGTGTCTGCGAGAAAACCGGATTATTGTTATTGTAAGCGACGAGCTGATTGGTTTCGGGCAAATCATAGAAGATGCCCGCCCCCGTGTGGATCACGAATTTATTGGAATGCGTGGGCCTCCAGGAAATGCCCAACCGCGGTGCAAAGCTGTCCCAGCCACCCCCCAGGCTGACCTCCTGGCGCTTCCCCCCCGTCAAGCCATATTGCCTCCTTTCTGCCGAGGTCATGATAAGGCACTCTCCGGTGGCGGAGATGAAATAGGGATTGGAGCAGAGGGCGTCGTTGGCCGCGTCGGGGAGCGCGGTAGCGAGAAGAGCATCTCCCGGCGTGAAACTGTTGCTCAGCGGAAACATGGTGGCAATTTCATTATGTTTGTCGTGAGGCTGTTTCCGGTACTCCCACCTTACCCCCAGCTCCAGGCTTAAACTATCGTTCACCCGGAAATTATCCTGGGCAAACACACTGAACCACCCTCCCCCAATATATTCGTTGGTGAAGGCATTTTTCATATAGCTTCCGGAGGCCGGATAACCCAGCTCCATATCCGCCAAGTCGGAAATCAAGCTATTGTCCGGCGTTTCACCCGCCAACGAAGAGTACTGTCCGTTGAAAGTGATCAGGCCATTAAGCTGGGCGGGGTCTTGATATCCGAGGAGCTGATAAAAGTTCAGGTCAGCCCCGGTGACGAAGGTGTGCCGGCCGTGAATTTTGGTCAGAGTCCCCTCGTACTTTTCGAGCATATCGGGGAGGATGTCGGGGTTAAAGCCAGAGTCCCCCCACTGGGCAAAATTGTTGAAGGTGACCTCAGGAACGATCTCCGTTTGGAGTGAAGAAGCGCTGACGCCTTGAATCCCATAGCCCGCGAGGGTGCCCGCTGGCCAAGGACACTCTGCACATTCTCTATTGTCATAACCCCGCATAATCCCCACTCGCAATTCGCTGAGCAGCGTAGGCGAGAAGGTATGTGTCCAGCCCAACACCGCGTTCTGACCTCGGTAGTGCTGATAGGTGTTGAAAGGATCAAAAGATCCCGGATAGAACTCGTTGGAATTGCCAAAGACATAATGGACAAACAATTGATCTTTCGGGGAGAGGGTTTCGTCAACCCTCAGCAAGACGGTATCGTCACTCTCGCGATAAGGCTTGGTGTTGATAAAATTGAGGGAGCCGGGATAATTCGGCGCCGGAAAAAGCGCCAAGACCTTCTGCGCAAAGGGATCAATACTGGTGAGCATGTTTCCGGGGATCGGCTGCCCTGCGAGGACTGAAGAGCCGGCCAACGCGCTGCTGGCGGGGCACGTGACCAGATATTCACTCGCCGGAGCGAACAATTGCCCCGAGTCAAAGTTCAGGTTGGCTGGTCCACCGGTGCCGCAAAGATTGATCGTTTGCCCCGTGAGGAAGGAATTGAAATTTCCCGTCGCTTCAGCCGAGGTAGGGACGGTCGAGAGCGAGGCCGAGCCTTGAATATTTCGCAATCCTTCATAGCTTCCAAAGATGAAGGTCTTATCCTTCCGAATCGGACCCCCCGCGGCAAAGCCAAATTGGTTCCGGATATATTCCGGGCGCGCTGAGCCCGGAATATCCGCCCCGGTAATCGGATTCGTATTGTCGAGGGCAAAGAAGTTGCGCGAGTCGAGCTTTTGGTTGCGTAAGTAGTTCCAGGCGGAGCCGTGGAACCGGTTCGTGCCGGAGGGGGTGACCATGTTCATCACCGCGCCGGCGGTGATGCCATAGGCAGCGTCGTAAACGTTGTTCTGGATTTTGAATTCCTTCACCATCTCGGGAGCGAGGTCCAGCGCAAATCCTCCATTGTTGAGCGCCCGGTTGAGCATTCCGTCAATCAAAACCAGATTGCTGGCAGACGTGCTGCCCACCGAACTGAAGCTGATCTGATTGAAGCCCGAGCCGTTTCCACTCGCCGCAGTGAGTGAGAAATCGGAAGTATTGACGACGCCCGGAACCAGCAGGGCCAGCGCACTGGTGCGGCGCAAGTTGAGCGGGAGGTCGACCGTCTGCTGCTCGTTAATGAGGGTACCGACGCTGGCGCTGGTCGTGCTGACGAGCGGTGCTGCCCCTTTAACCTCGACCGTTTGTACCGTCTGTCCCACTCGTAGCACCACATCCACGGCGGATTTTTCGTACACGGCCAGAGTGATGCCGGAAATCACGGTGGTGCTGAATCCGCTTTTTTCAGCGGAAAGAGTGTAGGTGGCGGGGGCCAGTGACGGGAAGATGTAATTCCCACTCGCATCGGAGGTCGTTGTCGAAGCCACCCCGGTGCTCACGTTCTTAACCGTCACCGCTGCTTGGGGCACCACCGCGCCACTGGAGTCCTTGATCGTCCCGGTTAAAGTCGCATTCACTTGTTGACCGGCGCAGGGGAGGACCGGCGCGAGCAATATCAGCACCATCAGATACCATTCAATCCAGTTTAATGGGGGCCTGTATCTCATAACTCTTCCTCCTATGGGGATTAGGAGCTACCTCGTCCTACGGAGGGTTTTGATCAGATTGAGATAAAGCCATCGTCTCTCTTCGGACCACATGAACTTGGCCCCAATCATTCAACCAAGGCTCGGCGGAAGGGTGCGAGACGCAACAGATGAGAAATATCCCCGACGGAGCCCATAATACGCGGAGAGTATAGAAAGTCAAGACTGGTTCAGGCGCTACCGCAAATATTTTCCAACCTAATGAACAGTTTCTTCTGTCACTCGGTTGAAATGGTCCTCTTGGAGAATTATCGAAACCGCCGCGGGGAGAATTATCCCGAGGCGGGAGAATCCGCCGGTTTGGTTCCATCCCACAGCGTAATCAGCAACGTGCTGACCAGCACCAGGAGACCGCCCAAAATGGCCACCAGGGTCAGTTTCTCTCCCAGCCAAAACGCCGCGATGGGAACCCCGAAAAAGGTGATCAGGTAGTTTGACAGCGCCG
>Ga0326727_10014996_pt1 | contig 16737 bp, 19 predicted proteins | sample MB2enrmetagenome_FD_207643 | JGI IMG/M metagenome (GOLD analysis project Ga0326727, IMG submission 207643) | Lab enriched peat soil microbial communities from McLean, Ithaca, NY, United States - MB29MY | ecosystem: Environmental > Terrestrial > Soil > Wetlands > Peat | place: USA: New York...
GCGATTCCACTTTTCCGATGGGGTGGGGAACGTGCTGGCGGTCTGGTCGGAGTGAAGAAGGCAAGGAACAGGGGTGAGGGGATTCCAGGTCCCGGAATTGGGATTTGGAATCCCCATCTCGTCTTAGCCGGCACTCGACAATCGCACGGTCCGCGGCCCTAGTTCGCTTGTGGCGGAAGCATCAACGGCTTGCGGGGGCCGAGTTCTTCGCGGACCAGGGTGAGGCCGAGGAGAAAGCGCTCGAAGCCATCGGAGAGGCGGGCGAAGAGCGGGGCTTCCTGCTCGTACTCGAAGAGGTTGAACTGGCTGACGATGAAGTAACTCTCCTTGCCGGCGCGAATGAGTTCGCCAATGCTGGGACGATGGGGTCGATGGCGCTGGTTGGAGCCGGAGGCCTCGGGATACATGCCGGCGACAAAGAGCGCATAGTCGCCGATGTGCTTGCGCACGGCGCGCTCGGCATCGAAGGAGGGCGCGGAGCCATGGACGGGATCGGCGGCTTCGAGCATCTCGGTCAGGGCTTCGATGGGCCGGCCCGCCCGATCGCGCACCATGTAGAGCTTGTCGGCTTCGGAGAACTCGCACAGCAGGTGGGCGACGTAGCCTGTGATGTCGGGATCGTGAAGGCCGAGCTTGCCCTCGTAGCTGTTGCGGACCGCCTGGTGGAAGAAGGGTTCGAGTGGATGAGCTTGCGCCTGCATACACACCTCCCATGACCGCTTGCGCGGCCTGACTGCTGTTGAGGCATTGGCGGCAACTCATGGTGTGCTGCCAAGGCGCCGGCCAACGCCTATTGATCGTGCTTTGACAATCAGCTTATCGGAGATGTTTGTTCTTTTGAGCAGGGGCGGCGAAGTTTTTTGGCAGAGGGATGGGCCGACTGCAAGCGAGATCCGGAAAGGAGCAGCCGAAGACAGCCCTGGCCGGTTGTCTCTGATTACCTTTGGGGCGCCCAATCGTGCTTTTGCACTGCTTGAGCTATGCGGGCGCGGTTGCGCGCGATTCGAGTTCGGCGAGGCGCTTGGCGAGCAGGGTTTCAAGCTTGACGAGGGCGGCAGAGAAGCCTTCGATACCTTCCTTAAGCTTGTCGTGGGCCATGCGGTCGGCGGCGTGCATCCGGTCGAAGGCAGCCTTATCGACGACGATCTTTTCGATGGACATCGACTTCGCGGCATCGGGATCGAGTTTGCGCGCCAGGCCGGCTTCGGTTGATTCGAGCTCGGCGAGCAACTGCGGAGAGATGGTAAGCAGATCGCAGCCGGCTAGTTCGACGATCTCTCCGATGTTGCGAAAGCTCGCGCCCATAACCACCGTCTTGTAGCCGAATTTCTTGTAGTAGTTGTAAATCCGCGTGACCGATTGCACGCCGGGGTCGTCCGCGCCGTGGTAGTCCTTGCCGGTGTCCTTCTTGTACCAGTCCAGGATGCGGCCGACAAAGGGGGAGATGAGGGTCACGCCGGCTTCGGCCGCGGCGATGGCCTGGTGAAGGCCGAAGAGCAGGGTGAGGTTGCAGTGGATGCCTTCCTTTTCCAGGACTTCGGCGGCGCGGATGCCTTCCCAGGTGGAGGCGATCTTGATGAGGATGCGATCGCGGCCGATGCCGGCGTGGTCGTATTCCGAAATAATGGCGCGGGCCTGGGCGATGGTGGCCGCGGTGTCGTAGGAGAGCCGGGCGTCCACTTCGGTGCTCACGCGGCCGGGGACGATATCGAGGATCTTCTTGCCGAAGGCGATGGCCAGCCGGTGAAAGGCCAGGTTGGCGACGGCTTCGTCGGTGGCGCCCGTGCCCAGTTCGTTGCGGGCCTCGACCAGGACGCCGTCGACAATGGGCTGGTAGTGCGGCATTTGCGCCGCCGCGGTGATCAGCGAGGGGTTGGTGGTGGCATCCTGGGGGCGGAATTCTTCCATCGCCTCAATGTCTCCGGTGTCGGCGACGACCACGGTGTATTGGCGGAGCTGTTCGAGCAAATTCTTAAGCATGATTCCTCCTTGGGGAAGGGCGCTGCGCGCTCACAGCGCGTTCGGAAACAGTGTACCCCTCTTGTGAGATGCAGAAGATGAACGCCGGTTACATCCCGGCGAGCCGTTCGAGGTCAATCCGCTTCCGGCGCGACCGTGTTGGCCAGCAAGCCGAGACCGGGAATGCTGACTTCGACGCGGTCGCCAGCGTTGAGCGGACCAACGCCGGAGGGGGTGCCGGTGAGCACCAGGTCGCCGGCTTCGAGGGTCATGGCGGCGGTGATGTATACGAGCAACTCGGGGATTGTGAAAATGAAATCGAGGGTCGAGCCGTGCTGGCGAAGCTCGCCGTTGACGCGGGTTTCAAGCGTCAGGCCGGCCGAGGGGTCGAGTTCGTCCGAGACGATGGGGCCGACGGGGCAAAAGGTGTCGAATCCTTTGGCGCGGGTCCATTGAGCATCTCTTTTTTGCAGGTCGCGGGCCGTAACGTCGTTGGCGAGGGTGTAGCCGCGGATAACGTCGCGCCAGTTGTCTTCCGGTCTTAGATTGCGGACACGATGAGCGATCACCAGCGCCAACTCGCCCTCGAAGTCCACGCGCGAGGAGGCGCCGGGGATGCGGATTACACCTCCGGGTCCGAGCAGGGACGAGGGCGGCTTGAAGAAGATCGGCGGCTCGGCGGGAACTTCATTGCCGAGTTCCTCGGCGTGGCCGCGATAGTTGCGCCCGACGCAGACGATCTTGGAAGGGGTGACGGGCGGGAGCAGTTGGGCAGCGGAAAGAGGCATGGGTTCGAATGAAAAACTCCACGAAGTCGCGCGGCCGTGAGCCAGGCGGAAGGCAAGATCCTCTTCGGGCGCGCGCGTGAGGTCCACGATCCATGGTTCGGCGTGGGGCTCGCCGGCGCGGTCTTCCACGGCGCCGTAGTGGATTTGGTCTTCGAATAGGAAGCGGCAATATTTCATTGAAAGATTCCTGTGCGAAGCGGCTCGCAGAACTCCAGTCAATTCTTGCCTTAACGGAGAAGGGCCTTGTAGCCAGCTTGCTCAAAGTGTTTATCGTATGTGAGAGCGGAGTCGGTGCCGTACCGCCGCGTGATCAGAAAACTCGAGCAATCCGTCATGCTCCAATCCTTGTCTGGCCTGTCGCAATAAAGCTGGAGGGCCTCGTCAAAAGCCTCGCGGATCTGAGGTTCCACGACCACTTTGGGGTTTGTTCTAAGAGCAGCTACGGCATCCGATACCACGCAGCGGAGGTGAGGACCTTGCGGGGCAAAGCCATTGAGCAATTCGATCAGAACCCACTCGCTGGTGACGATCTCAGTTCCGGTGAGTGTTGCGTATAGCCTGTGCGCTTCTTTGTGCAAGCCATCCCGAGGCGTGAGCAGGGCAATCCAATACCCTGTGTCCGCGAAGACGCGCGTCATTCCGGGACTTTCGGCGATCCGTAAAGGTAATGGTCTGGGTTTTTTGAAAAGTCGGGGGGAACTTTCGACCATTCTTCTTCGGGAACGCGCTGCCCGAGGCGAATAAAGATCTCGCTGATCGAAGCCGCATCCCGATCCCGCGAAGCCTGAATCGTTTCCTCCCGGGCGTCTAACAGGTCGAGCCCCTCTTGAATCACTTCGTCAGGGGAGTGGTAGCGTCCGCTCTCAAGCTTCGCGGCAATTCGCTGCTCGATGTCCTGGTTTAGCAGAATGCTCATGCGATTCCTCATCGGGGCGGGTGGCGCAGGCGCTGCATCAAGCTGCCATTGCATGGATTCTACCAGAACTGCGAGTTTGGTCTTATCCGAGGAACAGCATCGGTTTTGTGTCCAAGCCTCTTGCTATGGTGTGGGAACGGTTTCTTCGGCTTCTACGGAGCGGGCGCTCTCATGGCCGTTCTGGCCGATAGCGCTCACGGCGTAGCCGTATGAGTGTCCGGGCAGGACGTGGTCGTCGCGGAAGGCCGGGGGCACGAGCGGCTGGGGGGGCGAGATGCGCTCCCAGGTTCCACCGGGATTGTCGCCCTCGCGGCGATAGAGGGCATAGCCGGCGAGATCGGAATCGGTGACGGGCTGCCAACTGAGGTCGATTGTGGGCGGGGCGCCGTTTTCGCCCACGGTAGCGACAGCGGCCAGGCCGGTGGGAACGGCAGGTGGAAAGATGTCCGCGGCCTCGACCCGGATGGGGGCGGAGAGTTCGCCGGCCAGTTCAAGAGTCTGGCCGTTGGCGGGGATGCGGGCTACGCGCTGGGCGCGATACTCATAGGTCTCACCTGGGCGGATGTTGTTGTCGAGGGCGCGATCGGCAGCAAGGCCGGGCTGCGCGCCGAGGTCCACGAGCAGGGTTTGCTCGACCGGCTCAGGCTGGGGAGCTAGAAGGGCCGGTTGGGAGTTGGGCCTGGCGGGTTGGGGCCTGAGCAGCTTGCGATGAAGGCGAATGGCGCTGGAAGCCGAATGCGGCGATGCGGCGGGGCCACGCGCCCAGCTGAGAGCGATTCCTTCTCTGGTTACAGTTCCGGAGAGGTTGGCCACTGGAGCGGGCGCCTCGCCGGCCAGGACGGTTGCGGGGTTGGAGTCGCCTGCCGTGCGTCCACTGTGGTTCGGCAGATCGACGAGATAGCTGAGGGGGCGCGGAGGGCCGGAGGCGAGCGCTGCCGGCAGCGTCTCAGTGAATGCGCCATCGGCTCCGGGGGCGAGAGACAGGGTGTTCGCCACGGGTTCGCAGGTTGCCGCGCCTTCCTTGCGGCAGATGCGGACCGCGATGTTGCCCTTGAGCAGCAGCTTGTCAGTGCTCTTCCTTGGCATGGTCCAGGTGAGCGCTACCTGGTTGCCGGTGCGAGTGGCGGAGAGATCGGTGACTGGGTCGGGCAGCTTGAGCGAGGGCGGCATGGGCGCGCCGGGCGTGCCGCATCCGGTTGCAAGCAGGCATAGAGCGAGTGCGGCGCCAAGAGCTGGCCAAAGCGACTTGAACTCGCGGTTCATGCCCTATCAGTCTACTCGAGCGGCGCGGGACGGAGACCAGGAGACGCGGCCGGACAAGTGGTGCGATAAGGGAGCGGATGACGGCAGGGGAAGCTCATCTCCTCGTGCTCAGCGGCAGCGTTGGTCCGGCGATACCATGGGGCGCTACAATGGCCCCTCGACGGGCGTTGGCAAGTGGCCATGCCCAGCGCCGAGTCCCATCGTTGAAAGGAACCCAGACGCGTGTTGATCTTTGCAGCTATCCTGGCCATCTTCGTGTACGGAATGATAGCCGCCATGCTGGGCACCATTTTGCCCGACCTGTCGGATCGTTTCCGGTTGACGCCAACGCAGAACGGGACGATCGCCTCCTCGCAGGCGCTGGGACTGATCATTGCCTCGGTTGGGGTGGGGCCGCTGCTGGACACAGAGGGCGACAAGGCGGGGCTTATTCTTGGCCTGGCGCTTATTGCGATTGCCCTTTTCCGGCTGCCACGGTCAAAGGGTTTCGTCGGCATTGTGGTTCTGCTGTTTCTGCTCGGGGTGGGCGGCGGTATCGTGGTCACGGGGGCCAATGCCCTGGTGAGCGGGGTGAGCCAGGCGCATCGGGCGACCGCGCTGAACCTGGTGAATCTCTTCTTCGGACTGGGCGGGCTGGCAACGCCCTTCATCGGCGCGAATCTCTTCAAGAGGAACTGGGTGCGGCTGTGCTACACGGTTGCGTCCCTGACCGTGGTTGCGCTGGCGATCCAGGCGGTGACCCGAATGCCCGCGCCGTCTGGAGCGGCGGGATTTGTGCTGGCCGACGCGGGGCCGGTGCTGGGGAGGCCGCTACTCTTCCTGCTGGGATTCTTGCTGTTTCTCTACGTATCCTGCGAGGTGGGCGTGTGGAACTGGCTGCCGCGGCACCTGATTGCGCAGGGGATTCCGGAGTCGCGCGCGCTCAATATTCTCTCGCTGGGTTTTGCGCTTGGCCTCTTGATCGGCCGCGTGGGCGTGTCTCCGATTCTGATAGGCGTGCCGGCCGTGACCGTGACCCTGGCGGCTTCGGTGGCCATGGCGGTGACCACGTTCCTGATGCTCAAGTCGAGCAACCCGACGGTGGCGTTTGTGCTGGTATTTCTTGCCGGATTGTCGATGGCTCCGGTGTTTCCGACCACGCTGGCGATGGTGGGGAATGCCTTTCCGCGCATGAGCGGGACGGCAATCGGGTTTGCCATCACCTGCGGCTGGGCGGGGCTGGCAGTCAGCTCGCGGCTGATCGGAGCGATTGCAGGGAACGATCCGGTGCGGCTGAAGAAGGCGCTCCTCCTGATTCCCAGCGCGGCGGTGCTGATGGTGGGGGTAAATCTAGTGATTTGGGCGGGGGTGTTGTAGAGAGAGCCTGTCCTAGGGTTGAAGTGCGGGAGCCCGCGAATCATCGCGGGCTCTCTTGCGTATGGGTTCAGGGCCGCCTTATAGGCTGCGCAGGCGGGAGCAGGCTTCGTCGAGGTCGTGGTCTTCTTTGGCGAAGCAGAAGCGCAATAAGTTTTCGCCGTGTCCGGCCCGGAAGAAGGCGCTGCCTGCTACCGAGGCTACGCCGGTTGTGGCTAACAGGTGGCGGGCTCTCTGGGCAGCGGTCCAACCGGGGAGATGGGAGCAGTCGGCGAGGACGTAGTAGGCGCCGGAGGGGATGGAGCATCGGAAGCCGGCATCGGTAAGTGCGGATAGGATGCGAGCGCGCTTGTCTTGGTGGTCGGCGGCTAACTGGGTGTAGAACCCGGGCGGGAGTTGCTCCAGGCCGGCGGCTGCTCCGTGCTGGAACGCGGAGGGCGCGCAGACATAAGTCAGGTCGTGAAAGTAATTCATGGCAGTCATCCACTTCTTGTCGGCGGTGACATAGCCGAGACGCCATCCGGTAATCGAGAAGGTCTTGGAAAAACCTGACAGGACGATGGTGCGCTCCCTCATGCCGGGGAGGGTGGCGGGGGAGATGTGACGGTGGCCGTCGTAGAGGAAGTACTCGTAGATTTCGTCGGTGATGAGGAAGAGGTCGTGTTGCCGGCACACGGCAGCCACTTCTTGAGTCTCAGCCATGGAGAAAACCTTGCCGCTGGGGTTGGCGGGGGTGTTGAGCAGGATGGCGCGGGTGAGGGGTGTGATGGCGGCATGGAGGGCGTCGGTGTCGAGCGCATAGTCGGGCTCGGTGAGCGGGACCAGGACGGGAGTGACGCGCATCGACTCGAGGGTGGAGACGTGGTAGCCGTAGAAAGGCTCGAAGAGGAGCACTTCGTCGCCGGGGTTGAGCAAGGCCATGCAGGCGGCGTGCAGGCCGGCGGTGGCTCCGCAGGCAACCATGACTTCCGTCTCGGGATCGTAGGCGAGGGCATAGTCGCGGAGTTGTTTGGCGGCAATGGCCTGGCGGAGGCGGGCAATGCCGTCGACGCGGGTGTAGATGTTATGGCCCTCGCGGATGGCCTGGATGGCGGCTTCCTGGACGACGGCGGGGACGGGGGTATCGCAGACGCCCTGGGCGAGATTGATGCCGTCGATGCGGTCGCACTCGGTGGTCATGGCGCGGATTTCGGATTGAACGGTGCCGGGGGCGAGATGGCTAAGGCTCAGGCGCGAGAGTGGGGTGGTGGTGGGCATGGGGAAGTCCCTACTTTGACATCTTACATATTCGGTTGCGGGGCGTTGAGCGGCTTGGGGCGTAGAATCGAGCTTTTATGCATGAACTTTCCATCGTTTCGAGCATTGTGGACACGGTGACGGAGTCCCTGGCTGCCTATCCGGGCGCGCGGGTGGTGGAGGTGCGTCTGCGCGTGGGAGCACTGGCGAGCGTGGTTGAAGACAGCTTGCAGTTCTGCTACGGGATCGCGACCGAGGGGACGGCGCTCGCCGGGTCGCGGCTGGTGGTGAATGTGCTGCCGGTGGTGGTGCGCTGCGGGCCTTGCGGCCGGGACGTGGAGCTGGAAGGGGTGCAAAGCTTCCGCTGTCCGCTGTGCGGCGAGCCCGCGATGGATTTGAAGCAGGGACGGGAGCTGGAGATCGAGGCGATCGAGATTGAAGATGAGGCTGAGGTGAAGGCGTGACGACCAGGATTGTGGAGCTGCGGCGGGGGATCTTGAAGAAGAACGATGAGCTGGCGGCGGGGCTGCGCGGCCGCTACTCCGCGGCCGGCGTGCTGGCGCTGAATCTTGTTTCGAGCCCTGGGACGGGGAAGACGGCCCTTCTGGAGTGGACGCTCACCGAGTTGCGCGCGCGCGGGGCTCGCGCAGCGGCGCTGGTGGGCGATCTGGAGACGGATAACGACGCGCGCCGCCTGGCCGCAAGCGGCGCCCCGGTGCGCCAGATCAATACGCATGGGATTTGCCACCTGGACGCGGAGATGATTTCCAAGCACCTGGACGGGTGGGTGCTGGGCGATCTGGATTTTCTGTTTATCGAGAATGTGGGGAACCTGGTTTGTCCGTCGAGCTACGACCTGGGAGAGAGGATACGGGTAGTGTTGCTGAGCGTGACCGAGGGCGAGGATAAGCCGCTGAAGTATCCGGCGATGTTCAACTCGGCGGACGCGGCGGTGATTACCAAGATGGACCTGGCCCTGCCCTGCGGCTTCGACCGGTGGGCGGCGCTCAAGAATATCAACGAAGTGCGGCCGGGGATACGGATCTTCGAGACCTCTGTGAAGAGCGGCGCGGGGTTGGAGGAGTGGCTTGGGTATTTGGAGGAGAAGCGGAGTCGGCGGGTTACGGGTTAGCGGAGCCAGGCCGAACGTTAACCGAGCGTTGTGACGTGAATTATTGACGTCTCATGGATTTGTGGGCGGTTTCTGCTTGTGTTGGCCGGCGATGCGCGCGTAGTATGCGGGCAGCCAAGATCGACACCACGGAACGGAGGCTGCTCCCCATGAGGTCAAGGAGAAAATTAGACATCAGGCTGTGTGCGCGCTGGATTGGCGCGCTGGTGCTGACGGTCGCTTGCGGTTTTGCTGCCTTCACTGCGCCGGGTCAGACGGCAGAGAAGGTGCACTCGAAGGCGAAGACCGATGCGGTGCTGACGGTGCGTCCGGGGGCGGCGACGGCGACCCCGGACCCGCAACATAAGGTGCCGGCAACGCCGAGCAGGTCGATGCCGTTTCCTGCGTTGCCGGAGAAGATTGGCTGCTACCGGACGGTGGACCACAAGTGGGTGGAGGTGGCGTGCGCGAGTGAGAAAGAGAAGGCCGTGCATGCCGGAATTGTTCCATCGAGCGCCAACAGCATCTCATCGACCTCGCACGCCGGGCCGATGATTGGCACGCTGGGACCGCCCTATCGTTGGCATCCGACGCAGGTGCAGGAGACGTTTGACTGGGGATCGATAACGGTAAGCCAGCCGAACCCTACGATGGGATCGGAGCTGGACACCGTTTCCAATGACGCAAACGCGTTCTCGATTCAGGTGAACCCGTTTTTCTTTGATTGCACGGACTGCACGGCTGGGTACCCATATCCGCAGAGCCAGCCGGGAGATAACTCGTGGGTGCAGTTTGTGTATACGCAGTTTGGGACGGCAGCCAGCGCGGGGACGATAAATTCGAACCTGTGCGTGTGGGAGTTTGACGAGGAGGTGCAGTATTTAACCGGAGGGACGTCGGGCGGGTATAACAAGTGCATCGATCCTTCCATGACCGACTCGGTCTTGCCGCTGGATGGGCCGGGAGCGCCGACGGGCCAAGCCGAGGTGGTGGGGTACATCCAGTGCCCGAGTTCTGGAACGGGCCAGTGCACGCTGTACGCGATTGCTCACTTGCCGTGGTCACCGAGTTCGGACTGGTGGATGGTGAATGCGCTGGACCAGCAGGGGTTGAGCGGGCAGTGGATCAATGTGAGCGGCGGGCTGTATGGGGTGGGCAATGGGTCTGTAGCGAAGTTTTCAAACACCAGCTTGCAGACGACCGTGGAGGCGTATACGTGCTACACGACTCCGAAGCCAACGAGTGTGGGCGGGCCGGGGGCGTGCGCGGCGCCTCCGCCGTTCGAGACCTGGGATATCTACTTCAGGCTGACCGCGGTGCCGTGGACGGTGACGCCTTCAGACGAGACGAATAACCTGACGCCGCAGACACCGACGTTTACGTGCGGGTACTACGACTGCGTGATGAGCTATTTGTCGCAGTGAAAGGGCGGCGAGTCGGAAGGTCGGCGAGACAGCTTGTTGGCGGGGCTGGCGGAGTGGCTGGGGTATCTGGACAGCGAGCGGTGTTTGCGGAGTTAGCCGCGCTACGCACGTTCGCGGAGTTGGCAAGATGAGCGCAAAGAAGCGGTTCAGCCCGGAGACAAGCAAGGCGGAAGTCGAAGCCTATCTGGCTCGGGTGCCGGAACCGGCTCGGACGACGCTTGAGAAGATGCGGGCGATGATTCGCGCGGCGGCGCCGCAAGAGGCGACGGAGGGCATGAGTTATGCGATGCCCGCTTTCAAATACAGGGGAGCGCTGGTGGCGTATGCGGCGTTCAAAGACCACTGCAGTCTGTTCCCCATGGGTTCCTCGGTTATTGAGGAATTTGCAGAAGAATTGAAGGGCCTTCGCACTTCGAAGGGAACGATTCAGTTTCCTCTGAACCAGCCTCTGCCCAAGGCGCTTGTCACCAAGATCGTAAAGGCGCGGGTGGCGCAGAACGAGGCGAAGAGCGGTAGCTGACCCGGAGTCTCGCGAGTTGGTGATCGGGTTCGAGAGCGGGGCGTATGTCGCGCTTTATCGCTTTGACGGCAAGGAAGTGGTGACTCTGGCGGTGCGGCATGGGCGCGAGGCCCGGTACTCATGAGCTTGCCTCACTCAGGATTGGGAGCTGGAGAATGTGCCGGAGAATGAACTGAGGGTTTGCGTTGAGCGGCGGGATTCGGGGGCCGCGGTGAGCGGCGCTCACTCAGATCTGAATTGTGGTAGCATGTGGGGCCATGGTTAGGTTAGCGTGGATCCTCGCTCTGATTCTAGTTTGCGTGATTTCACTCACGCTAACGTTGCCCGGTATTGCATGCGGTTTTCATCAGGCCGATACTCAGGTAACAGCGCCTAATGCGACATTGAAAAATCGTGATCGAACGCTCAAGCTTTTCCTAATTGATGGGAAGAAACCAGAGGCCCTCGAAACCGGAGTCCTTGGCGGCAAGTTCGAGGTTCCTATTACGCCAGGGCAGCACACTATCACTGTGTCGTACTACGACTACCATTTTCAAATGACATCCAACCAGGCGACTCATGTGTTAGTTGTCCGAACCACTTATCAGGCGCAGGGGCTGGCAATTGGACCGCAGAACTTGTCCTTCCTCGCCGTGCCGGGCCACTCATACGTGGTCGACGCCGTCCTGGACATTGCCAAGAATTCCGGGAGTTACACAATCGTTGATGAGGCCGACAAAACACAGCGCGTTCCCGTGGTTGTGAGCCCCCTGGGGGGCCCCATCCATGCGGCGGCCGCGGCTGGCGACGTGAAAAAGGTAGAGGAGCTGCTCAAAGGCGGTCCTGATCTGGTCTCCAGCAAGACCGAACTTACCAACCAGACGCCTTTGCACTTGGCGGCGGAGAATGGTCGTAGGGAGGTGGCGGCACTTCTGCTAGCCAACAAAGCCGAGGTCGACTTTAGGGACTCCGCCCGCAGGACACCTTTGCACTTGGCGGCGCAAAATGGGCGCAGGGAGGCAGCGGAGTTGCTGCTAGCCAACAAAGCCGACGTCAATGCAGCGGCTGCCGTCGGCATGACCCCATTGTACATGGCAGCGCAAAGTGGCCAATTGGAGTTGGTGGGACTGTTGCTGGCCAACAATGCCGATGTTAATGCAAAGACAGACTTCGGGATGACGCCCTTGGGCGTAGCTTTGGCTAGTGGGCACAAGGACGTCGCGGAGTTGCTGCGCAAGCATGGCGGCCGGACGAGGTAAAGACTCTCATCTATGGATTGCCTCGGCGTCGCGCGCGTCGCATTCCGATTGTTGCGGCCGACGCCTCTCCGGCAGAATTCGTGAACCGGATGGTGCGCGGAATCAGTCCTAATCACCTGATGGTCGGCGGTATTTCGAGCCTAGCCAGCCCCTTCCGTGCTGGATTTTGCCCCGAGGTCTTAATGGCGGCACCTTGCGACAAGCGGAGCTTACCGCCCTCCGCAGAGCCGCCTCCGCGCATTCCAGAAGGATGGTTTGCCTCCGAGCTGTGCGCCTGACTCCGGGTGATCCAAATCACACTATACGACCGCAGCGTAGGGGTATAAGGTAGTCACCATGTGTCTAGCGATACCGGGAAAAGTAGAAGAGATTGCCGAGGAGAACGGGCTCCGGATGGGGCGGGTGAACTTTGGCGGGGTGGTCAAGCGGGTTTGCCTGGACTACGTGCCGGAGATCGCGGTGGGCGACTATACCATTGTCCACGTGGGGTTTGCGCTGCAGAAGATCGACGAGGAAGAGGCGGAGAAGACGCTGGCGTTGTTTCGGGAAATGGGGGTGCTGGAGGAGGAGTTGGCGGACGGGGATGAAGCGTTTGCCCGGGCGGCAGGCAAGCCGTCTTCTTCGTGTCCTGACGGGAGTTGCTCCACCCCATGAAGTACCTCACCGAGTTCCGCAACGGGGAGATAGCCCAGCGGATGGCGCGGGAGATCCATGCCATCGCCACTCGCCCGTGGAAGATCATGGAGGTCTGCGGCGGTCAGACGCACTCCATCATCCGCAACGGGATCGACCAGATGCTGCCGGCCGGGATCGAGATGATTCACGGCCCCGGATGCCCGGTGTGCGTGACGCCGCTGGAATTGATCGACAAGGCGCTCAAGATTGCCGCCCAGCCGGGGGTGATCTTCTGTTCCTTCGGAGATATGTTGCGGGTGCCGGGAACCGAAGGCGATCTGTTTCAAGTCAAAGGCGCCGGCGGGGATGTGCGGGTGGTCTATTCCCCGCTGGACGCCGTCGAGCTGGCGGTGAAGAATCCGGAAAAGCAGGTGGTGTTCTTCGGGGTGGGGTTCGAGACCACGGCTCCGGCCAACGCCATGAGCGTGCACGTGGCCAAGCGGCGCGGTTTGAAGAACTTTTCGCTGTTGGTCTCCCATGTTTTGGTCCCGCCGGCGATTGCGGCGATCCTCGAGTCGCCCGGAAATCGGGTGCAGGGGTTTCTGCTCGCCGGCCATGTGTGCAGCGTGATGGGGTACTGGGAGTATCCGCCGCTGGCTGAGAAGTATAAGGTTCCGCTGGTGGTCACCGGATTCGAGCCGCTCGACTTGCTGGATGGGATTCGGCGGACGGTGATCCAACTGGAGGCCGGGCGGCACGAGGTGGAGAACGCTTACGAGCGCATTGTGACCTTTGAAGGGAACCGGGCGGCGCAGAAGCTGTTAGGCGAGGTCTTTGAGGTGACCGACCGGGCCTGGCGGGGGATCGGAGTGATTCCCAAGAGCGGATGGCGGCTGAGCCAGGCTTACCGGGAGTTCGACGCCGAGGAGCGGTTTCAGATTCAGGGGATTCGCACCCAGGAGTCGGCGCTGTGCCGGGCGGGAGACGTGTTGCGGGGGGCCATCAAGCCTGCGGAATGCGCGGCGTTTGGCAAGGAATGCACGCCGCGGCATCCGCTGGGGGCGACCATGGTTTCAAGCGAAGGGGCCTGTGCGGCTTACTTCAATTACGGGCGGTTCCTGTCGGCGGCAGACTTGGCCAGCGCAGGGAGCGGTCTGACGGGAGTGGCGCGTGGGTGAGAGCTTGAAGGCCGGCGCGCCGGATTTCTCGAATTGGAGTTGCCCGCTGCCGCTGGTTGGCTATCCGGCAATTGTGATGGGGCACGGGGGCGGCGGCAAGCTGGGCAATGAGCTGGTGGAGCACTTGTTTTTGCCGGCGTTTCGCAATGCGGCGCTTGAGAATCTGGGCGATGCGGCGGTGCTCGATTTGGGCGGCGCGAGACTGGCCATGAGCACCGATTCGTTTGTGGTGCAGCCGTTGTTTTTTCCCGGCGGATCGATTGGGGAACTGGCGGTGAACGGGACGGTGAACGATCTGGCCGTTTCGGGGGCGGCGCCGCGCTTTCTGAGCGCGAGCTTCATTCTGGAAGAGGGGTTCCCGCTGGCGCAGTTGGCGGCGATTGTAGAGGCGATGGCTCAAGCTGCCGCCACCGCCGGTGTACAGATCGTTACCGGGGACACCAAGGTGGTGGAACGGGGACACGGGGACGGCTGCTATATCAACACTGCCGGGATCGGCGTGCTGCGGGAGGGGATCGAGGTGGGTCCGCATCGGGCGCGGGCGGGAGACGCGGTGCTGGTGTCGGGGACCATCGGCGATCATGGGATGGCGATCATGAGCGTCAGGGAGGGCCTGGAGTTCGAGAGCCAGATTCGGAGTGACTGCGCGGCGCTGAACGGGATGATCGCCGAGGTTCTGGATGCGGCTGGCGCGGAGGTTCATGCCATGCGCGACCCGACGCGCGGGGGCCTCGCCTCGACGTTGAATGAGATTGCGCAGGCTTCCGGCGTGGGGATTGCGATCGACGAGGCGAGTGTGCCGGTGCGCGGCGAGGTGCAGTCGGCGTGCGAGTTGCTGGGTCTCGACCCGGTGTACGTGGCCAATGAGGGCAAGGCGGTCTTCTTTGTGGCGCCTGAGGCAGCGGAGACGGTGCTGGCGGTGCTCAGGGCCCACCCGCTGGGACGGGATGCGGCGCGCATCGGGCAGGTGACGGCCGAACACCCGAGGATGCTGGTGGCGCGGACGGCGATGGGGGCCAACCGCGTCATTCCCACGCAGATTGGGGAGCAGTTGCCGCGGATCTGCTGAAAACGGTATCAGGTCGTCAGGTCTGTAAGTAAGCGAGTCAGCAGGGCCTGTGCAATGCCAGCGGCTTGGTTTGCCCCTGGGGCGGGGGTATGCTAACCTTGATTTCTGTGCCGTTGAACGTGTGGAGCGGGAGTGTGTCCATACGGGTTTTCGGGACTCCGGACTGGTTTCCTGAGCCGGTTTCCGGGTGGCATGGGCTGGCGTAGCTCAGCTGGTAGAGCATCTGATTTGTAATCAGAGGGTCGGGGGTTCAAATCCCTTCGCCAGCTCCACTTGAGGGACCGGGAAACGGAGCCAGAAACGGCAAGAGTTAGGCGGCGAGGGTTTTATTGCGCCGTGTCTGTCCTCCGCTGCGATCCCACAGAGGTGGCATGCTCCGATGGGCCGGAGAATTTCCGGACGGGGCCTGATGCGCCGAACCGGGAGGACAAGGCGGTTGCGGAGTGGGTTGGGCGGGGCCCCCACGGATCGGTTTTTGTCTGTGGGGTGGTTGGGCACAGGTGGCCGAGCGGTTAATGGCAGCAGACTGTAAATCTGCCGCTCCTTGCGAGCTACGGAGGTTCGAATCCTCCCCTGTGCACCACGAAATGAGGGGCTGGCATGCGCGGATGGTGGCAGAGCGGTGAGTTCGTCGCCCAGGAGCGCGGGATCGAGGGTCTTCACAGCACCGGCTCGGATCTGGACCGGAAGTACTGGGTAGCCCTGGCGTTGTATGGTGTTTTGGCCCTGCTGGTTTGGTTCACCATGGATGCGGGCAGGGTTCTGGTCTTCGGCAAACCGGTCGATTTGCGGTTGCTTCCGCTGGTGATTCTTGCGGGGCTGGCTTTGCGGACGGTTTTGGCCCGCCAGGCGGAGAGAATTCGCCGGGGCGGGGAGAGAGGCAGCTCTTAGCTCTCGGCTATTAGCTTTCAGCTCCGGCAGTGGCGGATTGAGCCAGTTTGGTCAATGCCTGCTGACTGGAACTGAAAGCCGATGGCGGAAGGCTAGGGGCTAAGGTTTGAGGGCTGATGTAGCTCAGTTGGTAGAGCACTCCCTTGGTAAGGGAGAGGTCACCAGTTCAATCCTGGTCATCAGCTCCAAAGATCGGCTTTCAGCTATTAGCTGTCAGCTTTCAGTTTGTGCAGTGATGGAATCGGCCGATGCGGCCGGCATGAGCAGGATGAGGCTGAGAGCTAATAGCTGAAAGCTGAGGGCTGTTCTTACGGGCGGGAGTAACTCAGTGGTAGAGTCACAGCCTTCCAAGCTGTTGGTCGCGGGTTCGAGCCCCGTCTCCCGCTCCAGAAATGCAGCTGTCGGCTTTCAGCTTGGCGGTGACGGGTTGAGCTGGTGGGCCAAGCGCGAGCGGACTGAAGCTGAGAGCTGAAAGCTGAAAGCTGAAAGCTGACGCCTGAAAGCTGACGGCTGAAAGCTGACGGCTGAAAGCTGACGGCTGAAAGCTGACGGCTGAAAGCTGAGAGCTGAAAGCTGACGCCTGAAAGCTGACGGCTGAAAGCTCAAGTGAGGGCACGAGACGATGTTCGAGCAGGCAACCATTGCGGTGAAGGACGAGCAAGCTTATGCGCGGCTCCACGCGCTGATCGATGCGGCCTTCGATGCGCGCGACGTCGATGTTTTCCTGGAGCGCGCGACCAAGTCCAAGTTGCGGATTCGCGACTATGATGGCGTGCTGAAGCGTGGATTGCTGGGCAAGGAAGCGGTGGAGCTCTACCAGAATCTGCCGGTGTCGGACCAGGGATTGACGCGGGAGCGGTACCTGCGGCTGGTAGAGGCGGTTCCGCTGGATTTGAGGCAGAGGTATTTCCGGGTGTACGCGTATTACTGAGGCCAAGGCTCTTGCGCTTCGGAAATGTGCGGGTCTGAGAAGAAGGTTTTGGGGCTGGAGCCGGATGGCCGGCGCCCTCAGTTGAAACGTGCAGTACACGCTACGAAAGGGATTTGGAATTTTTATGGCGAAGGAGAAGTTTGATCGCACGAAGCCGCACGTGAACGTGGGGACGATTGGCCATATTGACCACGGCAAGACCACGCTGACGGCGGCCATCACCAAGGTGCTGCAGAAGCACAACC
>Ga0326727_10014997_pt1 | contig 16737 bp, 10 predicted proteins | sample MB2enrmetagenome_FD_207643 | JGI IMG/M metagenome (GOLD analysis project Ga0326727, IMG submission 207643) | Lab enriched peat soil microbial communities from McLean, Ithaca, NY, United States - MB29MY | ecosystem: Environmental > Terrestrial > Soil > Wetlands > Peat | place: USA: New York...
GCGCCCGACAGTTGGGGTCGTTCTGCAAATCGGTGTTGTAGGCGCAGGCCGACGAGGAATAGAAGTAGCGCTGGCAACCGGCCCGCCAGGCGGCCTCGACCATGTGCGTATTGATCAGGACCGAGCGCAGGCACTGCACGCGGAAGCGCTCGATGAAGCCCATGCCGCCCATGTCGGCCGCCAGGTTGTAGACCTCGACGGCCCCCTCGCAGACCCGGCGGCAATTGGGCTCCTGGCTCACGTCCAGCGAGAGGCACTCGACGCCGGTCACCCGCTGGTACCAGTCGCCCAGCGGCTTCTTGTCGACGGCCCGGATGCGGGTGAAGCCCCGCTCGTGGAAGTGGCGCACCAGCGAGCCGGCGATGAACCCGCCCGCCCCGGCGATCACGATCAAATCGTCCCGGCCCGTTTCTTCGATTTGTTGCATGGCTGGTTCCTTTCGTTCTTGCCGCAGGGCATTCTAACATTGTGCGGCGGAAGTGGATAGCCCCGCCGTTACGTGACGCACTGCCGTGCGAATCGCCCCAGCAGGCAGCGGCTGAACTCGCGCATGGCGGAGAATTGCTCGGCGGCGACCCGGCGAATCGCCGCCGCATCGACCCCCGGCAGCTCCTCGATCTCGCGCTCGAAGCCGGGCTCGCGGAGCCACGCCTCCAGCAGCTCCGGCGTCATCTCGACGTGAAACTGCACGCCGTAGGCCGACTCCCCGTAGCGAAAGGCCTGCTCGGGACATTGCGCGCCGCGGGCCAGGCGGACTGCGCCGCGGGGCAGGTCGAAGGTGTCGGCGTGCCAGAGGAACACGGTTTCCGACGGCCCGCGCCCGCCGAAAAGCCGGTCGCGGCCGGCCGCCGCCGTCAGCTCGACGCTGCCGAAGCCGATCTCTTTCACCGGGTTCCGATAAACGCTGGCCCCCAGGGCCTTGGCCAGCAGTTGCGCCCCGAGGCAGATGCCCAGCAGGGGCAGGCGGCGATCCACGGCCGCGCGGATCCAACCCAGCTCGGTATCGAGGAAGGGGTACTCCGCCACGTCATTGGCATTCATGGCCCCGCCCAGCACGATCAGGCCCGCGGCGTCCTCCAGCGGCAGCCGCTCCGGGACCGTTTCAAATAGATCGACGTAGCGGAACGGCAATCCCGCCTCCGCCAGCACGCCGGCAACGGAGCCCAGCGGAACTTCGGGTGCGTGACGGAGGACGAGGAGGGGGGGCATCGGAGATTTGCGATTTGTGATTGCAGATTTGAGATTTCAGATTCTAGGCGGGAGGGTCGCGCGCAGCGGATCCCACCGGTACGAACTCAGCCTGTTCCCTTCCAGGTGTCCCTAATAAAACGCTTTTCAATCGAGATGGCGTAAAGGCCAGACCAGTTTCTTTGCCACCGCCACCCTGCCTTCGTCCCTGGTGCATTGGCCTCAATCCATGTTGCCGCTTCTTTCGCCGACACCGGTGAGCGGCAGTGCGGGCATCTCGGAGGTGCGCCGGCCCTGAATTGTCCGCCGCATGGACACGGTGCCAGGAGCGGCTCGATGTCGGGCGTGATCATCCGGTGAATTGTCAATTTAACCCCGTCCGGGATTTTCCAGCCGTCCAAGATAGAGAGCATGCCGCATTCGTCGCAGTAGGCGTAGGCAGACTCGTTGAAGCCATTGTGGATCAGGTCGTACGAAAACGACCCGCCACATTGGTCACATTTCCCGATCGCGTTCATATCGCTACGGCCGCTGGTGGTCCAATCCCCAATCTGAAATCTGAAATCTCAAATCTGAAGTCCCTAATCCCTCCGGCCCAGCGCGGCCAGGCCCACGAGCACCGCCGCGGCCAGGCCGTAGGCTGCCGCCCAGTGATACGGCGACTGGCAGATCGTGGCCGCATCGGGCGACATGCGGGCAACGACCTGGCTGGGCAGGGCGAGCACCGCCGGCACCAACGGCGAGTGGATCACCCCGAAAAGGCTGCACCCGCCCGCCACCGCCAGGTAGCCGGCGGCGCGCAGCAGCTTGCCGTCCAGCATAGAGGCCAGGGCCGACGCCCAGAGCAGGCCCGTGACGATGAACCCGGCGGAGAGGCAGCGGAGCGACTGGACGACGGCCGCGGCCTGTGCGTCCGGCTCGCGGCCTCCCAGCGCCGTGTTCATCACCAGCAGTCCCAGATAGGCCAGGGCCGGCAGGACCGCCAGCGCGACGGCCGGCAAGTGGCGTTGCGGGGTGGCCCGAAACGCCTGGGCCGCGATCTCCAAGCCGATGAACACCAGGATCGGGAAGGTGGCGGCCGGGGGCAGCCAGTCGAACACTCGGGTGAACCAGCCGAGCAAACCGGCGGCGCCGACGACCAGGGCGGTGGCCAGGGTGTAGGCGGCGCGGCCGCCCATCGCCTTGTACGCCGGCTGGCCGATGTAGGGCGTATTCTGAATCACGCCGCCGCAGGCCCCCGCCGCCAGGGAGGCGAGCCCCTCGGTCAGGAGAATGGTGCGGGTGTCGTACTCGTCGCCGGCCGCGGCGGCGCTCTCGGTGCAGTCGATGCCGCCGACGATCGTGGCCAGGGCGAAGGGCAGCATGATGGGCAGCGCGGCCAGGGCGTGTCCCAACACTCGCTCCCACCACGGCAGGTTGCAGGCGAAGCCCGGCAGCAGGTCCGGCGGCTGCCATGCGGCGGCCGTCTGCGGCTCGGCGGGGGGGACGACGGGCACGCCCAGCCGCTGGCCCGCCCAGCCGCCCACGGCGTAAACGGCTAGTCCCAGCAGCACCGCGGCCAAGGCCCCGGGAATCCGGCCCGGCAGCGGCCACCTGGCGACCACCGCAACCAGAATCACCACGAGCGAAACCATGCCCACCAGGGGCACCACCGCCAGGTGCCGCCACAGCGGCACGAAGGCGATCAACGCCAAAGCGATGCCGGCCAGCGATCCGAGCAGCCCCGCCCGGGGCACCGCCTGCCGGATCTTGCTCCCCAGCGGCGCCACCAGCGACTTCAGCACGCCGACCATCACCAGCACCATCGCCGCGACATGCCAGGCGAACACCATGGCCTGGTGATGGTCCAGGCCATAGCGGTCCATGCCGTCGGCCAGCGCCGGCAGCAGCACCAGCGGGCCGACGGCGAACGTGCTGGGCGTGTCCAGCCCCAGCGGCATGGCGGTCACGTCGCTGCGGCCGGAGCGCCGCGCCAGCCGCACCGCCATCCACGTATAGGCCAAGTCCCCGATCACGACCCCCAGCGCGGTGCCGGGGATCATCTGCGTCAGCACGAACTCCCGCGAGAACAGCCGCTGGGCGGCCGGGTCGCTGCCGGTGACCAGCACCACCAGCGCGATCAGGACCGCCACGTTGTCCAGGATCAAGCCGCAGAAGGCATTCAGGTCGCCCCAGCGGGCCCAGGCATATCCCCGCATGTTCTCCTCCACGCCGGATTGTACCGCGGATCGGGCCGGAGCGGCTAGTGCTCCGGCAACCTTGAAGTGCCGGGCGATGTGCGTAGATTGTGCTTTAGCATAACGCTTGCCATAGCAACATTTCTCGTTATGCTGAAGCATAATCTACGGGTGCCGATCCCGCTTCCGTTCGACCCCATGAAGTGGAGTGCCGCCATGAAAACAAGCCTTTGTGCGCCCATCGTCCTGCTGCTGTCCGCGGCCCTGATGGCCCAAGAGCCGGCGCTCGAGGACCTGCCCGCGCTGCGGAACTTCGAGTCGCACCGCATCACGTCCGCCGATCCCACGGGCGGCAACGCCGACTGGTGGGACATCGGAGCGGGCCAGACGCGGGTGCTGGCCGAGATCCAAGGGCCGGGCCGCATCGTGCACTTCCGCGACAACATCACCAGCCAGGAGCCACACCACCTGCAGCTCCACGTGCTGCGAATCTACTGGGACGGCGAAAAAGAGCCGAGCGTCGAGGTGCCGGTGGGCGATTTCTTCGGCGTCGGCTTCGGCCTGAGCGAGCGGTTCAGCTCCGCACTGATGTGCATCGACCAGCGGCCGGGGAAACTGACCGACCCGGCCGCGACGGGGGCCGCCCGCAACTGTTATATCCCCATGCCCTTCGCCCGCTCGGCCCGCATCACGCTCACGAACGAAGGCAAGCAATCCAGCCGCCACTGGGTGGAGATCAACTATCGCAGCTACGCCAGCCCGCTGGCGGACCAGCTCTATTTTCACGCCCAATACCGCCAGGGCACGCCGCCGCCGGAAGGCCCGTACTTGATCCTGGACGCCAAAGGCCGCGGGCACCTGGTGGGCTGCGTGCTGAGCGTGAAGAACAACGACGGCGGCTGGTGGGGCGAAGGCGACGAGATCGTGTGGATCGACGGCAAGCACGCCATGCAAGGCACCGGCTCGGAGGACTACTTTTGCGAGTCCTACGGGCTGCGGGCCGGCTGCTTTCCCTATTTCGGCGTTACGCTGCTGGAAGAGCCGTTCACCACGGCCTACCGCTGGCACGTGCCCGACCCGGTGACGTTTCGCCAGTCGCTGCGCTTCCTGATCGAGCAGGGCAACGGCAGCCCGCCCTTCCGCAGCGGCAATTTCTATTACAGCGTGGCCTACTGGTACCAGACCGAGCCGCACGCGCCTTTTCCGAAGCTGCCGGGCGTGGCGGAACGAACAAGCTGGGCTCGCCGCGCCGCCAAGGGGCCGGCGCGGAAGTAACTTCCTCACTCCACCACCACCGACTGGTTTACCGCGGGGGCGGTGGCGGGCCACAGCAGCTTCCGGCCGCCGGCGGTGGCCTCGATGTGATACTCGAAGTCGCCCTTGATCTCGGCGGCCGGCAGTAAGGCCGCATACACGCCGCGGGCCACGTGCGCAAGCGGCAGACGGGCGAAGGGGCCGGGACCGAGCGGCCGCCAACAAAGCGTGGGCTCGGCGGGCTCGCCGCCCAGGATCAAAACGGTCAGCCGCAGCGGCTCGCCCGCCTCCAACTCGCCGCGGACCGCCGGCACGGCCAGCCGCGGCGGGCCGTCGTACTCGGCCGAGGGCATCGCGTCGGCCGGCAGCGGCTCGCCCAGCATCCCGGCCAATTCCCGGCCGGGCGCCGTCAACAGCCGCCCGAGCGAGTGCTGCTGCCAGTTGGCTACCGTGCCCAGCTCGCCGTAGGTGCTCACGGTGGCCATGAGATGGCGGTGCAGCTCGGCCGTCTGGGCCACAAGCTCGCGGCGGAGCGGCAGGGCCGCCTGCCGGGCGAGCCCGCGGCGGGCCGCCGGGTCCCGCTCGGTCCGCACCTTCGCCATCGCGGCGTCGAAGCGGGCCCAGGTGCAATTGACCCGGGCGATCGCGCGCAGGTAGCGGAAGGTGGCCAGCCAATAATCGAAGCGTTCGAGGCTGCCGCCGCCTTGCACCCGCGGCCCGAGCGCGGCCAGCGCATCGACGAAGGCATAGCTGGGGGCAACCTGCTCCCACGGCCGCGGATCGGGCTTGATGCCGCCGGGCCCGTCGATCCAATCGGCGGGCCGGGGCAGACGGCCGTCCAGCCCGGCGAAAATGGCCGCGATCGGCTCGGCGGCCTCCGCGCCGAACTCGGCCTGGGCCCAGTCGGCATAGAAATCGCCGCAGGGCAGATACCGCGGCCCTGTGGAGGCCTTCGGTCGCGGCAGTGGCTCGGTCGGGAGACCGGCCACAACGGGCTTGGGGAAGTCCGTATTCCAGCGCGACTGGTCCCACGCCGCATGGGCCAGCGCGGAGACGTTGGGGCCCAGCACGCGGGTCCGCCAGTGGATGCCCATCAGGCCCGTGCAGCCGTAGGCCAGCGAGTCGGCGGCGTCGCGGCGCATGCGGCCCACCCAGAGCTGCGGCAGGATCAGGCCCGGATCGTCCTCCAGCCAGGGAATCGACCATTTCGGCCGGCCCGCCACCTGCGCAAATCCCGGCTCGACCGGCGAGTTGCCCACGTTGCGGCTGATGCAGCTCATGGGCATGGTTTTGGGCAAGAAGCGGTCGAACCGCGACGGGTCCTGCGGCGGCCCCAGCACCCAGCCGCAGGTGGCCAGCGTGAACGGCGCGCGGACCTTTTCGGCCGCCGCCAGCGCCGCGCGGAAGTCGGCCAGCGTGGCCTCGACCTGCGGCTCGGGCACCGCCGCCCAGGTCCAGCCCTCGGGCGTCCAGAACCAGTAGTAGTCCAGCGGATGGGTCTGGGCGATCCGCCGGAACAGCCCCTCGTAGACCTCTTGGACGACGGCCGGGTCGGCCGGGTTCTTGCCCGCCGCTTTGAGCCGCTGCTTGACGGCGTCGGGGATCACCAGCGGCGTTTCGGTGCCCAGACAGGTCTTGATTCCCAGCCGGCCCGCATAGCCGAAGGCCCCGTGCAAGAGCCGGCCCATGCGGTCGAACAGCTCGTTGCAGTTCGCGGGGGTTGCCGGCCAGGGGGCCATGCCGCGCATGTAGTCGGCGCCGTAATCGTCGCGCTCGAACAAGGCCGCCGCGCCGAACAGGTAGTCGCTGGTCTTGGTGGGCCGGTAGCCCCACGTGCCGTTGGCGGTGGTGAAGTGCCGTGCGGGATAGCTGGCCTTGACCGCGGCCCCGGCCCCGATCTCGCCCGGCGGCCCAATCCACACCGCCGGCTCCGGCCCCACCCCGCCCTGCGGATACGTGTGCAGCCCGAAGAAGTTCATCCGCAGCTTCGGCAACTGGGCCAGGACCGCGCGGTAGCCGTCGAGGTCCCACCAGTCGGGCCCCTCCGGGAAATCGTGGAACGGCTGGATACCGCGGCGGTCGAAGAGCGGCCGGCCGATCTCGTCCAGCGCGGGGATGGCCGCCGCGGTCTGCCGGTCGGGCAGCACGTCGCCGTGGAGATAGAAGCGCACCCCCAGGTGCTCTGCCAGGCGATAGGCGCCGTAGAGCGTGCCGAGCGGATTGCCGCCGACGACCAGGACCAGTGGCTTACCGTTGTAGTCGGGCCAGCTCTTCAACAAGTACTGCTCCGCAGCGAGTTCCTCGGCTTTGTTGCGAAGGGCGCCGTCGCCGAGGAGCTGCATGAGGAACCGCCAGTCCTTGCCGCCCACGACGATCATCGCACGGTTCGCCTTGGGAGGTGCCTGGCCTAAACCCTCCACCAGGACCGCGCGTGGGTCCGATTCCACGAGCGTTGGGAGCGTGCCCGTGCGGAGGTAGACGTAGCGGCGGATTTCCTTGGCGGCCAGCCTTTCCAGCCCCGAAGCCCCGGCCCGGCACTCGATGGCCGGAGGCGTGGATGTGGGTTCCGCCGCTTGCGCGGTCATCCCGCTGGGCATCGAGCAAGCGGCCAGGACGAAGCATACAACGAGCGTGCGAGACATGGCGTGCCTTTCAAGTAGGGCGTTCACCATAGGACCCATAAGTCCCATAGGACCTATGGGACACATAGGACCTATCTATTTCGCATCCAGCGCGAACAGGGTCACGCTACAAGCGGCGACCGGCAAGCGCTCCGCGGTGTCGCTGACCGCCGCCTCCTCGATCGTCACCCGGGGCGGCTTGCCCGGGTCGTTGTAGGCCATCGGGTCTTCTCCGGCGATCTGCCAGCGGCGGCCACCGCCGGCGAGTTTCGCGCCGCTGAGCTTCCAGGGGATGTCGAGCTTCTTGAGCGTGGGGTTGACGATCGCCACCGTGAGCGCCTTGCGGTCGGCCGTCCAGGCGGCGGCCACGTCCAAGGGGGCGGCGGCCGACGCGGCGACCGGCAGCGTGCCGAAGTGGCGGCGGTAGAGGGCCAGCACCAGGCCCGTCGTCTCCAGCGCGGCGTCGGTCTTGGTCGTCTTGAGCGCGCCGATGACGTTGACCGTCTGGGCATAGTTGGCCATGAACACCAGGTCGCTTTGGCGGGCGTATTCGTGCAGGCCGGCCGCGATGCCCAGTGCATCCCGCAGGCGGTAGCGCGAGCCCTGCTCGCCGAAGACGTGCGGGCCGTACCAGTAGTTCCATTCGTCCATGGCGATGCGGATGTCCTTGCCGCGGAGCGATTCAAGCTGCTCGCGGTAGCGGCGATGGGCCGCCGCCTTGGCGCGGATGGCATTGGGCATCTGGCGGACGTGGGCCACCAGCTCCGGCAGGCTGCCGCGGTAGAAGTGCTCGCTGATCAGGTCCATCTGGCCGGCGCAGTCGCGGAGCATAGTTTCGCTCCAGCGGCCCGCATCGCCGACGGCCACCAAGCGGATCGTGGGATCGACGGCCCGCATGGCCCGCGCGAACTCGTTGTGCTTGAGCACGTACTTTTCCAGCGGCATGTGGCCAAGCTGCCAGTTGCCGTACATTTCGTTGCCGACACCCCACCACTTGACCTGGTAGGGCAGCGGGTGGCCGTGCTTGGCCCGCAGGGCGCCCATGGGCGTGTCGGCCGCGCCGTTGGCATACTGCACTTCGTCAGCGGCGGACTGGACGTCGCCCAGCCCGCTGTTCACGGCGATGTACGGCTCGGTCCCGAGGGTGCGGCAGAAGGTGAGGAACTCGTCCAGGCCGAAGTCGTGGTGTTCGATGCCTTGCCAGGCGGGGTTCTTTCGCGGCGGACGGCGGTCGGGATCGCCGATGGCGTCCTTCCAGTTGTAACCGCTGACGAAGTTCCCGCCCGGCCAGCGGTAGACCGGGGCGTCGAGCTGCTTCAAGAGCGCGAGCGTGTCGGCCCGCATGCCCTCGACGTTGTCGGCCGGCATCAGCGAGAGCGTGCCCACCCGCAGGCTGCCCTTTCCAGAGGCCACGACTTCCAAGCGGCCCTGCTCGGTATCGCCGCCGGCGGTGAACCCTAGCGGGGTCTTGGCGAACGAGGCGGTAACGGCGTCGACCGTCACCGTCTGCCGCTGGCTTGCCAGTTGGCCCCACACGAGGCTAACCTGTACCGGTCCGGCTGCGGCGTCCCCGGCCAACCAGATGCGGCCAACGTAGTTCTTCCCCTTGCGGAGGGCCAGATCGCCCTGCACGATCCCGCCGGGCACGGTGATCCGGGGCGTGTGCCGGCCCACGAAGGGGTCGGTTTCGTCCATGACGCAGGCGTCCTTGCCGCCCAGCGGTTTCCAGGGCGACCCGGCTGCCCCCACGTCCAGGAAGAACTTGCGGTCTTCGAGCATTTCCGACCAGATGCCGCCATAGATGCAGCGTCCCAGGTGCTCGATGAACTGCCCATAGATGTATTTCGACAGCGGCTCGCGCGTCTTGGCCGCATCCACGGTGATCTCGGGCGGGGCCTGCGGATCGCCCGCGCGGACCGCCGAAATGCCCAGGGAAAGCGTGATCGCCGCCGCCCACAGTGCCGAAAATCGCCAACTCATGGTATGCTCCTTTCGCCCCGATTATCCACAGCCGGGCGGCAGGTTGCAAGTATGGTATAATCGGCGTTCCACACCTGGCGAACAGTGATCTTCCGAGGCAAAGCCATGCTCGCAGAAGTCCTTGCCCCACTCCTGCTCGTGCTGACAGCCTGCGGCGCGGGAGCCGAGGACCAGGCGGTCCACCGCGACGCCCCGTGGGTCAAGCACGAGCGGAACCCGGTGCTCGGCGGGCAGCTCGGCACGTGCTTCGACGTGGCGGTGCTCAAGGAAGGCCAGACGTTTCGCATGTGGTTCTCCTGGCGGCCCAAGAATAGCCTGGCGCTGGTCGAAAGCGAGGACGGCGTCCACTGGCACGGGCCGGACCAGCCGCCCGGCGAAGAGCCCGTGCGGCCGTTGATCTGCCTGCCGGGAGACCGGCCGGGCCTGCTGAAGCGCGGCGATACCTATCACCTGTGGTACGCCACCGGCGAGATCCGCTATGCGACCAGCCGCGACGGCCGGACCTGGAGAGCAATGTCCGACCAGCCGGTGCTCAAGCCGGAGATGCCTTGGGAGAAGCGGCACGTCATGTGCCCCCACGTGATCTGGGACGCCCAGGCCAAGCAGTTTCGCATGTGGTATTCGGGCGGCGAGGGCTACGAGCCGGACGCGATCGGCTACGCCACCAGCCCGGACGGCATCCACTGGACCAAGCACCCGCAGAACCCGATCTTCCGGCCCGATCGCAAGCAGGATTGGGAGCGGGATCGGGTGACGGCCTGCCAGGTGGTGATCCAGGGCGGCTGGCACTACATGTTCTACATCGGCTTCTACGACGTCAATTCCGCGCAGATCGGCCTGGCGCGATCGAAGGACGGCATCGGCGGCTGGCAGCGTCATCCGGGCAATCCGATCCTCCGCGCCCAGCAGGGCCGCTGGGACGGCGACGCTTGCTACAAGCCTTTCGCCATCCTCGACGGCGACCGTTGGATGCTCTGGTACAACGGCCGGCGGGGGGACCTGGAGCAGATCGGCCTGGCGACCCGCCAGGGCACCGACCTGGGCAGCGGCTTCGAGCCGTAGCGGCCCCGCGCTCCTCTAGCCGCTGGCGGCGGCAAAGCGCCGCGTGAGGGCCGCGTCCTCGGCCGGCTGGTCTTCATAACGGTCGTAGATGCCCACGATCACCGCGTCGTCGGGCTTGATCGACTGGAAGGTCTGCCGGAACGCCTGTTCCACCCACTCCTTGCGATCGGAGAGCCGGCCGGCGGCCAGGATCTTGAACGCCAGGCAAGGCCGCTTGGATTGCCGGATCGCCTTGAACATCCGCGGCGGGTCCTGCGTAAGGTAAACCTCGCCGACCGGGATCGGGGCCTGCCCGAGCAGCTTCTCCAATTCCGCCTGCGTGCGGTGCCGCTCGTAGACGCAAGTCATGTAGTAATCCAGCTCCCAGCCCTTCGACTCGACCGTATCGACCACGGCGGGTATGTGGGTCGAGACACCCGCCATCAGCCCGGCGTCGTGGACCCGCTTCAGGAAGTCGGCGATTTTGTCGATCTGCCCGCGCTTGTATAGCTGGTCCGTGACCTCGCCGTGATGTGCCACGCCGATGCAGCCGGCCTGGACCAGCCGCGGGAGGGTGGCGGGGTCGGCCTCGAGGGCCAGGAAGTGCATCCGCCCGCCCTGGTCGACCAGGCGGCGGTACAAGTCGCAGTGGCCCACGCCGGACTGCCAGGTGTTGATGCCCACCTGCTGGCAGCGGGTCAGCGTCTTGAGCACCTGCTCCGGCGTGTAGTAACTCCGCATCTCGCGGTTGACGAAGACCGACAAGTGCGAGCCGGCGTGGAAACAGTTCGAGCCGCAGATCAGCCGGGAAAGCCGATGCTTGCCGAAAGTGATCTGCGGCAGCGCCGCCCCCTCGGTCGGGGCGGCCGAAGCTCCGCGGGTCAAATGGGTTGCCAGTAGCACGGTCGGGGTCATGCCCGCGGCCTGCAAGAATTCACGGCGAGACGGCATCGCAACGGCTCCTGATAATCTTCCGGGGAGGGAACGGGCAAAGATGTTATTATATCATCTCTCCCCTTTGCGGCTTGGCGACTTTGCGCCCCTGCGCCGGGACATGAACCGCGTGACCTGGTCTTCCGGAAGAGGCGCGTTGCGTTTCACGAGGACGCTGGCGGGATCGCCTCCAGCACGAGCAGGGCGTCTTCCCAACCGTCGGGCGTGGCGAAGGATTGCACGCCGGCGTTCGGGAAGCTCCCGGCGGGCGTCGCCTCCCCGCTCTTGGGGTCGATCCACAACGCCCGCACCTTCTCCGCAGCGAGTTTGCCCATCCGGACGGAGAACGCGGCCTTGTCGGCCAGGTAGACCATGACCCATTGGCCACCCGCGTGCCGGGCCGCCAGGTGGAGCACGGTCCCGTCGGTCCGCCCGCCGGAGGCGAGGATCGACTGGTCGGGCACCAGCAGCCACCACTCCTTCCGGGCCGTGAAGACCTTCTTCAGGATGCCCAACTGGCAGGCGCCGGGGGCGTCCAGGGCCTGCTTCCACGTGGGCAGCACCCGCCAACTGTCGTTGTGCCCGTAGGTGTGGTGCCCGCCGGCCAGGTAGGAATAATACGCCTGCCGGCGAATCCAGAGCGGCGTGACGGGAAACCCGTATTCGCTGCCCGCCTCGTACGCGCCTTCCGCCATCAACACCGGCTTGACGGGCCGCAGGCCGTAGTCCTTGCTGACCATCGGATAGATCAGCCGCACGCCGGCCCAGGTCTGCATCGAGTTGAAATCCAGCCAGGGCTCGGCGTGGATGAAGCTGGACGAGTAGGGGGCCGGATCGGGCTTGAAGGTCACCAGGTGCCGGCCGCCGTCCCCCTCGCGCAGGCCCGCGGCCAGCTCGCGGAGGATCGGCACGAACTGCTCCGTTGCCTCGGGCGTCATGGACCAAACGATGTTCGACGCATTGTGGTATCGCCGGGCCACCCAGCGGGCCCAAGCCCGCGCCTTCGCCAGCGTGATCGCGTTGCGGTACCGCTGGTGAAAAAGGGTCATCGAGATGGCCACGTGGTTCTCGCCGGCGATGCGGACCACCGCGTCCACATTCTTGAAATAAGCCTCGTTGGGCGTGGCCGGGTCGTTGTTCAACCAGGGTTTCTGGCCGTAAACGTTGGCCGCCGTGCCGTCGCCGACGCCCATCAGCATGGCCTGCACGAAGACGAAGCCGTGGCTGGCGGACTTCTCCAGGATGGTCCGCACGTCTTCGAGCTTGTACTCGCGGAAGATCTGCCACTGGGTCGTGCCCAGCCAGAACACGGGCACGCCGTCGGCGTCCACGAAGTAACGGTGGTTCTCGCTCACTTTGACGGGGAAGGCCAGCGACCCGGCGGCCGCGGGTGCCCCGGCCCATCCCACGGCCCCAAGCGCGAGCCACAACACCAGCCCTCTGGCAATCGTCTTCATCGCGGGGTCTCCTTTTCGGCGGGCCTTCCAGGCCCTTTGTTCCTCAGGGCGTGCCACCCAATTGTCAGACTTGTTTCTTGCGCGGGCCGTTAGGGAGCCGTGTCCAGCAGGCCGAGGCCGTTGAGCATGCGTTGGTACGTGCCCTGGAGGCCGGCCAGCGGGCGGCCGTCACCGCCCAAGACGATGGGGTCGCCGCCTTCGCTGCCGCCGAGGATTTCCGACTCGTAGGAGTCCTGCGGATCGAGCCGGTTGCCGCTGATGCGCATGTACACCAATTGCAGGCCGGCGATGCCCAGTCCTGTCCTGGCTTTGATGGCCCCGACGGCGTAACCGTCCTTGGCGATGGAGCGGGAGCTGCCGGGGTCGAACCCGCAGCGCTTGCCCCGCACCTGCTCTTCACCGACGAGGTAGATCGGCTGCAGGGATTCCAGGACCGGTATGCCGGCGAAGTCGCCGTGGGCGGCTTGGGCCCCGACCAGCAGGCCGCCCTCCGGCGCGGCGTCCTCGAAGGAGGTTTCGCGCGTTGCACCGACGATGCCGCTCCGCTCGCCCTGCGGCGAGGATGGGCCCCGCTTCGACGCCGGGTGCGTTGGCACAAGGAATCCCAGACCATTCAGGAACGTGCCGTACGATCCGAAGATGCCGAGCACGGGCCGCCCCCTGCCGATCACCGTCTGCTCACCGCCCCGCTGGTTGGAGCCGAGCCATTCCGAGTCGTAGGAATCTCTCGGATCGAGTTGCTTGCCCTTGATGCGCATGTAGACGAACTGCACGCCGTGGACGACCGCTCCGACCGTCGCCCGCATGCCTCCCACGGCATAGCCCGGCTTGGCGACGGTCTTCGACTGGCCGCCGCCGCCGAATCGCGCATCGGGCACGGGCCGGCCGTCGACGAGGTACAACGGCTGGATCGCCTTGACCTCGACGTGAGATCCAATCTGGAAGTGGATCACTTGCATCCCGATCAACAGGCCGCCCTGGGGCGCCTTGGACTCGAACGACTTCCCGGAGCGATGGCCGGCGAAGGTCTGCGGCTTTGGGGGCTGCGGCTTGGGCAGGACCAACTCGGGCGGGCGCGCTTCGGGCAGGGGCGGCTTGGACCGCGGCAAATCGGGCCGCACCGCTGGGGCCGGCGCCGGAGACGGCGATGGCGCCGGAGACGGCCGGGCAAGCGGTGCCTGGGCCACGGCCGCGGGGCCGTGAGGCGCCGGGGTTTCGGGCGTGGGCGGAGGGGCAGAAGCCGGCCCTTCCCCCAGGTGCGCCATCCTGAGCATTTCCGGCTGCAGGGCCGCGCACCCGGGGATGGCCGCGATCCGCTCGGCTTGCACCTTGAGTCTCTGGCCGATGGCCTCCAACTGTTGCAGGTAGGACGGCCCGTCGGCCAACCGCACCCCTTTGGACTCCAACTCGTTGACACGCCTCGTGCCGGCGTCCAGCCGGTCGACCGCGTCGTGGAGGGCGGGCAGTGCCGCCTGGACGCTGCGTGCATCCTGGATGCGGCCCAAGACCATCTCGACGCGCCGGAAGCCGTCCAGGACCTGGTCGGCCGCCGCCCGCAGGTCGGCCACTGCCTGCGCGTTGCCCGCCATCCGCTCGGCCGACAGGCTGTAGGCAATCGCGAAGACGGCCAACACTCCGCCGACGGCCGAGAGGACCACCTTGAGCCTCTGCCGCAACGCAACAAGCAACGCTGCGCAGCCGCCGAGCGTAAACAACAAGCCGCCCAACGGCAGGAGGTGGGCGGGCATGTCGGCAAGCTTCGCGAACTGCAGCCCGAAGTGGGGCAGGATCTGACTCCCTACGCCGATCACGAGCAGGGTGGTCGCACCCGACAGCCACTGCTTGTCCGTCGTCCCCAGGATCTTGCGTTCCGATGGGGTCGAGTCGGTAGTACGCCACGAGGCGGCCGCGTAAGTCCCGGTTTGCGGAGCCGTGGTGCCCCGGGGGGCGGCGGCCTCAACCTCGACTGGCGGAGGCGGCGATTCCAGAGGAAGCTCGTCGAGCAGATCGGAGATGTTGCTCCGAATGACAGGGCTCGCGATCGGCTCGGCGGCGGCGGCTGGCGCCTGGAATGCCTGCCCGCATTTCCCGCACTTCACGGCTTTCCCAGCGATGTCCGCCCGCAGCGTGTATCGCCGGCCGCATTTCGGACAGACGGCGTAGCTCATCGGGGTACCTCGCGGCGATTTGTGCCCCTCCGACTTGCGGCAAGACAGGCAGCCCAGGTCGGTTGACGCCCCCCCTCTTCCCGTGCAGCCATTGTATGCCATCGTGGGAGGAACGCAAGATGGCCGAGCACGCAGTGCCGGATACCCGGCCGAGCCGCCCAGGCTCATGGGCGATGCTGCAGCTCTTTGAGGTTCCCCGGCAAAGCAATGTTCACGGTTTCGTCCGCGTTTCGGCCAAAGCGTACCGGGCCCATGAAAAGACGGGGGCCGAAAACAGGCACCTGTCCTCCTCCTCCCCCGCGTCTTACGCTGGAGTTTTTTGCAAGTTTCCCCTTGATTGTACCCCACCGGCCCCCTATAATCCAGCTACCGGCGCAAAGTCCCGCGCCGCATGGGGATGAGTCTCTGCTGTAAACAGCGGGGAATGACGCGAACCATCCCATGTTTCTGGGGTGGACGTCAGTTCCAACCCGGCAGCCGGTGCAATGGCCAGAAAAGTGATCCTCGATGTCGATCCGGGGGTGGATGACGCCCTGGCCTTGTGCTGGGCGCTGTTCGACCCCGGGTTGGAGGTGATGGCGGTGACCGCGGTCGGGGGGAACTGTACCCCGGCCCAGGCGACCCGTAATGCCCAGGCGATTATCGAGGCCCTCGACCCGCCGCGGTGGCCGCGCCTGGGAGCGGCCTCCGAGCCCGAGCCCGAGGTCTCGCCCCCGCCGCAAGGCCGCGGACTCTACGGCCCGGACGGTTTGGGCGGCGTGGAATTCCCCGTGGCCGAGCGGCAACACCTGCTGCCCGCCGAAAAAGTCATCTGCGACCTGGTTCGCGCCGCCCCCGACGCGATTACGATCGTGGCCCTCGGGCCGCTGACCAACCTCGCCCGGGCGTTCCAGCGGGACCCCGAGCTGCCGGCACTCGTGGGCCGGGTGGTCATGGCCGGGGGCACGGTCGCCGGGCCGGGCAACATCACGCCGGCGGCCGAGTTCAACATGTTCTGCGATCCGCCCGCGGCCGCGGCCGTCTTCCAATCCGCCTCGACCAAGAGCCTCATCCCCCTGGACGTGACCAACCGCGTCATTCTTTCGTTCGATCTCTACCACCAGCTCCCCGACGAGACGACGCGCGTGGGCGGTTTTCTGCGTCGCATCCTGCCGGGCGCCTTCCGCGGCTATCGCCAGCAGTTCGGCCTGGAGGGCATCCACGTCCACGACACGGTGACCCTCATGGCCGTGGTCTACCCCGAGCTGTTCACCTGCCAGGAGATGGCCGGCGAGGTCGAGACCATGGGCGAGCTGACCACCGGCATGACGGTCTTCGACCGCCGCCGCATCCCCGCCTGGCGGCACAACATGGAAGTGGCCGTCGATCTCCGCAAGGACCAGGTGATCGAGAAGATCATCGCCGGGCTGAACCAGGCCGGCCGCCGCGCCGAAGGCCGGGCGGAGCAGTGACCGTCCGTGGGCGTCGGCCGGCGATGCCGCTTGCGGCTGTGCAGGGGCGAAGAGCCGGAGGGAAAAAGGTGACGCGCGCGAGAAAACAGCCGTCCCCCACGCCCTCTCCTCCGATATGATTTGGCAGGATGGCGGGCCCTGGGCCGCGCACCTGTCACGCGAACGACGGAGCTACCCCAGTGGGTATGAGCGACCACCAAACCAACATAGGCCCCGGCGACGACGAGGTATTGTGGCGGCGCCTTATCGATACCTATAAAGCGTCGCTGGAGGCGAGTGCGACGTTTCTGCGGGATGCGCGGGCCCCGTTGGAGATCGTGCGCCGCGCGCTCCGTGGATCGCGCACGAGCGGCGTCGAGGTGATGGCGGCGTTGGGGCTGTTGCATCGAATGAAGCCCGAGGACCGGATCGGGGTGTTTAATGAGCTCCTTATTGGGTGCCTTTCGCAAAAGTTCGGGCACATGGCT
>Ga0326727_10014998_pt1 | contig 16735 bp, 9 predicted proteins | sample MB2enrmetagenome_FD_207643 | JGI IMG/M metagenome (GOLD analysis project Ga0326727, IMG submission 207643) | Lab enriched peat soil microbial communities from McLean, Ithaca, NY, United States - MB29MY | ecosystem: Environmental > Terrestrial > Soil > Wetlands > Peat | place: USA: New York...
CGCAGTTTTTCGGAACCGCCGAGAGCGAAAGTTCGCGCGGTTCAGCGCATGATAAATCACCCCGCCAACCTCCACTCGCCGCGCTCTGCCCATAACCGATTACTATTGCTTTTTCCTCGAAAATAAAATGGTTCCTGACCATTTTCCCTCACTGACACGCATTTCCCCCCCCACCATTTCCCCCCCTCACCATTTCTCCCCCTCACCATTTCTCCCCCTCACCATTTCTCCCCCATTTCTCCCCCTGCCACGGCGGGCAGGATGCCCGCGCTCCCCTCGCCAGTCCCGACACGCCAGCCCCGACCTATTGCCCTCAAGATAAACAGCGAGTACAATCCAGCCTCAAACCTGAGTCAGCCGAGAGCTTGCGAGACCGAGACGACCCCATGACTCGACCTGAACGCCAGCAGACGGTGTTGGACATTCTCCAGGACTTTCGCGGACCTGAGCCCCTCAAGCAACTCTTCTGGTCGGAACTGAATTACAGCCGGGTAAACACGCCGCTCTCTCGCGGGAAATGGAATGCCACGGCGGCGGATTCGCTGGCGGCGGACCCCGTCCTGTTTGCCACCGGGGGTGACGGCTTCCACATCATCCACTCCCGCCTCCCCACGGACAAGCTGCTGATGGGGCAGGAGCGCCCGGTGGTTTCGCAGCTCCTCAAAGAGCACCCTTACGCGCTCTTCGTCTTCTCGAACAAGTCCCTCAATCGTTGGCACTTCCTGAACGTCAAGTATGACGATGAAGTCACCAAGCGGCGGGTGTTTCGGCGCATTACCATTGGGCCGGGAGAACGCCTGCGGACCGCCTCCGAACGAATCGCCCTGCTTGACCTCGAATCGGTCGGCGCGGGCCTCTTCGGCCTATCGCCGCTCGATATTCAGGCCCGGCACGACGATGCTTTTAACAAAGAGCCACTCACCAAGGACTTTTTCAAGCGTTTCGATCAGGCGCTGGAAGCCATCAAGAGTGATTTGGAAGAATACCAAAGGCCCATCATCACCTCGGCGGAGGCTTACACCCAGGCGCAGCTTCTTCTGGAAAGGCTCATCTTCCTCTATTTCCTGCAAAATCGCGGCTGGCTGAATCAGGACGATCGTTTTCTCCTCAATCACCTGACCGAGCATCAGTCCGAGCCGGGAGCGTTTACTTATTACAGCGAGTTTCTGGACAAGCTGTTTTGGACGCTCAGCTCCGCGCCCGGCGAGGGCGGACGCCTGCCGGGAATCCCTTTCCTCAATGGCGGCTTGTTTGATGACGACGAGTTCCGCCAGCCTGCCGGTTCGCGCAAGACCAACCCACCGCTCAGGGTCCGCAACGCTACCTTCAAATCGGTTTTCGGCGACCTCCTGGAAGCTTTCAATTTCACGGTCACTGAAGACACACCCTTGAACCAGGAAGTTGCAGTTGACCCGGAAATGTTGGGCAAGGTGTTTGAGTCCATCGTGCTACACGCGGAAGCTGCGGACCCTGACGCTACCGCCCCTGACAAGCGCAAGGCCACCGGCTCTTATTACACCCCCCGCATTGTGGTTCACTTTATCTGTCGCGAAGTCCTGTACCAATATCTCCATGCCCGTTTGGAGTGCGGCGACTCGTCGCCGCTTTCTGACGCCGCGACTCGTCGCGGCGTAACCGCTGACGAGTCAGCGGCTGTAAAAAGCGGGAGCGAGCTCCCGCACTCCGAAATTTCGCACACCGAAAATTGGTCACCACGACTTCGCACGCTTTTGGAGATGGACGCCACGGACGGGCTGGACGACGAGGCAAAGGAACGATTGAAACGCACCATCACTCCGGCGGAGGCCGTTCAGTTGCGCGACCTGGTGCAGCCGCTGAAATGCTGTGACCCCGCCGTGGGTTCCGGAGCCTTTCCGGTGGGCCTGCTCCACGAACTCGTAAACTTGCGCCGCCTTTTGACCACGGCCGCCAATGGCTATGTCGACCCGGTGCGGGGGGAGGGCTCCACTTGGCTGCACGAAACCAAAGCGGACATTGTGCAAAACTGCCTGTTCGGCGTGGACATCCAGCAGCAGGCGATTGAAATCTGCCGGCTGCGGCTTTGGCTCTCCATGGTGGTGGATTACGACCTGGGGCTTGAGCCCTTTACGGCGGAGAAGAGCCAGTTCAGCACCGCAATTAACAAAATCTCGCAGCTTCCCAACCTGGAGATGAACTTCCATCGCGGCGACAGCCTGCACGATCACATTTGCGGCGTTCCGATCGTGATTCTGCCTGACCGTGCCTCGCGCCACGCCGACGCGTTCCGGGCCATTTACAAATTGGGCGAGCGGTTCCATAAGGCCAAGACGGGGGACACCAAAAGAAAGTTGCGCCTGGAGATTCTGGAGAAACGCTTGGCACTAAGCGCCCGCATCCTGGAAGAAGAGCTGAAGGCAATCAAGACCGATGATTCCAAGCTGGATAACTTTTTTGGCTTGGATGAGTCGGCGGCCAAGAAGCGAGAGCGATTTGCTCACGAAACGGAGAAGCTAGCGGAAGCCCTGAAGGAAGTGGAGAAAAACCGCGAGGAATTGGAGCGGCTCATGCGCCGAGGGTTTGACAGCCAGTTTTTCCCCAAGCTGCGCAAACTCGAAGGTGCGGATTTCAATAGCCCGTTTAACTTCGCCTGGACCCTCGACTTCCCTGGCGTCTTCGCGGGGGGCAGTAACGACGGCGGGTTTGACATCATTGTTGGCAACCCGCCTTTCGTCACTGCTCGTAATCCAAAGAAGCGTGAACTGTGGCGTGAGCGTTGGCCTCGCGTGTGCCTTGGCACGTACCAATTAGTTTGCCCATTCTTCGAGCTTGGGTTTGGCTCATTGAGGCCCGGCGGTCAACTTGGGTTTATCGTTTCCAATGCCTTTGCTAAAAGGGAGTTCGGGAAGCCTCTGGTTCAAGGCTTTTTCCCCACCGTGCAGCTACAAAAGATTGTGGACTGTTCTGGTTTAATGTTTCCCGGGCACGGTACCCCAACCTGCGTGGTTTTTGGAGCAAATCAGAAGCCCTCGCCCAGGTCAGCAATTCGCAATATAGCCACGCTTCCTGGTGGTGGCGATCTCCGAACGCCTCCAGAGGAAAGTCAGTTATGGCACACGATTGCAGAGCACCATTCTGTTGGGTCGCTAGAGACAGGACCGCTAAAAGGCTCGGAATTGGCACTTGGATTCCGCAAGGTCTACGAGGACTTCCGCATAGTGGTCGGTGACTGCGACCGGAGTCGAGTACTCACTCACCCTTGCCGCTGGATGTTTGTCGAATGGGCAACTTACGAGCACCTGACTAAGGCTGCCCATCGCTTTCTGAGTGAATGGCTTCCTAAAGAGGTCGGACGCGTTTTATCCACTAGCGCCATTGACATCTTCATCATCCCATCGCATACTGCGCGAACCTTTCACATTGAGAGAACAGGGTTGATCGGAATCACGCAGGGAGACGCGATTCGAGATTGGTCCTGCCCGGACCCGCGATTGTTGATCAAACCTTACGACGAAACGTGGGATCTTCTAAAACTCCCCAATTTGCCATACTTGAACAGATGGCTTAGTGCGTTTCGGAGGACTCTCGGGAATCGAAAAGATTTCAACGGTGGCACTTACGAGGAGGCTGGGCGCCCTTGGTACGAATTCCATCAACTGGACCGTGACAAGGCCAAATCTGACGTGGCAATTGCGTTCTCTGATTTGGCTACGCACGCCCATTTTCGTTTTTTCGACGATCACCGCGTTTTTGATAATCACAGTCCGGTTATTCTTCTGAAAGCTCCCGTACAATTCAAACACGCTGTGGTCGGCCTACTCAATTCCTGCCTCGCTCTGTTTTGGCTAAAGCAAGTGTGCTTCAGCAAGCGCGAGGCCGAAGAGGCCGAAAAAGACACTTATTATGAGTTCGCGGGCAGCAAGGTCGCGGACTTGCCGATCCCAGGAACCATCGCGGACAATTTGCAAGGTAATCTCAACTCGCTGGGCGAGCGGGTAACTGACCTCTCGAAAGCCTGCTGGGAGCGCGGCCAGCAGATGCCCACCCTGTCTCTGAAAAAGCTCTTCGAGAAGCCCGGCGAGGCCTATCACGAATGGAACAGTTCGCTGCCTGGATACGTGCCGCCCAATCCTGAGCTTGGCGCCCCATTCCAATCCGAAACCGACCTTCGCGATGCTTACCAGCGCACCCAAGCCATTCGTGAACGCCTGCGTGCGGAAATGATTGCCTTGCAGGAAGAAATGGACTGGCTGGTGTATGCGGCTTACGGCCTATTGCCCGAAAAGCACCCAGCCCTCTCGGAGTGCGGCGACTCGTCGCCGCTTTCTGACGCCGCGACTCGTCGCGGCGTAACACCCACCGCTGACGAGTCAGTGGCTAGAAAAAGCGGGAACGAGTTCCCGCACTCCGAAAAGGACCTCATACAGCCGCTCGATCAGGCGCAGCGCCCGTTCCGACTTTGGCAGCAGGTGGAAGGCGATTATGCCAAGGCTGTGGCGCTGATCCCGGCAAACTGGCCCGCCGAACGCAGGAAGCTGTGGCAAGCCCGCCTCGCCGCCATCCGCGATAACGAGCACATCCGCCGCATCGAACAGCCCGTCTACAAACGCCGCTGGGACGAACAGTGGAAAGTGGGCAATGAGTGGCGCTCCGGCCCCGTTGCCTATGCCGCCGAATTTGTTGACGCCTTCGAGTGGTGGCTGAGCGAGAAGGCCGAATGGTGGCTGGAGCACAAGAAAAACGGCGGCCCGGTGGAATTGGACGATTGGGCCGAGGCGATTTGGAAAGACTCGCGCGTCCAAGCGGCGTGGCCCGTCGCGGCGGAGAATTACGCCTTGCTGGAATACGAAAAGGCGAAGGCGAAAGCGGAGGAAAACGGCGAAACGATTCCCGTAGGGGCACCCCTCGTGGGTGCCCGCGTGGGGGCCGAATCGGCCCTATTGGTGGGCACCCACGAGGGGTGCCCCTACGCTTACCTCAAAACCTTCAAACGGATCATCGACGACGAGACCGTGCCCGAAGATATTCCATTCGCCGTGCCCTACAACGACCTGGAGAAGCGCAAGATCAAGATATCGCCCAAGGTAAAGAGTATTCGTGGCAAACTCAACGTTCCGCGCGAACGGTTTCATTTGCGCGGCCGGACGACGTATCTAAGGGCGGGTCTTTAATTTCGCAACATTCTTGTCTCGACGGAGGCGGCGGGGTTTGCCATACTTGACCGACGATTGCGGGGTAAAATTCTGTTATGAAGCGGCATACCCAATCCTTGCCTGGGCCGGGGCGGCACAAATACGGCGTGGAGAAAACCACCAAAAGCATTGGTCGATTGACCAAAAGTATTGGTGATGGCGGATGGGCAGGACTGTTCGCCTCCGGTACGCTGGCCCGGCTGCTCATGACCTTCGTAACCCATCCTGAGACCGTCTTCTACCAGAAGGAATTGGCTGACGGGGCCGGGAGAGGGCTTTACGCCGTCCAGCGGGAGCTCCTCCGGTTGGAGAGAGCCGGCCTGGTGGTCAAGACTCCGCGCGGAAACCGTGTTTACTACCGGGCGAACCGCAGTCATCCTGCCTTCGAGGATTTGAAGCGCGTCATTCTGAAAACCATGGGATTGGGCGAGGCCTTGCGTGCCGCATTAGCCCCCCTGGCGGACCGGGTGCGGGTGGCCTTCATTTACGGATCATTAGCCCGCGGCGAAGAGACGGCGGGCAGCGACATCGACGTTCTCCTGGTGGGCGACTTAACGCTGCGGGAAGCGTCGGCAGTCCTGGGGCCGGCGGGCCGTGACCTGGGGAGGGAGTTTAACGCCACCGTGTACCCGCCGGAGGAGTTTAGAACCAAGGCCCGAAACGGTCACCACTTTATCTCCGCCGTGTTGAAGGGAAGGAAGATCTACCTGATCGGAGACGAAATTGACCTTAAAGAAATTGCTGGCTGACGGGCGCATTCGGCCGCACACGACTTCCGCCAAGGAGGTGAATGACCTTCTGCGCGTGGCGGATCGGGACCTGACCGACGCGGAAATTCCCCAACTCTCCTCCGACCGCCGCTTTGCCACGGCCTACAACGCGGCTCTGCAAATGGCCACCATTGCCCTTTACGCCACCGGTTTCCGCGCCTTCGGGGCCGGGCATCATTGGGCGACATTCCAGGCACTGCCCGACATTATGGGGGCGCAAGCTCAGAGCCGCGCCGACTACCTGGACAGTTGTCGTTCCAAGCGAAATGTTACCGACTACGACCGCGTGGGTGAGATTTCTCAGCGGGAGGTGGAGGAGATGCTGGCGGAGGCACGGGCGTTCCGCGAAGATCTGCTCGACTGGCTCAAACGAAACCATCCCGCCCTTTGGCCCAAGGGGATCAAGTAATGCCCACGCACGATATCATTGACAACCGCAACGAAAAGCTGGTTGACCACATCAAGCGCATCCTGAGTTCCACCGATAGGGCACGGTTCGCCGTGGGGTATTTCTTCCTCTCCGGCCTTACGGCCATTGCGGAACGGCTGGCGAGCGTCAAAGAGCTGAAGCTCTTAATCGGCAACACCACCAACCGTGAAACTCTGGAACAGCTTGCGGAAGGCTACCAGCGGCTGGAGATGGTGGCTGAGGAGGTGGAAGCCCAGACCTTCCCGAAACGCACGGATGCCAAGCGCATGGCGACGGAGACCGCCGAGAACATTCGCACTTCTGTCGAACTAATGGACCAGACCGACGAAGCTGAGACATTGGTCAAGATCATGGTCCGCATGATCGAGGAAAGGCGCCTGAAGGTGCGCGTCTACACCAAGGGCCGAATGCACGCCAAGGCCTATGTCTTTGATTATGGTGATGTCTACGATCTGCTGGGAAAAAAGCTGGACCGGCACGAACTAGGTGTGGCCATCGTCGGCTCATCCAACCTTACCCTTGCCGGGGTAACCCATAACACCGAACTGAATGTCATGGTGCAGGGCAACAGCAATCACGCCGAGCTGGTGCACTGGTTTGATGAGCTCTGGGAGGAATCCCAGGACTTTGACGAAGCCCTGATGAACGAGATGAAGCAGTCGTGGGCGGTGGCGCCCGTCCGCCCCCATGACATTTACCTGAAGACCTTGTATACGCTGGTTAAAGACCGCCTGGAGGGTGAAGACGACAAGGACGTTCTTTGGGACGATGAAATCATCAAGCGGCTCGCGGACTTCCAGAAAGTTCCAGTTCGTCTGGCCGTGCAAATGATCCGCGATTATGGCGGCGCGTTTGTGGCGGACGTCGTGGGGCTGGGCAAGAGTTACATTGGTGCGGCCATCGTCAAACACTTTGAGCGCACGGACCATGCGCGGCCCCTCATCGTCTGCCCAGCGACCCTGGTAGATATGTGGGAACGGTACAACGAGGTCTATCAACTCAACGCCCGCGTGCTTTCGATGGGGTATCTGCGCGAAGACGAAGCGGGGGAGGCGAATTTCCTACTGGATGACGTAAAGTATAAAGACCGGGATTTTGTGCTGATCGACGAAAGCCACAATTTGCGCTATCCCGATACGCAACGCTACAAGGTGATGGAAAAGTTTCTGGAGACGAGACGCCGGTGCTGCCTGCTGACCGCCACGCCGCGGAACAAAAGCGCGTGGGACGTGTACTACCAAATCAAGCTCTTCCACCAGGAAGACAAGACCGACCTGCCCGTGAGTCCGCCGGACCTGAAAGAGTATTTCAAGCTCATCGAAAAAGGGGAGAAGAAGCTTCCGGATTTGCTGGCCAACATCCTGGTGCGAAGAACCCGGAATCACATTTTGCGCTGGTACGGCTTTGATTCCGTGACGCACAAGCCGGTAGACCCCTCCCGTTTTACGGAATACTTGAACGGCACCCGGCGGGCTTATGTGATGGTGGCAGGAAAGCATCAGTTTTTCCCCAAGCGCGAACTGGAAACCATTGAATACAGCATCGAGGACACCTACCAGGGGCTGTATCAGGAACTGCGTGGTTATTTGGGGAAGGCCCCGGAGAAGAAGCAGGCGGCAAAACCCCAGCCCGCGAAGACTCCCACCAATGCCTTGACCTATGCGCGTTACGGCCTTTGGCACTATGTCATCCCGGACAAGCAACGCCAGGAACCTTACGCCAGCCTGCACCGGGCGGGCGGCAACCTGCGCGGCTTGATTCGGGTCCTGATGTTCAAGCGTTTCGAATCGAGCGTTTACGCCTTTCAGGAGACCGTGAACCGGCTGTTGGACGTGCATGAGCGCTTTCTGGAAGCGCTGGAAGAGGGAATCGTACCGGCCGGGGATGCGGCGCAAGCCATTCTTTACGAGCCCAACCTGGATGAGGAGCAGGACGTGGTGGAAGCGCTTCGCGGCGTGTCGCAGAAGTATCCCGCGAAGGACTTCGATTTGGAGAGGTTGCGCAAGCACATCGAGCAGGACATCCGCTTGCTCAAGAAGATGCTGGGTTTGGTCGAGCCCATTACTCCGGATCAGGATGCCAAACTCCAAACGCTGATCGAGCGATTGGAACAAGCGCCTCTTAAAGACGGCAAACGTCTGATCTTCACCCAGTATGCCGATACGGCGCGTTACCTGTTCGAGAACCTGAATCCCGGCGCCAAACGCGACGATATCGAGGTGATCTTCAGCGGCGACAAGAGCAAGGCGCGCGTGGTGGGACGGTTCGCTCCCAAAGCCAACCCTGAATACAAATTTCAGGCCGGTGAATTCGAGTTGACCACCGTGGTGGCCACGGATGTTCTGGCGGAAGGATTAAACCTCCAGGACTGCGACAAGATCATCAATTACGACCTGCACTGGAACCCCGTGCGGCTTATCCAGCGGTTTGGGCGCATCGACCGCATCGGCTCCGACTACGATGTGATTTATGGATTCAATTTCCTGCCGGAAACAGGGATTGAACGCCATCTGAAATTACATGAAAAGCTCCACAATCGCATTCAGGAAATCCACGACACCATTGGGGAAGACGCCGCCATTCTCGATTCCACCGAGCAATTGAACGAAGACGCCATGTATGCGATTTATGAAAAGAAGGGCGGGCAACTGGGCTTGTTCGAAGACGAAGAACAGGAGGCCCTGGACCTCAACGAGGCGGAAGAAATAATGCGGCAATTGCGGAAGGATAATCCTGCCGAATATGAACGGATTGCCGACCTGCGAGACGGAATCCGCGCGGCAAAACCCTCAACCGAGAAGGGCCTCTACGTGTTCTGTCAGGCGGACCGCTATCAACAGTTGTTCCTCGTGGACGAAAAGGGTGAGACCGTGTCGCGCGATATCCCGCGAGTGCTCGGAGCCATCAAATGCGGACCCCACCAGGAGGGGGTGCCGCTTCCCGAAGGTTACAACTCCGCCGTGATGCGGGTTATGCGCCAATTCAGCGAAGAGGTGAAACACCGCCAAGCCGAGCGCGAGCACACGCTCTCACTGACCCACGGTCAACGGTATGTCCTCAGGGAATTGCGCGTCCTCTTTGGGACGGCAGATGAGGATGCCAAAGGTCAAATCAACATTCTTGAAAAAGCTTTTCGGGGACCGGTCACCACCGCAATTAACCGGGAATTGAACCTTCTGCGTCGAAATTCCTTAACCGGCCAAGACCTGCTCAAGAATCTGGCCCGTCTCTACCACCAGCACAATATGCGGGATTGGATGGACCGCCGCGACGTTCAGTTCAATGCGGTTCTGACCCCCAAGATCATTTGCAGTGAGGCTCTGGTCTGATTCTCAGTCCTCCACTTCTTTAGGGGGACGGGGACGGGAAGTTATACTGGTTTTTTGTCCATGTAGCGTCCCTCGGGGGAACCCGGTCGAACCCGCGCCCACAAAACGCCATTTCCCCAAGAAGTGCCGGAGACGAACGCCAGGACGGCGTGTGCTACCCCGCTCGGCATTGATGAGGATTTCGAGCAGGAGGAGCACGGGATGACCCTGCGAGAGCAGCCGAATCGTACGGGCACGCCACGGCGTGCCCGAGGGCATGCCGTGGCATGCCCGTACGATCGCATGTCGTGGCAGGCCGCCCCCTGCCACGCTTCGTAGCACGGCCATCCTGGCCGTGACGGGACACGGGCAGGATGCCCGTGCTACGACTCACGTGGGATGCCCGCATTACGACTTGTGGGACGCCCCCGACTCACGGGCTGTCCACGACTTGCGCGAGGCCCACGCCTCGCGGCTTTTCCACGACTCGCGCGACGCACACTCCCCCGCTTCGGTTATCGGTGGTTTCATGTGAAAGGATGAGGCTCTTCACACCGACCGTGCGCAAGGGCCGCCGGCCTGCGGAACGAGAGCCGAGCAGAGAGGGACAGTTTGTCATTCGTGGGTGGACAATATGTCGAGGTTCAGCCCGGCGACTCCTGCGGGCGTGGGAGTCACCTAACTCGGCAAGTTGCGGGGATGTTAGGGGATTATCGGAGTATCCACAATGCAATCCAAGAGTCCGGGCGATTGCACTCGAAAATTATGCTGAATTGGTACTCGGCTGGATTAGGAACGAACGCCCATAGAGGAGATTGGCCAAACTGACCCGCTACCACCAACGGCCTACTGCCCGCTGCTTACTGCCTTCTGCCTGGGGCCTTCTATCCCTTCCGGCGCGGAGGCGAGCACCACAATATCCACGCGGCGGTTCTGGGCGCGGCCCTCGACGGTCCCGTTGTTGGCCACGGGGTGATACTCCGCGTACCCGGCGGCGGAGAGGCGTGTGGCGGGGACGTGGTAATCGGTAATGAACAACCGGATCATCTCGGTAGCGCGGGCGGTGGAAAGCTCCCAGTTGGAAGCGAAGTGCGCGTTGTGGATCGGCACGTTGTCCGTATGGCCTTCAATGCGAATGTTGTTGGGCTGAGCGCTCAAGACCCCGGCAATGCGCTGCACGGCGGCTTCGGAGGCCGGTCGGAGCTCTGCCGAACCGCTATCGAAAAAGCCGATCTCGCGCAGGCTGATCACCAACCCTTCGCGATTCGCCTTCAGCACCACCTCGTGCCGCTGAATCTCCGGCCCCAGAGCGCTGGTAAGTTGCTTCTGCAAGGAGCCCAGCTTGGGAGAGGGGAGGGATCCCGTTATCTTTTCGAAGGGGGAAGCCATGTGCCCGCGGCCGGACATTCCCTTGCCATCTTCGATCATCTGGATGTTCTCCGCCGGCAAGGGATCGGCGGTAACCATGGCAACGCGTGAGTTGGCCGTCTGGAAAATGCCCATTTGTTGAAAGGCATCCTGAATGGCCACGGCGATTTTGCCCACCTTACGCTTATCCACCTGGGAGGAGGAAAAAAGGACCACGAAAAAAGCGAACAGGAGGGTCATGAAGTCTGCGTAAGAGACCAGCCAACGCTCGTGGTTCGCGTGCTCGGCAGCTTTCTTCTTTCGGCTCATGAGGAGGACTCCCGGGATTCCGCCGGCGGGGGAGCGTCGGCCAAAAAGCCTTGCAACTTGGTTTCGACCATGCGGGGGTTCAGGCCTTCCAGAATGGAAATCACGCCTTCCAGCATCATCTCGTGCATCTGGTGCTCAGTGCGAATGCGAATCTTGAGCTTGCCCGCGGAGGGCAGGAAGAGCAGGTTGGCGGCTCCCACGCCGTAAATCGTGGCCACAAAGGCGACGGCGATGCCGCGGCCCACTTCGTCAATGTTGTCCAAGTGCTGCATGACCTGGATGAGGCCGAGGACGGCGCCGATAATGCCAATGGTGGGGGAGAATCCTCCGGCCGCCTCGAAGACCTGGGGAATGCGCTCCTCGTGCTCGGCCTGATTGTCGAGTTCGAGCTCCATCATCTTGCGCAGCTCCTGGGGTTCGGTGCCGTCCACCGCCAGCATCAGCGACTTGCGAAGGAAGGGCTCCTTGACGTTTTCCAGCTCGCGGTCGAGGGACACGATGCCTTCCTTGCGCGCCTTGTGAGCGAAGGCGACGATTTCTTTGACCAGGTCCTGCGGGTCGGCTTGCGTACCGAAAAAGACGGTGCCCAAGCGTTTGAAACTCGCCAGCACGATGGGGAGAGGAAACTGCAACATCACGGCGCCAATGGTTCCGCCAAAAACGATCATGGCGGCAGTGGGCTGGATGATCTGGGCAAGCTTTCCGCCCTCAATCAGCATGCCCGCCAGAATCCCTCCGACGGCAATCAGTATTCCACCCCAGCTACTCTTGTCCAACGTCCGTCCCCTTACCCTTCGATTTCGGACGACTCCTCAGGCTCTTCCGGCATTTCAGGTTCCTCGGAATTCTCGACTGGCTCGAGCGGATCCTCTGAGGGGGGGACAATCAACCGCGGCCCGCGCAGCCGCCGGCGGTAATCGACAATCCGGGTCATCACCTCTTCGGCGGATTCAAGCACCACGATCTTCTCGCCGGTGACCAGAGTGATGACCGTGTCCGGCGCGTTCTCGATGAACTTGATGAGCTCCGAGTTGACCACCAGTGGCCGGTTGTTGAGCCGGGTCAGACGAATCATGACGTGCGCATCCTGTTCCACCGGGAGCACACAAACTCCCAGGCGTGACATTGTCCCGTATGCGTACATCGGCATTTTCCCTACAGGCTTGCGGAGGAAGTGGGCATTGCCACGGTTAATTGTGGATAATCAGCAAATCCCCGATGTTTCCCGCAACTCCCCACTGCATCCCTCACGGGAGCTAAGTCGGCCTTGGTGCAATATGTCCGAATTCGATACCGCAAGTGACTGAAAGTCCACGCCAGAGCCCGCAATCGCCGACGTTTTGGTCGGGTGGACTTATTGTCCATGTCATGTGCAATGTTTTTGGGGGTCCTCAGAATTCGAAACTGTGTTCCTGGGTTCGAAACTGCGGTCCTTATCGTTGTGGGGGCGCCAGGTTGCCAGCGGTCGCGGGGAGTGGCCGCAATCGTCGCTGGGGCACGAGGTGTTACGTTGGCAAGGGGCTTCAGCTTCAGAACCCAGCCGACATTATGGCGCTCCTGCCGATCATATTGCGGCGGTCACGCCGGCGAAGCCATGGGCGAGGGGCTTCTGCTTAGAACCAGGCCGGCATTATGGCGTTCCGGGCGGACGTAATCGTTGAGCAGGTAGTGGCCGGGCGCAAACTCCAAGTCGCGGGCCAGGTTGGGGATGCAGCCCACGGACGCATACCCATGCATGTAGAGCATGGGCGTGTAGCCCCAGTCGAGCGTCATCCAAGCGTCCTGTTCCACCCCGCGCCCTTCGCTGTCCTGGGCGTGCAAATTCAGGTCAAGGCGAAACAGCCGCGAGTAGAAGCGGCTGAAGGAACTTAGCGACATTCGCAGTTTCGAGTACTGGCTGAGGATGACTTCCGCCGCCGGCCGCGAGAAGAGGATCATTCCCGCCCCCGTCCCCCAGTTAATGGAGTACCCCCCGCGGTGCTCCATCACGCGGCTCTCAAAGCTCCGGACAGTGGCCGCGCCGCAGACGATGCCATCGGCGGCGGCAAGGGCGAAGAGGTTCATCAATCGGCGGAACCAGCCGGGTTGCACCACAATGTCGTTTTCCATAAGCCCCACATAGTCGTACCCGAGCTGGACAAGGCGTTCGAGCCCGAAGCGGATGCACTGGTCCGGCCCGCCTCGCACGTCATAGTTCACCTCCATCAGCCGCGCGTTGCGGAAGCGGAAGGTTCTCGGCAACGCCCGCGCCTCCGCTTCCTCGCTTCCATCGTTCCAGATGATGTCGAACCCACCGTCCGCATCCAGGGCTTTGAGCGTCTGGCAGGTAAAGGCCGCGCGGTCTTTGCTGCTCAGCGCGAAACCAACCCGATCACCGGGCTGAGGCCAGCGGCACGATGTCCCCGACTTGGCTTGCAGAAAGCGAATGATGTCAGTGATGCTGGGAGCGGGAATGGGGTCAATCATGGCGATCTCCTTCGCTACGGATAGCGGCGATTCCACGGGGCGGTCCGCCTGCCCGGCCATTAAATCCCCAGGCGCGCCGGGGCAGGCACGTTGCAAGCTGAGGCACTGGGGGGAGGGAGAACCGGCCGGGTGGGATGATGGGTGCTACCTTCCACCTTCATGAGCTGTGTGGGGGCCACAAGCGCGACTTCCCGCGGAACGCCCAGCATATTTAAAGAAGCCAAGGTCCCGTAGATATTATTGGCGACCCCGAAGAAATTTTGCGGGTTAAAGAGCGGCGGCGTGTGCCACCACAGGTTGTAACCCATCTCCCATAGCCATTCGATGAGTTCCTGCGAATGCTCCGCGCGGTCATTTTCCACGTAGAGCAAGGGCCTGGAGCGCTGGATGAGGGCGCGACCGCCCTTCAGCACGCGCAACTCGAAACCCTCGACGTCAATCTTGAGCAGACCCACGCGTTCGGAGGGCAGCATGTAATCCAAGGTGACGCAGGGCGCCTGGGCGCAGGCCATACCCGCCGTGGGGGCCGAGTTTTGCATGGGAACGCCCCCGAAGTTCCCCGTTTTCAGATAGTCGGGGCGTGGAAAGGTAACGACCCCCTGCTCCTCTCCACACGCAAACGGCCAGGCGGTGACATTCATCAGGCCATTGAGGGCCAGGTTTGCGCAGAGTTGCTGGAAGAGGACGGGTTGCGGTTCAAAAGCCACCAACTGCCGGCGCCTTTCGCGGAGGGCTCGGGCCAGGGGAATGGTGTGGATTCCCATGTTGGCGCCGACCTCCACCACCACGCCGGGATTCTGGGCGAGAGCCAGGAGGACTGCCAGCTCCAGCTCATTGCACTCACCATAAGTTGCCATCGCCTTGCCCATATAGACGTCGTTTAAGTTCGCCAACATCCAGCCACGGCGGGATTGCACCAGGCAATAGGGCGGAGCCACATCCAGCTTGTTCATTTCTTCACCTTAGGTTTGCGGATTCGGTTGCAGCGGCGGTCTCCGACCGCCGTCCAAACATGCGCGGGGCGCCTTGGAGTGCGGTAGCAGCAGCTACCGCCTTTGTCGTTCTGGCTCGTGCGCCATTCCCGTATGAACCACAGGCGGAAAGCGGTAGCTGCTGCTACCGCACTCCAAGGCGCTTCGCGCAGCCATTTTCACACTCGCTGCCGGCTCTCGCTACGAGCGCGCGCAATTCACCTTCGACGCGGGCCACCACGTCCTGCCAATCCCCCAGCGTGGATTGGCGAAAGAGGCGCGCCGTGGGGTACCAGGGGCTATCTTCGCGCTCGAGCAACCAGCGCCAATCGGACGATCTGGATAAAATGACCCAAAGGGGTTTGCCCATGGCCCCGGCGAGATGGGCCACGGAGGTATCAATGGAAATCACCAGGTCGAGGTTGGCGACAATCGCCGCCGTGTCAGCAAAGTCCTTCTGCTCGTTTTGTAGATCGACGATGTGCACGCGGGGCCCCAACTGCTTCACCTGCTCGGCGGGCTCGCCCATTTGCAATGAGTAGAAGGTAGTTCCTTCCACGTGGGTCAACGGCGCAAGCTGTTCCAGCCGAATGGAGCGCCAGAGCTCATGCGGGTGCATGGGATTGCCCGCCCACGCCAACCCGATGCGCAGAGAATTGCCGGGCAGGTGTTGCCGCCAAGCCTCGGCTTGGGCGGGGTCCGGAGCAACGTAGGGGATGGGGGCAGGAATCGTGTCCAATTCCGTGCCCAATACCAGGGGCAAACTCAGCAGCGGGTACTGCCAGTCGACCTCCGGAATGGCTTCCTCGCGGCAGATGACCTTCGCCGCTCCGGGAGTTTGAGCCAGCAAGCGGTGCAAGCGGGGTTGGACTTCCAGGACGACTTCCCCTCCCCGCGCGGCGACGAGGGGGACATAGCGCGCGAACTGGAGCGTGTCGCCCATGCCTTGCTCGCAGTAAAGAAGAATTCGCGAGCCTTCCAGGGGTTCACCTTTCCAGCGGCGTTGCGAAAACTTGCGCCGAAAGCGGAAGCCGTAGGAGGTGCTCCAGCGGTCCTCATACTCGCTCAAGCCCACGCGGAAATTGCCCTGCTTCAGGTGAATCAGGCCCAGAAAGGCGCGAGCCTCGGCGGACTCCGGCTCCGCTTTCAGAACTCGCTCGAAACACTCGGCGGCTTCCCCCAATTTGCCCTGCATAAGCAGAGCAGATCCCAGGAGAAGATGGGCGCGACTCAGATCCGGATTGAGCTTTAGGGCGGTACGGTAGGTGTCAACCGCCGAAGTCAGATCCCCTTTGCGCTCGAAGAAGTATCCCAGCCCAAAAAGCGCGAGGGATGAATCCGGCTGGAGGGCGAGAGCGCGACCAAGGGTCTCCACCGCCCCGCCATAATCTTTCAAATCGACGAGGGCATTTCCAAGCTGGGTGAGGATCTCGACCTGATTGGGATCGAGAGCCAGGGCGCGCCGGCAGGATTCCACCGCGTCCTCGTTAGCCCCCTGCTTGTTTTGCAGCCTGGCGAGGCTGCCGTGCAGACCCGGCAAATCCGGCAGCAGGGCCAGGGCGCGCCGATACGATTTCATGGCGGCATCCCATTCCCCCAGGCGTTCCAGCGACTTGCCCAACCGGTGGTGAGTCTCCGCGGACTGGGGAAAAAGCTCGGCCAGGCGCTGGTAGCAATGGCTCGCCGGCAGGATCTGGTTTTGCTCGAGGTAGGCGTCTGCCAGGCTGTTCAGCGTGTCCGGATCGTCGGGATTGAGCTCCAGTGCCTTCCCCAGCAAGCGGATGGCTTCCGGATATTGGCCCGCTTGCCGGGCTAATATGCCCATCAAGTGGAGTGCCTGCGGGCACCAGGGGTCAGCCCTGAGGCTCTGGCGATAGCACGTTTCCGCCTGCCGCTTGCGCCCCGCCTGGTGGTGCTTGATGCCCTTTTTCAGGAGCTTCCG
>Ga0326727_10015000_pt1 | contig 16735 bp, 8 predicted proteins | sample MB2enrmetagenome_FD_207643 | JGI IMG/M metagenome (GOLD analysis project Ga0326727, IMG submission 207643) | Lab enriched peat soil microbial communities from McLean, Ithaca, NY, United States - MB29MY | ecosystem: Environmental > Terrestrial > Soil > Wetlands > Peat | place: USA: New York...
TAGCAAGCATCGGGCTTTTGTGCAGTACGGTGCTGGTTATGGTCGCCCTGCGGTTTCATCTCTTCGGGGTCGCTACATTGGACCAGGCCAAAACAGATGTTCACTACACATTGGGCAGCACGGCGACTCTTTACCTCGCCACCTTCGCCGTCGCTTTATTCGTTCTTCCTCTGGTCTGGCACGAGGGCTTCTTTGCCGGCATCCAATGGAACGGGGCGACGGCCCTGCGCCTGCGCTGGCGGCTGTTTGGCGCGGGAGGCCTCTGCTTTCTGCTCGCCATGCTCGACGACATCCTGCTGCCCAGCCCGGCCAAAGCGCCCATCGATGAGATGTTCCGCTCACCGGGCGCCGCATGGCTGATGCTCGCCTTCGGCGTCACCATTGCGCCCTTCTTTGAGGAGATCTTCTTTCGCGGCTTTCTGCTGCCCGCGCTGGCGACAGCTTGGGACTGGGCCATCGAACGAGCCACCGGCAGGCCCGCCCGCCCGCTCGACGAGCATGGCCATCCACAATGGTCCATCTTCGCCATGATCGTCGCCTCAATCTTCACCAGCATTCCCTTTGCCGCCCTGCACGCCGACCAGCAAGGCTATGCGCTGGGTCCGTTTCTCCTGCTGGTCGCCATCAGCCTGTTGCTGTGCGCTGTGCGGCTGCGCACCCGCTCCCTGGCCGCCTGCGTCCTGGTCCACGCCTCCTACAACTTCCTGCTTTTCTCCCTCATGTTTCTGGGCACCGGCGGCTTCAGGCACCTGGACAAGATGTGAGAGACCGCAAGTCGCCGCCATTACAATCGAATTCGATGGATACCCCGACCCACGCCCAGCAACTGCTCTCTCTTCTCGCCCGCCTCAGCTTCCGGCTCGGCCAGTTCAAGCTCTCCTCGGGCGGCGCGAGCGACTATTACATCGACTGCCGCACCACCACCCTCCACGCCGAGGGCGGCCGCCTCACCGGTCACGCAATCCTAGAGCTGCTCGAAGAGCGCGGCATCGAAGCGGAGGCCGTGGGCGGTCTGACCCTGGGAGCCGACCCCATTGTCTCCAACGTGGCTACCGCCAGCGCCTGGCGCGCCATCTCTCAGCCCGGCGCTCCGCTGCTGCACGGTTTCCTGGTCCGCAAGGCGGAGAAGGCTCACGGGACCGGACGCCGCATCGAGGGCTTCTGCCGCCCCGGCGCGCGCGTGGTCATTGTGGACGACGCCTCCACCACCGGCGCCTCGATGCTCACCGCCATCGAAGCCGCCCGCGAAGCCGGCATGATTGTCGCCGCCGTAGTCTGCATCGTCGAACGCCAGGAAGCGAACGGCCGGCCCGCCGTCGAGGCCGCCGCGGCCGGGGCGCCCTTTCTCAGTCTGTTTACCGCGGAGCAGGTCCGCGCCGAACACATCCGCCAGCAGCGAGAGTCCGGCAGTGGGAAGCTGTAAGGCCGGGCCGAAAGATGGTATGGCATGGCGCTTGACCTGCGTCACGTTACGCATTACGATGGATTGTGATCAAGTCCTTCCGCCACAGAGGGTTGAGACGCTTCTACGAGCACGACGACCCTCGCGGCGTCCTCGCGGAGCACTTGACCAAGCTGCGCAACATCCTTGCGCGCCTGGACGCAGCCGGATCTGCTGGGGATTTGGATCTTCCGGGTTTCGGGCTTCACTCGCTCAAAGGTCCCCGGAGGGGCTTTTGGGCAGTTACGGTTCGAGCCAATTGGCGGGTGATCTTCCGATTTCTTGAAGGCGATGCGTTTGATGTCGATTATCTCGATTACCACTAAGGAGGTTCTCCCATGCCGATGAAGAATCCACCCCATCCTGGCAGCGTTGTTCACTCTGAGTGCATTCAGCCCCTCGGGCTCACCATCACCCAGGCGGCGGCGGCTCTCGGCGTCACGCGGACCACCCTTTCCGAACTCGTCAATGGCAAGCGCGGCATCTCGCCTGAAATGGCCATCCGGCTCTCGCAAGTCTTTGGCGGCAGCGCCCAGAGCTGGATCACGCAGCAGGCCCATTACGATCTTGCCCAGATTCCCGCTGACCGCATCCGGCTCAAACGTCTGGCCGTCGCCTGAGCCGCGCAGACTTGCACTCCGCTGACCCCTTATCTCTGACCACTGACCCCTGATCCCTGCCATGGACCTGTACGAGAAAATCCGCGGCCTTCCCACCCAGCCCGGCGTTTACCTCTACAAGAACGCCGAGGGCGAGGTGATCTACGTCGGCAAGGCCAACAACCTGCGCTCCCGCGTCCGCTCTTATTTGCTTGAGGCCGCGCAGGCCAACGCCAAGACCGGCTCGCTGATGCGCGAGGCCGTCGATCTCGAGTACATTCTGGTCGCCAACGAGTCCGAGGCCCTGGCGCTGGAGACCAACCTCATCAAGCAGCGCCGGCCTCGATTCAATATCCTGCTCAAGGACGACAAGAGTTACCCCTACGTCAAGCTCACCCTGGCCGACCGCTTCCCCAAAGTCTTTGTCACCCGCCGCCTGCTCAAGGACGGCGCGGCGTATTACGGCCCATACTTTCCCGGCAGCCTGGCCTGGCGCGTCGTCGAGCTGATCCATCGCAGCTTCCTCATTCCCAGTTGCAAGGTCGATCTCTCCCGCTACCACCCCCGCGCCTGCCTCCAGTACTACATTCACCGCTGCATGGGCCCCTGCGTCGAGGGCCTCACCACGCCCGAGCTTTACAAGCAAGCTATCCGCGACGCGCAGCTCTTCCTCGAAGGCCGCCACGCCGAGCTGGAGCGCGCCCTCACCGCCCGCATGATGGCCGCCGCCCAGGCCGAGCAGTTCGAAGCCGCCGCCCGCCTGCGCGACCAGCTCTCCACCATCCATCAGCTGCAGGAGAAGCAGCGCGCCGCCACCGCCGAGCTGGACGACGACGCCGACGTCTTCGGCTATCACTTTGAAGCCGGCTCGCTGGCCGTCAACCTCTTCCACGTCCGCGCCGGCAAGATCGTCGACCGCCGCGAGTTTTTCTGGGAAGACCTGCCGGACCTGCTTGCAGCACCCGCAGCCAAAGGCGGCGAATCGATCGATACCGTGAAGCATACGGGCGTGAGGGGTACGGGCTTCAGCCCGAACATTGGCGCGCTCGACGAAGGCAGGGCTTTAGCCACTGAGGGAAATGCCGCCCAACCCAAGAAGCTCCGTGCCCCATCCATTTCGCGTTCCTCAGCGGAATGGGTGGGAGACCACGAATCTCCTCCCGCCAGCCAGGAGCCCCCCTTCCACGCCGGCGCAGTGCTCGGCGCTCTGCTCAAGCAGCTCTACATCGACCAGCGCTACGTTCCGCGCTCCATTCTCGTCCCCGTAGACTTCGACGACCGCGAATCTCTCGCCGCCCTGCTCACCGAGCGCATGGGCCATCGCATCGAAATCGCCGTCCCCCAGCGCGGCGAAAAGCGGTCGCTGGTCGATCTCGCCGGCCAGAACGCCAAGCAGTCTTACATCCAGCGCTTCCGCGTCCTCACACCCTCCCGCAAGGCCATTCAGGAGGCCCTCGCCGACGCCCTCATGCTTCCCGATCTGCCCCGCCGCATCGAGTGCTTCGACATCTCCCACATCCAGGGCGCTGAAGCCGTGGCCTCGCTGGTCGTCTGGGAAGACGGCAAGATGAACAAGCAGGCCTATCGCAAGTTCAGGGTCATGACCGTCCTCGGCGTAGACGATTTCGCCTCCATGCGCGAGGTCGTTCATCGCCGCTACCGCCGCCTCATCGACGAAGCCAAGCCCATGCCGTCGCTCGTCCTCATCGACGGCGGACTGGGCCAGCTTCACGCCGCGGCCGAGGCCCTCGAATCCCTCGACTTCGCCCCGGCCGGCCTCGCCGTGCCGCCGCTCGCCTCTATCGCCAAGCGCGAAGAGGTCATCTACCTCTACGGCCACGAGCAGGAGCCCATCGTCCTCGACCGCCGCTCCCCCGTCCTCCATCTTGTTCAGCTCATCCGCGACGAGAGCCACCGCTTCGCCGTCGGCTACCATCGCCAGCGCCGCGCCATGCGCGACCGCGACTCCGTGCTGCTGACCATCCCCGGCGTCGGCCCCCAAACCCGCCTGCGCCTGCTCACTCACTTCGGCAGCCTCCGCGACGTGCAGCAAGCCACCGCCGAATCCCTCGCCGCCGTAGTCCCCCGCAAAACCGCCGAGACCATCTGGCGGCACTTTCATCCATCTCAACCTGCAGGTTGAGCGATTCCTCGCTGACATGCCCTCGTCCTTCTCGGCCTACCAGCCCTGGGTGACCTAATCGGCGCTGTGAGGCAGTGATATAGAATGATCGCAGAAATTCGTCTCGCTTTCGCTGGCTCTCTGCCTCTCCTGTAAGACTGCGCATTTCTCCGGCTGCAATTCCGTTGCGTCACTGGAGATGCGTGCGTGCGCGCTAACAAATCCAACCCATCGAGCGGCATCGATCCCATTGAGCGTTCCGGCGAAGCGGAGCGCGCCTATCGCCCCGACATCGACGGCCTGCGCGCGCTGGCCATCCTGAGCGTGGTGCTGTATCACGCCGGCGTGCCTGGCGTCACGGGCGGATTCACCGGCGTCGATATCTTCTTCGTCATCTCCGGCTACCTGATCGGCGGCCACATCTACGCCGAACTGCGCGCCGGCTGCTTCAGCTATCTGAGTTTCTACCGGCGGCGGGCAAAGCGGATTCTGCCCGCCTACTTCGCCGTTCTCGCCTTCATTCTGCTCGCGGCCCTGCTTCTGCTCTCGCCCCTGGAGGCCGCGCAGACGGCGCGTTCCGCCTTTGCCGCCACGCTCTCGGCCTCCAACATTCTCTTCTGGGCAACGGCCAACTACTTCGCCGCCAAGACCGAACTGAATCCTGTGCTGATGACCTGGTCGCTGGGCGTGGAGGAGCAATTCTACGCGGTGATTCCGCTGCTGATGGTTCTGCTGGCGCGCATCCGCCGCAACTGGCTCTTGCCCGCCGTGGCCGTCACCTGCGCTCTCTCGTTCCTCTTTGCCTGGAGCCTGCTCGGCCGCTACCCGATGATGGTCTTCTATACGCTGCCCGCTCGCGCCTGGGAGCTGGGCGCGGGCGTGGCGCTGGCGGCCGCGGAGTTGAATCGCAAGGGCCGGCCGCTGCCCGTCCCGAAGCCATCCCATCCGAGCCGCGACTGCACTAAACGCAGGTCCTTCGACTCGGTCGCCGTGGCGACCTCGCTCAGGATGACAGCGAAGATGGGGCGCCCGTCGCATTCCACAAACCGTGAAAGAGCCTCGGTCGAGCTGGTGAGTCTAGCCGGACTGGCATCGTTGCTGGCTCCCGTCTTTCTGCTCACAGCCGCCACGCCGTTTCCCGGCCCGGCCGCCTTGCCGTCGGTTTTGGGCGCGGCCATGCTGATTGCGGTTCCCGCCAGTTGGATCAATCGCCGTCTGCTCTCGCTGCCGCCGCTGGTTTTCATCGGCAAAGTCTCCTACTCGTGGTACCTGTGGCACTGGCCGCTGCTGGCTCTCGTGCGCATTCTGTACGATGGCACTCCGACCGTGGAAGCTTCACTGCTGACCGTCGCCGTTGCCCTAGCCGTCGCCGCGCTCTCCTACTACCTGATCGAGCAGCCCTTCCGGCGCTCCACCAGGCCGCCCATTCCGCTGCTCTTGCGCTACGCGACGGTCAGCCTCGTGCTGCTGGCAGCATGCGGCGTGATCTGGCTGAGCCACGGCCTGCCGCGGCGGTTTCCGGGGCTGGCCCGCATGGAAGCTGCCGGCGAGAGCCTCAAGATCGACCCCTGTCTGGCGGGCGAAACCGGCCAGCCCAACCTCACGCCGGCGTGCTACGACGTTTCGGCGGCGCGGCCCTTAATTGCCTTGTGGGGAGACAGCCACGCCGCGGCGCTCGCTCCAGCCCTGCGCTCGGCCGCAAACGCTCGAGGGTACGGCTTTGTCGAGCTGGGCAAGAACTCCTGCACGCCGCTTACCGGTGCAACCCACTACATTCCGCGGCTTCCGCGGCTGGCCGCGGAATGCCTGCGCTTCAACCGAACCACCCTTGGCCTGATCCTGGGCGACCGCCGCATCCGGGTTGTGATTCTGGCTGCCGCCTGGGCCGCGCCACTCCATCGAAGCTGGATGGACGGCTGGCTGAGCGCCGATCTGGCCCGCGAACCAAGGGTTCCATCGTTGGAGACCTCGCGCCGGCTCTATATCGAATCGCTTTCCGCCACCATCCGCGCTTTTGAAGACGCCGGCAAACAGGTCATCGTCCTCGAAGACACGCCCAACTTCGATTTCGACCCGCTGCTGAAGGTCCGCGCCGCCCGCATTCCCGCGCGCCGCACCCTGGCGCGCTGGTTGGGCATACAAGGAGACCCCGACCCAGGCTTCGCGCCTCCCGCCGGCGACGCGAGCATTGCGGCTTCCGTTTCCGTCCTGGAGGAGACCGCCGCGCATCTACCCGGCGTGGCGCTCCTTGACCCCAAACCCGCTCTCTGCCCGAGTTCCACCCAATGCGCTTATCGCGACGGAGAGAGCCTGCTCTTCATCGACAGCAGCCATCTCTCGCCCGATGGCGCGCGCCGCGCTCTCCGCGACCTCCGGCTCCCCGCTCCAGACAGGTAACCCAGAGGCTGAGTCCCGCGGATGAGAGCCGCGCAACTCGAGCGGAGGCTCAGCTGATATAGAATGGGTGCGGAATCCTGCCTCGCTTTCGTTCGCTTCCTGCCTCAACTGTAGAATTGCGCATTCCTCCGACTGTGAATCTGTTGCTTCAGCGGAGGAGCGTGCGTGCGCGCTGCCCATTCCAACCCATCCAAGGTCGCTGACCGGTCCTATCGGCCGGACATTGACGGCCTGCGCGCGCTGGCCATCCTGAGCGTCGTGCTCTGCCACGCCAACGTGCCTGGGATCACCGGCGGTTTCACTGGCGTGGACATCTTTTTCGTTATCTCCGGCTACCTGATCGGCGGCCATATCTACTCCGAAGCGCGCGCCGGCAGCTTCAGCTATCTGCGCTTTTATCAGCGCCGCGCCAAGCGGATTCTGCCCGCCTTTTTCGCCGTGATGGCCTTTACGCTGCTGGCGGCCCTGGTTCTGCTTTCGCCGCTTGAGGCCGCCAAGCTCGGGCGCACCGCTTTTGCGGCCACACTGTCGGTCTCCAATCTTCTCTTCTGGCACAGCGCCAACTACTTCCAAACCAAGAGCGACCTGATTCCGCTGTTGATGACCTGGTCGCTGGGCGTGGAAGAGCAGTTCTATGCCGTGATTCCTCTGCTGATGGTCCTGGTGGCGCGCATCCGGCGCAACTGGACGCTGCCTGCGATTCTCGCCGTCTGCACGCTTTCGTTTCTGCTTGCGCAGTACCAGCTCGACGGCCACTCGCAGCGAGCCTTCCAGGCGGCCTTCTATCTGCTGCCGGGGCGCGCCTGGGAACTCGGCGTGGGCGTGGCTCTGGCGGTCGGCGAACAGGGAGGCACGCGCCTGCGCACCATCGCACGCTTCTCCCTGGCGATAAGCCTGGCCGGGGTGATTCTGATCGTCGCGCCCCTGTTTCTGCTGGATGCGCATTCGCTGTTTCCGGGCGCGGCGGCGCTGCCGTCTGTCCTGGGTACGGCCATGCTTATCGCGGTGCCAGCCAGTTGGATCAACCGCCGGCTGCTTTCGCTGCCGCCTCTGGTCTTTGTGGGCAGAGTCTCCTACTCCTGGTACTTGTGGCATTGGCCGATGCTGGCCTATCTCAACATTCTCTTCGGAGCCAAGCTACCGAGAGCAGCTCCAATCGTAGCCATCGCGGTTGCCTTTGCCGGCGCGGTTCTCTCTTACTTCTTTATCGAGCAGCCCTTCCGCGGTTCAACCCGTCCGCCGCGCCCGCTGCTGCTCCGTTACGCAGCGGTGAGCGCGGGATTGCTCGCGGTTTGCGCCGTCATCTGGCTCAGCCACGGACTTCCCCAGCGCTATCCGCAACTGGCGCGGATGGAAGCTGCCAGCCCCGCCCTGTCTTCCGACCCTTGCCTGATCGACAACGACGACGACCAGCCGAACCTGTCCGTCCGCTGCGACGACCCGGCGGACCCACGGCCGTCGGTCGCGCTATGGGGAGACAGCCACGCGGCGGCGCTTGCTCCGGGGCTGCGTTCAGCGGCCGGCGAGCAGGGATACGGCCTGGTCCAACTGAACAAGGCCGCCTGTCTGCCGTTGACCGGCGCGCTGCGATACATTCCGCTGATTCCGGCGCAGGCCGAGCGGTGTTTGAACTTCAACCGCAAGGTCCTCAGCCTGCTCCGGTCCGATCGCCGCGTTCGCATCGTAATACTGGCCGGCGACTGGGCCGGCTGCCTCGATCGCACCTGGGAACGGGGCTGGCTCACCGCCGATCCATCGCACGCGAGCGCCATGCCTTCGCTCGATGCGGTGCGGACGCTCTTCATCGAGTCGCTGAGGGCGCAGATCGAGACGCTGCGGGCGGCGGGAAAGGCCGTTCTGGTGCTGGAGGACATACCCAACTTCGATTTCGACCCGCTGGAGAGAGTCCGAACCGCCCGCATCCCCGCGCGCGGCATCCTGGCCAGATGGTTGGGAGTCGAGGAGACGGGCGACTCCGGCTTTGCGCCCAACGGCGTTGCCTCCGCCGATGCGCTCGCCATTTCCACGCTGCGGCAGGCGGTCCCGAGCGAGGATGGCGTCGAACTGATCGACCTGAAACCCGCCCTATGCACCGACGGCAGCCACTGTGCCTACCGCGACGGCGACCGCTTGCTCTATGCCGACAGCGGCCATCTCACGCTTTATGGCGCCCATTATGCGGTGCGGAGGCTGCGGCTGACCGCGGTGGCGATAGGCGACCCTTAGCTTGCGTTGAAAGCCGATGCGCCGCTATCGCGCCCGCCGCCGCGCCACTTCCTCATAGACTGCCGCATACTCCCGCGCCGGCTGCTCCCAGCTATAATTGCGCGCCATGCCGTTCCGCATCAGCTTCGTCCAGCCATCCTGGTCCTCAAACGCCGTCAGCGCCCGGTCGATCGCCTCCAGCAAACCCAGCGAGTTCAACCCCTCAAACTTGAAGCCCGTCCCCGCGCCCCGCTCCGGATTCCACTCCTGGATCGTGTCGTCCAGGCCGCCGGTGGCCCGCACCACCGGCACGGTTCCATACTTGAGCGAGTAAATCTGGTTCAGTCCGCAAGGCTCATAGCGCGATGGCATGAGAAACATATCCGACCCAGCCTCGACCTTGTGTGCCAGCGCGTCGTCGTAACGAATCTTCACCGCTACCTGCCCCGGATTCCGGAAGGCCCAATCGCGAAAGAACCGCTCATAAGCCGGCTCGCCCGTCCCCAAGGCCACCACGACCAGATTCCGATCCGTAAGCCGGTCCGCAATCTCCGCCACCAGGTCTAAGCCCTTCTGCTTCGCAAACCGCGAGACAATCCCCATCACCGGCGTCTTCTCCGCTACCTTTTCCAATCCAAAGGCTTGCAGCAGATCGGCACGGCACTCGCGCTTGCCCGCCGGATCGTCCAGCGAGTAATTTGCCGCCAGGTTGCGGTCCGTAGCCGGGTCCCACTGGGCGTAGTCCACCCCGTTCAGGATTCCGCGCAGGTCCGCCGCCCGCCCGCGCAGCACGCCGTCCAGCTTTTCTCCAAACTCCGGCGTCTGAATCTCCTCGGCATACTTGCGGCTTACCGTGGTCAGAATGTCGGCGTATACCAGCCCGCCCTTTAGAAAATTGAAGTGGTCGAACTGCTCTACCAGGTCCATGGTGAAGATCTCCCACGGAAACAGCAGCCGCTGGGTGGTAACCGGCGGAAACAGTCCCTGGTAGGCGGCATTGTGAATGGTCAACACGACGCCTGCGTCCTTCAGCAGCGGATCGGATTTGTACACCGTTCGCAGATAAACCGGAATCAGCGCCGCCTCCCAGTCGTGAACATGGAAGACCTGGGGCGCGCCCAGCAGCTTGGCCGCCTCCAGCACCGCGCGGCAAAACAGCCCAAATCGCTCCCAGTTGTCGGGATAATCCCCCGCCTTGGTCCCGTAGAGTCCTTGCCGGTCGAACAGCTCCGGGCAATCCACAAAGTAGTGCCGCACCCCGCCCCGCAGGCCCCCGTCCACGATCCCCACAAACCTGTTGTAGTGTTCGAAAGGAATGGTGATCGACCGCAGCGCATACTTCCACTCGCCCTCGAGGTGCGGCTTGACCCTCGCGTAGAGCGGCAGGTAGACGGTAACCTCGTGCCCCAGCTTCACCAACTCCGGTCCAAGAGCGCCCACCACGTCGGCCAATCCGCCGGTCTTGGCAAACGGAACGCACTCCGAAGCGGCAAAGACAACGTGCACTGAATCGATCTCCCTCGCCGGTTCTCCGGCTCGCCGAAAGATGCTTCGGCTTTTGACGAAGTGCGCAGCCAAACGCCAAGCCCACTACGCTCCTGTTGACGAGCCTGCCGGCCCCAACAGTCTCCTCGGTCGGCCTCTCAGTTCAACTCAATATTCGGCTCTTCCGGCTCAATCGTCCGGCATTCAGCTTCCGTGCCGGCGGCCGGATTGAGCAGAGCATCGATGCGATAGCCGGCGGCCTCGGCCGTCGCCAGCGCCTCTTCCACGGTTCTGCTCATCTCCTCGACCGCGGCGCGGCTGGGAGCGGCCTGGTCCGCCAGGCGCAGCAGAGACGGCATGAGAAGCCACCAGAGCAGTTCCTCATACGGCTCGCGAACCAGATAGGCGTGCCCCTCCGCCTCGTGGACGCCGGTCAGCCAGCGCACATCCGCATCGAGCCACAACTCCGGCGAAAGCGCCACTCTTTCGTCCCCGGCCGCTTCCGGCTCGGAAGAAACCGCTTCGCCTGAACCCGCACCCGGAATCGCCGGCTCAGGCTGGGCAGCCGCTTCCGCCGCGTCTCCAGCCGCAGCCGACTGCGGCGCATCCACGCTCGCCGCGGGCCCGGCTTCACCCGCCGCATCCTCTTTCTTCAAAGCCCCGGAACCCGTGAGCAGCAGAACCTTGATGCGGGCTGCGACCCGCCAACCCTCCTCACCGTCAAATCCGAGAGCGCCGAAGGCCTGGGCAAACGGCTCACGCAGCCGGAGCCGGTCAAAGAGGTCCAGCGCAACCCGCCGCGGCTCTTCCGCATCGATCGATTCCGCCAGCAATTCCAGCGCGCACCAGCCGAGCACCGGGCCCCACATGGCCGTCGCGGTGAACTGCGGACTGGAACTCGGCAGCACGCGGCGGGCGGCAACGGTCCAGGGAGCCGGGAAGAGCGATTCCAGCGCGGGAATGCGCATGGCGGCGCGCAGGCGCTCGCGGAGGACCGGGGCCAGCGATGCCAACGCGGCCGGATGAGCAACGCCGATCGGATGCCTCTCTTGACCGAGGCGCAAAGCGTAGGCCGTCCGCGCGGCGCGCAGAAATGCCTCGCAGCGCTTCCACGCCAGCTCAAAAAACGCGTTCCGATCCTGCTGAATCTTCTTGTCTCTCACGGTGACAGGGAGCCCGGCGGCCGGGGAGCGCGGATGCTCCGCAACGCCGGCCAGCAGGCGCACGAGAGCGGGATCGAGTTGCCGGCGAAGCGCCTCATGCACGGGCCGCAGCTCCAGATTCACCAGCGCATCGTCCAGGTTGGCGACGCCGCTGCCGTTGAGCTGATCGCACAGCCGGTCCCAGGGCTGCTCCGAGGTCGAGCGCAACTCGCGCCAATCGAGGAAGACGTGGCACTGGTAGGCGCGCAGATCGAGGGTAAGCCCCCGCTCGGCAAGGTCGGAGGCCCGGCGCAGGTATTCAAGCCCGGTGAGCGAGTCCCGGAAGGCGAGGACGAAGCCGGAGTCTCCCGTCAGTCCGAGGCCTTCGCGCAGGCGCTGCTGGCGCAGTTCGCCCGCGCCTTTGTCGGCGTAGGCCGCTGAAAGATCGATCGTGCCGTGCGCCGTGCCGTAGCGGTTGTTGTAAACCACCAGGGCGCGCTCGCTGCCGCTGCGGTTGGAGTAGGCGAAGACGTTCTCGTCCACCGAGCCGGCCGCCTCAAAGAAGTCATAGAGCAGAAAGTCGCTGCTTTCGGCGAAGAGCCAGCGCCGGTGCAGCAGCGGAGCGATCTCCCGCTCGTGGCGCTCCACAAGCCAGTGGTCGGCGGTCTCGTCGTAGCGCGGCCACTGGTACTCCATCCCATACTTCTCTGTGAATCCCTCGATCTGGCCATGCCCGAACATGGGCAGGCCGGGCAGCGTGGCCATCAGCACCGTCACGCCGAAGCACTTGTCGCCCTTGCCGAACTGGTCGATGGCCGTGCGCTCGTCGGGATTGCTCATGAAGTTCACATAGCGCTTCATGATGTCGGGATCGAACTCCAGTGTGTTCTTGATGACCGAGCGGTACTTGGCGTTTCTCTCGTCGCGCATCATGTTCATGAAGGCGCTGTTGTAAACGCGATGCATGCCCAGCGTGCGGACGAAGTAACCTTCCATCAGCCAGAAGGCCTCCGCCAGCAGCAGCGTGCCCGGAACCTCGACGGCCACGCGATCCACCACCTCGCGCCAGAACTCTTGCGGCATATGGCGGTCGAATTCGGCCTGGCTCATGCCGTATTCGGCGCGGGAGGGGATGGCGCCGCTGGCCCCTGGGCCGGGAAACCAGAGCCGGTGAAAGTGCCGCTTGGCCAGCGTCATCGCCGCGTCGAAGCGAATCACCGGAAACAGCCGCGCCACATGAAGGATGGTTTGGATCACCTGTTCCCGCACCGCGGGGTTCAGGTAGTCGAGCTGCGCCGTATCGTTCCATGGAAAGCTGGTGCCGTCGTTGCCGTGATAGATGTAGCGCGTCTCGCCGCTGGCCCGGTCGCGCCGGCGAAAGACCACCGCCGCGTCGCTCTGCTCGAAGTAGCGGTCCTCGATCTTGATCTCCACGCGCCCATCGTGGGAGAGGTCGGGACCGTTGAAGCTATACGCGGGATAGGGCGCATCCGGCCTGGACAGGAACCACTCCGGGTGCTCGATAACCCAGGGCGAGTCGATGCCCATGTGGTTGGGCACCATGTCGCTGGCCAGCCTCACGCCGTGCCGGTAAGCCCGGTCGCGTAGATTTGTGTAAGCTGCCTCGCCGCCCAGATCCTCGGCTATCGTGTAGTCGAAGAGCGAGTATGCTGAAGCCACGGCGTCGCGGTTGCCGCAAAGCAGTTTGATGGTCTTGGACGCGCGGCTGCGCTCCCAAACGCCGATCAGCCACAGCGAGTTCAGCCCCCGCCGCGCCAGGGTGGCAAGTTCTTCGTCGGGAATCTGATCCAGGCGGGCAATCCCGCGCCCGTACTGCCTGCTGAGCTGCGCCAGCCAAACGTAGATGCTCTTGGCAATCAGCACCGTGCCCGGCATCCAGGCCGTGTCGGCGCTGAACTTCTCGTATTCGTGGGCCGCATCGGCGAAGGTTGGCGCCTCGGAAGGTCCGCCGGCCGCGGGCCACTGCTGGCGGCCACGGGTGCCGGGAGGATGGAACTGCATCCAGATGGCCAGCTCTTCCTCGTGCAGAATCTCGCCGGCCAGCTCCAGAAGCCGCTCCAGGCTCTCGCCCAGAAGAGGCTTCCAGAGGCTGCGAATGATCTCCAACTGCTCCCGCAGAGAGCGGGGCGATCGCAAAGCCGGCGCGCGCAGCAGTTCCAGCAGATTGACGGGCTTGGCGTTGGGGAGCGGGATCAACGGGCGGGTGGCAAAGTACTCTGGCAACTGTTCGGTCACCTGGCGGTACACAGTCTTCTCGGCCAGGGGCGCGTCCGCAAAAAGCTCCTCAAAGGGTTGAAAGGCTTCGTTGCGGTTGGCGGTCCACAGCAGCACCAACTCCTCCAATGCGGCGGCCCGGTGCGGGTTTCCCTCGGTTTCGCCCGCCAGCCACTGCCGGGGCGTCTCCAGGCCCCGCGTCACGCTGATCCCCGGAAAATGCTCGACGAAGGCCAGCAGCAGGTTGTCCAGCGCCTCAGCGCCCACCCGCTCGGAGAGCCAGCCGAGAGCGCCGGTCATCGCCTCGGGGTCGAAGCGCTCGCGGTAGCGCGCGATCAGCACGTGGCTGGCCTCGTCGATCAGGCCCATGGCGTAGAGCGCGCCGGCATGAACCGCCCGGTCCGGATGCTTTTCAACCTCGCGCACCTGGTTCATGCGCTGCGCGAACTGCCGGCACGCGCCTATATCCGCAAAAACTACGTTCCCCGTGTAGGAGAAAAGAGACTCCGCGAACTGGTATCGTTCGCGCGCATCCCGGGAAATATGGAATTCCATCATCTGCAATTCTGCTCCCGAACTCTCACCGCCAACCCCAGGCAGGCGCCGCTCCCGCAAAGACTCCCGACTGCGCGCCGGAGCGGTCTTGCCCCCCGGTTCCGTTCGCCCTTTCTGCACCATCCCGGCCCGCGAAAAACGCGGCCAAAAGGGTAAGGTATCACCAATGGAACGGGTAGAGTATCCCCAATGGGAGCCAAGCCGGTGGAACTTCCAATTCTAGCCGCTCCGGGGCATGGCTGGCCGGTGAACGCCGGGCCGGAAGCCTCCCGCATCGAACCCGGCAAGCCGGTCCTCCGCGCCAGCCTCAGTCCAGCGCCTTGTGGAAGCGGAGAATGGCGATGGTGAGCAGGCCGACCGCCATGCCCGCCATGGCGGCCATCTGCGGCCACAGTATCTCCATCCCCACGCCCTTCAGATAGGTGCCGCGGAGCACGATCAGAAAATAGCGCAGCGGGATCAGATAGCTGAAATACTGCATCCATTGCGGCATGGTGCTGATGGGAAATCCGAAGCCCGAGAAGCTGATGGCCGGCATAATGAAGAAGAACGCAGTTACCATGGCCTGCTGCTGCGTGGACGAAACGGTTGAGATCAGCAGTCCCACGCCTAACATGCAGAGAAGAAACAGGACCGAGCCGAAGAGCAACACCAGAATGTTACCGCGAAATGGAATCTGGAACCAGAGTGTCCCGACCAATGCTATCAGCGAAACATCGAAGAGGCCGATCAGGAAGAACGGCAGCGTCTTGCCGAGAATGAACTCAGCCGGGCGGATGGGCGTCACCATGATCTGCTCCAGCGTGCCGATCTCCCGCTCCCGCACCACGGCGAATGCCGTCAGCGTAATCACCAGCACCAGCGTCAGGCTGCCGATAACTCCCGGCACAAAGAACCAGCGGCTGCTCAATCCCGGGTTATACCACGGCCGCTGCTCGAGCTCGACCGATGGAATCGCTTCCATCAGTTGCGGCGCAATCCGGTAGATGCGGTCCCGCTGATAGTCGCGCGCAAAGCCGAGCGCGATCTGCGTGATGTAACTCGATGCGATCAGGGCCGTGTTGGAGTTGGTCGCGTCCACAATCACCTGCAGCGGCGCGGTCTCGCCCTTGCGCAGCTTCCGCGCAAAGCCGGCGTCGATCTCCAGGCCCACGGTAGCTTGTCCCCGGTCGATGAGATCGCGAATCTGGCGCGAGTCCGTGAGTTGCCGCTGCACATCGAAGTAGGGGCTCGATGTGAAGCGCGAGATCAGCTCGCGGCTCTCCTGGCTGTGATCCAGATCCAGCACCACCGTGGAAACATGATGAATATCGAAGGTGGCCGCGTAGCCGAAGACCAGCATCTGTATGATCGGCGGAACGAAGAGGATGACGCGCGTCCGCTTGTCGCGGAAGACCTGGATGAACTCCTTGATCAGCATCTGCTTCAGGCGTCCAAACATGCGCTTTCTCCTTTACTCCAGCCGCTTGTGAAACGCGCGTGTGGCCAGCAGCGCCAGCATGACCGCGAAGACAAGCAGCGGTATCAGATCGGCGTACAGCATGGCCGTGGGCGTTCCCTTGAGGAATATCCGCTTGAGCACGGAAACGTAGTAGCGAGCCGGCAGAATGCGCGTGATCCATTGCAGGGCAACCGGCATTTGGTCGATCGAAAACAGGAATCCGGACAGTAGAAAAGCGGGCAGAAACGTCACCAGCAGCGCAATCTGGCTGGCGGCGAACTGGCTCTTCGCGATTACAGAGATAAAAAAACCGAGCGAGAGCACGACTACCATGAACAAGGCGGAACTGGCCAGCAGCGTGAGATACGATCCGCGAAACGGCACTCGAAACCAGTAGATGGCGATCGCGGCGCAGACAATCACGTCGAAGATGCCGAGCACGAAATAGGGCGCCAGCTTGCCCAGCATGATCTCCATGGCGCTCACGGGCGTCGAGATCAACTGTTCCATCGATCCGCGCTCCCACTCGCGCGCGATGGTGAGCGAGGTGAGGAACGCGCCGATCACCGACATCACCAGCGCCAGCACGCCGGGAACGATGAACGCGCTGCTCTGCAGATCCTCGTTGTACCAGGTGCGGGTTTCCACGCCCACCGCGGCGGGCTGGATGGACTGACCGCGCTCGCGAAGCCAGTCGATTTGAATCTCCGCCGAATAGCTTTGCACGACCGCCTGCGCATAACCGATGAGTACATTGGCCGTGTTGTCGTCGGTGGCATCGACAAGCGCCTGAATTTGGACGGGACCGCCCTCGCGCAGCCGCTCGGAAAAATCCCACGGAATGACGATCCCCATTTTGGCGTGGCCGTCGTCGAGCGCCCGCGTAATTGCCGGATAGCCGTTCACCACGCGCGCGACATGAAAGTATTCGCTGGCCTGGAAGCGCTTCAGCAGGTCCTGGCTCTGCTGGCTGCCATCGCGGTCGCACACATAGATAGGCAGCCCCTTCAGATCCAGATTGACGCCATAGCCGAAGAGCAGCATCAGAGTTACCGGCATGATGACGACAATCATCAGGCTGCGCGAATCGCGGAGTATCTGAATGACTTCCTT
>Ga0326727_10015002_pt1 | contig 16735 bp, 10 predicted proteins | sample MB2enrmetagenome_FD_207643 | JGI IMG/M metagenome (GOLD analysis project Ga0326727, IMG submission 207643) | Lab enriched peat soil microbial communities from McLean, Ithaca, NY, United States - MB29MY | ecosystem: Environmental > Terrestrial > Soil > Wetlands > Peat | place: USA: New York...
CTTTCAAAGTACGGCGGCGCACCAGCCGAGGATGCGGCCCGCTCCGCAGCCGAGACGGCTACGCCAGCCCGGCCGGCGAGCACCTTCAAGCCCTCGACGCTGATCGAGTCGCCCCTGAAGTGGGATGGCAGCGGCCTGCTGCCGGGGGAGTCGCTTTCGCGGCACCGCAGCCGCCAGCCCGAGCCTGCCGAAGAGGCCGTGGAAGTCGAGACGGCGCAGCCATTTGATGCGCCCGAGGCTGACAGCCTCGCCCCCAATGCCAGCGACGAGGAAGAGCCCGTCGGAGAGATTACCGCTCCTGGCCCGGAATTCGTTCTGGAGTCGGCAGAGAATTCCGATCTGGAGTTGACTGAGTCCGCCAACGTGGAAGCGGCTTCGGCCGGGACCGAGCTTTTCGATGAGGAAGAGTTCGAAGAAACGACCGAATCGGCTTTGGAAGCAGGAACTTCTGCTTTTGCCACGGAGAGCTGGGAAAACACCGAGCCTCAGCTTGGCCGGATTCATCTGGCGCCGGTTCAGGCCGAGGCTCACCCCTCCGCCAATGAGGTTGCACCGGAAACCACCGAACCGGAGGCTGACGCAGCCGCCTCCCACAATGTCGACCCGCTGCCTCCCGCCGGATTTCGGCTCTTTGGGCTGGGCGGCAAGAAGAAGCCCGAAGAGGAAGCAGTGAAGCCGGCAGCCAAGCCCGCCTCGGTGCCCTCGGTTTCGGCCTACGCTCCCGGTAGCGGCCTCATCGAGGAAGAGATTATCGAGGAGGAGGAGTTCGAGGCCCCCCACCACCATCATCACGGCAAAGTCGAAGAGCACGACCTGGACGACTTTGAAGAGGAGACGCTGCCCACTCAGATTCGCACCGGCGACCTGGGCGAGTTGCTGCAGGAGGCCCACCTCGAGCACCACATTGGGTTGGATTTGGACGACAAGGCCGATGAGGACGAGGAGGGTTTCGACAACGAGGATGAAGATGAAGAGGCTTCGGCCGAAGGCCAGACCGGGGCCGCAGCCGGGGGTTCCGGGCAGGAGGCCGGCTCTAGCCAGCAGCGCCGTGATCGCGCTGGCCGCGGACGCCGCGGGCGTACAGGCTCAACTGCTCAGGGCGCGCCAGGCGGCCGGGGACGCGGCCAGTCGCGCCGCTCGGCGCAGATGTCCGACCTGCCGATCATCAGCGATTTGCTGAAGCCGGGCCAGGAGATTCTGGTCCAGATCGCCAAGGAGCCCATCGCCAAGAAGGGCGCGCGCATTACCTCGCACATCGCCCTGCCCGGGCGCTTCCTGGTCTTCATGCCCACCGTCTCGCACGTTGGCGTCAGCCGCAAAATCGCCTCCGACGAGGAACGCCAGCGGCTGAAGCGGATTCTGATCCACGAGCGCGGCGAGGCTTCGGGCGGATTCATCGTGCGCACGGCCGCCGAGGGCGCATCGGAAGAGGATCTGCGCGCCGACCTGCGCTTCCTGCTTCACCTCTGGGCGGAGATCAAGCAGCGCTCCGACACCTCCAAGTCGCCGGCGCTGATCTACCACGATCTCTCACTGATCGAGCGCATTCTGCGCGACCAGGTCAGCAGCAACTTTTCCTCCATCTGGGTCGATTCCCAGGACGACTACGAACGGATCGTCCGCTTTCTCAACCGCTTTTCGCCGTCGCTGGTGCGCCGCGTCAAGCTTTATACCAAAGAGACTCCGCTCTTCGAGCACTTCGGCATTCAGGACGAAATCTCTAAGGCTTTGCGCTCCAAGGTCTGGCTCAAGTCGGGCGGCTCGATCGTCATCAACCAGACCGAGGCGCTGGTGGCCATCGACATCAACACGGGAAAGTACGTCGGCAAGTCGGCCCGCCTTGAGGACACCATCGTCAAGACCAACCTCGATGCGGTGCCCGAAATCGTGCGCCAGATCCGCCTGCGCGACCTGGGCGGCATCATCGTGATCGACTTCATCGACATGGATGACCGCAAGAACCGCTACAAGGTGATGGCCGCCCTCGAAGAGGCCCTCAAAAGCGACCGCGCCCCCACCAAAGTCCTGCAATTCAACGACTTCGGCCTGGTGGCGATCACCCGCAAGCGCGTCAAACAGTCCCTGGAGCGGACGCTCAGCGTTCCCTGCCCCACCTGCCAGGCCACCGGCATGGTCAAGAGCCCGACGACGGTCTGCAACGAGATTTACACCGAGTTGCGCAAGATGAGGAAGCACTTCGAGGGTGAAGACGTTCTGCTGCGCGTCCACCCCGAGACGGTCAAGGTGCTCAAATCCAACAACGCCAGTTGGCTCACCGAATTCGAGGAACTGACCGGCAAGAACATCCTCGTCAAGAGCGATGCCACCTTGCACCCCGAGCAGTTCGACATTCAGGGCTGAGCGGCAACCGTTAACCAATCTCGAAAGGCCGGCCAACCAGCCGGCCTTTTCTGCAGAATCACGAAGACCGCTTGAGAATTTGCGCTACTCGCGGATAATCTTGACGAAGATTCCGTCGGGGAGTTCACCTTCCAACAGGTGGACCACGCCGTTTTTCACGTAGCCTTCGAGAACCTGGCGAGGAGCCTTGGTGGCCGCTGGCGGGGTGGGACGCGATGCGGCGGGGCGAGCGGCGGGCGGGCGCGCCGCTTCGCTGCATCGCGGTCCTGCTGGCCGCTTGGCCACGAAGTCTTCCGGCTTGCCAACCTTCGGAATTCCCGCCTTCCCCATGCCGCGATCCATGGCTTCGTTAGCCAGACGGTCGGCTTGCTTGTTGCCGCCGCGAAGGGTGTGGCGCATCTCGAAGCTGGCAATGCCGCGGGAAAGGCGGCGGGCTTCTTCGAAAAGCGGGCGGAGGACGGGGCTGGCCACTTTGTACTTTCCCTGCATCTGCTTGACCATCAACTCGGAGTCGGAAACCACGCGCAAACGCTTTACCTTGTGCTCGATAGCCCACCTAAGAACGCCCAGCAGGCCGGAATACTCGGCAAAATTGTTGGTCTGAATCCCCAGAAATTCGCTCAACTCGGCCACCACGCGGCCCTCGGCGTCCTCGACCACGGCGCCATAGCCGGAGGGGCCGGGATTGCCGCGTGAGCCGCCGTCGCAGTGGGCGGTGAAGGGTTCGTTGGAGGCGTCGGCGGAGGAGGTGGCGGAGTCTGCAAAGAGATTTTCGTTCATCGCTTTCCAGTGTACCGGGCGGGGCGAATACGCCGCTAGAGCGCGCTGTTCCGCTTACCAACGCCTGCTTTTTGCGTCTATGGCAATGCGGATAAATCCTTTAGCCTGGAGCAGATTTGATGGCAACGAATGCGGCGATCTACCCCACCTTCCCGGCGCGCGCTTCGGCAGGCATGGCTTGGCCGGCAGCCAGAAAGGTACAATCCTTCCCAGGGATGGCTGCGACCAAAGCAATAAACGGGACGGATCGGGAGAGCGCCGAGGCGCGAATGCGGGCGCGCGCGCCGGAAATGGAGCTGATCCGCGAGGCGCAGGCGGGTTCCCGTGTGGCCTTCGACACGCTGGTGCGGACCTATGACCAGCAGGTTCTGCGGCTTGCCCTGCACTTGACCGGCTCCGAGCACGACGCCGAGGACATTTACCAGGAAGCCTTCCTGAAGGCCTACCGCTACCTGGGAAACTTCCGTTTTGAATGCTCTTTTTATACGTGGATTTACCGGATTGTGACCAATCTGTGCCTGGACCGGCTGCGGCGGCGCAAGACGCGGCGCGAGGACCGCTCGGTGATCCTGGACCACTCCGGGGAGGAGATTGACCTGCTGGCTTCGGTCTCCGACGACCGGTCGTTTTCGAATCCGGCCAGGGAGTTGGACCGCAAGCTGATGGGCGAACGAATTCAGTTGGCGCTGGAGAAGCTGACCCCGCGCGAGCGAATGGTTTTTGAACTGAAGCACTACGAGGGTCTCCGCCTGCGCGTCATCGGAGAAATGCTGAACACCACGGAAGAGACCGCCAAGAATACGCTCTTCAGGGCTACCAAGAAATTGAGAGCGCAGTTGGCGGGGTTGCGGTAAAGGCCGGTGGCAATCCCCCGCGAGGGGATGCGGATTTTCCCGGAAGCAGTGCGAGTTTTTTGAGGCTGGAAGGACGTAACGATGAGCTGTCAATTTGCTAACAAGCCGATGGTCGCGGCGGCCTACGGAGAGCTTGCCGGTGAGCAGATGCGCGAACTGGAGCGGCACATGGGCGGTTGCGCGGAGTGTCACAAGGAATGGGAGCAACTGCAGGCGCTGAAGCTGCTGGCCGATGCGAATCCCGTACTGGAGCCAGAGGCCAACCTGGTGGCGCGCTCCCGTCTGAGGCTGGAAGAGGCGCTGGACGCGCTGCCGCCGTGGCGCTGGTATGAACGGCTGGGCCAGCGGTTGATGAATAATTTTGCCAGTTTGCAGGCGGCGCCTGTGGCGGCTTGCCTGCTGCTGGCGGTGGGAGCAGGTGCAGGTTTGCTGGGGGGCTATCGGGTCGCGCTGAATCGCCTGACGCGCGCTGCGGCAATTCAAACGGCTCAGGCGGCGCAAGGACAGATCCAGCCAGCCTCGACTGCGGCAACGGCCGCGCCTGGCGGAATCGCCAACCTTTCCAGTTCAAACCTTTCCAGCGCCAGCATTTCCGGCGCCAGCATTTCCAGCATTGTCCGGCAGCCCGGCAGCCCCCTGGTCGAGGTGCGCTACAACCAGATAGTGCCGCAGCGGATCGAGGGTTCGCTGGACGATCCGGCAATTCGGCAGTTGCTGATGCTGGCCAGCCAGAATTCCGCTTCGGCCAAGGTGCGCAACGACTCGGTGGAGCTGCTGGCGGCCGTATGCCGTGCCGGACACGGTTGCCAGGCTGCCGGCACAGGCATTCGCCATGCACTGCTGGCGGCGCTGCGCAATGACGTCAGCGCGCGAGTGCGCGAGAAGGCGCTGAAGGGATTGGAGCCTTACGTGGCCGAGGATGTGCGGGTGCGCGACGCGGTGCTGCAGGCGCTGATGAACGACGGCAATCCGCGGATTCGCACCAGGGCCATCAACATTCTGGGGCCGGTGGAGGCTGATACCAGCGTGCGGCAGGTGCTGCATTCGGTCGCCGATTCAGACCAGAATCCTTATATCCGGACGGTTTCGCAGCAAGTTCTGGACAATGCGCCGGAGATTCAGTAGAAGTTGCCGCATTTCCCGGCGACCGTATCGCCAGAGCAGGGTGCGAACCGGACGGGAGTCAGGTTCCCCCCTGGCCGCAAGGGATCAAAACGCAGGTTTCCTTCAACCGCCCCCAGGGCAGACTTTCGGCTCCGCTCAGAATGACGCGGCGATGTTGGGGCGCTCCGCAGTTGCGGGAGAGGCAGAGATGAAGCACTTTTTGAGGCCATACAGCTCTCTTGGACTAGCGCTGTTGCTAGGAACGGGCACATGGGCGGCCATCACGCCGGCGGCGGCGCAGGCACGAGCAGGGGATAGGCCGCTCGCAGAGCATGGTCAGCCGTTGCAGTACTCCATCTCTCAGGGCTACCTGGGCGTCGATCTGGCGGATGTGGACCCGCAAAAGGCGCGGACGCTCAAGCTCAAGGAGGTTCGCGGGGCCCTCGTCACGCTGATCGACCATGACGCCCCGGCGGGCAAAAGCGGGCTGAGGGCCAACGACGTGGTGGTTCAGTTGAACGGCCAGAGGGTCGAGGGCGCCGCGCAGTTGCGGCGAATGCTGAGGGAGATTCCCGCCGGCCGCAAAGTCACTCTCGAAATCAGCCGTGACGGCCACCTGCGGACCTTGGCCGTCGAGTTGGCCGACCGCAGTGTGGTGGAACACGACGCCTGGAACAGGATCGGCGCGGACGGCGACTCCGGTTCAGGCGCGATGGCCGCAGGCAGCGGCGCGCGGCATCCGGGCGGCTTCCACGTGCCGTTTTTCGGCGGCAGCGTGAAGGTGGGCGCCCTGGTTGAGCCCTTGACCGCGCAGATGGCCAGGTTCCTGGGCGTTCCCGGCGGGCTGATGGTCCGGCAGGTGACGCCGCAGAGCGAGGCCGCCGTGGCCGGGCTGCAGCCCTTCGATGTGATTCTCAAGATCGGCCCCAGCGCCGTCCTCCGGCTGGCGGACTGGGAGCACGCGCTGCGCGCCAATCTGGGCAAGCCGGTCGAGGTGATCATCCTGCGCGACCGGAAGCAGCAGACGCTGACCCTGCAGGTGGACTCCAAACGGCACGGCGAGTTGCAGATTGATGAGATTTTTCCGACGCGGGGAGAGATTGCGCGGGCGGGGATGGCCCCCACTCCGGCTCTCTGACTCTGACCTGGAAGCAAATTGGAGGCTCGATCATGCGCGGTAGTGGACGATTGCTGGTGCTGGTGCTTCTGGCGGCGCAGGCCATTGCGGCCCGTGGGCAGAATGCGAAGGCGCTGGTTCAGCAGAATGCGAAGGCGCTGGTTCAGCAGAACGCGAAGGAACTGGTTCAACTGGCCGTCCAGACGGAGCTGGCCGCCAGCCGCGACGACCACTCCCGCTGGCTCTACTACGAAATCGACCGCAAGCCCGGCAGCACCGTCGAGCAGTGGGTGGCCGAGACGGGCGCTGGCAGCATACGGCGCGTGATCCGGGAGAACGGCCAGCCGCTCCCCTTGGCCGAGCAGCGCCAGCGCATGGACCGCTTTGTGCAGGACACGCAGGCACAGGCCAGGCAGCGCAAATCCGGGCAGCATGACGACAAGCAGGCGGCCGAAATGCTGCGGCTTTTACCCGGCGCCTTCGTGTGGACGATTACCGGCGCGAATGGGAACAGCACCATGCTGCATTTCCGGCCGGACCCGAATTTTGAGCCCCCCGGCTGGGAGACCCGCGTCTTCGCCGCCATGGAAGGCGACATGGAGGTGGATAACCGGCAGCACCGCATCGTCAGCCTGAAGGGAAGGCTCATTCACAGCGTCAAATTCTTCTTTGGCCTCTTCGGCAACCTGAAATCCGGCGGCACCTTCGACGTCGAGAGGCGCGAAACCGGACCCTCCATCTGGCAGATCACCGCGACCCACGTGCACATCCAGGGCACGGCTCTGCTGTTCAAGAACATCTCCCAGATAGAAGACGACGAGAAGACCCAGTTCAAGCCTCTTCCGGCTGACATTACCTTGCCGCAAGCCGAAATCGAACTGCTGAAGCAGGGGGAATGACCGCCGCCGGGCGCGCCGCGCTGGTGATGCCGCAGTGGGCCTAGGCGGGCGCCGGAGGAGCCGATTCGGCGGACTGTGATTCAATAGTAGTAATGGCAATTTCCCGGAAATCGACACTGCGCGGGCGGTGGAAGGCGGCGACGCGCAAGGTGCGCGAGGTGGCGATGGTGGGCCGCGCCCTGCTGTTCACCGGCCACCCGGTGCTGGCGCAAATTGTGCCGGCGCGCTACTGCAACCTGGCCTGCGCCTACTGCAACGAGTACGACAACCTCTCCGAGCCGGTACCGGTCGAGGAGATGTACCAGCGCATCGACCACCTGGGACGGCTGAGAACCAGCGTCATCACCCTCTCCGGCGGGGAACCCTTGACCCACCCCGAACTGGACAAGATTATCCGGCGCATCCGGCGCACCGGGGCGATGGCCGGGCTGATTACCAACGGCTACCTGCTCAATCTTGACCGCATCGAGCGGCTGAACCGAGCCGGCCTCGACCACATGCAGATCTCCATCGACAACCTGGAGCCGGACGAGGTCTCGCGGAAGAGCCTGAAGGTGCTGGACAGAAAGCTGGAAATGCTCTCCGAATACGCCGAATTCCACGTGAACATCAACTCGGTGGTGGGCGGCGGCATCAAGAACCCCAACGACGCACTGGTGATCGGGCGGCGGGCGCTGGCGCTGGGCTTTACCTCGACGATCGGCATCATCCACGACGGCGGCGGGCAACTGAAACCACTGGAGGAGGCCGAGGCCAGGGTCTACTTCGAGATGCGCCAGATGAAGAAGCGCAACTACACGCGTTTCAACCAGTTCCAGGAAGCCATTGCGGAAGGCCGACCGAACCAGTGGCGCTGCCGGGCTGGCTCTCGCTACCTGTACATCTGCGAGGACGGGCTGGTGCACTACTGCTCGCAGCAGCGGGGAACGCCCGGCGTGCCGCTGGCCGGCTACACCAAGGCCGACGTGAAGCGGGAGTTCCTGGTCGCCAAGAGCTGCTCGCCCAACTGCACCATCAGCTGCGTCCACCAGATCAGCCACATCGACCACTGGCGCGCGCGGCAAACCAGCAAGGTTTGCCTCTGCAAGGGGCACAAGCACAAGCGGCAGGAGCTGGTGCAGATTGAGACCGGGGAGCTGGCTTGCAGCCGCTGGGGATCGGAAGCCGGGGTTTCTCCACTGGAACGGTGAGGCTGGCGAGGGATCCGGCCGGCAGGGAGTAAGCGGAGACGGCCTTCAAAATAGAACGGCGCACCCCAGGGCGGGATGCGCCGTTTAGCTTTTCCGGGCTTTATGGCCGCCGTCCCCTTCCGGCGGGCGGCTTGAGCGCGACAGGCTGAATGGGCCTACCGCGAGCGGGTTTGGGCCAGGGCCTGGTCGATGGTCCGGTAGAGGTCCTGGCTGGGGTGCTCGACCTCGATGTAGTGAGGGCCTTTGCTGCTGGCCATCACTACGAAAACCGTGGGGGTGTGCTCGATGCCGGTGCGTCTGCCCAGATCGGTGTCGGCCTTGACCTCGGCGGCCAACTTGCCCTGCGGGTCGATGGCGAAGGGCAGGGCGATGTGATGCGCGGCGGCGAACTTCTCGGTAAACTGGCGCAGCACGCTGGGATTGTAGATGGAGGTCTGGTTGGCGAAGACCTGGTCGCGGTACTCGTCGCCCAGGGCCTTGCTGCGGAGGTCGAACCAGCGGGCGTCGACGGCCGCGATCGGGCTCCACGCATGGTAGGGAATGATGAAGTCGCGGCGGACCCAGGGAATCTTGTACTGCGCGGCGGCGGCCTTGATGTACGGGTTGCTTTGAGCGCACATGGGGCACTCCATGTCGGAAAATTCGACGATGGCCACGCGGGCGCCGGCCGGAGGACGAAGCGCGGAGGCGTCCAGAACCCTGGTTCCTGACGACTGAGGCCCAAACTGAGCGCGCGCCCCGAAGGCGCCAGCCAGAAGAAGCGCGGCAGCAAGGCTCAAAAACAGGCTCACTCGCCGGCTGTGAGTGCGAAAACGATGGTTTAGAGCTGAAAATTGAGACATAAAAATTAGACCGCTCCCTGTCTCTCATTGTAACGGGGGAAAACCGGAAAAGTTGCGGCGCTATAGGTCGCGGCGGCGGTCTGGCGGCGCCTCCGCGGAGGAGTTTTCGCCCGTGCGGTGGCTGGCCAGCCACCGGCGCCATTTGAAATCGGCATAGAAGGAGGCGGCGACAACAAGGACGGCGAGAATGCCGAGCAGAATCTTCATAGCCTCTTCAGGATCGCACGCGCCGGGGAACGGGGAGCGTGTACGCGGCAAGAAAAATGCGCACCGCCTCACATACATAGAAGCGGATGGTCTCCTCCGGCATGCGGCGGCTTTTTTTAAGCTGCGCCCTGACCACCGTGAGTCCGCAGCAAAGCGACAAGAACATCTCGGCGGCGTGTTCCGGCTGATCTCCTTTGAATTCAGGGTGCGCGGCGAGATAGTCCCGCAGCATCAGCATGGAACGCTTCGGGCCGGTCTCCCAGAATTTGCTGGCGAGCTTGGGAAACTTCTGCGATTCCGCCGCGGATACCTTCTGCAGCGCGCGCAACTCCTCCTGCGACATGGCGCGTAGAAGCCGCAGTCCGAAATCTTCCAAGACCTTGGCCAAAGGCCTTCCGGGGAGCAGTATCTCGGCATACGACTGCTGCAGCTTGCCGGTCTTGCGGGTGACGATGGCGGTAAACAACGCAGCCTTGGTGGGGTAGCGCGCGTAGATCGTCCTCTTTGAAGCGCCGGCGCGCTGGGCAATCTCGGAGATATTCGTATTGCCGTAGCCGTGTTCAAGAAAAACCTCGGTTGCCATATCGAGCAGTTGCTCGACACGCCCGGCGACCTCGCCCGCAGCGGGTCTGCCGGCGCCGGGGCGTTTCCGCGCCGCAACTGTTTTCGATTGCCGGGCAGCCTGTATCATGGCGAATTCATTCTATAATAGGCCCGCGGCTCAAGCCCGCCCCGCCGCCAGCAGACGGTAACGTAGATTGTTCATTTAAAAAGATAAACGCACCAAAGACGCGGGTTGGGGGATTTTCAGTGAGAGGCAATTTCTATTGACAGGGGCAAAAATCGAGGACAGAATACTATTACCGCGTGCCGGTACTATTAAAACCGGAGAGGCGTGGCTAGTACAGAGGAGATATTGACGTGCCTGGCCAGCGTCACCGGCCGTCGTCTCCAGCCAGTTTATAGCAGGCGGAGCGGGCGCGTGATTTGCAGAGTATCAAGCAGGGAGAAGGCCACGCGGGAAGCGGACCTGAAGTGTTGGTGTGTCCGTATTTTTTCGTTACAATGGCAAAGGTTTTCCGCGAACGCGAATCTGAGGAGTTGGGTTGGTTGGCGGTGGTAAAAAGACGGCTGTGGAGGGCCGGATCAACACTCTCAAAGGCAGTGCAAAAGCATACTTGCAGGTTAGTACGCGTTGTTCGCCCAGTAATAGGAGTGTGATTTAAATGCAGACTTCGGTTCCATCAGCGTCCAAGGAGAAAGTGAGGGCTTCCGACAGCCAGGCCGATTCGCCGCTGCGTCCTCTGCGGCCTCCCGAGCACTCCTTTACCGCCAGCGAGCGCGGCACGGTCACGATACTGTTCGGAGGCCTGACCTGGAAGCACGAAAAGCTGATTGAAGGGCTGCTGCGGGGGGCCGGTTATCTGTGCCAGCACCTGCCCGAGACCGACCGCGAGGCGCATGAGTTAGGCAAGGAATTCTGCGCCAGTGGCCTCTGCAATCCCGTCTACTTCACCGCTGGAAATTTGATTCGCTACTTACAGGAAAAGGAAAGATCCGGGCTAACTCGCGCCGAGATTGTTAGCAGATTTGTATACTTTACCGCGGCCTGCGGAGGCCCCTGCCGTTTCGGAATGTACGAGTCGGAGTTCCGCGTCGCGCTCAGAACGGCCGGATTTGACGGATTTCGCGTTCTTTCCTTCTCCCAGGATCATGGCATTCACGCCTCCACCGGCCATAGCGGGCTGCATTTTTCGGTCGATTTTGGAATGAATGCGATGCATGCATTTATCCTAGGCGACCTGTTGAACAGCGCGCAACGCCGCTTGCAGCCCTTTGAAGTGCAAACGGGAGCAACGAACAGGGCCATCGGCAGGATGACGGATGCGATCGCCGAGCATTTCAGAACGGAGCGCGGCTTTGAACTGCAAAACTATCTGCCATCCTTCCTGCTTCCCAAAAGGAACTCCCAACTCTACCGTGTTCCTAACTCGCTCGCAAAGGTTTGGTCGCATTTATATGGAGGCGCGCTGACGACAGTTCTTCCCGCAGCCGCCAATGAGTTACAGAAAGTTGAGGTAGACTGGCTGCGCGTAAAGCCGGTCGTCAAGGTAATCGGTGAATTCTGGGCGCAGATGACCGAAAGCGACGGTAACTTCCGTATGCTGGAGTTTCTGGAGAAGGAAGGCGCCGAGGTTTCCATCGAGCCCATCAGCACCTGGCTGCTTTATATGCTGCACCAAAGGAAAAGCCGCGTCATCTATCGCCAGCAGATGGCCGCCTACGCCTCGCCCTGGACGGCTCCTAAAAGGGCGATTGCCGCGCGCGCCTCCGCGATAGGCAAGAGGCTGGGCTTTACGGCCGGAGCGAAGATCTACCTTCACCATTTCCGCCGCCTGGCAAAACTGCTGGGCGTCCCCGGCCACATTCTTGCGCCGCAGGAAACGCTCGCCGAGTTAGCCGCCCCCTACTACAGCACTTTTCTGCGCGGCGGCGAGGGTCACCTGGAAGTGGCGAAGACACTGTATTACACGCGCCACAAGTTTTGCCACATGGTGCTGGCTCTCAAGCCCTTTGGGTGCCTGCCTTCGGTGCAATCGGACGCGGTGCAGGCCTCGCTGGTCGAGCGATTCCCTGAAGTCAGCTTTCTGCCCATCGAGACCTCCGCGGACGGAGAAATCCATGCCTACAGCCGGGTGCAGATGGCGCTGTCAGAGGCTCGGGCAAAGGCGTCGCGGGAGTTTGAGTTAGCTCTTCAGTCCGCGCAGCATTCGCTCGAAGAAATTCGCCTTTTTATCGCCGAACATAGCGAGCTGCGCCATCCGCTCTATCCGATACCGCGCTTTCCCGGCATGGTCTCCACCGCCGCCAACTTTCTTTTGCACGCGGATCGACTTATGTCCGCGCGCTTTACCGAGAATGCCGGTTTGCATCCGCGACCCCATCGCGAAGTAAGTCCGGCGGCTCTCGGTCAAATTCATTCCACACAGGAGATTGAATCATGAGCGATCTGCCCCGGTCATCGGCCGCCACAACTTCGACTTACAAGCTGGATAGCGCGGTAAACGAAGAGCTCAAGCAGGGAAAGCGTTCCGCGGTTCCTCCGCCTCCGGGGGGCGTTTCGGGCGTTCTTCCCGAGCCGGTTTTCCCGCAAAAGCCCGAGCTGTTTGCGGCTTCAGATGAAGCATATCTTCCAAAGAATGGAAAGCGGCATTGGACCGCTCCGCAGATTTATCACTCCATGCGGGGCTGGGCATTTCCTTTTTTCCGTTCGCGCCTGCTGCCGGGAGAGTTTCATCCCATCATCGCCTACTTGTTCAACGAGTGGAAGTGCAATCTGGACTGCAATTATTGCTGGGCCTATGACAATAACGTCAGCGGCATGAACGAAGATATAGCCAAGCGTTCGATCGACTGGCTGCATTCGACCACCTGCCGCGTCCTGGCGCTGATGGGCGGCGAGGTTCTGCTTCGCCCTAAATTTGCACATAAGATCATCTACTATGCCGCCAAACAGGGCTTCTGGGTCTATCTTCCCACCAATGGACGGCTGATGACGCCAGACACGATCGATCGCGTGGCCGACGCCGGGGTGGCGACGGTGAATCTGGCGGTGGATGCGTGGGACATCAAGCCGGGGCTCCCCAAGGCAATGGTTCCCATCCGGCAATACTTTGAGCATCTGGTGCGCAAGCAGTATAAGTACGGTTACTCGGTCTTTCTGAATATCAACATCTGCCGCAATAACCTCGATGATGTGCGGATGCTGACGGAGCTGGCACACGACAACGGCATCGCCACCGATTACCACATCTGCGAAACTCCGCTGATGGAGCATGATGACTTCAAGCACATGGAGGATAATCCTGTTTTCATCCGGCCAGAGGATCACGCGGCCATCGGCGAATTGATTGACTGGCTGATCGACAAGCAGAATGCGGGCTGGCGCATGGTGAACTCGGTGCAGCGGCTGGCCGAGATGAAGAAGTTCATCAATCACGAGCTGGACCACTGGGGCTGCCGCGCGGGGCTCAACAGCCTTATCATCCGCACCGACGGAACGCTGGCTCCCTGCTTCCCGATGTATTCGGCGAACCACGATTGGGGAACCATTGAAGCGCCCAAGATGGAATCCGCCCAGTTAAAAGCGATGAAGAAGCAGTGCGAGTCTAACTGCTTCTCCACTTTGAATCACATTCTTGCCTTCTGTTATAACGACACGCGCGTCATTCGCTGGTTGTTCAAGGAAGCAATGCATGGATTCCAGGGCGTACACGGCAACATGGAGTAGGCGTTGAGCAAACAGGCAGCTAACTCGCAAGCGCCGCGCAGAAGTGTATCTTCTGCGCGGCGCGCACCTTCTTCTGGAGGTTTCCTGGCCGGAATTGACGTCGGTTCAACGACCGTCAAGACGGTGGTGCGCTCCGCAGAGACCGGCGAAACGCTGCTGCTCGATTACTGCCGCCATGAAAGCCGGCAGGCGGAAACCGTGCTGCGCGCGCTGCAACAGGCCAGGAGCAGGCTCGGCATCGCCGACGGCAACCTGCGCCTGTTCATGACCGGAAGCGGAGGGCAGAAACTGGCGGAACTGCTCGGCGCCCGCTTTGTGCAGGAGGTGGCCGCGGTAACTCAGGCGGTGGAAAACTCCTACCCCGAGGTGCGATCGGTGATCGAACTTGGCGGGCAGGACGCCAAGATGATCTTCTTTCATGAGGGCAATGTTCACGGGCGGCGCAAGAAGATTGCCACGATGAATGATAAGTGCGCCGGTGGAACTGGCGTTGTTATTGAGAAAATCGCGGCCAAGCTGCACATTTCCACCGCCGATCTTGTTACTCAGGATTACAGGGACGCACAGATTTATCCTGTAGCCGGCAAGTGCGGAGTCTTCGCGGAGACCGATATTACCGGCCTGCAAAAACAGGGCGTGCCACCGGCTCACCTGATGGCTTCGATGTTCCACGCCATTGTCCTGCAGAATCTGAGCGTTCTCGCGCGGGGTTACACGCTGCGGCCGACGGTCTTTCTGCTCGGCGGCCCCAACGCTTACTTTCCTGGCCTACAAGTTGCCTGGCGCAAGGGTTTGCTGGACTTATGGGAGCGCAAGAACATCGCCCTGCCCGAGGGGGCAGCGCCGGAGGCGCTGATTACGGTGCCACCCATGGCGGAGTACTTTGCCGCCATCGGAGCCATCGAGTTTGGCGCCGCGGAGATGGCAAACGCGGCGCAGAACAGCAATGCGGGACAGTACCAGGGAACGCGCGCTCTGGAAGAGTACATCCGCCGGAGCGAGGCCGCGCAGGGGCAGGGCGCGGCTTCGACGGGACTGTGTTCGAGCGATGCTGAGCTGGGTGAGTTTCGCCGGATTTACTCTTTGCCCTCCGCGCCGCCTCCGGTTTACTCGGAAGACGAAATGGAGATTTACGTCGGCCTCGACGGCGGCTCGACCTCGACCAAGGCCGTGGCGCTAACTCGCGAGGGCGAGATTGCCGCGGCTTCCTACCGGCTCTCCCAGTCGGACCCTATCACCGACGCGGTGGCCGTCCTACGCGATCTGCGCGACAAGCTGGATCTGTCGGCCCGGCGGATTCGAGTTCTGGGCCTGGCGACCACCGGCTACTCCAAGGGTCTGCTGAAAAAAGCTCTTTCGGCCGATGTGGAGTTGGTGGAAACCGTGGCCCACGCCAAGTCTTCCCTGCGCTTGTATCCCGATGTGGACGCCATCATCGACGTGGGTGGCCAAGACATCAAGATCATCATGCTGCGGAACGGGGCGGTCAAAGATTTCAAGCTGAATACGCAGTGCTCGGCGGGCAACGGCTACTTTTTGCAGGCCGCCGCGGAGGGGCTGGGAATCGGGGTTGAAGATTTTGCCGAGGTAGCCTTTCGCGCGCGGAGAATGCCGCAGTTCAGCTACGGTTGCGCGGTTTTTCTTCAGTCGGACATTGTCAACTTTCAGCGCCAGGGCTGGAAGCCGGAAGAGATTCTGGCCGGCCTGGCCACCGTTCTACCTAAGAATGTTTTTCAGTATGTGGCGGGAGTTACCAATGTGGCCACGCTGGGAAAACATATCGTATTACAAGGAGGAACGCAGAGAAATTTGGCGGTCGTCAAGGCCGAGATTGACTTTATTCGGCAGCATTATCACGGAAGCGGGAAGCCGAAGGTGGTGGTTCATCCTAATTGCTGCGAGGCTGGAGCCATCGGTGCCGCGCTGCAAGTTATAGAGCGGAACGGGGCAGGCTATTCCACCCGATTTCCCGGCTTTGAATTACTCGACACGCTCGAATACTCGATTCTGCGCGACGAAACGACTCGCTGTCACTTTTGCGCCAACCGCTGCTTGCGAACCTTTGTTGAGCTGAGCAGCGGGGTTGGCGGCGCAATGGGCAAAAAGCGCATTATCATCGCCAACTGCGAACGAGGAGAGGCGGAGAGCGCGGAGGCCGTGAAGGAGATCAATTCTTCATGGGAGTCGTTGCGCGAGAGCTGCCCCAACTACGTTCAGTTAGCTGGCGAACAGGTGTGGCTGCCCACGCATTTCACCTCGACCGTCATTAAGTCGCAGAGGAAACTGGCCACGCTGTTTTCTTCAAGGGATGCCACCAGCAAGCCGCGCCGCGCCAAACTACAAATTGGGATTCCCAAGGCGCTGAACTTATTCACTTATGCGCCGCTTTTTTCCGCTTATTTTGAAAGTCTTGGCGTTCCTGCGCAAAACCTGCATTACTCCAGCTTTTCTAGCCCTGAGCGCTATCAGCAAGCGGCGGGGTTTTCCGCTGTCGATCCCTGCTTCCCCTCCAAAGTCGCCATTGCTCACGTTTTCGAGCTGCTCCAGCGTTGCAAGTCGCAGCCGCTGGATGCGATTTTCTTCCCCATGTTCGATGTGCTGACGACGCCTCTCAAAGATTGCAGCGGCTCAAACGCCTGCCCTTCCGGCTCGGCCACGCCCGAGGCGGTCAAGGCCGACTTTTCCCGCACCGTTAACTGGTTCGAGCAGGCGGGGGTGCAATACCTTAACCCGGTGCTGGACATGGAGGATCGCGAGCTATTCAAGTACCAGATCTTCTCCTGCTGGAAGGACCTGCTCGGGCTGGACTGGCAGGAAAACTCGCGCGCGGTGGAGATTGCTTTTGCCGCCTGGGAGAATTTCGAAGGCCGGATGCGCCAACAGGCCAGAGTTACGCTAGACGAGTTGGAGCGCAAAGGAGAGATTGGGCTGGTGATGCTGGGCCGGCCTTATCATCACGACCCAGGGCTGAACCAGGGAATTCTCAATGAACTTCAGAAGCTCGGCTATCCTATCTTCTCGCAAAGTTTGCTGCCGATGGATGCGAAGCTGCTGGAGCGGATTTTCGCGGCCGACATCAAGGCCGGTTTG
>Ga0326727_10015004_pt1 | contig 16734 bp, 11 predicted proteins | sample MB2enrmetagenome_FD_207643 | JGI IMG/M metagenome (GOLD analysis project Ga0326727, IMG submission 207643) | Lab enriched peat soil microbial communities from McLean, Ithaca, NY, United States - MB29MY | ecosystem: Environmental > Terrestrial > Soil > Wetlands > Peat | place: USA: New York...
GGCTTCTGGCAGAAGATGGTGACACCCAACTCGGCCGCTTTCCGCTTCACTTCCTCGTAGCCAGAGCACACGATGACCGGAATGGCGGCGAGATTGGGATCTTGCAGTTGCTCCTGGCGAAACTCCAAGCCGTTCTTGCGCCCCGGCATCGTCAGGTCGAGCAGGATGACGCACGGATCGAGGCCGTGGCGCAGGTGATCCATCCCCTCATCACCATCACGGGCAGCGACCACCGTGTAGCCCTCCAGCTCCAGGAGCGCGGTCACGACCTCGCGCGTCTCGTCGTTGTCCTCGACGAGCAGCACCGGTTTCTGCTGCTCAGCCACTTCCATAGCCACGCCCGTTTCTCACTGCTTAGCGGAACCGGCCCGCTTTGCAAGACGATTGGCAGCGAATCCACGAAAGAAAGATCACCCACTCGGCTGACGGCAGCGACTTGCCGGGGCTGGCGCAAAGTGCTTTAAGCAGGCGCAGTTGTTTTCGCTGCCGCCCTATAGCGCGCCAGTTGATCTGTAAGGAGAAACCTCATGAGAGACGTTGCAGTGATCGGGGCCGGGATGACCCGGTTCGGGAAGTTCCTGGAGCGCAGCATGAAGGACCTGGCCCGTGAGGCGGTGCAGGAGGCCCTGAAGACAGCAGGGGTCGAACAGCAAGCGCTCGAAGCCGCCGTCGTGGGCAACGCCATGGCGGGGCTGATCACCGGCCAAGAGTGCATCCGTGGCCAGGTCGTCCTGCGCGAGATGGGCATCGGCGGCATCCCCGTGGTGAACACGGAGAATGCGTGCGCCAGCTCAGCAACCGCGTTCCATCTGGCTTGGCTGTACGTCGCCTCTGGCCTGTACGATATCGTCCTCGCGCTCGGCATGGAGAAGCTCTATCACGAAGACAAGAAGCGCTCGTTCCAGGCGATCGGCAGCGCCGTCGACGTCGAGTTCGTGCAGCAGCTCCTGGCGGCGGTGAAGTCGCAGCCGAAGGCCCCCGATGCGGACAAGCCGGGTGAGCCGGGCAAGTCGCGCAGCATGTTCATGGACTTTTACGCCATGTTCGCTCGCGCCCACATGGAAAAGTACGGCACGACCAAGGAGCAGTTCGCCAAGATCGCGGTCAAGAACCACTACAACGGCAGCCTCAATCCGCACGCGCAGTACCAACACGCCTGCACACTTGATGAGGTACTCGCCTCACCGGTAGTGGCGGAACCGCTGACGCGGCTGATGTGCTCGCCCATCGGCGACGGCGCCGCCGCGACGATCCTCACGTCCGCTGACAACGCCTCCCGCTTCACCTCCACGCCGGTGCACGTGCGCGCCTCGGTGCTCGCGTCCGGCGAAGATCCGGAGCCCGGGAAGCCGGGGATCACCACGCGGGCGGCGCGCCAAGCTTACGAGATGGCCGGCATCGGCCCTCAGGACATCAACGTGGCCGAGGTGCACGACGCCTCGGCGCCCGCCGAGCTGGTGATCTACGAGGAGCTGGGGTTCTGCCAGCCCGGTGAGGGCGGCAAGCTCATCGATGACGGCGTGACGACGCTCACCGGCCGATTGCCGGTGAACACGAGCGGCGGCTTGCTCGCCAAGGGTCATCCGGTCGGCGCCACCGGCGTGGCCCAGATCTGTGAGGTTTTCTGGCAGCTGCGCGGCGAGGCCGGCAAGCGCCAGGTAGCGAAGGCGAAAGTCGGTTTGACGGAAAACGGTGGCGGTATGGTACGTAGCGAAGCGGCGGCGCTCTCGGTGCATATTCTGTCGGTGTGAGCGCAGACGTTCCGAGATTTGTTCGGCCGCTCATGCGGCCGCTAGGAGGGGTTGCGATCGATGAACATTCACGAGTTCCAGGCGAAAGAGGTTCTCCAGCGCTACGGTGTGGCCGTGCCACGCGGCAAGGTGGCCACCACCCCGGACGAAGTCGCGGCGGTTGCGCGCGAGGTCGGCTCCGTGTGCGTGGTGAAGGCACAAATCCATGCCGGCGGCCGCGGCAAAGCCGGCGGCGTCAAGCTCTGCAAGACGCCGGAGGAAGCCCGCGCGTTCGCGCAGGGGTTGTTGGGAAAGAAACTGGTCACCCACCAGACCGGCCCGGCCGGCCGCGAGGTGCGCCGCGTGCTCGTTGAAGAAGGCTGCGCCATTGCCCGCGAGCTATACCTGGGGCTGGTGATCGACCGCGTCACGGGCTGGCCCACGCTCATGGCCAGCGCCGAGGGCGGCGTGGAGATCGAGGAAGTCGCGGCGCGCACGCCGGAGAAAATCCTGCGCGAACCCATCGACCCGGCGGTCGGCATCCAGGCCTTCCAAGCCCGCAAGGTCGCGTTCGGCATCGGCATACCAAAACAATCGGTGAGCAAGGCGGTGGCATTCACCAGCGCCTTGTACCAGGCGTTCGTGCAGTGCGATTGCTCGCTCGCCGAGATCAACCCGCTGGTGCTCACGCAAGCGGGCGACTTGCTGGCCCTTGATGCGAAGATCTCTTTCGATGACAACGGCCTCTTCCGCCACGCCGACATCCGCGAGCTGCGGGACATCGCCGAGGAAGACCCGAAGGAAACAGAGGCTGCCAAGCACGACCTCAGTTACATCTCGCTCAATGGCAACATCGGCTGCATGGTCAACGGCGCCGGCCTGGCCATGTCAACCATGGACATCATCAAGCAGTGCGGCGGCGAGCCGGCCAACTTCCTCGACGTCGGCGGCGGCGCCTCCGCCGAGACGGTCACTGCTGCGTTCAAGATCTTGCTCTCGGATGAAAAGGTCCGAGCGGTGTTGGTGAACATCTTTGGCGGCATCATGAGATGCGACGTCATCGCCAGCGGCATCGTCGACGCCGCGCGTGAAATCCACCTGCAGGTGCCGCTGATCGTCCGCCTCGAGGGCACCAACGTCGATCTTGGCAAGAAGATCCTCGCCGAATCGAAGCTCAATATCGTCTCGGCGACGGATATGGCCGACGCGGCGCGCAAGGTCGTGGCGGCGGCGCGTGCGGCCTGAGTGCCGAAATGCACAGATGTTGTGGATAAGATGTGGATGAGAGGCCGCTGAGCCCTTTCCTGCAAGGGGTCGGCTGGATTGCTTAGCTTTCTGGCAACAGCCCAGAAAATCAAAACTGTCGCTGATTCGATAAACTACGGAGGTTTATTCCAGTGCTAGTTTAGCCTGGGGAATTCCCGTAGCGCCAAAACCTCGGCAAAATCAGCAATGTTGATAAGGCCGTTGGGACCCGAGATCAGAGGTCCTGCCGGATGCGTACGCCATTACTGGTGGCGCTGGAGCCTGTCTGTTCAAGTGCCCCATCGATGAAGAGCTGAACCACCAACGTATCGCCCGTCACCGACGCGAGTGTGAAGACCCCATTGACGCTGTCCTGAGCGCCTTCGAGGAAGTAGATGCTCGGGGTGGTCCCGCTCAACACGTGCGTCTGAAAAGGATCGCCCACGCTTCCACTATACGCCCGGTCGATCCCTACGTCGCCGCTGGTGAAGCAAGTGCCCGGAGTCAACGATGGCACGCAGACATCGAAGCGGATCTCTTGGGTCGCGGGCAGGGCTGACGGCGTGCCCGGTGTAGCGTTCAGCGGGCCAGGCTCGCACTGTCCGCTTGGAAGCGTGAGAGTGCTGCCCACACCGCAGGTTGGAAAAGGACCCGCACCGGGCTGTCCCGGCACCGTCAACGTGACGTCGATGCCCTCGCCGCCCTGTAACGTGAAGACACCCTGGTAAGGCGGCGCCGCGTTCTCGAGAAAGAAAGTGAAGATGGTGGTCACCTTGAAGTGGAGCGTACCGTCGGGAGAGGCAGGGTCAGAAAAGGTGTGTGTCACGCCGTTGTCCATCAGCTCGGCGGTGAATTCCGCCGCCCCGCTCGGTTGGACCGCGAAACTCACTTCAGGGTACAGCGTTGGCGCGGAGCCGCTGGTGCCGCAGCCGCCGTTCAAGGTGCTGAGAAGTGCGGCGATAATCCACAGAAACCGTGCGCGTGTGATCATGCGAGTCCCCGTGCTTTTGTCAGGAATCCCTCGGAGGGTCAAGGCACGTTCGTGAGCCGGTGTTCGTGAATCGTGCGCGGCGATGTTAGAGTAGCGGTCGTGACGCGTGAGGAGTTCGAAGACCTCGTCCGCGAAGCTCTCGACGACTTGCCGCAGGAGTTCGCCGAGCGCCTGGACAACGTCGAGATCGTCATCGAGGACGAGCCCCAACCGGAGTTGCTGCATTCGATGGGCATGGATCCCCGGCGCCAGACGCTGTTCGGCTTGTACCAGGGCGTGCCGTTGCATTTGCGCGGCGACAGCTACAGCGGCGTTCTACCCGACAAGATCACCATCTTCTATCGCCCGTTACTGCGGGTCTGCCGCACACCGGGCCGCGTGCGCCGACAAGTGCGTAAAACGGTGATCCATGAGGTCGGCCACTTCTTCGGCTTGAACGACAAGGCCATCCGGGACCTGGGCTACTGAGTTCCGGGCACCGAACGAAGCTCGCCGTGTTTTTCCTATCCCGTCCTGGCTCAGGACGCCAAGCCGTACTTCTCGATCTTTCGGTACAGACGTTGGCGGTCGATGCCGAGGAGGCGTGCGGCCTCGTTCTTGTTGCCGCCGGTGCGTTGCAGGGCGGCCATGATGTTGCGCTTCTCGATCTCCTCCAACGGCAACGGCTCGATGACCGACTCGGCCGCCGGCGCAGGTTCCTCCGCCCGCAGAACGGCGGGGGGAAGATCCTTGAGCGTGATCTCGGGCTCGGACGACAGGGCAAAGGCGCGCTCGATGGCATTCTGCAACTCACGGATGTTTCCCGGCCAGGCATAGTGGATGATCCGCTCCATGGCGGCGGGCGTTACCCGCTTCGGCTCAACGCCGTACACGCGGCTGAAGTCCTCGGTGAAGCGTTCGACCAGCAGCGGAATATCCTCGCGCCGCTCGCGCAGCGGCGGCAAGTCAATCGGGACGACGTTCAGGCGATAGAAGAGATCGGTGCGGAAGGTGCCGTTCCGCACCGCGTCTTCGAGGTTGCGGTTGGTGGCGGCGATGATGCGGACGTCCACCCGCACCGGCCGTGTGGAGCCCAGCGGCGTCACTTCCTTCTCCTGAATGGCGCGCAGGAATTTCACCTGCAGCGGCTGCGGGATCTCCGTGATCTCATCGAGGAAAAGCGTGCCGCCGTCGGCGGCCTGGAAGACGCCCTCGTGGTCCTCGATGGCGCCGGTGAAAGCGCCCTTGCGATGCCCGAAGAGCTGGCTCTCCAACAGCGTCTCGGACAGCGCGCCGCAGTTGATGGCCAGGAACGGCTTCGCCGACAGCGGCCCCTTCGCATGAATGGTGCGCGCCACGAGTTCCTTGCCCGTGCCGTTCTCGCCTGAGAGCAGGACATTGCTCTTGTTCTGACTGACGGCCTCGATGATCTGGTAGATCTCCTGCATGCGCGGGCTCTTGCCGATGATCTCGCCGAAGCGTTCCACCTCCCGCAACTGCTGGCGCAGGTGCGTGACCTCGCGCCGCAGCTGCCGCAGCTCCAACAGCCGTGCCGCCACCATCAGCAACTCATCCGGGTGACACGGCTTGATGAGGTAATCGCCCGCCCCGAGCTTCATCGCTTCGACAGCGGACTGGATTGTCCCGTGGCCGGTGAGCACGATGATCACCGGGTCCAACTGCTGCTGCTTCATCTCGCGCAGCAGCTGCATGCCGTCCATCACCGGCATGTTGAGGTCCGTAATCACCAAATCGTAACTCGCCGCCGACAGCCGTTGCAGCGCTTCTTCGCCGGTGCCGGCGGCGTCGACGACGTAGCCTTTCCGCTCGAGGATCTTGGTGAGCGTGCGAACCATGTTCGTCTCGTCCTCGACGAGGAGTGTGCGCACCGGTGGCGTCATGCAGGATCCATTTCTCCTCACGCACCCGGATGCGTTCCGTTGCCCTGGTCGAACACCGCCAGGTCGTCACACGGGCAGGGAAATTCGATGGTGAACGTCGTCCCGCCGTTCACCCGGCTGTCGACGCGAATGTCGCCGCGATACCGTTTCACCACCGAGTGGACCACCGACAGCCCGAGGCCGGTCCCCTGCCCTGGCGCTTTGGTCGTGAAGAACGGATTGAAGATGTCCTTCAGATGCTCCGGTGAAATGCCGACTCCGGTATCGCTGAACTCCAGCCGGATGCGGCCGTCGAGCAGCGGCGCGGTGCGCACGTGCAGTTCGCCGCCGTTCGGCATGGCTTGCGCCGCATTCGAGACCAAGTTTAGAAAGATCTGCCGCAGGGCGTTCTGATTGGCGACGCACATGCCGAGCGGGACGAATTCGGTCACCACCTTCACCCCGCTGTTCTGCAGGCTCTTGCTCATCAGCTGCAACGTCTTGCGCAGCAGGTCGTTGATGTCGACCCGCTCCAGCTCCGCCTGCGACGCGTGTGAGAACTCCAGCAGGTTGTTGATGATGGCCTGCACCCGCTCCATTTCCTCCTTGGCGATGCGCAGGTCGTCCTTGACCGCAGGGTCGCTGGAATCGACGATTTCACTGAGATCATAGAGCGCATTTGTGATGATGCCGAGCGGATTGCGGATCTCGTGCGCGATGCCGGCCGCGAGCTGTCCGATGGCGGCCATCTTCTCGGACTGGATCAGTTGGCTCTCGAGCCGCTTGCGGTCCGAGATGTCGACGCAGATCACGTAAAAGAAGCGATGGTAGCCGTACTCGATCATCCCGGCGTTGAACAACACCGGCACCAGCTCGCCGGTGCGCGTCTGCAGGTGCAAGTCCTCGGTGTTTGAATGGCCGCGGCTGCGCGTCTCGTCCAGCAGCTGCGTGGCGCGCTCGCGCTCGCTCGCCGGGATCACGTCCCAGATCCGCATGCCGATCATCTCGCCGCGGCCGAAGCCGACGCTTTCCTCGGCGACGATGTTGGCGTCGAGGATAGTGCCGAACTGGCAGTCGAGCTTGAAGATCGCTGCCGGGGCGTTGTCCACCGACTTACGGTAGCTCGCCTCCTGCTCGCGCAGCTCCTCCTCGCGGGCTTCGACGAAGAAGTCCGAGATGTGCAGAATGCGCTCCTGGAACTCCTGCTGCAACAGCGCCAGCAGCGCGTCGCGTTTTTCCGCATCGTGGTGGTAGGCGGCGCGCAGGCGGTCGGCCAGGAGCTGACGCATCTTCATCTGCCCGCTGAGGAAGCGCGACGCCGGGAAGCGCGAGATGAAGGCGCGCCGCGCGTGGCTGCGGAGGTAGACGTAGGTCTCGATGTTTTCCGGATCTTGAATGTGGCGGACCCAACGGGCCAGGGCGGTGCGCATCGATTCGCGTATATCGCTCCAGTCCCACTCCGGGATGCCCAGCGCGGGCCCGACCGCGTGCACCCAGGCGTCGACGGCCTCGGGCAGCTCGGCCGAAAGAAAGGCGCACAGCTCATCGCGCAGCGCTCCCGACACCCGCGCGCACGTCAGCAAGTCGCAGCCGCGCATGTAGCCTTCGATGCGTTCAAGGTGCTGCTCGAGCGAAGAATCGCACACGGGTTCCATCCGCCTACCCTCCCGTTTTGTTGCTGTGACGTCAGGATGCCATATAACACGCCCGATTCAAACCAGCCCTACACCAAAGGTGTTGTGTACCATAGCCTGGGGTTGCCCTCTCTTGGCTACCCCAGGCGAGCAGCACGGCGATCTGGCCGGTTCGAAGCGTTCCATGCAGGGGTTGCTGCCGCCTCGCGCCCTGGCTCGCACAAGCCCAGCTACCGCACCTCGATGCTTTCGCGCATCATGGTGAGCACACTGCCCGCCTCGAACGGTGGGGACAGCGAGACGAGCGCGCGCTGCCACGAGGCAGGAAGGCTGACGGGCGTGTCGGTGTCCAACCAACCGCCGAGACGCTCGAGAAGCGATTTGGGTCGGGGATAGAACGCGATCTCCACCTCTTGCGTTGACGCAATCCCGGCTGCTTCTTTGGCGGCCTGAATCGCGGTCGCGAATCCGCCCAGCTCATCGACGAGACCGTTCTCTTTGGCCTGGGCACCGGTCCACACGCGGCCGCGGCCGATCTCGTTGACGCGTTCAGCGGACAGCTTGCGCCCCGTGGCCACTCGGTCGACAAAGTTCTGGTAGATGTGGTCCATCTCGGCGATGAGCTTCTGGCGACCCTCTGCGCTGAGCGGCGTGGTAATGTCCCCGACGTCGGCGAACTTGCCGCGGCTGAGGGTGGCCGTATTGATGCCGAGGCGAGCGAGCAGACCGCGGATGTTCGGTCGCACCATCACCACGCCGATCGAGCCCGTCAGCGTCGCCGGCTCGGCCACGATGCGGCTGGCGCCGGCGGCGATGTAGTAGCCGCCGGAGCCCGCGACATCCGACATGGAGACGATCACCGGCTTCTTCTTGCGTGCTTCCTGTGTCGCCCGCCAGACCAGGTCGGAGGCCAAGGCGGACCCGCCAGGGCTGTCGATGCGCAAAACGATGGCCCGCACCGCATCGTCGGCGGCGGCATCTTCGAGTGCTCGACTGACCGTCTCTGCCCCCATCATCGGGCCTTCGAAGGAGGTGCCGCTCTCACCACTGGTGATGGTCCCGGCTGCGTACACTACCGCGACCAGCGGCCCGGTGTTGAGGCCGAGCGACTTGGGATCAACCTGGGCGTAATCCTTCATCGGCAACAGCGGGGTCTGCTCGCCGCCGACTTCGTCATGCAGGTCTTCGACGTACTTGGTCCCATCGCTGAGGTGGGCGGTCTCGTACTCCAACGGTGACACCGGCGCCTGATCGATGAGCGCGGTGACCGCCGCCGGATCCAAGCTGCGGGCGTGTGCCACAGCCGAGATGAACTGGCCGTAGATGCTGTCCAGCAACGCGTCGCCCATCTCGCGGTTGGCCGGCGTCATCTCCTTGCCACCGATCATGTCGCCGACGCTCTTGTACTCACCGATTTTGTCCACATTCATTTGGATATCGAGCTTGTCCCAGACTCCACCGAGGAAGAAGTACTCCGCCGCCAAGCCGGTCAGCGGCGCGGTGACGTCGGGCGACAGATAGATCCGCTCCCCCGCGCTAGCGATGTAGTACTCCTCGTTGCTGCCGCTCTCCTGCTGCAGCAAGGCCAGGAGGGGCTTCCCGGATTTCTTGTACTCGAGCAGGGCGTCGCGCAGATCCTGCGCCTTGGCCCACCCGATGTTCAGCGAGTCGATTTTCGCGATCATCCCTTTGATGCGGCGGTCCACCTGCGCCTCGCGGATCATCGTTAGGACATCGAACAGCGTCCGTTCTCGGCGCCGCAGGAGCCGACCCACGATGTCCTGCGGCGGCGCTTCCGCGTAACTCCCGTTCAGTTCGAGAACCAGATAGCTGTTGTTGAGCACCGCCGGTCCACGCAGCACCCGGCGGGCGATGAATGCGGCGACGATGAGGACGAACAGCAGAAACAGGATCCAGCGGGTGCGTCTGCGCATGGGTAGCTCCTCTCCGAGGGTTCAGGGTTCAAAGCCGAGAAGCAATGTACAACCGGGAATGCGAAACCGGGAACGGGAAACCGGTCAATGGGTCCGGGCGCATTGGCTCACCGGTTTCACATTTCCGGTTTCCCGTTTCCGGCTTTCCATTTCGCCTTCGTTCCGCGGGGCATTTTGCTCACCCCGCCTCCGGCGTGACGTCGTAGAAGCTGTGGACGAGCGGCAGATCCACCCGGCCCCAGAGACCTCTCAGGCGCACATCCACATTTGCGATGAGCCGCAAGGCCTCGGTGTACTGTGCCTGGGCATTCGGCACCTGGCCGGCAATGGCCTGCTGCAGCTCATGTCGCACGCCTTGCAGCACGGCGTGGGTGTAGCGGATGAGGGCGGCTTGCGCACCCATCGCCGCGTCCCCGAACGCCTCCAGCTTGCCGATCATCTCCGCGAGCCGCGGCAGCGCCGCGGCGATGTTGGCGAGGACATGCTTGGCCGCATCCGCTGAACGTGGTGGACGTCTGATGTCACCGTATGTGACCACCTCGCGCATAGTCGTTTCCAATTCGGACAGCACCCCCACCGCGCTGCCGGATCGCGCCCAGTGCGCCGCGACGGCGTCTTGCGGCGCGCGCCCAGTCACCCTCGCGGCGAAGGTCACGAAGTTCAACGGATATGCCCAGCGGCTAAAGGCTCCGAATTGCAGCATCGTGATCTCACGGATCCCAAGCCGTTGGTAGTAGTCGAGGTCCGCGTCAATCACCCGGCTCATCGGGACCGCGCAGCCGGCAAACAGGATGGCGTCGCCGTAGTACTCGAACAACCGGGCGCGGCCGGCGAACAGCTCGACGTAGCGTTCCAGGGCGGCGGCATAGCGCCGGTTGGCGACGCACTCGGGGTCGTTGAGGGCATGGCCGTAGCAGCGTTCCCGCGGTGCGAACTCCACGGTCACGTTCGCATCCGGGCGCAACATTGGCGCCGGCTCGACGGTGTCGTGATACGCCAGATAGCACACGGGGCGCGCCAGTCCCGCTTCCGCCAGCGCGCGCGCCACCGCGTTGCACACGCGCAAGCTCTGCTCTTGCACGCTGACGGTGGAGCAGCCGCCGCAGTGGCACCAGCCACCGCGCCAGAGATCCGCGCCCCAGATGTGCACCACACGCATCTCCGGATGCTCGCGCACACACTGCACGGCGTTGGCAGCAGCGGTCGCCAGGGCGCCGGCACTGCTGGTACAGAGATTGCCGTGATCAGAACGCGCGCCGCCGGGCGCTTGCGGGAAGTAATCCGGATGGTGGGAATATTCGTCGCGCGGGAGCAGCAAGGGGATCACGTGCCCGCCGTACTCCACCTCCATGCCGCGCCGTCCAAAATCCGGTACCAACTCCGGAATCGTGAGCTGCGTATCAAACGGATGGCGGATGAAGAAGAAGGTGTTAGCGCCGCTCTTCGCCATCCAATCGATGAACGGGCGGTCCTCATCGATATGCTCGCGCAGGTATTCCGGCTGCGTGTAATGCCACGCCATGATGTCCGAGCAGTAGCCGCGTACGGTGAAATGGGGCGTGTAATCGAGGCTGCGCAGCTCGACCGCCGATGCGGTCAACCGCGGCACGTGTTCGCGCCCGGCATCCAGCGACCACTGACAGCCGAACTGCTCCAGCAGCGCATAAGCAGCACTCAGGACGCCGCGCGGCGAATCGGCCGCCAGCGTGACGGACGCGGCGGCGACACCGACGCTGAAGCCGTCCGCCCCATTTCTCCGTCTCTCCCCGGGAGAGAGCCTGCCCTGAGCCCCTCGACTTGGCTCGGGACACGCTTGTCGAAGGGGTCGGGGTGAGGGCCCGCCCCCCAGTGCCAGCACGTTACTGCCGCCCAGCGATGCCGCGGGGGCGCTGCGCAGCGTGAATCCCGTCATGCTGCGCAAGTAGCGCTGCAGCTCTTCGGCGGCGAACGCGATCGGTGCCGCCGCCGATTCCGGTAAGTGGATAGCGCCGCCCTCCAGATTGGCAAGCTTGAACTGGGGCATCCCTGGTTCTCTATCCTAGGTCTCGCCACGTGCCAAGATGAGAGCGGCTAAACAACGACGCTAGAAGAGATGAGAAACCGGAAACTCCAAACCGGACAATTCAGCTCAGCGCATTGCCGGTTTCCCATTTTGCATTTCCGGTTTCGGGTTTCTCATTCTTTTTTGCCCTCTCTCGTTCAGGGCCGGGAGAGGAAGTGCAGCAGGGATTGGTTGAACTGAACCGGATCCTGCAAGAAGGCGAAGTGGCTGACCTCGGGCAGAATGAGCTCGCCCGCGCCAGGGATGAGCGCTGCCATATGGTCAGTATCCTCGCGCTTGATGGCTTCGTCGTGATCCCCATCGACGATCCAGGTCGGCACCGTGATATGGCGCAGTTGGTCGACGGTGAAGTGCGGCTGCGTCGCCCACATGTTCGTGATATTGGCGAGGAACGCGTTGAACTGCCCCGGGTTAGGGGAGAGCTTCTCGTATTCGCGCGCGGCGCGCTCGATATAGGCGCTGAATACCGGGCTCGTGTTCACGTCCTTGACGCCGGACGGGTCCGAGTTCGCCGCGAACGCGAACAGCTTCGTCAAACGCTCGGGATGATGGATCGCGATGTCCAGGCCAATGATCGCGCCGTCGCTCCACCCGACCAATGCGGCTTTGTGGATGTGCAGGTAGTCCATCAGCGCGAGCACATCGGACGCCATCAGGTCGTAGGTGATGGGTGCATCGGTGCGGGTGCTGCGGCCGTGACCGCGACTATCGAGGACGATGACTTCGTACTGCCGGGCGACCGCCGGGATTTGCAGCCCCCAGTAGTTCGAGCTGGCGAGGCCGCCGTGCACCAGGATCACCGGTGCGCCATGACCGAACACGGCGTACCAGAGGCGGATACCGTTCACCGGGGCGATCCCGCTGCGCGCGGGCTTGGGCAGCATCGGCGTCGGTGGCAGGCGCAGCCACGGATATTCCGCGTGCGCCGGAATGCCGGTGGCGAACACGGCAAGCACCAAAAGGACGAGACCAAAGCGACGCATGGCGACGGGTCCTGCGTTGCGAGACGCCCGAAGTGTGCAGCCGCACGGGCTCGCGGTCAAGCTTGCCGCCAGCTTCCGCCTGGCCTACTCTCGCACCGCGAGATGGCCGCCTTGCTGACTAGCCTGTTGCAGTCCACCGTCACCATGGCGGTCCCGCTGCTCTTGGCGGCGCTCGGAGAACTGCTGGCGGAACGCGCCGGCGTCATCAACATCGGGCTGGAAGGCATGCTGCTGACGGGGGCCTTCACCGCCATGGCGACCACGTATTCCACCGCCATGCCGGTGCTCGGTTTGCTGGCGGCGTGGATCTCGGGAGTGCTGTTGGCGTTGATGTTCGCGTACGTGGTGGTGGTCCACCGCGCCAATCAGATTGTCGTCGGCACCGCGCTCAACCTGTTCGCCGTGGGCATCACGGGCGTGGCCTACCGGGCATTGTTCGGAGTCACCGGAGCGGCCCTGACCGTCACCGGTTTCGCGCCGCTCCCCCTGCCCTTCTTGTCGTCACTGCCGGTGATCGGACCGGCGTTCTGCTCACAAACGATCCTCGGTTATTTCGCCTTCGTGCTGGTGCCGGTGGTGGCCTTCGGCCTGTACAGGACGATCCCGGGTTTGAAGCTGCGCATGGTGGGGGAGAACCCGGCCGCGGCGGTGGCACAGGGCGTGGCGGTGCGGTTCACGCAACTGCTGGCGGTGTCGGCATGCGGCGTCTTGGCGGCCACGGCCGGAGCGTACCTCGCCGTCGCCTACGCCCACACGTTTGTCGAGGGCATGTCGGCAGGGCGCGGCTTCATCGCCCTCGCCATCGTGATTTTCGGCCGCTGGTCGGCAGCGGGCGTGCTCGGCGCGGCACTGCTGTTCGGCCTGGCCACCGCCTTGCAGTTTCACGTGCAAGCACTGGGCTTGCGTATCCCATATCAGTTCCTCCTGATGCTGCCCTACGTCGTGACGCTGCTCGTGCTCGCCGGCTACGCCGGCCGCACCAACGCGCCCGCCGCCCTCGGCGTGCCGCTCGAAACTGAGTGAGCTGGGTTTGATCTGCCCTCCTCGTTTTGAGGAGCGGCCTCTTTCTGCGCCAGGGGATAGACCTCTTGAAAAGATCGGCCCTCGGCTTCACCATGGAGCCTGCGTCAGGACGCCAAGCGCCGCGGGCCATGTTGCGGCGGCGGTAAGAGCACTTAACCTTGAGATGGGTGCGCTACGCGCGGCGGCCTGGCCGCGACCGACGGAGGGTCCGATGCCGTACACCGAAGCCAGCGAGACTGACGATTTCGAACTGTCAGCGGAAGGCCCCCACTTCTGGACGCGCGAGTCGCTGCGTCAGGTGGTGGAGCGGGTCCTCGGCTGGCAACATTTCATTGTGGTATCGAACCGCGAACCGTACGTGCACCATCTCGCCGGCGAAGAGGTGGTTTGTAGCCGTCCGGTGAGCGGCGTGGTCACGGCCTTGGAGCCGGTGATGCGCGTCTGCGGCGGGTCCTGGGTGGCACACGCCAGCGGCGATGCCGACCGCGACGTGGCGGACGAGCGCGGCTGCCTGCCGGTGCCGCCGGAAGACCCGCGCTACACCTTGCGCCGCCTCTGGCTGAGCAAGGCCGATGAGGATGGTTACTATCACGGTTTCGCCAACCGCGCCCTGTGGCCGTTGTGTCACATCGCGTACCGGCGTCCGATCTTCGAAGCGGGGGACTGGGAAGCGTACGCGCGGGTGAACCGGCAGTTCGCCGACACCGTGCTGGACGAAGCCCGCGGCCAGCCTGCTGTGGTCCTGATCCAGGACTACCACCTGGCGCTGCTGCCGCAGTTGTTGCGTCAAGCCAACCCGAGCATGTTGATCGCGCAGTTCTGGCACATCCCATGGCCTAACCGCGAAACTTTTCGGGTATGCCCGTGGGGGGACCAGATCCTCAGGGGCTTGCTGGGTAACGACCTGCTCGGCTTCCACATTCGCTACCATTGCGGCAACTTTCTCGAGAGCGTTGCCACCACCATCGAAGCGCTCGTCGATGCAGAAACCTTGGCGGTCACGCGCGGCGGACACACGACCATGGTGCGGTCATTCCCCATCAGCTTGGACATCGACGAAATGACGCGGCAAGCGATGTCCGAAGCCACCGCCGCGCGCGTGGTGCGGCTGCGCCACGAACTCGGCCTGGCGCAGCACCGCGTCCTGCTCGGCGTCGACCGCATCGACTACACCAAAGGCATTCCGGAGCGCCTGCGTGCCTTCGACCGCCTGCTACAAAATCACCCGGAGCACATCGGTAAGGTGCGCTTCATCCAGATCGCGGCGCCGAGCCGCACGCGGCTGCGACGCTATCAGACTCTGACCAAGGAGATTGATGCGCTGGTGGAGGAGATCAACTGGAGGCACGGCCAGCCGCCCTGGTCGCCGATCATCTATCGCAAGGCCCAACACAGCGCCGAAGAGGTGCTGGCGTTCTACCAGCTGGCCGACATCTGCGTGGCCAGCTCGCTGCACGACGGTATGAACCTGGTCGCCAAGGAATATGTCGCGGCGCGTCCGGATGGCGACGGAGTCTTGGTGTTGAGCCGCTTCACCGGCGCCGCCCGCGAGCTGGAACAAAGCCTGCAAATCAACCCGTACGCCATCGACGACTTCGCAGCGTCGCTGCATCAGGCGCTGTGCATGGGGGAATCCGAGCGCCGCGCCCGCATGGCCGCGCTGCGCGAGACGGTGGCCCGCAACAACGTCTACCGCTGGGCCGGCAAGATCGTCAGTGAGCTCGGGCGCATCGCCGTGCGCCGCAGGCTAGGCAGGCGAACACCCGATCCCGATTGCCCAGCCCGTTCCAAGCCCATGACAACCTTTCCTGGTACCACGCCAGATTGAAGGGCGGGCACAAGAGAACCAATGTCTTCGTGTCTCCATGCAAGGCCGTCCCAACCTCGCGGAAATCTGCCTCCCCTTTAGCCGAGCCCTCCCCCAGAGGCCGGCGGGATCTCAGGGAGCAGCCTGCCGGATAGCCCGGTTTACGGCTCCGGCGACGGACCGGTGATCTCTTCCACCGTAGCAGTGCTAGGGTCGTAGATCACGTGGCTCAGGTGGTCGCGCGTGAAGGCAAGCTGGCCGTTGACGTACAGCGAAAAGCCTTCCGGATATCCGCGATACTGTATTTGCCCGTCGGGTTGATCCCAGACGATGGTGAGGTCCTTGTCGTGATAGCGCAGCCGATCGAGCACGAAATGATCCCATTCCAACGCCGCCGGCTGCAGCTCGATCTTGGCGTCGTTGCGCGGCGTCAGCCCGACCACACCCTCGACCACCAGCGCGCAGTACATTGAATGGAAGTCGTGTGAGATGTCGGAGGGCTTGGGATGCGTGGAAACCTGATGCGGTTCCCACTTCGAGTAATACTCGTGCGCGTTCGGCCGCCATAGCGCGTCGTACGGATTCACTCCTGGATACATCAGCGCCGTGTACCGGCCCATCAGGTCCATGAAATGGCTCGGCGTGATGATGTTCTGGTGATAGTGCTTCAACACCTGCAACAACGTCCGTGCCCCCATGCTGATCGGATGTGGGGCGATGTTGCGGCTCAGCCCGTCCATCTCCCAGGTCCAGCGACGATAGTAATACTGGCTGGTGATGACCGGTGGAAAACGTGCCCAGAACTCCTCCGGATCGATGAACTTCTCGAGCGCCTTCAGGTAGCGCGGCTCGTCCGGCGCCAGCAAGGTGGTGAACGGAAAGAAGCCGTGCAGCTCGCGGATCGGCACGCGGGTATGGTCCGGCGCACGTTGCGGGTAGAAGAAGTGCGTGTCGTCGTCCCACAGCTGCTGGAGCGTCGCGGCGCGAATGCGGTTGGCGAGGGCGTCGAACTCGGAGGCGAGCGCCGCATTGTGGGCGATGCGCGCCAGTTCGGCGACGGCGCGCGCGTTGGCGTACACAAAGCTGGCAAAGTCGACGCGTTCGAGGCTGGGCGGGTCCGCTGCCACATCGAGCCTCGTCCCACTGAAATACCAATACGAGAGGATGTCGAGGTCGTAGCCCGTCACCCGCGGTTTCGATCGCTCCGGCAGTGCGTCGCCGTCCTTGTCGAACTGCGTCAGCCAGGCGCGGACGTCACCAGCCATTGCCGGCAGGAGCGCGTTCAGGCGCTCCGGCGGGATCGGATGCACCCGATTGAACTCGGCCACCGCCGCGGCGATCCAGTGCGAGTACGTCTCTCCCCAGTAGGGACTTCCCGGCGGGTCGACCACCGCGCCCGACGACAGGTTGCGGTAGCTGTTCTCCGCCTGTTGCAGCCCGAACTCCGGATCGCGTAGGTACGACAG
>Ga0326727_10015006_pt1 | contig 16731 bp, 22 predicted proteins | sample MB2enrmetagenome_FD_207643 | JGI IMG/M metagenome (GOLD analysis project Ga0326727, IMG submission 207643) | Lab enriched peat soil microbial communities from McLean, Ithaca, NY, United States - MB29MY | ecosystem: Environmental > Terrestrial > Soil > Wetlands > Peat | place: USA: New York...
GGAACGGACTCCCTTTTTAGGTACACTATCGGAGATGCTTACCATGCTAACAGAGCAAATTTCCTTTGCTTTAGCCAAGTGGTAAACCAGAAGATGAGGAAAGAACTTCTGAAATACTGTACTAGGTTCTAAAACCTAATGCCTTCCCATTTTTAAGAAAATAAAAAACAAGAATATGTTCTTTCAAATCTTTAAAGCAATTCTGCAATTATACTTCTCTTTATAAAGTCGCCATTCTTACCCAAAAGATAGTCATTTATCCACGATACAAATTTATCATAATTTCCAAACTCTATCTTAATATTATCGTTGTTATCTATAAAGGTCACTTTAAATTGCTGCTTTAACTGCTTAAATGAATTTACAAAAAAACTCCTCAAGGCATCATAAGCAACTTCACTATCATTATATAAGCTGGTTATAAAAATATTATTAATATCCTGTCCAATGTTCTTTTCTATGCACATTCGCGTATAATCCCAAAATTTATTCCAATTAATTATAACATTATTATTTTGTATACTAAACTGGATAATGTCACTCATTTTAATCACCTCCTCTCGCCTCTCACAAGTAGTGTAACAAAAATTGCATAAATTTACAATTATATTTGTCAGATTATTTCCTCCACTCGCAAACCCGAAAAACAAAATGCGTTGGCGTGAGAATTTCTATTTTCTCAACCAACGCATTACTCACTTATTACCATAAAGGGCGTATTCCACTCTACCTCAATATCTAAGCCCTCACCCTTTTGCTCATTGACCACAATTTTATCAATCAACATTGTCACATCCGCATGAGTAAGTTCCTTCTTATCGATAATCTCCTTCAATATACCAATCGCACTTGCTACCTTCTCCTTCTCGTTATCCCTAATTTCCTGGATACTCTCCGCTTCAATCAACTGGCGTTCAAGTTTTTCAAGCTCGGCTCTTGATTCCTGCGTCATTTCCGAATATAACTCTTCGCTAATCAATTCCTTTGCAAGCTGCCTCGAATAATTCTTTATCTCCACCTTTTTGGCGTGAATTGCAGTTTGTAACCTATCGATAACTTTTCCATTATCCTTGTTGGATTGTTGTCTCTGCTCAATGCTTTTATCGAGATTATCCATTTTGAGAAGTCCACTTTGGTAAAGAACTTCAAGTTGCTCAAAAACAATATTATCAATGTCATCATGACTAATTTTATGCCCTGTGCAGTAGGCTTTACCGTATTTATTATAAGTGCTACATTTATAATTGTTTTTCCTGCCATCCTTTCGCAGTTCACTAATAGTCACAAGGTTTTTCCCGCATTCTCCGCACTTTATAATGCCTGTGTATTTATAAATCACCTTGTTTTTAGCCTTAACTCCGTTCTCAACCCTTTTTATAAATGTGGCGTTAACAGCTTCAAAATCCGTTTTAGAAATAATCGCTGGTATCAACCCTTCGTGAACAAATTGCTCTTCAGGAGCAACCATTATCAGCTTACTACTTCTAATCTTTGCTCGTTTAGTTACCCCTCGCCTAACCGTCCCAATATAAACGTCATCTTTCAGAATCCTCCCAACACTCTCACCATACCAAAGATGCTTATAATCCCATTCAGCTTTCCCACGGTAGCCATATAATTCATTTTTTCTGGAGTATGGTGTTTGAATTTTATGCTCATTAAGATATTTTCCAATTTTATTGACTCCAAGTCCTTCTAAATATAGGCGAAAAATTAGCCGCACGGTTTGTGCGGCTTCCTCATCAATAACTACTTTACCTTTATTATTTTTGTCTTTCACATATCCGAAATGGGTGGCATGAACCTCCCCATTTTTCTGCTTGGTTCTTAAAGCATCTTTCGTTTTCCGGCTGATATCCTTGACGTAACGCTCATTAAACCAGGTCTGTAATCCTCTAAAGTCTTCATCCATGTCCCCACTTGTCAATAGAACTTTTACACCTTTGTCTTCAAGCTCCTCCTCTATAAACAGAAGTGTTTTGGCATTATGCCTACCTATTCTGGAAAGGTCTTTAGCAACCAAAACGTCAAGTTTGCCATCATCGATTAATTCAAGCATTTTCTTAATCCCTGGCCTATTATAGGAGTACCCACTGATATCGTTGTCCTCGATAATATCAACCAGTTCAATTCCTTGGTCTTTAGCAAAATCCTTAATTGTATCCTTTTGATTCGAAATGCTTTCATTGCTACCATCTTCATCTCTTGAGATTCTTACATATCCATATGCTCCCATTTTCCTTATCCTCCCGATATTGTTACTCATTGACCATTCGCGTTACTTCAATGGCACTGTGATGATAGATCGTTTACCCCTACTAATCAAGCAATTTCAGCCTTTTTAAGCGATTATTAATCACCTGTTCCAGTGCTTTTTCCCAGGAAATAATTCCTTTAAATTTATGTGTAACCGAGTTGATTGTCGGATGATTTTTATATTCAATCTTTCTTTCTTCCATTTCTTCTCCTCTCAAAATTAAAAGGACTCACCTCTTTGGCAAGCCCATAATTGTAATACCTTGTTATTTTTTAGACAAGTCCCTTTAATGCTATCGTCTTATCTATATACAGCGAACGATCACTACGGTCATAACATCTCAAGGCGATAGCATATGTGTAGCCTAAACATTTAATAGTACAGCTTGTGTCATTTATATTATCAAAGTATATTTATTCGTGGGTGTCGTTCCTGGTATCACTTCAAAATCAAACTGACTATTCGGTACATCTACTCCATTATTTTTCCTATTTCCCACAAATGTTCTTGTTGAATTGTTCCTTATTATAGAAATACCTATGGCATCCTCAATATCAATTGTATAATTATTTTGTGGAGCAGAATCTATTGTAATTGCAATGCTACTTGTTGCTGTATTATCTAATCCTAATGTTGCTGTTACGATAACGCTCCCAGTATTCAAGAACGTTATATTTCCGTTGACATCCACTGTCGCTTTTGTTGGGTCGGAACTTGTAAAGCTAATTATCGGATTCACCAATGCAGAAATTACTCCACCGATAGTTACAGTCGCTAACGGATTAAGTTGAAGAGTTTGTTCAATTCCCATTTGAATAGCACTGCCATTGGAAATAGTTAAGGCATAATGAGCCAATAATTGAGTATCTGCAATTTCGTTAAGTTGGTCATCGTTCGCTCCAAATGTAACCTTTTCACAATAAAGAGTTCTCAAACCTAAATGCTCCGTGGTAAATCCATCGATTCTCCACTTTGCTCCCATCTTGATAAATTCGGAATTAATAGCAATTTGTTTTGTCAGATCAGTGTCTTGAATAATCGCCTTTAAGTTTCCAGACCAAACGCTCATTGTAGCCGATGTTGAGATTGATTGTGTGGCGGGTTCAAAAATAGCTGGAAATCCATACAGCTTATTATCAATAATAATTTTAAAATTTTGTTCCACTTTTCTCATTCTACTTCGATAAGTTCTTAGGTCTTCGTGTTTATCGATTTGTCCAATAATAAACCAATTATAGCCTTGGTACTGTATTACATCCCCTGTTTTTATACGGAAATCCGTAATGATCTCCTTATCGTCTTCGTAGCTAATTTCGCTGGTAGTATCGATAAGTAACGCCTTTGTCGTGTCTCCATTGAATATAATATCCTCACCTTTTTCAAAAATGAGAAAATTGTACATATCATCTATTAGAAGCAGCATACTTTACCCCTGCCTTCTCAACTGATATAAATCAAGTTCCATATAATCGCTAAATATTTTGATTTTAATAACCTTGTATATAAAGCCATTAATCCCCAAAAATGTCGTTAAATCTATAAGCGGTTCAATGTAATCAATAAAGAGACACTTGCTTATATCAAACTTCAGCTTTTCAATTTCTATAAAAGTAGTTCGTTGTCCTTGTGGCTCTTGAAAGTCTCCAAGAATTTGTTTAATGGCTATGTTCATAGGGTTGCTACCTAGTATTTGGACAATTGTATCATCGAACATACTACTCCCCTTTACAATAAAATAATGTTCGGCAGAGGTAAAGTTGCGGCAATACTTGGTGGGATAGCATCTTGTATGTAAGTTTTACTTCTAGTTCCCTCTGCCATATCTTTAAGCCCTAAAGCCTTTTTACTTTGATAAAAATACAAAGCTAATTCTGCTGTTTGATTTATCAAAGCTACAATTAAATAATCCGTTTCAGACATCACACAAAACTTTATAATGGCATTTTCAGCTTTTACAATATAAAAATTGAGTAAATCATCCATACTCACATCAGAAGCATTTATTTCTAGTAAAATTTTTAATAAACTCAATGTATCCATTTCAATTCCCTCCTTTAAACGGTTAAGGGGATACAGAATCTGTATCCCACCTTAAACTTCCTTAAATATAGGCTATTTCCGCGAGTACACAATACTGTGGCATTATGCACTTTGCGCCAGAGCATATTTGTCCCATGGCAATATCAGCGAATGCATTGGAATTATATTGACTTTCAACCACTTTATTTTCGGCAAAGCCCGTGACATGAGCAAATGTCATTCCTGCTACAAAAGCCAAACATTCAAAGGAATCAGGAACTTGGTTGCCTTTTCCGTCGTCTTTGGTTTTCACTGGAACATCCACGGACTGAACGATTGTTAGATTTCCGACAGTTGTCACATAACCGTTCACGAGATTATCGTCAGCAGAATCATATTTCAATCGCACTACGCTATCCTTCGCCAAAAGGCCTGCGATTCTTGGTGGCAACACAATAAGTCTTCCCGACACTGGTATTTCCAGTTCCGTCATTTTTACATCAACATCAATAAGGAAATTATAAATCGTAGTCATATCAATGGTCGCTTTAGGAATCACATGGGCTATGTCTGTAATGTCAACGTATTTGGACAAAACAAGTTTATCGGCATCCCTTGCGATCTGTCTTCCGATATCAAATAATGACTTTTCGAACATTCTCGTTGGCATACCCTGCGCAACATCCTGATGATTGATTACGAATTTGTAGTTTTTATCTCTTTCAATCTGCAAAAGTAATGTTGTTGAATCCAGCTTGTCTGGATCTCTGTTTAATGCACTCGTTTGAGTATCATACAATACGGGTGGAACCAACGTATTAATTCTAACCGAAGTACCCAACCCGTAGATTTCTCCTTCATATTCAGTGGTACAGAACTGTCTTACTATACTGTTATTTCTTTGAGCTAAAAGCACCTCTCTTGATACGGTTTCCTGTAAAAAATTATTAGCCATTATTATTCACCATTTCCTTTCATCATTGTTTATTTGATTAATCCTTGTCTATACGACTCAAGAACCTTTGCTTTATTTTTGCTGTACCAGTCCAAGTTATTTTTATTCTTATCATATTCCGTTTGAGTAACGGTTCCAGTTGCTATAGCCTTATCATTGGCGGGTGGAATGTAAGAGCCTTCCTTTATAATCGATTCTCTGACGGATTGGGTATAAGACTGTAGGGACTTTTCCAAGGCGAATAAATTATTGAGTGTTGATTCTTCATCCTGTCCCAGGAAATAATTCACTAAATCAACGGGTAATTTCTTTTCTGAAGCTATTTTTAAAGCTTTATTAGTCAACGTCTCTCTGGCCTTTTCCTTTTCAAGGGCTTCAAACTTATTCTGTAACTCTTGAAGTTTCATGTCTTTTGGGTCTAGTTGTGGATTTAATTTTTTCATTTCTTCCTCAACCAACTTGCTAAGATTATTTTGCTTGAATGATTCTATGCCTTTAGAAACCTTGCTATCGGCATAGGAATTGAGATACTTCTTACCATCCTCATTTGCTTCTAAGAAGTTCTTTACTCCATCAAGTGAAATAAATCCCTTAATGTAGCCTTTAACATCTTCATTATCCTTGTTTGCCTCGAAATAGCTTTTTACCTCATCAAGATTTTCAATTGTCATAATTCTCCTCCTTCTCGTCCTTGACAGTTCATACGCCCTATCAAGTTCGGATAATTTTATTGATTTATTCTTTAACGTCTACAAATCCCAAAAAAGACAATAAAAATAGACATTGGTTAAATGTCATTTCTTTTCTTACTGCTTACTCAATGCCAAGAACCCCAATATTGATATTTGGGACATCACTGGCAACACCGTTATCGGGTACTGTATCGTTATTATCACTTGGATTGGCTTTATCAAATGGGTTAATAAAGTTATCGAGATTATTCATTGCATCAATACGCTCTGATTTAATTTTCTGCATTTCAAGTTTAGGGTTCTCAACAAAAGGTAGTAGTGATAATTTAGTTTCTTGGCTTAAATCGACTCCTCCCAATTGAGAAAGCATATTGCTAAGCATCAGCAAATCAGTCGGCACGTTCGGCGTGAATCGAATATCAATATTTTTATAATCATAAAGTTTATTTTCTTTGATTTTTAGATACTGAAATAGAAATTTTAGTCGGGTACTTATTACGTCTGCAATGCTATCGCTCATTAATTGACAGCGTTGTTCTAGTGTTATTAATCTCCCTCTTAAGGCTAGTGAACTGGTATTGCTGCTTGGTTGCTGGGAGAAATTGATATGCCCTGTGCACTCGTAGATTTTGTCATTTAACTCCTGCAAGATAGTCTTTAAAAAAGCATCGTTCAATTCCTTGATCAAGAAATCAATGTTTGCATCCTTCGGAACATTAATGATTCCTTTGCTGTCAAAGAACTGGATATCTTCTTCTTTAACAATCGCTCCAGTGATTTTTAAGAATGAACTTCTCAAATCCGAGTTTTCATTGATACCATTACTGAGCGTGATATTATAGCTGTCGTTCAGCCTTTTTATCATATCGAAAATGGTTCTATTGATATGACAGAACGCAACAGGGACTCTCCCAAATATATTGACTTTTCGATTGACTTCCTGAAACGTGTTGTTAATATATGTAATAATCTCATTGGAAGTATAAACGTCAACATACTCATTGAAGTCAAAGGGCTTCCTATAATGATACAGAAACAATGTCACAATATTATTTTCATCAATCACCGCATAAGAGGTCTTTGAATTTAGAACCCTTGCACAAAATTCTCCATCCTCATTAATATAGTACAGCTCGAAAACCTTTCCATAGATACCCAAATCCGTACAGAGGGTTTGATTGTGTTTTCTACTCCAATGTGCCAAATTGTAATCAATGTCCATGATTACATTTTCATCACCATTTTTCGGGACGAGACTTACTGGTTTTCCAAGAATATAGCTGGTCTCCTGATCAATAAATACTCCGACAAAATTACATTGTGCAATTTGATTACTTCTCCTGTCCTGAGTTTTATAGGTCTGTAGAATATCATGCTGATCCTGGTAGTAAGCGTACTTCTGTTTGTTTAAGGCCAATTCACTGTAAAATTTTGTACTACACAAATTCAGAATTTCTATGAGGCTATTGTCCATTTTTCACCTTCCTTTACCTTCTTTGGTACTTTGGGCATATTACTTCTAAGCATCTGAAGGATTGTTTGCATCCTTGACTGCACCTTCCACATTTATTGTGATACTCAATTCCTCCTTTGGAATTGAGCCAATAACTTAGATCCTCCTTCTCAAATTTGCTTAATCTAGCCACCAAAGTTTCACCTCCAATCCCCTCTCAAAACGGGCAAATTAAATGTAACGCTAAAATGCCACAAAACCGCTTATAGCAACAGGTTCATGGCATTTTGTTTAATAACTAAAATCGTAATAACTGGCTTGTTTTAGGCATGAAAAATCGGTAGGGGTATATTTCCCAACCGAATAATTTTAGAGGCTTACAACGTATATTTAACAAATAATTTAGTAGTCTTTCATTACATTCAATACTTAGAATAAAATTAAAATCCAACCTTAAACCCAATTAAAATTGTATTAATCAGATTATATAGTGAAAAGGCAAATGCTCCGATAAGGAAACAACCTAATAATTTTTGTTTTCGAACCGTAAAGGCATGTATAACAATTAATAAAATAACCGAACTCAGGCTTGCTTCTGAAATAAGACTTAGCGACAAGTTTCCAGCATTCAAGGTTGACAAAATAAAAAATATAATTGTTGTAATGGCGAGAAAATTAGTTGCAATTGTTAACCTCTTTTTTGACTCTGGTTTCATAGACATATACCTCGCTTAATATAAATTATAAATACACAATATTCAGTTCAAAACAACAAACTCCGATCAAAAAACCTGATGCTCTTTACCCCTTCAACCAACTGAACTGCACCATACAAACTATCAGGGGCATCATCATGTTTTGCCCCTTTGTTGTAATCCTTCACCTGATTATTATACCTGATATTGGCAGGGTTGAATAGGATATGCCCCTTCTTCACTTCCGGTTCAAGCGATATAATTCTCTCATGTTTTTGGCCTCTACTTATCACTTCATCGACAGAAGTGTATATCTTATTTTTCCAGAGTTCTTCCTCAAATTTCTGCTTGATATAACTCTGCGCTGCTGTCGTTTCGAAGCCAATCTTCTCAACCGGATATTGCTGTAACTTCTCAATGGCTACCTGAAACAGATCATCGGGGAGTAATTTGTATATACTACCATCAACAACGTATTTCTGCTTTAATTGTCTATGAAGGCCGAGAATGGTTATTGCTGAAAAGTCATTTCTCTTGCCAGCTTTAATTGCAGGATCAATGTACATCACAAGTTCCATATCTTCAAATACAGGGAGCCTATCCCAATATTGAATATCCCGAAATATGTAATCATCCGTACTGCGTGGATCATTCTGCATTTCTTTATAGAAGGATTTATCTCCCATTGCTTGCTTTTTGCACATGAGATAATAGTAATCAAGATACTCTGACCACAATATTTCTGCCTCTTCCAGCATTTCGTCTTGATGATCATAAAAAAAGGACTTGGCAGTATCAATCCTGTTCAAGTCCAGAAGGTTATTATATTGTGCTTCCCATTCACTCCAGAGATCATCTCTCTCGGCAAAGGATATGACTGCCGACTTTTTGATGCTCCTTACTCCAGGGATTTTCCCCTTAAGCAGATCAGTCATCAGATCTTCCTCATGTAAGCACGTACCGACCACAAGAATGTTGGTATTTCGTGTACCAATTGGAATGACTACATCGGTAAAGGTATTTTTAACTTGCTCACGCTTTGTTTCAGATTTTGCAGTGTCATCTTTAAGCAGATCATCTAGCAAAACAAGCTGGGGTCGAAATTGCTTGAAGTGGATTCCTCTGAGTGATCCATCAATACCACGAATCATTATACAGGCATCAATGACACCCTTACCCCTTATCCATATTTCATTATTGTTCCAGCGATTTCCTTTCTGGATACCGAAGTCCTCTAATAGCAATTGATTATTCTCTAATTCATCCTTGATCATATCTAGGAATGGGAGAGCGATCTGCTCTGTTGCTGATATTATTAAAGTGAACTGGGATTTATTATAGAGCGTTGAATACAAGGGAAATAGAAAAGAGACTATTGTGCTCTTGCCATGTTCCCTCGGCAATCCAAAAGCCTCAATAGACCCTTTATTTGCAAGCATGTATTTCAGTTCCTCAAAAAGCTCTTTGTGAAACTCTCCAAACTTACGGTCAAAGTATTTGGGGAAGTAGCACAAAGCAAAGAATTCTATGTCCATCTCGCCTAGCAACTTGCGTAGCTCAGAAAATGAAAACTCCTCAACCAGTTTCTTTATTTTGGCTGAGGAGAAGTATTTATTCAGGTATTGCTTCAATAATATATTTTGTCGGTTATGGTCTTGTTTTTGCTCCTCGGTTATTTTCATATTGCCTCCTTTCTTAAGTCAATTATAGTTTGTACCCAAAACTATCAAAAAAATTTCCACGCCATCTACTGCTTGGGCCAATTTCCATAAATAGAAGCACCCCCCCATTGGGAAAGGTGCATAAAAATAGAGCGGCGTTCTTACCACTCCAAGGCTTCCAGTGCCTCTGCCTTATCCTGCTCAGTTGTGACTGTATATAAATTGGTGGTCATAATACTATCGTGTCCCAAGATTTCTTGAATGGTTGTGATTGCGGTTCCTTCCTTGACCAATCGATATCCTAGTGAATGCCTTAGCTGGTGAGGAGTAACCTCAACCGCTACTCTTTGCCCATACTTTTCAAGGATTAAGTTGATTGCATTCCGTTTAAATGCTCCGCGCTGCCCTATTAATAGGAAGTCACTTTCATTGGCAGGTCTAATATCCAGATAATCTTGAATCGCTTTGCGAACATCCTTATTGAGTGGCAGTGTTCTGTATATGTTTCCTTTGCCAATGACTCTGATTGTGCCTTTACGTTCGGATAATTCTATGTCTTGAAGCTTGAGATTGCATAGTTCACTCACCCTAAGCCCTGTGCCAAGCAGTATCTCGATGATGCATATATGAAGTGGATTGCGGTTTCGGTGTATCTCTGCTCGAAGTTTCCTTAGATCCTTTTCATCCAAGCCTTTATATTGCCGAGCATCCCGATTCTTTACTGCTTTTATATTGATCTCATCAGCAGTTGATCCGCTATCATGGAGCCACTTGCAAAAGGCATTGACGCTGGCAACCTTTCTGTTGGCTGTTACCACTGATTTATTGGTATTGAGTAGATGCTTCTTATAACCAATGGCGTCAAGCTGAATCAGTTTATCCAGTCCACAATCCGTCCTGCTACTGAACCAATCCAGAAAAACCTTGCTATCTCGAATATAGCAGCTAATGGTATTTTCACTGAGTTCTTTGCCTTTAAGATACTCTCAAAACCGCCTAAATCAAGCATACAAACACACCCTTTCTCTACTTGGTGTGTCCATGTTACCTCTGTCTTGCCCTGATAGCAACTGGATACATAAGACTAATTATGGATTCTAAACAGGCTTATTTCGGGCAGTTTTAGGCTCATATAGGGCATTTATCTCCCAGATTACTGACAACATAAGATTATGGTATATACTACTCTTCATCTGATCTTGGATGCTCATCTTGGCACTCACTAATATCTACCACTTCTCCATTCACCATTTCCAGGAACAATTGCTTCCTTGCTTCTTCATTTTGGCGGGTATCCAATATAAGTTCCTTCTTATCAGACCATTCCTCCGGCATCCTGTTTCGAAGGAAAAATGATATTGCTTGGGCCGAGGGTGGCTGGTGGCGTTTAATTTTCTCAAGCTTGGTTCTCTTTTTGCCATTTTTGTCCTCTTCAACAATTGTCTTTAGCTCCTCATATTCATATCCGGTGCAGAGTTTCAATAAAGATTTTTCCACCTCATTGCATAACACGCTCCTGCCCATATTTACAAGTTCCATTAATGTTTCATGTTCTCTACAATATTTGTACCAAGTCTCTGGACTTATGCTTAATTTCCTACACACTTCCCTAACGGTATCTCCTTGCATTAACCATTCTTGTACGTCCACAAGTTTTGGCAATATGTCCGTTTCATACTTATTTGTACTATTTGGAATTCCTTTTCGGCTTCCTCCCATCTTCTTCACCTCCCCAAAGAAAAAAGCCGTATTATCGGCTCAGTCAAAAGTCTATTTTAATCAAGAAATTCGTACTCACCTCTGGCAATTTCTTGTCTTGCTCTTTCTATTGCTTGTTTATCCTCTTCAGTGGCAACGAGTTCAAAATGCTCATCAACCCATCGTAAAACCTCCACGGCTTGTTCTTCCGTAATGTCCTCAATGAACTGTATTAACTTCTCCTTGGCGGTCATATTCTCCACCTCTTTTTCCAATCTTAGTATGGATATTATACCATTTCTTGAAGCATATAGGTATTCTTTACTTTTTTACCTAAACTCCAACGTTTGCTCCTTCCTTAAAAAACCCGGACAAATTACCCCACCAATAAAAAATATCGCCCCACGCGCCAACGTGAAGCGATATCCACCCATATACTCCTACTCAGCAACAACATTCTTCTCAGGCTTCTTCCCACTTCTGAAGGCAGAGTTCCCAGACAACTTTTCTCCAAGCACCTTCCTAGCTGCCTTATATTCATCGCCAATCATGCCGATTTTCACAAGCCATACCCGAAATGTGAACTTGTCATTATCGGTATCCTTCAATTTAAAAGAAGCATGTTTTAGAGCCTTGGCACTCTGATTCAATAGTGCTACAAGTTGGATATAAGCATTTACCTTTTCAGTACTCACATCGCCCTCTAGAAATTTAAAGGTAATGATATTATTATCCTTGAAATCAAATCCTATCCCAGGGCAACTACTTACACCAATATCATCGATAGCTGTTTTAAAATCCTCTAGGGTTTCAATTTTAGCTTTATTAATGCCTATGCAAAGGTTATCCTCAATAATATTTGCTGTAATGCCTAATGATTTCTTGATAAGGGCTTGTTTGCCGTAAACCATATTGACAAGATTTCGCAAGGTGTTGCCAGTATGACCTTCCATCGGAACTGCGACCTCAAAGCCTTTAATTTCTGTTTCGGCAGGCTCAGTGGTCTCAATGGTCTCAGTGGTCTCCAATTCATTCCTTCCATTAATAATGCTCTCAAATTCCACTTCATTGCCTTCCGAGGTAATAATCTTACCTTCTCGGTCAATCGTGTAAATCTCTTCAGCAGTTTCAATCTGATATGCACAACTCGGTACTCCCATGTACTTTGGCTTTACTCCAAAATGCTCCCCTAATGCTTTGACGATTTCTTTTCTTTCCATAATATAAACCCCTCCATTCTTGATTTGCTGTACACCATTAATCACTCTGAATGCTCATTAAATCAAGTTAAATGTAGGGTTTTTGGCCAAATCTGCTCTAGAATTGTTGTTAGGCTATTAGAGAACATACCTTTAAGACTGCTTGAACATTTTCAGTATTAAATGCATATTTTATAAAAGAACAAGCCTTCTACCTTGTAAAGTAATGAAAAGGTGGTGATTAATATGGGCTGTGACCATCATAAAGATAATGATATTATTATAGTAACTGGTCTTACACTTATTGCATTGATTGCACTGTTTTTAATATTGATAATCCTGCTATAGAGACAGTTGGACTAATCTTGGGCCGTCTCAGAAACTTTGAGATGGCCCCAATCAATGTTTACCTTATAATTAATAAGCAAAGTTCGGACAATTAAACCGCCACCCTGCTCACTCATAAATGTCCGAGTATTATATTGTCCATCATTCCTCAAAATGAAAAAGTAACCTCTCGTGAAGTTCCTATAGCTAGTTAATCGGCCACAAATAATTACGCTAATCATTTATTACAAGCATTTTCTCAATCAAATCCCATAATTCATTAAGCAAAACACTGTCTTCAATTTTAATATTAACTTTACGCAAGTATTTTAAAAACTCAATAGGAATGCTTTCTTTCGAGTCAACCTTGTTAACTACCATGAATTCATTTACTAGAATTTTAATTGCCTTTTCATCTTCCCTATTGACTATTTGCATGGTTTCGCCTCTTTTTCAAATAATTATATATCATTTTAAATAATTTACCTAATATAATGACAGAATAATATGAATTTCGCGTATTATTTTGGTATATCTGAGCTATACACTCCTCCCAACCATTGAATCAACAAAAGGAACCCCATTCGAAGTTCCTCAATAAAGAAAGTCAAGACAAACTGCTACGCATGTTGGATCTTTAGAGAATTAAGTTAAATATTTTTTGCTTTTATTAAGGGGATTATTTTACCTCTTTAGGATTTATTTTATTAGTCTAAAATTCAAACCTAAGAGCAAAATAACAATTAATGATAATCTCTAACGTAAGGAGGAACATATCTTGAAGAATTGGCGTAGCGACTGGTTTTTAATAGGTGCTTTGTGTGGAGGTATTTCCTCCGTCGGCAAAACTCTTGTAAACCTAGCCTTTTATAAATCTAAAATAGCGAATGTTCATTTTGTTGATATCGCTGGTGGAATGATTCTTGGCAAACGCGGAGGGGAAAAACCCAGAACATTCCTTGAAATTGCTTTAGGAACTGTAGCCGATACCCTTTTAGGTTCATTGTTTGGTGTAAGTTTAGCTTGGTTAATTGGAAAAACTCCAAAGGGCTATGAAGGTACAAAAGGAGCACTATTTGGAACTTCGCTTTGGAGTACAACCTTAGCATTAGGCACATTACTCAAAATAGATGGCCTTACTAAACCTAAAGCAAAAACAATGATAGCAATGTTATTTAGCAGTACATCTTTTGGCCTTTTTACAGGATTACTTATTAAGCGTTTAGGTCAATTTGAGCAGGTAAAGATCAAGCAGCCAACAGCTGTAACTATTCAAAGTAACAATATTTCTAATTCACAATTGAAACCTGCGGCGAAATAAATTTACAAATGTAGGTTACTTTTATGGGTTCCTGTTGTCTGACGACGATAGGAGCTTTTTTAAACTCGCAACTACAGGAGTTGGCAATTGTTTGTCGCATCTTTATAAGCCATTTTCTCATTACCCCTTAAAACAAAAACATCGGCATCGCTGCCGACTTTACTAATAACTCTTTTCACAATTACATCCACATATTTGGGATCTAACTCCATCATCCGGCAATATCTATCTGTATCCATACATGCGATCAATGTTGTTCCAGAACCGCCAAATAAATCAAGGACAATATTTTTCATATTGCTGGAGTTCTTTATTGCTCTGACAACCAGTTCTACGGGTTTTGTGGTCGGGTGCAACTCAGATACTTTCGGCCTTGGAATATCCCAGACATCACATTGTTTTCTATCATCAAGTGGATGCAGTCTTGCATGACCATCTTTCCAACCATAAAATATCGGTTCATATTTAGTATGATAATCCTTCCTTGAAAGCACCAAGCTGTCTTTGTTCCAGATTATTGTTGATGACCAGTGGTACTCATTTATTGCCAAAGTGAGCATCATGTTTCCCCATTCTTGAGCAGACATTACAACATAAGTCATACAGCCCTCTTTTGAGAACTTATTCATAACCTTAAACGTGGAATCCATAAATCCCTTGAAGTCCTCTGTACTCATTGCATCATTCATTATTGTTCTCGATTTCCAGCTTGGATGATCAGTTGCACCGTAATTTACATTCCAAGGCGGATCAGTGAAAACCATGTCCGCTTGCTCATCTTGCATCAATATTGCAACATCTTCATTATTGGTCGAGTCACCACAATATAATCTATGTTTCCCAAGCATCCATAAATCACCTTTCTGAGTAATTGGATCTTCAGGAAGTTCAGGATCAAAATTGTCATCTTCATTTTCGCCTTCTGATTCTGCTTTTAACGAATCCATCAACTTCTCACATTCACTTAAATCAAACGTTGTCAGCGACAAATCAAAATCAGCCAATTTCAGGTCTTCCAATTCTTTAGCCAACAAATCCATATTCCACTCAGCAAATTCAGATGTCTTGTTATCTGCGATCCTGAACGCTTTAATTTGCTCATCGGTTAGGTCGTCAGCAATTAAGCAAGGCACAGTTTGTATACCCAATTGTATAGCCGCTTTTAACCTAGTATGACCACAGACAATTTCATTATTTTCATCTACAACAAGAGGCACTTTGAATCCAAATTGTTTAATTGATTTAGCCACGGCATCAACTGCCTTGTCATTATTTCTTGGGTTATTTTTATACTGCTTAATGCTATTTACTTCTATATATCATGTATGATCAAAACATCTTATCCTCCTCAATCTTCTTACGCAATTCAAGTAGCTCCCTCTCTATCTCCAGCTTCATCGGATTGTCCGACCAATTGCCCCTGTCCTTATTTTTCAATAAAATAGCACACGCCCCGACATCTGGAGGTATGTGCTTTCTTGATTTCTCTGTATATTTTGTTTCTTTTCCATCGATCATTCGGATTGACGTTTTTACTTCTTCAACATCATAACCTATTGCCCGTTTTATCAGAGCGTTCTCAATCTCAGTAATGATTATTTCTTTTCCCTTTTTTAGGGACTCTTTTAACTCAGGGTATTGTTTTTTGTAGATATTAAAGGCATTTACACTAACCCCGAGGTTCAGGCACATTTGTTCCTCAGTTAGACCATCTCGTGCCCATTTTTCTATGAGCATTAGTTTTTCTTGAACTTGAGGCCATTTACTTTTTGACATTTTTTATCACCCCACTTTCTTCACCCCAAACGAAAAAAAGTACCCTCGAATGAGAGTGCTTGAATAGGATATAAACTCCTCGACATTTTGCTTGAAAGGAGTTTTTCACAGATATTCATTTACAACAGATTTAGGCCACAATGGTCTAGTTGTATTTGTTGCATAGAGCCTCCTTACATAGAATTGACATAAAAAAACACCAATAAAGGTGTTTTTGTTTTTATCTAAATTAAAATAAACAGCACATTTTATTATTTTTCCGTTTTACTATTTCATCTCTTTCAGTCTTTATTCTTTTAGCCCAATATTCATCATCATAATGCATAACATATTCGGGATTCTTATTAAGTGTAACGACAAAACTTGAACTCTCAACAATTTTCTTAGCTGCTGATAACTCATATCCATAAAGCACAGAAAAAGCATCAATTACATAATTCTTCATATCAATTATATTTTGTTTTGTCATTTAAATCCCTCCTATCCTAGCTGATTTTACTTTTAAACATTTTAATGCTTCCTCAGAGCAATGTCAACAGGTTAAGGAACAGCCGTCAACAATTAGACTTTTGATTATGATGAAATTTAGAATTTCGGGAGGAACTTTTGCGTGCAACAGAACGATTTGGGCGAACGGGGGAGACTCTTTTAACTAATAGTAATAGAATTTTCCGGACC
>Ga0326727_10015007_pt1 | contig 16730 bp, 14 predicted proteins | sample MB2enrmetagenome_FD_207643 | JGI IMG/M metagenome (GOLD analysis project Ga0326727, IMG submission 207643) | Lab enriched peat soil microbial communities from McLean, Ithaca, NY, United States - MB29MY | ecosystem: Environmental > Terrestrial > Soil > Wetlands > Peat | place: USA: New York...
GACTTTTCGGCGAATTTCTCTCCTCTTTGCGCATGCCTAAGTTCACCTTTCAAGCTGTCCAGGAAACAGACAAATAACAGAATGAGAGTGCAAGACCCGTTTAGTTTTGTTAGATTCAATAAACAGTGAGGCAACATACTTCAGCAATTCCTGGAGGCAACTGTGTGAACCTTTAGGACAAAAACATCCGGACGTAGTTCGCCGCAGAACCTGGCCGTCAGGCAGTCCCCATCACTGAGGCGGAGTAGTACCTTGCTCCTTTCGGAAAAATAGTGAATACTTCCCCGATCAAACAGATTGTTAAGGAGAACCTGCAATGTCCAGCAAAGTGAACTCGGTAAAAGTTGCTGCTGTCCAGGCCGCCCCCGCTATTTTCGACCGGGAAGCAACAGTGGAAAAGACAATCGAACTTATCGGCCAGGCCGGGGCTAAAGGAGCCAAAATCATTCTCTTCCCGGAGGCCTTTATTTCCGGCTATCCCAAAGGGATGTATCTCGGCGTGAGGCTCGGCGTGCGTACTCCCGAGGGGCGCAAAGATTTTCGCCGCTACTACCACAGCGCCATCATGCTTCCCGGCCCTGAGACTGAACGGATCGGCAGGGCCGTAGCCCAGATCGGCTCGTATGTGGTAATAGGCGTGATTGAAAAGGAAGAAAACACATCAACCCTTTACTGTACAGCCGCCTTTTTCGGCCCTGACGGCAGACTGTTGGGCAAGCACAGGAAGCTGAAACCCACTGCGGCTGAACGACTCATCTGGGGAGAGGGTGACGGCAGTACCTTGCCGGTTTTCGACACGCCTTACGGAAAGATCGGCGCCGTAATCTGCTGGGAAAATTACATGCCGCTTTTGCGATCGGCCATGTACGGCAAGGGAATACGTATTTACCTCGCTCCAACATTCGACGCGCGTGACAGCTGGCAGTACTCCATGCGGCATATCGCCATGGAAGGACGTTGCTTCCTGCTTACCTGCAACCAATACCTGACCAAATCGATATACCCCACCGACCTGCACTGCTACAAAGAACTGGAGGATATGCCCGAAGTGCTTCACCGGGGCGGCAGCGCCATATTCAGTCCGATGGGCGAATATGTAGCCGGCCCTGCCTGGGACAAGGAGGATATCCTGGTGGCGGACCTGGATCTGGGAGAGATCGAGGAAGCTCGATTCGATTTGGATGTGGCCGGTCACTACGCATGTCCCGAAGTCCTGAGACTGGTCGTTAATGAGAGCAGGCAGCGTTCATTCGTTTACGAAGGCGGGGATTACTTCCAAAAAAGCATGGACGACTCATACCATGCTCTCGGCGCGGAAGATGATGTTTGGGCGAACGCAGAGAAAAAGACTAAGTAGCCCCGTGTCGCCGCCGTTCCCTGCATACAATTACTCTGAACCGGTAGTAAGAGAAAAAAAGCCGGAAAGCTCTCAGGCATCCGGCTTTTTTCGATAAAAAAGGAGTCTTGCGGGAGGAAGATTTTCCAGGCTTTATCCTGGGGCGACCATAGCAGCTTTTCGAAGTCTATTTTTTTACCATGTCTTGCCCGCAGCATTGAAGCGGAACATTACAGGTTGAATCGCCCTGGCCGCACGTACATGCCTCCTGCACTTGAAGTTGCAGTCCACACGCCTTGCACAAAAAAAGGTCTCCCTTTTTCATTTCGCTGCAATCTGACATGCTATTTCTCCTCTATGGGTCTCGACAATAAAAACTTCCGGTTGCTTGAAACAGCCTATCCTCCGGTTCCCACAAAGCTTGGACCCAACTGAGCTTTCTCACCTCCTCCCGAACAACGCGTCCAAAGAATTTGATTATGATTTGAGTACTTAGGGGAACTGGCCGTGCTGAATACATTCCCAGCCAAATTAAGAATTGGTTTCTAACAGTCAAGCGGCTAATGCCACGCGATAGTCCATTCTCACGTCTCGATTCCAGTATCTTTAACAGCTGCAATCCGTGGCGAGTTGTATTGTCGCCTTCACGAAGGGCCTGCGCACGGTTGAAATCGCTGAATCTCGTATTAGAGCACATTCCCATACTTTATCTTATAACGATTCCGTGATCTGACGATATATGTTGTGGAGTGGCACGGCATGGCCGTGCCCAACTGTGCGCGAACCAGATATCGGTGGAGTGAAAGGTATGAAAAACCTCTTGATATGTGTCGTAGCTGGATTCCTTTTTGCGAACTTATCGATTTGTCCGGCAGGGGCCGATATCGATACAGCTGATTTGGCCAAAAAAGTTCAACCTGCAACCGTTATGATATATGTCTTTGACGGAGCCGGAAAACCCATAAGCCAGGGCAGCGGCTTTTTCTTTAAATACTACGGACATCTCATCACCAATTATCACGTTCTCGGAAAGGCGGCGATAGCCAGGGCGAGAACTCCGGATGGAAAAGAATTCAATATTAAATCCATCCTGGCGGAAGATCAGTCCGACGACCTGGTCGAGGCCCTTGCGGATGTATCGTATGGCTCGGTGCCCTATCTTATTCCGGCCGGCAGCACGCCTGTTGTTGGTGACCCGGTTTTGGTGGTAGGCAGCCCCCTGGGGGTCGATAAGGTGGTGAGCCAGGGAAATGTAAATGCAGTCATAGAAATACCGAAACTGGGAAGGTGCATAGTCCATAGCGCCCACTCATTCAATGGGTCGAGCGGGAGCCCCGTAGTGAATACTCAGGGTGAAGTGATAGGCATCGAGACCGCAGGGGCGGTCGGCAAACCGGATGTCAACTTTGCCATACCGGTTGAACGGTTTTCAGGATTAAGTCCAAACTACAGGGAGCTCCAAACCCCTTCAAACCCGAAATCCGATGGACCGGAGAGGGACCAATGGTCAAATTCCCGATCGGAGGCGCTCCGGAAAGATACGCAAATGGCGGAATCGGGCGATTCGGCCGCGCAAGTAAGGCTTGCCGCCAGATACGAGAAGGGGCAGGACTTGTCACGAGACTGTTTTGAAGCTTTAAACCTTTATCGTAAAGCCGCCGAGCAGGGCAACTTGCAGGCGCAATATAACGTAGGGCGTATGTACTACGGTGGTGAATGCTCGGGGCAGAATTTCAGCGAGGCTGCAAGATGGATTAAGATGGCTGCTGAGCGAGGGTTTCCGGACGCTCAGCGGGTTTATGGAAGGATGTACTTCAATGGAGAGGGAGTTGGCCGCGACCGTGTTACTGCGTGCATGTGGATGATCCTGGCGGTTTCCCGTGGAAACGCGGAGGCTAATAACTTATTGAGACTCATATCCGCAGAATTGACTCAGCAAGAACTTGGCGTGGCGCGTGAAAAGGCCGGCAATTGGAAGCCGGCCCCTTAAAGGTCGCCAAGATACCATAGGCAGGCTTATACCATGCTGCGATAGAGATTAGACCTCCTCTTACTACGCTGTCTCCAGGCGAATCCCGCGTTTTGCGTTACCGCTGAAAATTCTTTCGAGTGGGAATGTGTTGCGTTTCGTTAGTTCCTGGATAAGAATGCACCTGCTTACACCATGCTGGATTCAAAACGGTATTTTCCGAACTCTGGAAATTGAGGGTGATTAGCGAGATGACGAACCACATGGGCAACTATAAGTGCTGCACCGAAATAGCCGGCCGGTTTAGAACGCGTTTTCTCCTGCCGCTGATCTTTTGCGCGGCCCTTTGTGGTCCGCCTGTTATCGCGGCAGCCGGTCCCGGCGATGCCATACTTCCCTTATTGGAGCAAATGGAATCGAGTTATGCGAAGGTTAGCGATTATCAGGCCGTCTTTCGAAAACAGGAGCGGGTGGATGGAAAGCTCCTGCCGGAAGAGACGATACTGTTAAAATTCCAAAAGCCCTTGAAAATCTACATGAATTGGACAGGTGAGCGGCTAAAGGGACAGGAAGCGCTATACGTACAGGGGAAGTACGACAACAAGCTCATTGCACACCGGGGCGGTTTCCTGGGAGCGATTACAATGTCTCTTGACCCAAATGGTTCCACTGCAATGGAAGGCAACCGCCACCCGATCACCCACACAGGTTTCGGATTCATCATCGAGCAATTAAGGCACAATATTGATAGTGCTCTCAGGCACGGGGAATTCCAAATCATCCGGATGGGTGATGAAACTTTTGAGGGAAGGCCCGCTTTAGTTGTGGAGGCCGGGTTTACTGCGAGCGAGGCAAGGCAGTACTCTTCTGGCCGAATGCTCATTCACGTCGACCGGGAGTTTATGCTTCCGGTGGGAAACTTCTTTTATGACGACAAAGGCGTTTTGATCGAAAAGTACTCTTATACGGATGTGAAACTGAACGTGGGATTCAAAGACTCGGACTTTTCGAGATCCAACGATAAATACCGGTTTTGACCCGAAGGAAAAAAAGAGGAAAATAAGTAAAACTAATTATACGGAAATTATACGGATTTGGAATGAGGGTTGAGGAGAGGGAATGCCCTGGAGATTACCTCGAACCAGTATACGCAAAGGAGATGAATCATGAGGCGGATTCTGTTGTTTTCCCTGTGTTTGACGCTGGCAGCAACGTTCTATTCCTCGGTGACATACGCCGACATGCAGGGTGACGTAGATCAGGCAGTCGCAATTATTCAGCGCTTTCGTGAAATCCCGGAGCAATCCATCCCCAGAGAGGTCTTAAGAGACGCCAGAGGACTGGCTGTCATGACGGTGATCAAGGCTGGCTTTATTTTCAGCGGCCGGGGCGGAAGCGGCGTTGTAGTGGCGAGGACGGGCAAAGGCTGGAGCGGACCCTCCGCGATCGGGACCGGCGGCGCTGGATTTGGTCTGCAGGTCGGGGCCCAGGTAACGGAATTCGTTTTCATTCTCAATACCCCTGAAGCCGTGAGGGCTTTTTCTCAGGGAGGAAACTTGCAGCTGGGGGCCGACATCAGCGTTGCGGCCGGTCCAGTGGGGCGAACGGTCGAGGCGGGTATAACCCCTGTTGCCGCAGTTTATACCTACAGCCGTAGCCAGGGCATTTTTGGCGGCATTTCTCTTGAGGGGACCATCATCGGGACGAGAGACGATGCTAACGCCCGGTACTACGGCCGGTACGTCAGTCCCACTGATATCCTCTCCGGACGTGTCAAAGCACCGCGGGGGGCCAGGAAGTTTCAAAAAGTGCTCGCGAGCTTTTGAAATTCGGCGCACCAACCGGAAGATATCGAATGAAATGAAACCGCAGCTTGTCCTTCACCACTGAATTAAATTCTGCTGCGGATTTCCTGTGCCGTCCCAAGATACTCGCGCAGGAAAGGGATGGTCTGCCGGCCATAGTTTCTAAGATCGGGATTGGTGGCCTCATTGGCCATCTGTTCGAATAGCTTCAAGTTATCGTTTTGGTTCCTGATCACCTCATCCATTTATTGGCGGTCAAAATCGCCGCCCTTTAGCCCTTGAAGATGCTGGAGCGTGCTATGGTCTGCCCGGTCCATATCCGTGGGGACCTGGAGAGCATTTTTTTCCGCAATCGCCAGGAGCCCGTTGCTCACAAGAAGATAATCCTTTGCCATCGTCCGGCCGAATTGCTTGACCCTGTCGCTTGTGGCCTTCTGCGCCGCCATCTCGCCGAGCGCAACTTCCAACATGTGGTTGTCTTCGGCTTTCCTGACAAAGCCACTGTCGGATATCGGTCTGACATCGGACACAAACCCGGACGCAGTCATTCCAGTTTGTCCGGCGCCGGCGCCGACAGGTCCGATCGTCATCACGGCGATCATCACGATAAATAACAAAACAGATCTTGAACCTGGCGTGGTCATTTTTTCTCCTCCACTGTATTTGCTTGATTTGTGAATATATTCTAAGCATTGGAGATGGCGAATGCTAAAGGATTGGCTATACGGGTGCTTGATTTACCCACGCCTCGACGATCGAAACGAACAGCAAAAATTCCCTCAGGGGTTTGGCCGTTCTGTGCATTTGCCGGTGTATGTGGTCCGTGCCGACTTCGATTGAAAAAAATACGTCTAAAAAGCCCCCCGCCGCTCTTAAGGCTCACCTGCGCCGCACAAATACCACTTGTAAACTGAGAAGATCTATGATAGGATAATTTCTAATCGGGCTAGTACGTTTCAACTAAACTCAGCGGTTTTTAGTCATTCGGCCGCTTTCAAGAGTTTTTCCGTATTTCTCAGCTACGAGGGGCATTTTTCGGGTCGGCTAAACATCTCGGTGGATAGTAATCACAGAATATCGCTGCGCTACGGTGTAACGGTGAACAGGCTGATGAATAGCCCGCTCAATGGCGCCCTTACGAAAGGCAGTGCATTTGCGGAATTTCCCTGAAGGATGAAAATGGCTCCCTACCATATCGTGCTGGCAGATCAGCAAAGCCTTATCCGAAACGGCCTTATTAGAATAATCGAACAAACCGGAGATTACAGGGTTATCGGCGAAGCCGACAACTCATCATCTCTCATAAAGCTGGTAAGACACTCGAGTCCGGATCTTATAGTCTTGGATCTCAACCTTCCCTTTATAGGAGGGATCGATGCTTTCATTGAATGCAAAGGCATCCGGAATGGGTTACAGGGCCTGCTTTTGACCACAGACCACAGGCATTTACGGCAAGCCTTGCCGGAAGGGATTCAGGGTTATCTGCTCAAAGATAATGCGGATACTGAGCTCGTCGCAGCGATAAATCAAATAGAAAAAGGTAAGAAGTTCATTTCGCGATCCCTCCAGGACGGTTCTGATGATCTATTTTCCTTGGAGAAAAAGGGAAGGAAAGCTCCCTTCGCTTCTTACGACATACTTTCCGCGCGAGAGAAACAAATCCTGAGAATGATTGCTGCGGGAATGCTTAACAGGGAGATTGCCGATGTCCTGCATATCAGTGTGCGTACGGTGGAACACCACCGCGCAAATGTAATCCGAAAACTGGGAGTTAGAAGTCCCGCCAATCTGTGCAAGGTAGCTGTCTACCTTGGATATATTTCTATCTCTATGGCTGCCATGCTGTTGACAAATCAGCAGACCCTGGACGCAGAGCAACTCTTACTCGCTTGTTGCTTCCTTTAAATTCGAGCCCGATTTGCGCCACTTCGCACTACCTGCTCGGCCCTTGACATCACGAATCTGAACCGGGATCTTGATATCCGATGCCTTGATAGTGTCGCCTTCCAGGAGGTTGACTGCATGGCGGATAGTGTATTCCAGTTCACGGACGTTCCCAGGCCAGTCGTAGCTTGTAAGTTTCAGGATGGCCCCTTCGGAGAAGTACAGGATATTTTTCCTGGCCCTAGAGAATTTCACCAGGAAATAATGAGCCAATAGCGGAACGTCATCCAGGCGCTCTTTGAGCGCTGGAATCTTGAATGAAATAATATTCAGCCTGTAAAAAAGGTTTTTCTGCAGCTTGCCTGAATGAAGGATCTCCTCCACATCGCCTACTGAACTCGATATGACTCTAAAGCCTGTCCGTGTACCCGAATGAGTATCATTTTCAAAGTACTCCCTGCTCTCGAGGAAATCCAGCAGATTGCTCTGGGCTGCCGGAGACAAAGATTCGATTTCGTGCAGGAACAGAGTGCCCCCTTTTACTTTTTGGAGGATGGATTCCCTCGTTGTGGATTCGAGACCAAGAAAGCTATTTTGCCCGAACGGCCTCGAGCAGCATGGACAGCAAAGCATGGCAAACGGCATAGCGGACTTGGCGCTCGTCGAGTGAATCTTCATGGCTATTGTCTTTTTCCCTGTTCCCGGTGGACCGGAAATAAACACATTAGAATCCGCATTGGCCGCCAGAGGGATTTTTGACATTTCTCCCAACAAATATGGATGGTTCCCTATAATCTCCGTAGCCATCTGATCCTGGGGCAATACATAAAACGGGCTACCTCGATAGTGCAATTGCCCGACGAAATGCCAAATTTGAGACAACACCATGGTTGTTGAGAGCTGTGAAAGAGAATGAAATTTTGCCCCGGGACTCAGTATAGCCATAGAAGAATCCAAATTCTCAATTATGACCAGTACCAAGCGGGACTCGTACTGTTCCTGGACCCATTCCTTTAATTCCTGCAGTAACCCCTGGAATTGCTGAGGTAATATCAGGACGGCAATATCAAACTTGAAAATGGAAAGGAGCTTTGGCAGATAGACTGTATAGTTTTCGACTCCTAATTCCTGAGCGGATTGCTTTAGATAGACAATCCCCGGAAAAGGTGAAGACTCGATAGTCTTTTTCAACGCCGGCCCAACAGTGTTGCCCGCGTCAATCACTAGAATGGAGTAATAGTACATGGGCTTCCGCCTAACACTTCCAACCTCGCAGGCCGTTATAATCAGCCGTTAAATTAAACGGTATCAAGTTCATGCCGGAAAATTCATCCTATTTTTTTGAAGATTCTCCATCTTTTGCCATCATCGCGGTGGACTCCCGGAAAATAAGATTCACAAACTCGTCTATCGGTGGCCCGCCGGCAATCATCTTACCGTTGATGATGTAAGTGGGTGTCATGTTGATCCCGATCCTGAAACCTTCATCCATGTTATTTTGGACTTGCTGCCTGTATTTGTGCGTCTCAAGGCATTGGTTGAACGCGTTCATTTCCATGCCAAGCTCTTTCGCATAACCAACGAGCTCCACCGGACCCAGGTCCGATTTCCCGGAAAAAAGCAAGTCCTGATAGTCCCAGAACCTGCCTTGCTCTCCGGCGCACCGGGCCGCCTCGGCCGCTTCTCTGGAGCCGTGCATCGGGTAGTCTTTGAAAACCCATCTTATGGCGTCGGGGTACTTGGACCTGATTTCCTTTACGTTCGAATGGGATTGCCTGCATGCCGGACAAAGGTAATCGGAAAACTCGATGACTGTGGTCTTGGCGTCCTCAGGACCTGAAGCCGGATCGCTTCCGGGCTCTACGTGAACGGAGGGAGGCGATGGAGGTCTGATTTGTATATCCACTCCATACTTCCCGGCGGAGGAAAGGGCATAGTCGATAACTTTCTGCATCCCCTTTTGCTTTACAATACTTTCGGCGATCTTTTTCTTCAATTCCTCTTCGGATCCTTTCCAATTGGCCCGAAGCTGAGAGTTTTCTTCAAGATGCCTGTCGATCTCTTCAGGGCTGATCTCTACTCCTTTGGCCAGGATCACTTCATTTATGAGTTGTTGTTGAGTTGTAGAACGTTCTGCGGCAATTTTCTCCAGCACGATTTGCGCTATCATTTGATCGAGGCGTCGTTTTCTGAGCTGATAGATCTTGTTTTCCAGATCGAAAATCCGGCTGGCGATAGGCCGGTCAAGGTCATCCAGGGTGATCGTCTGTCCTGCCAGAACGGCGGCAACTTCAGAGTGCTCCTGCTCGATCGGGCGGACCGATGCCTGCCCGCTCCATTCTCGACCAACCGACAAGAAGACCGCCAAGCAAAAACAAACGGCAGCTATGGCCAACCCCAATCTTTTTGCAGCAGGGGGTACTCGAGAAATCAAACCGGTTGATTTGCCGAAAACCGAAGTGGCATCTCGTTTAAAAGCCTCAGGAGCGTTTCTCTTGACTCGCTTTTGTGTCACCGGTGCTCCTTCCCACTCAGTTCGAAAAACAACGTTAAAAACTTCCAGGTAACAACTGACGCTCCCTTTCCCGGGGCGATGCGTTATGTCCATCGCCCCGGGGCCCCAGGATAATTCTACTGCGGCACAAATTTCAGAGGCAGCGCCACAGGCAACGTAAAAGGAATAGACGACACGGGGATTTCAATCGCCTGGTACATGGTCACTGCAGGTCCCGGAGAAATAGTAGGACAACTAGTGCAGACTGCAGTGGACAGCACGGTAAGTCCATATGTCAGCGTGGTAGGCTGATTTGATCCATAGTAATATGCAGTACCGCTGCTGTTGGAAAACTTGACCATGACCCCGCTGGTCCATAAATAAGGACTGCCGCTGTTGGCGCCGCACGTTTTATCCGTGAATGCCATGTCGTAGTAAGAAGCTGGAACGTCCCCCGTCGCTTCATTTATCGGGACTATGAGATTCTCATTCAAACTCGGGACAAAAACGGATATGTCCCACGTCCCCCCCCCCGAACCTCCGGGCTGGCAACTAGTATTGTAATTATAGGAAACTCCTGTACTGACAAGGACACCAAGGTAATTGCCATTAGCATCAAGGACTTCAAAATTGCCCGCCGGACCGGTAGGACCGGTGGGGCCAGTCGCGCCGATGGGGCCTTGAGCACCGATAGCGCCCGTTGGTCCTACAGACCCCTGGGGACCGGTGGCGCCAGTCGGGCCGGTGAGGCCTTGAGCACCGGTAGCGCCCGTTGGTCCCGTAGGACCTTGAGGGCCGGTTGCGCCCGTGCTGCCCTTCGCACCGGTAGGACCGGTAGGACCCGTCGGGCCTATCGGACCGCCAGGCCCTTGAGGACCAGTGGCGCCCGTTGGGCCGGTTGGGCCTTGAGGTCCTGCAGACCCCTGAGGACCCGTAGCCCCGGTTTGCCCGGCAGGGCCCTGAGCACCCTCCAGCGCGAGAATGTTCCAGTACTGGCCGGAGGTATCCTTGGCCGGATCGTTACCGGTGTTATTCGCCACGATGCTGACGTAACTCGTCCCGTTCTCGGACACTCCATCGAGGAGGCCGTAGTTTTGGGTGGAACTCCAGGCGCCGTACCAGTTGAGTCCTCCCGGATTGCCCTGAGGTCCTTGCGGTCCAGTCGGCCCGGCTGGTCCCTGAGAACCGATGGCGCCCGTAGGTCCGGAGGGTCCCTGAAGACCGACAGGGCCCGATGGTCCCGCAGGACCTTGAGGCCCGATAGCGCCCGTTGACCCAACGGGCCCCTGGGGCCCGGTGGCGCCCGTCGGCCCGGCGGGTCCCTGGGGACCGGCGGCACCTGTTTGTCCGGCAGGCCCTTGAGGACCCTGGCCACCCTCTAGCGCGAGAATGTTCCAGTACTGGCCTAAGGTATCGGTGGCCGGATTGTTGCCGGTATTGTTCGCTACGATGCTCACATAACTTGTCCCGTTCTCGGATACGGCATCGAGGAGGCCATAGGTTTGGGTTGATTTGTAGGCGCCGTACCAGTTGAGTCCCCCCGGATTGCCTTGAGGCCCTTGAGGGCCCGTAGCGCCTGCCGGTCCGGCAGGTCCCTGAGGACCGGTTGCTCCCACTGCCCCGGCGGATCCCTGGGGACCGGCCGCTCCCGTTGGTCCCGCAGGACCTTGAGGCCCGGCAGCGCCCGTTGGCCCGGCGGGCCCCTGGGAACCGGTAGCGCCTGTGCTGCCCTTCGCACCGGTGGCGCCTGTGGGGCCGGTAGGACCTGTGGGTCCGGTCGGGCCTTGAGCCCCAGTCGGTCCTGCGGGTCCGGTAGGTCCGGTAGGTCCTTGAGCACCTGCAGGGCCCGTCTGTCCGGTGGGTCCCTGAGCGCCGGTAGCACCGGTCGGGCCTTGAGCACCCGCAGGACCTGTAGGCCCGGCAGCACCCGTTGGTCCCAAGGGTCCCTGAGGACCGGTAGCGCCCGTCGGGCCTTGAGCACCTGCAGGACCTGTAGGTCCTGCAGGACCGGTTAGTCCAGAAGGCCCCTGAGGACCCGTAGCGCCGGTAGGTCCCTGTGGACCGGTAGCGCCCGTGCTGCCCTTCGCACCGGCAGGCCCGGTAGCGCCGGTCGGGCCCGCAGGGCCTTGAGCGCCAGTAGGTCCGGCAGGGCCAACAGGACCTATCGATCCGGCAGGTCCCTGAGCACCAGCGGCGCCCGCCGTTCCGGTTGGGCCTTGCGCACCTGTAGGGCCCGTAGGTCCGGCAGGTCCCTGGGGGCCTGCAGCGCCGGTCGGCCCGGCTGAGCCCTGAAGACCCTGACTGCCCCTCAGCGCCAGAATACCCCAATATTTGCCTGAGGTATCCGTGGCCGGATCGTTACCGGTATTATGCGCGGAAAGGCTTATATAACTCGTTCCATTCTCTGATACGGCGTCGAGAAGACCATAGGTGTGGGTGGGACTGTAGGCGCCGTGCCAATTGAGTCCGCCGGGGTTGCCCTGAGGCCCTTCAGTGCCTGCGGGACCCCTCTGGCCTGTGGGTCCTTGAACACCCTGAGCGCCTTTTGGTCCGGGAGGTCCTTGAGCACCCGCAGGGCCCTTTGGACCGGCAGGGCCTTGAGGACCGGCAGTGCCCTTTGGCCCCGTAGGGCCTTCGGGGCCGGCTGGACCTGCCTCTTGCCAGGAAATCGGGGTCTCTGTGGCCGAGTTGCACGTCGGCAGGTTTGGGACTAACATGCGAAGCGCACCAGTGGATTTGTTCACACAGCCCTGGATTGCCGCGAAAGCGCACGGGCTGAAAATGAGGACCGCTGTGAGAACCAAGCAACAGATGCCTTGTGAGGTGAGCTTCGGCATGTCGTATCCCCCTTGACTGGCACGAGCTTTTGCTTTTTGGTATTGTGACGCCTGTTCCTGAAGTGCTTAACGGGTCGCGTTTTGCCAAACCAGAATCTTTGGCGTTGTCTTCTCGGAGACACTGTGATTCGCCATGGCCGGCTTCGCTGGAATTCCAGGCTGGAACATGGCCTGGTTTCGGCGCGGCCCCGATCCGGTTGTGACGATTATCTGCTGGCGGCCGGGCGTTTTTGTATCGACCTCCAAACCCCAGATAATCGGCAGCCCATCAGCCGGCAGGTTCGTGCCGATCTCTTTAAACCCACCTTTTCCGTCACCCTTGAGCACAAACAGACCAAATGAGTCACCGGGCTTGTTGCCCTTTCGCCCGGCAACTATCAAATCCAGATGCCCGTCTCCGGTAAGGTCCGCCAGGGCGACGGCCGTAGCCCCACCCATCAGGGAAGGAAATACATCGGGCAGTTCCTGCCACGAGCCGTCGGGTTTCTGTGTATAAATTTCCACTCCGTTCACGATGTTCGCAAAGACCAGGTCGGGAAGCCCGTCCCCATTGATGTCGCCAACAGCAAATTTAAAATAGATTCCTCCCATGGACGGTCGCGGAAGACCTTCGGATTGCTCCCTGAAATTGCCTTTGCCGTCGCCGACCCAAACCGAGGGCCCCTTGAAGTAGGACGCCACGACATCGAGATGGCCGTCCCCATTGATGTCGATAAGTTTCACCTGATTTGCTCTTCCACCATTTACTGCATCATCGGGTTCAACATGCTCGGCTGTCGGCAATCCCGTTGCCTTGACCTCGTTCCACCCTCCCGCCCCATCGCCGAGATAGAGGGTCAATCCGCCTCGTTGGGCCGATGCCGCCACGATGTCGATGGAGCCGTCTTCGTTCACATCGCCCAGAGCTACCCCTTCAGCCCCCAGGAAATAGTTCGAATCTCCCGTCGCGCCTTGTTTGCCCAGCAGGTCCGCTATTTCAGGGTTCAGATTTTCCACGAGCGTTGTCCACCTGCCCTTTCCATCATCCACGTATACGGACACCCCGGTACAGTGATCGGCAACGGCCATGATGGGGCTGCCGCCTTTCTTTATTTCTCCGAACTCAACGCTGCCCCCGCAGGAATCCCGAGTGAGCTGCGCATGGAAAGCGTCTGCCCAGTTTCCGCCAGCGTCCCTTTTCCACACGTGGGGCCCGTCGCCGTCCAGTGCGAGCGCCGCAAATTCAAGCCCGCCGCTTCCATCGCTTTTCAGAAGGGCGGGCGAGGATTTCCAGATGCCTTCCACCGGCAGTCCTTCGCTTGCCGATGTGAATTTTAATTGCAGCCGATCTTCGACTGCGGAAGGATTTTTGCCAGGGAAAATGGAAGCGTTAAGAGCGAACAGGCCGCCGATGAAAGAAAGCAGGCCGGCCAAAAATACACCCACTATTATATTAGAAGCAGTTCTTCGCACCTCAATCTCCTGTCGTTGTCCAGGGTCAGTCCTCGAATTTCAGATACCAGAGTCCGTCGATCTTTACCCATTTCTCGATGGAACTGGTCTCCATCGGTTCGCCCTTTGAGAGATGAGGATCCGAGGGTTTGGACATAGATTTGATTTTAACTCTTCCGGAATCTCCGGTCGTTTCCGCCCATTCGACTGCGTGCGAATAATAGGACAACAAGCCTTTTTTCCCCGTGAACTCCTCTATGGACATTTTCTCTTTGAACTTGGGTTCAATCAGCTCATACACGGTATTCAAATGAAGGTTTTCTTTCGCCCGCCAAAGCTCATCGGCCCTTTTCGCGAGGGCTTCCGTATCCGGAGTTGCCCTCAATGACGGAGGAAGCTTCGGTTCCTGTTCGGACTCCTCCGGGGACAAAGTACACCACTGCCCGTCCTTATCCTTTCGCCATAGCTGCCATATACTCACCTTTTTTGCGGGCGAATCGGGAGCAAATTTCACCTTTGCTTCGAATGTGACCTCCATCCAGGCCATGTTGCCTGAAGTTTCAAACTTGCCCAAATCGTAAGAAATATAATGAAGGGGAGCATTCGATCTTTCGGCAACGTACTGGTCCCTTGTTATCTGTGCTCTCGCCGCAGGCGTTATAAAGTCGTAGCGGCCCGGCCAGTCGTCTTTCAATTGCAGTTCCCAGTAGGATTTTGCCCTCTCAAGGAACGCCGAATCCCCGGCCTGGTCCGCCAGGCATGGAGCTATGCCGGCTATCGTCAAAATCAGCGCCACAAAAATCAGGGGGCGAATCTTTTGCATTTCACTATTCCTCCGGTATAAAAAACACTGTTCAGCTCAAACCATACGAATCAAGGAAACGAAAGGAGAAGGCGGCAGAGCCGCCCTCCCCTGAAAAAAGTTATCTTACTTTTTACCCTTCTTAGCACCAGGATTACTCGTCGATGCCGGAGACTGATCGATCTCGAGGTACCCGGCCGGCGCATAGTAGGATCCCGCTGCTCCATTGCTGGTGAAAGCGAATACAGGCGCAGATTTGCTGCCAGCGGTCAGAGAGCCGCCCCACCATGCAGGGACATAGCTGGTCAACACACCGATCAAACCTGTCGAAACAGCCGGGTTAGTGGCTGGAAAGTTACAGTCGCTGCTAACCACGGAATTGACTCTGAAACGCCCTCCCGCAAAAGAGGTCTCGGTGGAGTCCGTGAAGGGGAAAGTCCCGAGCGCGTTAACCGCACTAAAAGCTCCGTTAGGCCCGAAATAAGTAAGAACCGCTGCTTGGTTATAATCGTTGAGGAAATGATCGAACCAGCAGTTGGAGCATCCAAATGCGCCGTCGAACCCGGTTTCGAAGGTGTTATACACCTCGAACTGGAACTTGGTATGGGTAAGAACACGATCCTGCCTTAAATCCTGGATGCAGGGCATAAGAGTCACATCGTTAGTCCCGGAATAGGGGAACCACTGCGGGAGATATCCCTCCAGCGGGAAGTCAAAAACAAGCTGCCCGGGGCATGCTGAATAGGTTGCGCCATCGAGCGGTAACTTCAGGCCGGGGGTTGGTGTCCCATTGGGATTTCCGGGAAGGATGCCGGGGCTGCCGCTGGCAATACTTGGAATAGCGACCGGAGCAGTCCCGGTGACCGCGTTAAGAGCCCGGAAGCTCCACGCAGGGTAAGAATACGCCACGTTGTTGGTGTAATCGACAACCCAGGCTTTCCCGTAGAGATAGTTATAATTCGCGGGCTGGGGTACCGTCACATTTTCGCTTATTACTGCTACGCACGCCAGGTAGCCCTTGTAAGTTTCGTATTGAGGGCCTGGAAATGGCGACGCCGTAGTAACAAGGGTTTCACCGCCGTACGCCGAGCTGAAATTGAACTCTTGAAAAGCACTCAGCGAGATCAGAAAACTAAAGGGGATCTGTGCATTGGCGGGGTCACTTGGACCGCCCACCCAATCAGACCCGGTTACCCAATAGCAATCCACGTTTACCGGACTTGGACCGTCATTGGAAAGCCAGACGAAGGTATCCTTTCCATAGGATACGTCAATTTTGGGGTATATGAGGATGCTACCCTTGTGGGTAGTGTCCGCAATAGTGACCGCTGTCTGCGCAAAGGCGCTCACAACCCCACCCAAGACGAACAGAACCGCAAAAACAAAAACAATTCCTTTTTTCATGGTTTAAATCTCCTTTATACTGGTTAATACCAATTTCACAAGTACATCATCCTTTCCTCCATCAGTAAGAACGCCGGATCACCCCCTTTCATTCGACATTTACCGAGATACACACCCAGTGTTCATCTCGTGATTTTTGCTTTAGACGAGGTCGCATTGGCAAACTACGATGAACACTAGAGAAACGGCCGGACTTGTATGTATCCGGTTTAACAGGTAAAAAGTTACAGATACTTCCTGTTTGAATTAAGAGCAATGTCTATGCCAGTATGTGCAGCACAGAAATGCCCACTTTTATATGTCGAATTTACTAGAAAGTACGGCGACTTACATGTATGACCGATAAAGGTATGACTCGATAACCTTTTCTTTTCATGAGAACATCCATGATTTACACCAGTAAAACGTGATAGATTCATCACACGCGATTCAAAAGAGTGTTAAGAAATCCGCTAATGCTTATGATCTCAGGTATGCTAAATTTATCTTACCGGTACTACAGGAATGTCCGGAAAGCAGTTCTTAAACCATGGCACTCGGCTCTTTCCTGAAATTTCGGGATTCGATGCCGTATTTTTGTATGAGGTAAAGGAAAGCTCGCCTATGTTTCTTGGCGGCCAGGGCAGCCCTCGATATGTTGCCGTGGTGAATGGTCAGCAAGTCCGATATATAGCGTTTTTCAAAATCCTCGACGACCTTCTGTTTGGCTTCTTTGAAAGGTAACGGTTCGCTTGCTGTGTTTGCGTCAAATTGAGGCAGTTCGTCGAT
>Ga0326727_10015008_pt1 | contig 16728 bp, 15 predicted proteins | sample MB2enrmetagenome_FD_207643 | JGI IMG/M metagenome (GOLD analysis project Ga0326727, IMG submission 207643) | Lab enriched peat soil microbial communities from McLean, Ithaca, NY, United States - MB29MY | ecosystem: Environmental > Terrestrial > Soil > Wetlands > Peat | place: USA: New York...
CGCAGACCGACAAGCCAGAGCAAATTGACACTGCAACGCAAACCGACGCTGCGGTGACCAACCATGAATAAAATCCATGGCCTTGCCGCCGATACCACCGCCGACCGCGTTGCTCATCTCGTTCGCGGATTGTAGCGTCATCCCGACAGCAGGAAGCCGGACCCCCAACCACATGCAAGCCCGCATGCTCCTGGTCGCCGTGGCGCTGCTCGGCGCATCGATCTCATGCGCTGCGGCGCGCGACCTGACTGTCGTGGCGCGTGGGATGAGTGCGGTCGAGCCGTTGAGCAAGGTATTCGTGCAGCCGTTCATCGGTGCCACGACCATCCCGATCCACCTGACGAGCTGGGATGGCGGCATCGACGCGCTGGAGGCCCGCCTGAAGGCACCCGACAACGACTGGGACCTTGTCGAGTTGCGCGGCGAGGAACTGGTGGCCGCCTGCGCGGACGGCTTGCTGGAAAAACTCGATTTCAGCGCCATTGGCGGCAAGGATCATTACCTGCCGCTGGGCGTCTCCGACTGCGGGGTCGGCGCGACGATGAGCAATATCGTGCTGGCCTGGGACCGCGACAAATTTCCTGGCACGCCGGCCTGGGCCGATTTCTGGGACATCGCCAAATACCCCGGCAAGCGCGGCCTGTATCACGGCCCGCGCGGCAACCTCGAGATCGCACTGATCGCCGATGGCGTGTCGCCGGCCGACGTCTACAAGGTGCTGGGCACTGCCGAGGGCGTGGATCGCGCTTTTCGCAAGCTCGACCAACTCAAGCCCTATTTGGTGTGGTGGCAGACCGGCGAGGAGGCCGAGAAAATCCTCAGCTCCGGCGACGTCCTGATGACCAGCGCGCCGTCCGACCGGATCGCGCTCGCGGCCCGCCTTGGCCCGCGTAACTTTGGCATGCAGTGGAACGCGAGCCTGGGCGATGTGAGGAGCTGGGCGATCGTCAAGGGCAGCCCGAACCTGCGCCAGGCAGTGCAGTTCCTGTATGTCGCCGGCAGCGCGGCGATCGAGGCGCGCCTGCTGGACGTGGCCGGCATGGCCGGCCTCGCGAAGAACATCGGCGACCTGCTGCCGCCCGAGCTCGCGGTAATCTCCCCGGCCAGTGCCGCCAATCTCGGCGCGGCCGTCCGCTTCGACGGCGGCTTCTGGCGCGACAACCTGGCCAAGCTCGGGCAGCGCTTCGATGCCTGGCTGGCCCAGCATTGATCGCGACGCGGCGCGTCGATCCGACCAGACGGCAGCGGGTCGAACCGACGCGGCGGCAGCACGACAATCCGACGACGCGCGGGCAAAGGGAGCGGAATCGGCGGCCCCAAGCCTGAGCATCGTCCGGGACGGCGTGCGCACCACGCTGGTGTTCAGCGGCCGTCTCGACGCGCCCGGCGCCGGCATCCTCTGGACCCAGGCGATGCGCGCTGTGACCCGCGTCCGGGGCGCGCCCTTGCGCTTCGATCTTGCCGCTGTCCCGGCCCTCGACATGGCTGGCGCGGCTCTTCTGCTCTCCGCCGAGCGACGTCACGGCCAACCGGCCGAGATCGTGGGCGCGGACCAGCAGGTCGCCGCCGTGCTGGCGCGCGCGCAGCTCGCGACCGCCAGCTCGACACAGCCGGCCGCCACGCCTGCGTCCGCATCGCCCTCCCTGTCGGCCGCAATCATCGATGCCCTGGCGAATGGCGTGGCGTTCGTCGGCGAGGCGACGGTTGCCGTGCTGCACCTGCCGACGCGGCACCGCATGCTGCGCATCGGCGACCTGCTGCGCTACGCCGACCAGGCCGGCGTGCGGGCAGTGCCGCTGGTGATGCTGCTCGGCTTCCTGATGGGCATGATCCTCGCGTTCCAATCGGCGGTCCCGATGCGCCGCTTCGGCGCCGACCTGTTCGTCGCAAACCTGGTGACCATCAGCCTGCTGCGCGAGCTCGGTCCGCTGCTCTCCGCGGTTATTCTGGCTGGCCGCACCGGCTCGGCCTTCGCCGCCGAGATCGGCACCATGAAGGTCAACCAGGAGATCGATGCGCTGGTCACCATGGGGATCGACCCGATGACCATACTGGTGCTGCCGCGGCTGATCGCGGTGATGCTGGTGTTGCCGGCGCTCGCCCTTGCCCTCGACATCGCCGGCCTGATCGGCATGGCAACGGTGCTGCGCGGCTTCGGCTTTCCCATGGTCACCATCGTGCATCAGGTGCAGAGCGCGGCCAGTGTCAGCTATCTGTTCGGCGGCCTCTTCAAGGCGGTGTGTTTCGGCGCGGCAATCGCCGCGATCGGCTGCCGGGCGGGCCTGTCGACCGGCAATGGGCCGCGCGCCGTGGGTTTGTCCGCCACCGCCGCCGTCGTCGGCGGCATCATCTCCACCATCGCGCTCGACGGCGTGTTGGCGCTGATCTTCTATCGGCTGAACCTGTGATCAGGGCCGAAGCTTTACGTCTCCCCTCGGGAGAGGCATGGCTCCGGGCGTTGGACCCTGGGGTCCGAGCGTGTAGCGCACCGGGTGAGGGATTCGATCCGAATCCGATCGTTTGTCCGTGCCGTGTTACCCTCACCCGCCGCTTCGCGACGATCCGCCGGAACAGGGCAGGGGGCAGGCTCTCTCCCGATGGGAGAGGTAGAGTTTTGCTGCGCAGTCGTCCGGCATGACCGCGCTACCACTCATTCGTGTCGACAACGTGTCGCAGCGCTTTGGTGCGCGGCTGATCTTCCGCGATGTCTCATTTACAGTCGCACCCGGCGAGGTGTTCGTCATCCTTGGTGGCTCGGGCTGCGGCAAATCGACCCTGATGAACCAGATGATCGGCCTGCTGCCCCCCACGAGCGGTACCATCGAGATCAGCGGCCACCAGATCACCGGCCCCACTGGCCGGGCCGGACGCAGCGCGGCGCAGCGGGAATTTGGTGTCATGTTCCAGTCCGGCGCGTTGTTCGGTTCGATGACCCTGCTGGAAAACGTCATGCTGCCGCTGGAGATGTTCACCGACCTGCCCCCGGACGGGCGCGCGGCGGTGGCCCGGGTCAAACTTGGCCTGGTCGGGCTGGGCGACGCCGCCGATCTGTTGCCGGCGGAGATCTCCGGCGGCATGGCCAAGCGCGCCGGCATCGCGCGCGCGATGGCGCTCGATCCGCCCATCCTGTTTCTCGATGAGCCATCCGCGGGTCTCGACCCGGTCACGTCGGCGGGGCTGGACCGGTTGATCCTTGATTTGCGGAAGGACCTGGGTGCGACATTCGTCGTCGTCACGCACGAATTGGCCTCGATCCTGGCGATTGCCGACCGCTGCATCATGCTGGACGCCGGGGCGTTTTCCGATGCCGGGGGGGTGATTGCCGAAGGCGACCCGCGGGCCCTGCGAGACAATAGCGCGCTGCCCAAGGTCCGTGCGTTCTTCCACCGCCAAGTGGTAGAGGCGAGCGCATGAACGCCCGGATGAACGAAGGACGCGGCGCCTTCCTGCGCGTTGGGTTGCTGCTGCTCGCGGGAGCGGGCCTGATCATCGGCCTGGTCTGGTTCTTCGGCGGCAACACGCTCAGCCACGGCAAGCTGTTCGAGTCGTATTTTCGCGAGTCGGTGCAGGGCCTGGAGGTCGGCGCCCCGGTGAAATACCGCGGCGTCACCGTTGGGCGGGTCAACGAGCTCGGCCTGGTGACCGCCGAATACGGCAACCATGCGTCGCCGGCACAGATCGACCGGCAGACCTATCGGCTGGTGTTCGTGCGCTTCGTGGTGGACGCCGCGCAGGTCGGGCAGATGACCGACACGGCTGCGGCGGTGCGGCTCGGTCTGCGGGTGCGTCTTGCGTCGCAGGGCATCACCGGCCTGACCTATCTCGAGCTCGATTTCGCCGACCCAACGAAATACCCGGTGCAGGAGGTGCCGTGGACGCCACGCGATCCGTACATTCCCTCGATGCCCAGCACGCTGCTGCAAGTGCAGGACGCGGCGCAGCAGTTTCTCGCCAAGCTCAACAGCGTGGACATCGACACGCTGTCCAGGTCGTTGACCGCTCTGGCGGAGGATCTGCGCGCCAACATCGACGGCGGCGACGTCCATCTCGTGCTTTCGCGCGCCGCCGATTTGTTGCACACGCTGAATGACACCGTGACCGAGGCCGACCTGCCTGGCCTGACTGCCGATCTGCGCCAGACCTCGGGTTCGTTGCGCACTCTGGCGCAAGACCGCGACCTGTACCGCACGATCGAGAACGCCGCCGTCGCGACCGATCGTCTGGCCGCCGCGAGCGCCCGGCTGGGACCGCTGCTGACCACGTTGCAGGCGACCGTGCAGCGCAGCGACAACGGCGTGGCGGACCTGCAGCAGGCGCTGCTGCCGCTGCTGCGCGACGCGCAACTGGCGGCGGCGAATTTGCGCGAGACCACCGATGAGCTGCGGCGCTACCCGGCGCAGGTGGTGCTGTCGGGTCCGCCGCCGCGCCCGCGGGAGCCGGCCCAGTGAGGCGCCGGGTCGTTGTTGCCGGAATGATCGCCGCCGCGCTGGACGGGTGTAGCGTGCTGCCCAGCCAGCCCTATCTGCAACGCCGCGATTGGCCGCTGGCCGTGGGCCGGCCGGAGGCGCTGCCGCGGCGCCCCGACGGCCGCGTGTTGCTGGTCCGCACCATGCAGGCCGGCCCGGGCATGGAAACACGCGGCCTACAAACGTTGCAGAAGGACGGCAGCCTACAGACCGCGTTCTATGAGCAGTGGTCGACGCCACCCGCCGAGGCGGTGGATGACGATTTGCGGCGTTGGCTGGCTGACAGCGGGCTGTTCGCCGCGGTGCTTGGGACCGGAAGCCGGGTGTCCGCTGATTTGGTGTTGGAGAGCGAGCTGGTGGCGTTGCACGCCAATCTTGCCACAGGGACTGCGCGCGCGGCGATGGCGTTCGTGTTGATCGACCAGCGGTCCGGCGCCGCCCGGATTCGTATGGAACGGACCGAGTCGGCCTCGGTCAAGCTGGACGGGATTGAGCCGCCCGCCTTGGTGCGTGCGCAGCAGGCCTCGGTGGCCGCGGTGCTGGGGCAGATCGAGGCCGACCTGGCAGGTGCGCTGCAGGCGTGATGCGGTCGGCGTCCGGGACGCCCATGAGCGGAGGAGCCGAGACCAAATGAAAAAACCCGCAACGACCGAGGGCGAGTCCCCGTCCCGGCTGATCGACGCGAGGATCGAGCAGTTGGGCGACTGGCGAGGCAGGATGCTCGCCCATGTCCGCGCTCTCATCAGGCAGGCGGTTCCGGACGTGGTCGAAGAGTGGAAATGGCGCGGGGTTCCGGTATGGTATCGCGACGGCATGATCTGCACCGGCGAGACCTACAAAAGCATCGTGAAGCTGACCTTCGCCAAGGGCGCCTCGCTCAACGATCCGTCAGGTCTGTTCAACGCAAGCCTCGACGGCAACGTCAGGCGTGCAATCGATCTCCATGAGGGCGAAGAAATCGATGCGGATGCGTTCAAAGCGCTCATCAGCGGGGCGGTGGCGCTGAACCGGACAAAGGCCCGATGATCGCACTTGGTGCCGCGGCTTTTCACGTCTATCGTAACATTGCGAATTCGACTTATAGTAGGTAGCGTAGGCATTGACTCACGGCCGTTTGGCTGGGCTTGTCCCGGCCATCTATTGCGGCACCCGGAGGCGCGCAGATGGCCAGGACAAGCCACCCGGCCATAACGGTCGAGAGTCGATCGTTACGCCATCTGATGTTACCTCGCCTGCAACAACGCCTGGGTGTAGCCCAATGCGAACGCGAAGAATCGTTCCCGTCCCACATCGACCTCTGACAGTGGCACGTGATCCGGGCACAGAATCCCCTCATACCCCACCTCCCGATACGCCCGCAGACAGGCCGGCATATCAAGCACGCCCTCATCGGGAAACGCCTCGCGGAAATCCAGATACCCACCCTTGATGTTCCGGAAGTGCACCATGAATATCCGCCCCCGGGCGCCGAATTCGCGGATTGCCCGGAGCACGGTCGCATTCGGATCGACTGCCATTTCCGCGATCGTGCCCTGGCAGAAATTCAGGCCAAGCGACCGGCTCTCCGGCGCCAGATCAAGCAGCCGGTGCATCCCCTCCAGCGAGCCAACCACGTGGTGCACGCCGTTTAGCCCCTCCGGCGGGTAGGCCGGATCCTGCGGATGGATCGCCAGCCGCACCCCGGCGCGTTCCGCGGTCGGCAGGATCTGCTCGATCAGATACTCGATTGCGTACCACCCCTGCGCGCGGCTGATCCCGCCCGCCTCCGACGCCAGCACCTGTCCGCATGCCTCCGCCGCCGCCAAATCGATCGCCGGCGCATCCGAGCCTTCCTTGCCGCCGCCCAGATGACCCACGCCCCAGTAGGAGAATTGCTTGTCCGCCTCGGGATGGTAATCCGCGGCCCGGAAGGCGCTGCATTGCACCCCGCCGCGGCCCTCGACCATCGCGGTGCGGGTGATGCCAACCATCTGCAGGTTGAACTTGACCGTGTCCACGCCGCCGTCCGCCGCCGCCTGGATGTTGTGGCGCAGTGCATCGGCCCGCGCCGCGGCCTGGTCCGGCGCACGCAGCCGGTCGAGCAGGACCGACCCGACATCCAGCGCCATCACCTCGAGGCGCATGCCGAAGCCCTCAATCCAGCGCCGCTGGTCGGCAACCTTCCGGCCATCCCACAGCCCGTCGGCGCCCATCACCGCGGTGTTCGGCCGGGTGTCGATGACAATCGCCTGGGCACCAAGCTGGGCCGACAGGCGCAGGCGCGCCTCGGACGGGTTGATCAACTGCTCACCGATATACATCGCGGACCCCCGCAGGTTTCAGGCACCGGCATGTATGGCCAAGCGACGCACGCAGGTCCATCCACGCGATCGGCCGACCGCGGGACTAGCATGCGGGCGCGCTTTGCCTATGTTGAGGGGACGCCCGCGTTCGCGGCATTTGAGGCCGGAGAGACAAAATGCACCGACCCGCCGCGTTCGCGGTCCCCTTGCTCGTCCTGCTCGCCGCCGCCTCGCCGCCACCTGGGGTCGCCCCGGCGGCTGATCGCGCGGCTCAACTGGCTGTGCCGCCCGTCCCGCTTGCCGCCCATCGCGCGCTTTACACCCTCACCCTGGACAATCAGACCAATGGCGGCAACACCGACGTGTCCGGCGCGAGCGGTTCCATGGGCTACGAGGTGATCGACGCTTGCGACGGTTGGGCAACGCATCAGCAGCTCGACATGAACGTGGTGAACGCGGACGGCCAAAACGTCCACATGATTTCCGACTATACGACGTGGGAGGCGAAGGATGGCCTGAGCTTCCGCTTCCATACTCGCCAAACGACGGACGACGCCGTGACCAGCCAGATCGACGGCGACGCCAGGCTCGACGCCCCCGGGGGGGCGGGCACGGCGCATTACACCAGTCCGAAGGACGCCACGAAGCCGCTGCCGACCGGTACGCTGTTCCCGATGGCGCACACCGCGGCGCTGCTGGCGGCGGCGCGCGCCGGCAAGAAGTTCATTGCCCTGCCGCTGTTCGACGGCACGTCGGAGGATGGCGCCGAGGACAGCTCGGTCGTCGTGCTGAATTGGAAACCGGCGGAGCCCACGCCGTATCCGATGCTGACCCCGCTGGCCAGCACGCGGGTGCATCTGGCGTTCTTCGAGCGCACGCCAAACAGCATCACGCCCGACTATCAGGTGTCGATGCGCTACTGGGAGAACGGCGTGGCCGACAATCTGCGCATGGACTTCGGCGATTTCGTCATGGATGCGAAACTAAGCGACCTGAAGCCGCAGCCGCACCGCTGCTGAGTCTGCATCTTTCCCCTTTGAGGAGGCGGGAGAAGCGCTCCGTTCAGTCACACCGGCATGACCCGCCGCGAATGCTTCCGCCCAACCAACGAAGTCTCCTCCGTCCCGCCGGAAATCACCCGCACGCCCTCATCCAGCCGCGCCGCGATATTGCCCGGATTGCATCCTTCCAGGAACGCAATGCCATTGCGCCGGCACGCCGCGAACACCTTGTCGCGCGCCTCCTGCATCTCGGGCGGATAGGGATCGCGCATCAGCTTGGTGTAGCCCAGCGACAGGCCAAGATCGCCCGGCCCCATCTCGGCGAACGCCAGCCCCGGTACCGCGCAAATCTCATCCGCCTGCGCGATGCCCTCCGGACTTTCCAGCTTCACCCCGAGCATCAGTTCGCCATCCGGATTGAGCGGCCACGGATCGCACCGGTCCATGTAGTCGCCACCGGGCAACCCCCAGACCGGCGCCGCGGTCCCCTCCGAGCCACGCCCGCGCAGGCCAATCCCCAACAGCAATTTGCCCCCCGATCCGCGGCCGCCGCGAATGCCCTCTGCACCGTGCAGGCGTGCAACCGGAGACGGAATGACCGGATCGACGCCTTGCAGATTGTGCGGGTAGCGGCAGGCCTCGACGAACGCGCGCACCGCGTCCGGCGTTTCCGCCTGGCACAGCAGGATGCCGTGCACGCCGCGTGCGAGGATCTGGCGGAACTGCCAGGCGTTGAACCGCACATTGGCCTCGTCAGTGCCGTTCACCGGCGCCTCGACAATCACCGCCGGGGTGCGATGGCCGGAGCGCGTCGGCCCACCGTCCACCAGGCCCCGCATGTACTCGGCGAGGCCCGCCATATCGAACGAACCATGCTCCATGCCGACATTGATGTAGTCGGCCCAGGTGCCGGCGTCCTCGCGTCCCTGCGCATAGGTCAGCACATGGCCGCTGTGCGGGCCGGTGTAGTAGATGGCCTCGTCCATCTGCAGCAGTTGGATCGCGCGATTGATGCGGTTCGCCATGTGCGTCCCCTCCCGATCGGATTTACGGCATGATAGCGCGGCGGCAGGGCAGGGCGAAGACCGGCCGGCTCCAGGTGTGCTAGAGTCGTAAGGGCACCACGCGAGAGGGAGAATCATGCGCTTCGGTCTTGCTGCTGTCGCCGCATTGGTCGGTTTCGTAGGGACCTCGGTGCAGGCAGCGCCGTCGTGCAGTCTGGCGGCGCTCAACGCGCTGCACGTGCCGGATGTCAGCGTGACCGATGCGAAGCCCGTGGCCGCCGACGGGACGACGCCGGCTTACTGTGAGGTGCACGGCACGGTCGTTACCAAAGGCGCGGGCGTCGCCGACGGACTGGCGCGCTTCGCCATGCAACTGCCCGAGGCCTGGCAGCAGCGCTTCCTGTTCCTCGGCGTCGGCGGCAATGCGGGCAACCTGGTGCCCTCGGCGAACGTCACGGACCGCGGCCTGGCGCTCGCCAAGGGCTACACGATGATACTGACCGACACCGGCCATGTCGGCGACGGCACCACCGCCAATTGGACGCGCCTGCCCGACGGCAAGCCGGACACGGCGAAGCGAATCGATTTCTTCCATCGCGCCGCGCATGACGTGACCATCGCCGGCAAGGCCTTCGCGGAGGCTTTCTACGCAACGAAAGTGGCGCACGCCTATTTCGACGGCTGCTCGACCGGTGGACGTATGGCAATGATGGAAGCCGAGCGCTACCCGCAGGACTATGACGGGGTGATCGCCGGCGATCCGATGATGAGCTTCCACACCTATACGGCGCGCGCCGTGGTGCAGAAGGCGGCGCTGTCGTCCCCTGCCGCCTACATTCCCGAATCCACGCTCGCGGCGATCGACGCCCGGGTGACCGGGCGCTGCGATGCGATCGACGGAGCGAAGGATGGCCTCGTGCAAAATCCCGCGGCGTGCCCGATCCATGCCGAGGACCTGCTCTGCCGCGCTGGTGAAACGCATGCCTGCCTGAATGCGGACCAGGTGCGGCTGCTGAAAACCTATACCTCGCCGTTCCACGATACGCAGGGACATGTCGTGTTCGGCCCTTGGGCGCTCACCGACCTCGCGGGACCTCAAGGTTTCGCATTCAACACGACCGGCCTTACGGCGCCGGACCTGTCCGATCTGGCCTCGCCGTGGCAGGCCGACCCCAAAGCGGCGCCGCGGGCCTGGGCGCTGGTCAAGGAGATGTTGACCTACTGGCTCGGCCTGGGGCCCAGCGCGACGGTCGCCGACCTGGATGTCGACCCGGACACCAACACGGTGGGCGACAAAATGCGCGCGATGATCGATACGACCTATGCCGAGGGCGACACGCGCGATCCCGCGCAACTGAAGCCGTTCATCGCGCAAGGGCGCAAGATGATCCTCTATCACGGCGCAAGCGATCCCTCGATCCCGGCGTCGCAATCCATCGCTTTCTACCGGGAGCTTGCCGAGCAGCAACACGGCATCGCGCGCACGCAGGCGAATGTGCGCCTGTTCCTTGTTCCGGGAATGCACCATTGCAGCGGCGGCCCAGCCCCAGACCGGTTCGATACGCTATCGGCGATCGAGGCATGGGCTGAGCACGGCCGCGCGCCGGATGCGATCCAGGCAAGCACCAGGCCGGAAAGCCCGGTGCCGCACCGCTTGCCGCTGTGCCCTTACCCGCAGCAGGCGCGCTATCGCGGGACGGGAGAGATCACCGATCCCACGAATTGGAGCTGCGCGACGGTGACCGCGGAGTAGCGCCGCGCCGCCGCCGGCATCGCGCAACCGCGCCTCAGTGCGCCGCCAGCCCCTCCGCCGGCAGCCCCCATCGTTCCCGTAGCGACACCAACTTCTCGGCCGCCACCGCCCAGAGATCCCATCCCGGCGCGAACGTGTCGGTAGCAACCGCCGCACCGGCCGCCCAGGCGCGCCAGAACTCCTCCACGTCGAGCGCGCCGCTCGCCGCCCCCGCCACATCGTTGATCCGCTGCCCGACATGCCAGCTCAGGATCACCGGCAGCACATGCCCTGCCATCGGATAGCTCGCATGCATCGCGGCGGTGAACGTGGAGGTCAGGATCTCGCCCCGCGCCTGCGTGTTGTAGCCGGTCAGCACATGCACCGAATCATGCGGCAACGAAAACGCCGCATTCAGCCCGCCATGCGCGCCCGGAAACGCATAATCGTTGGCGCGAAAATGCGCCCACAATGCGTGGCCGAAACTTTCCGGCGGCAGCTCGCCCAACGCCGCGAACCGCGCCGCCAACACTGGATCGGCGCCATCGCCCTCATAGGGCAGCAACCACGCGTTCACATCGCCGCCGGCCCAGGGTGCGCCGGTGATGCTTTCCATGTTGCAGCGGGTCATGTCCGCCAGCGCCTCTTGCAGGCGCCCGCGTGCGGCGGCGGCGATCTCGTCGAGATAGCGTGTGTGGATCCCAAGCGCCGTCGCATAGCGCAGCACCGCCGCGATCTTGGTTGCATCGAGCACGCCGTCGACAAACGCCATGACGGTCAGGAAGCGCACGGCGTTGTCCGCCAGGTCCGAGCCCGCAAGCGCCGCGCGCAACCCCTCGGGCGTGACCGAGGACAGTGCGTCGGGATCGAGCGTCTGCTGTAGGCCAAAGATGAACCGCCCCGCTGCGATCAGCGTGTGGCGATCCGCGTCACTCGCCGCCCCACCGCTCGAGGCCACAGCCCACATCGCCCCCAGAATAGAAGCGGCCTGGGCGGCGGGCGCCGAGGAAAGCAGCGGTCGAACCGCATCGCGCGAAAGTGTCATCCGAGTCCTCTGCATGGCCAACCATGACGAGGTCGCAACGCTCTCGTCGTCGCCCAAAATTTCCGAAGCGCCTTATCCTATCCCACGTCCTCGGCCAGCCGCGCCAGCCAATACGCCGGATCGCCGAACAGCCGCTCGATCACCATGCAGCGGCGGAAATAATGCCCGACCGCATACTCCTCCGTCATGCCGATCCCGCCATGCATCTGCACCGCACTCTGCGAGACATACCGCCCCGCCTGGCCAACCCCCACCTTCGCCATCGCAATGTTGCGCGCCCGTTCGACCGGATCCGGCTCGTTCACCGACATCGTCGCCAGCATCGCCATGCTGCGGCCCTGCTCCATCGCCATGAACATATCGGCCAGGCGATGTTGCACCACCTGGTAGCTGCCGATCGCCTTGCCGAACTGCTCGCGCGTGCGGGAATATTCCAGTGTCAGATCGTTCATCGCCGCCATCGCGCCCACCGATTCCGCCGCCGTCGCCGCAATCCCGGCCTCCACCACGCGCTCAATCACCGGAAACCCCGCGCCGACCTCGCCCAACACGTCGGTGTCGGCCACCCACACGTTGGACAGCGCGATATCCGCCGCGCGCTGCTCGTCGCGCACCGCGTAGCCACGCCGCGCCACGCCCGGCGCGCCCGCATCCACCAGAAACAGCGTGATCCCCGCTGCATCGTCGCGTTCCCCGCCGGTGCGCGCACTCACCACCAGCCGTTCCGCGCAATCCCCATGCGTCACTACCGCTTTGGCTCCGTCCAGCACCCAGCCCTTGCCGTCGCGCGTCGCCGTGGTCATCACGTCGGTCAGGTCATAGCGCGCCTGCCGCTCGCCATGCGCGAACGCCAGCTTCAGCCCACCCTCGGCGATCTTCGGCAGCAGCGCCTGCTTCTGGTCCGCATTGCCGGCGAGGCGGATCGCCGTGCCCGCCAGCACCACCGTCGCCACATACGGCTCCAGCACCAGTGCGCGGCCGAATTGTTCCATCACCAGCATGGTATCGACCGGCCCACCGCCGAACCCGCCGTACTCCTCGGCGAACGGCAACCCCAGCAGCCCAAGCTCGGCGAACTGCGACCACAGCGCCGCACTCCAGCCGCGCGCCTCCTTCACATAGCCCTTGCGGGCCTCGAAACTATACTGGTCCGCCAGCAGCCGCGTAACGCTGTCGGTCAGCAGGCGCTGATCGTCGGAGAGATCGAAATCCATTACAGCCTCAACACCGCTTTCGTCAGGATGTTCTTCTGGATCTCATTCGTGCCGCCATAGATCGAGGCCGCGCGCAGAAACAGATAGCTGCCGGTCGCCGCCGAGGACGCCTCGCCCAGCTCATCCGGCTCGTTCAGTTCCGCCAGTTCCTGCGCCCAGACCGGCATCCCCATCGGCCCGCCGACATCGACCGCCAGCTCCGTCGTCGCCTGCAACAGCTCGGTGCCCTTCACCTTCAGCACCGAGGACAGCGGATCCGGCCGACCGTCCTTCTGCTTTGCGTAGGCCGACACGACGCGATACTGGGTGATCTCCAGCGCCTTCATGTCGACCTCAAGCTGCGCCACCCGCTGGCGGAACGATCCGTCTTCGATCAACGGCTTGCCGTTGAAGCGCACCTCGCGCGCCATCGCCTTCGCTGCCTTCACCCGCTCCTTCGACTTTCCCAGCCGCGCGATGCCGGTGCGCTCGTTGCCCAGCAGATACTTCGCCACATCCCAGCCGCGGTTTTCCTCGTAGACGCGCATGTCGACGGGGACCTTCACGTTGTCGAAGAACACCTCGTTCAGGTGATGCGCGCCATCGATCGAAATGATCGGGCGCACGGTGATCCCCGGCGTCTTCATGTCCACCAGCAGAAACGAGATCCCCTCCTGCCGCTTCGCCGCATTCGGATTGGTGCGCACCAGGACAAAACACCAATCCGCGTTGTGCGCCGTCGAGGTCCAGATCTTCTGGCCGTTGACAATATAATGATCGCCCTCGCGCTTCGCCGAGGTCTTCAGCGCCGCCAGGTCCGACCCCGCGCCAGGCTCCGAGAATCCCTGGCACCACCAATCGTCCAGGTTCGCCGCGCGGGCCAGAAAGCGCGATTTCTGCGCTTCGGTGCCGAATTGGATCAGTACCGGACCGATCATGGTGATGTTGAACGACAGCGTCTCCGGCGCCGGGGCGACCTGATTTTCCTGCAGGAAGATCATGCGCTGGATTGCCGACCAGCCCGGCCCGCCGTGTTCGACCGGCCAGGAATGCGCCGCCCAACCCTTCTTGTTCAGGATCCGCTGCCAGCGGATCTGGTCTTCCTTGCGCGGCGAGTGCCCCAGCCGCATGCGGTCGCGGATGTCGGTCGGCAGGTTGTCGCGGATAAACGCGCGCACTTCGTCACGGAAGGCGATCTCTTCCGGTGTGAACGCCAAGTCCATTGCTCTCCTCCCCGATCGGCGCGGCAGCGGCCAGTTGCTACTGGCCAGTAGCCACAGTGTGTGCCGGGGTCTGGCCGCGTGCAAGGGTCGGTGTCAGGATGTCCGCCTCGACCCGAAACCATCCGACCCGACAGGACGCACGTGAAATTCTCGATCGCCGTCAACATGGAGCGTTCCGACCCCAGCCGCGACATGCGCCAAGTCGCGCGCGATGCGCTCGACCTTGTGCGGCTGGCCGAGCAGGGCGGGTTCGAAATCGCCTGGGCCGCCGAGCACCACACGATCGAGCTCACCGTCGGCCCCAATCCGTTCAACATCCTGACCCATTGGGCCGCGCACACCTCGCGCATCCGCCTCGGCACGGCGGTGGTCGTCGCGCCCTACTGGAACCCGATCCGCGTCGCCGGCGAGGCGGCATTGTTCGATGTCTTCAGCGACGGACGGTTGGAATTCGGCATCGGCCGCGGCGCCTTCCAATACGAATTCGACCGCATGGCGGGCGGCATCGTGCAGCAGAAGGGCGGTGCCTACATGCGCGAGATGCTGCCGGTGGTGAAGGCGCTGTGGCAAGGCGACATCGAACACCGCGGCGAGTTCTGGAACTTCCCATTGGCGACCTCGGTGCCAAAGCCGTTGCAGAAACCGCATCCGCCGATCTGGGTCGCGACGCGCGATCCGGCGTCATTCGCGTGGGCCATGGGGTCGGGCGCCAACATCATGGCGACGCCGCTGTCGCGCCCGCACGCTGAGGTAGGCATCCTCGGCCAGCGGTTTGCCGACACATTGGCGCAGTTTCCGGGGATCAAACGGCCGCGCTTCCTGATGCTGCGGCGGACCTGCGTCTATGCGCAGCCGGATGACTGGCGTGTGCCGGTGGAGCGGTCGATCGCCTATGGGCGGCAGTTCGACACGCTGTTCCAGAATGTTGGCGGCGTGCGCGATGGGTTTCCCGAGCCGATCGATCTGGCCAAGGCGTCGGACCGCAGCGCCTACGAGGTCGAGACGGTGCGCGATAGTATGGTGTTCGGCACGCCGGAGGAGGTCGTTGCCAAACTGAAGCAGTATGCGGCGGTGGGGGTGGACCAGTTCTGCTACGGCGCCTCGTTCGGTTTACCGCCCGAGGTCGAGCGCCGGTCGCTGGAGTTGTTCATCACCGACGTGATGCCGCATTTCGTTTCGTAGCTCGGCGCGTTGGTGCGCTCGCTTCAGGGTTCGTGGAACGAGCGACGACCAGGAATTTTCACAGAGGGAAAAGGGAGGCACTGAGCTCACAGAGAAGGCAGGATTTCAGCGCTGCGCGCAATGAGGAACGAACTACGCCGCGCGCAGCGTCATAATACCCGGTAGCGTAAAGATTGACTCTGAACCGTCATGGACGGGCTTGTCCCGGCCATCTATCGCGGCACTGGATGTGCGCACATGGCTGGAACAAGCCCGGCCATCGTGACTCGGATGTTCCGTGTCGTAACTCAATCCTTACGCGACCTGGTAGTGCGTCGGGAGACCGACAAGGAGTAGGAGGTGCAAGTCCTTTACGGTGAAGACCTAGCGAGTCACATCGGCCCCACGCCGTGCGTCGTGTTCCGTGAGGGGCAGGGCGAAGCGTCGGGGGGGGGAGCGTGCAGGCTGGCCATTGAGCCGCGTAAACGCGTTATCCCGGGTGCCGACAGGGTTACCAACCTGGAAGGCAACACGCCCTGCTGCGCTATCGCGAGCGGTGGGACGACCCGGCGCGGTCAGAGACCCCAGCATGCGTGGACGCTTCTTGTTCGGGAACCGAGAGATCTCATCCTTGGCCGGTGGCGCAAGCTGCCGGCCCGCGTCGGGAAGGTGAGGAGCCGAAGCCGGCGATGCACGAGGCTGAGAAGTCAGACCCGGCCATAGTAGCTGTGAAGCCTGCGAACAATTCCGGGCCACCGGATGCGGAGCGGGTGTTGAATGCGATCTACGAGGAGGATTTCCTCGGACTGTCGTATGGGTTCCGGCCCGGCCGCAGCCAGCATGATGCGCTGGATGCCATGGTGACCGGGATCGGCAACACCAAGGTGAACTGGATACTGGACGCCGACATCCGGTCATTCTTCGATATGGTCAGCCAGGAATGGCTGATCCGGTTCGTGGAGCACCGGGTTGGCGACCGCCGCATCATCCGCCTGATCCAGAAATGGCTGAAGGCGGGCATTCTCGAAGACGAGGTCGTGACTATCAGTGAGAGGGGAACCGGGCAGGGGTCGGTGATCTCTCCTCTGCTCGCGAATATCTACCTGCACTACGCCTTCGACCTCTGGGCCAACCGCTGGCGACAGCGCGAGGCTACCGGCGACATGATCATCGTGCGCTACGCGGACGATATCGTCGTGGGGTTCGAGCACGAGGCCGACGCAAGTCGGTTCCTCGATATGATGCGTGCACGTCTGGAGGAGTTCGCACTCACGTTGCACCCGGAGAAGACCCGGCTGATCGAGTTCGGCCGCCGAGCGGCGTTGGAACGAGAGAAGCGCGGGCTGGGCAAGCCGGAAACCTTCAACTTCCTGGGCTTTACGATGATCTGCGGCAAGTCGCGGCGCGGCAAGTTTCTGCTATGGCGGAAATCTCGGCGCGATCGGTTGCAGGCGAAGCTTTTGGCGGTGAAGGATGAAATGCGGCGACGGATGCACCAGCCGATCCCCCGAAAGGGGGGTAAGCGTTGCGCTGCGCCCACGTAGCCTTGCGTTCGCGACTTATGATGATGTCTGGTCATGATGAGGGCCAGACCAACAAAGTATGAACCAGCCTCACGCCG
>Ga0326727_10015010_pt1 | contig 16726 bp, 11 predicted proteins | sample MB2enrmetagenome_FD_207643 | JGI IMG/M metagenome (GOLD analysis project Ga0326727, IMG submission 207643) | Lab enriched peat soil microbial communities from McLean, Ithaca, NY, United States - MB29MY | ecosystem: Environmental > Terrestrial > Soil > Wetlands > Peat | place: USA: New York...
GGCGTCAACGTCGGTCAGGTCGTCGCCCAGATCAACGAACAGACCAAGGGGTTCGCCGGCATGAAGGTCCCCGTGGTCATCCGGGTCGACCCGGGCACGCGTGCCTTCACCCTCGTGGTCGGTCGCCCCCCCGTAGCGGCGCTCCTGTTGAAGGAGGCCGGCAAGGAGAAGGGGAGCGGCAAGTCCAAGACGGAGACCATCGGGAACGTCACCCTCGAGCAGGTCACGAAGGTGGCCGAGGCGAAGGGCGCCGACCTCGAGGGGCGCTCCGCCGAGGAACGCGTCAATCAGGTCATCGGCACGTGCGTCTCCATGGGCATCACGGTGGACGGAGAGGACCCCCGCGCCGTGCTGAAGGCGCGCCTCGCGGCGCGGAGCCGGCGATGATGGGCGGGATGCCGGGGCAGGCGCCGGACCTTTCGAACGCCGAGATCGTCGACTACTCCGTCCTCGAGGGGGACGGCAAGCTTCGGTTGAAGCTGAAGGACGGCTCCATCGTGGAGGTCCGGCTCGAGATCATGAACATCCTGCGGAGCGGCAACGACCCGAACACCGGCCTCCCCGCGTACATCGTCCAATCCGCCCCGCTCGTCCGACTGGTGGAGTGCCCGAAGGAGCTCCGCAAGGCCCCGGTCCGGCCCGGTTCGAAGGACATGAAGTCGATCCCCGGCTTCGGCTGAGCCCGCTCCGGCCCTCAGAAACGATACTCCAGGCGGTCGGCGACGTTCCTCGGCGCCTCGCCCCGGCAGAACCGGGCGATGTTCTGCAGGGCCTGGTCCAGGACGACGGGGAGCGCCTCGGGCACGAATCCCGCCCGGTGCGGCGAGCCGAGGAGGTTCGGGAACTTCTGGGCGGGAAAATCGCTCTCCCAGACCCCCCCGCCCATGTCCTCCCCCCACCAGACGTCGAGCCCGGCGCGGAACTCCGGCTCCCGTTCGAGCTTCTCCTGAAGCGCCTGCGAGTCGACCGTCTCCCCCCGGCCGACGTTCACGAAGATCGCCTGCGGCCCCATGGCGGCGAACGCGGCGCGGTCGAACTGCCCTTGGGTCTCCCGCGTCAGCGGGAGACAGTTGAACACGAAGTCGGCCGAACGCAGCCCCGAGAGGAGCTCGGAGATCGGACGCATCTCTTCCACGCCCGGTCGCGCCGTCCCCGAGCGGTTCATCCCGACGGGCACGGTGCCGAACGGGCGCAGGCGGTCGGCGATCGCATGACCGATCTCGCCGTACCCCACGATGAGCGCTCGCTTCCCGCCGAGATAGGTGAGCGCGCGGGTGGGTCGCAGCGAGCGACGGAGGACCTGGGCGTGCCCTTCCGGCAGGTAGCGCGCGAGGGCGAGGAGGAGCGCGAGGGCATGCTCGGCGACGAACGGAGCGTAGGCCCCCACATTGCCGGCCACCATGGCCTCGGAGGGGACCCGGTCGAACGGGAAGCCGTCCACCCCCGTGTACAACGTCTGGACGAACCGCAAGGCGGGAAGGTCCATCGGGCGAAGCGTCGGGATCTCCCGGGCCAGGTTCCCCGAAAGGAGCGCGGTCACCTCCGGCCACGGTCCCCGAGGTCGGTCGGAGAGGTAGAGCACGGGGACGTCGGGAAGGATGCGAGCGACCGCTCCTCGGACCGCCCCGTCCGTGGGAATGGTGACGAGCAGGTGGGGGAGCTCTCGCATGCTCCATCTAGCATCTCGACCCCTTTATGGCCGATGCGCCGAACCCCCTCCATGAGGCCCCTTGGCACGGCCGCCGTCCCCTCGGAGGGAGCGCCCCGACCTCAACCGATAAGAACCCGGCGACGGTGACGGGGTCGTGGAGGAGCTCTCCGAGCGGCCCCCGGTCCCTCCCGAGGAGCGCGGAGGCGACGAGCGCATCGGCTGGTGGATCACCGGTACGCTGCTCCTGCTCGTCGGCTGGGTCGGCGGCGTCGCGGCGAACCTCGCCCTCCATCGCCTCGCCCCGGCGAGCGGATGGCGCATCGGCCCCTGGTGGATCGGGCCGACGATGGGACCCTACGCGTGGGCGGTGTTCGGGTTCGGGGTCGCGGTCGGGCTGTTCGGCCTCGTCCTGTACGGGCTCGCCCGGAACGCGCCGCGGGGCAAAATCGTGCTCCCGGGATACCCGTACTGAACTTCGCTCGGGCCGACGGCGCGGTCGGAGGGACCGCTCAATCGGCCCATCGGGAGGGAGGATGCTTCACGGAAGGGAGCCCCTTCTGCCGGCGCTGGACGGCGGCGCAATCCGGACAGATCCTCTCTTCGCTATCGAGGCAGCTCACGCAGAGCGTGCGGCCGCACACCGTGCAACGAAGATGCGCGGGCGCCCCGCACCGCTGGCACTGACCCACTAAAGACAGACGCATCACCCCGAGCGTCTCGGGGAAAGCACCCGGGCCTGCTTAAGCGCTTCGACGAAGCCCGCGGCGTTGCTCGACCGGGCGAGGTAATCGGCCGCCCGGCGCGCGAGCGGGTCGGCCCGACGGAAACTGACGGCCCAGCCCGCCGCCTCGAGCATCGGGACGTCGTTCTCGCCGTCCCCGGCGACAAGACAATCCTCCGGTCCGAGGCCGAACGGCTGGAGGGCGGCCCGGAGCGTGGAGAGCTTTCCCACCCCCTTCTCGATCAGGTGCACGGCGTACCCCGTCGGCACGACGTCGACCGGTTGCCGGGCGAGCACGGAGCGGGCGCGTCGCACGGAGATCGTGGCCTCCAGTGCGACCTCGCTCTCCCGCCAGCGGTCGGTGAAGAGCGGGACCGGCTTGAGGCCGGCGCGTCGGAGGGCGGCGAGGCCCCGCAAGGCGACCCGACGGTCGGCGAACCGCTCCACCCGGTTCTCGCCCCGCTCCCCGCGGTAGAGGAGCCCGCCGTTCTCGGCGACGATCGGCCCGGAGAGTCCGACGAACCGGTACAACGCGAGCGCGATCGGCAGCACGTTGCCGGAAGCGATGATCACCGGCACCCCTCGACGATCGAGGCGTTGGAGGAGCGCGATGGCCGGCGGGTAGAGGCGCCGGTGCGAATCGGTCAACGTCCCGTCGATGTCCACGACAACGGCTCGGACGCTCGGAGGGTCGACCATAGGGACCGGTCAACCCGAGGGCGCCTTGCCCAGGCGACGCCGTACCGCCTGTTCCATCACTTCGGCGACCTCCTTGCCGTCGCGACGTCCTCGGACCCGACGCATGAGGTCCCCCATGAGCGGGGAGAGGGCCCGCTCCCCTTTGGCGGCGATCAGGGGAGCGTTCTGGTCGAGGAGCTCTTCGGCGAGCCGTTCGAGCTCCTCCCTCGTGAGCATCTGGAGGCCGGCCGCGGCCATCGCCGCCTCCACGCCCGTCCCTTTCTCCATCAGATGGTGGAGCACGCGGGGAAGCCCTTCCTTCGCGAACCGCCCCTCAGCGACCCCGTTGAGAAGCCCGTCGAGCTCGGCGATGCTCGGGAGGTGATGTTCCGGCGGCAGCCCTTCGGTCGCCTCGTCGAGGTCGTGGGTCAACAATCGAGCGACGGCGGAGGCCGGGTGCCCGCGAGCGACGAGGGTCTCGAGGGTCTCGAGCTCCTCCTCCTCTTGGAGCTTCAGGACCACTTCGAGGTGGAGCGCGTATCGCTGGGCGAGACGGTTCCGAGTGACCTGGGGCATCTCGGGCAGGGAATTCTGCACGCGCGCCCATCCTTCCGGGTCGACGCAGATCGGCGGCACGTCGGTCTCCGGATACATCCGGTCGCGTCCCGGGAGGGGGCGGGAGTACCGGGTCCTTCCATCGGGCAGAGGGTCGCGGGTCTCCGGGGGTACGCCGTCCGAGGCGGCGAGGATGCGGGCACGAACCCGTTCGATCGCGCGCCGGGCGAGCTCGGGACGAGGGGCGGTGAGCAGGACGAACCCATCGCCGGGACCCGCGCCGATGCGTTCCTTCAATCGGTGGACGGCCGCTTCGTCCACGCCGTACCCGGGCAGCTCGTCGGAGTGCAACAGGCCTCGCAGACCGGCGCTTCGAGCATGGTCCGCGAGCTCCCGGCCCAGCCGCTCCCCGTCGGGCCGGGGGCTCCCGAGGAGGCCCGAGAATCCGGGGAGCCTCAACGCGAGGGCGACCGCGCCGCGCCGACCTACGTCCCGCAGCGGCCCGGCCGCCACCTCGGGGAACAGGTCGCTGACGTCCACACCCTCCTCCGGAGGTGGCGGCGGCGCCCGTCGGGTGAGCTCCTCCCGGACGCGGAGGAGGACCACCTGCCGCTCCTCCTCGGTCTCCACGTACTTCTGGATGAGCCGGAGCTCCTGGACGCCCTTGATCTCGACCCGGGTCCCCCCCGGGGTCGACACGTTGACGTCCTCTCGGATGGTTCCGATCCCCCGGCGCACCCGGCCGGTCGCCCGAAGGATCGCCCCGATCTCGGCGGCGACCTCTCGGGCCTCGGGCCCGCGGGTGATCTCCGGTCCGGTCGCGACCTCGATGAGCGGGATGCCGAGGCGGTCCAGTCGGTAGTGAGTGCGCCCCTCGCCCTCCCCCACCTTCCGAGCGGCGTCCTCTTCCAGGCAGATCGTGGGGATGCTGTAGCGCCGTCCGCCGACCTCCACGAACCCATCGACCGCGATGAGCGCCGTTCGCTGGAACCCCGTGGTGTTCGAGCCATCGATGACGATCTTCCGCATCACCTCGATCTCGTCGAGCGGGCGAGCATGCAGGAGCGCCGCCACCGTGAGCGCCACGTCCCGGGCCGCCGGATTGAGGGCGTGGGGAGGCTCCTCGTCGGCCTCCACGAGGCAGTCGGAGGAGGTGGTCTCGTACTGGAACACCTGTCCCCGGGCCGCCTCGAAGGCCGCCGCCGGGTCGACGGCGAGCGTCTCCCCGCCCGTAGGTCGGAGCCGGCGCACCATCGTGCCGGTGACCGTTTCGGACAGCTCCGTCGGACAGCTGCAGAACAGCTTGCCCGTCGACAGCTGCTGGTGGACCTCGAGGCCGACCTTCATGGCGCCGCCACCGAGGGATGGCGGGCCTCGAACTCCCCCGCCCGGTCCTCGAGCATGAAACTCCGCAGCGGGCCGGCGGAGTCGAACCTTCCTAGTCCGAAGAGCAGCTTCACGTAGGCGGTTTCTGGCAACAGGTCGCCCAGATAGGTGACCCCGCACCGGAGGAGTTCGCGGCCCGTGGCGTAGACGAATGGGTCCGCCGAACCCTCCAGGCACTGCGTGGTCATCCCCATGAAGACCCCCCGTCCCACGGCCTCCCGGATCCACGGGAGATGAGCGGTGTGGAGATGTCCGAGCCCCGTCCCCGCGAGGATGACCCCCCGCAGCCCCGAGCAGAACTCCTTCGCCTTCTCGGGGGGCATCCCCGGATAGAACCAAAGAAGCCCGCCGCGGGGGTCGAGGCGACTGTCGACCCGGACAGGGCCGGTTCCTCGGGCCCGGTAGCCGGACCGGAGTTTCAACGTCTTCTCCTGGAGGACCCCGAGGGGAGGTCCATTGCGGCTCTGGAAGGCGTCGCGTCGGCTGGAATGCATCTTGCGTACGCGGGTCGCGCGGTGGATCGCGAAGGAGGTGTCCGAAAGGCCCGAGTGCATGACCACCACTACTTCGCCGAGGTCGGAGTTCCGCGCCACCTCGGTCGCGGCCAACAGGTTCGGGCTGCCATCCGAGGAGGGCCGGTCGGGGGAACGTTGCGCGCCTACGAGGACCACGGGTCCGGGGAGCTCCTCCAGGGCGAAGCTCAGCGCGGCGGCGGTGTAGTGCATGGTATCCGTTCCGTGCGTGACGACCACCCCGCGGGCGCCTTCCCGGAACATCTCTGCGACCTTCTCGCTCAAGAGCGCCCAGTCTTCCGGCAGGATCTGCTCGCTCAGGTGGTCGAAGACCGGGACGACGTGGACCGGCCCGTCCCGGTCGAGGAACGGGTAGAAGGAAAGAATCTCGGCCTCGTCCTTGACCGGACGAACGCCGCCCGTCCGGTAGTCGACCCGGGAGGCGATCGTCCCCCCCGTGGTCAGGAGGGCGACCCACGACTTCGCGTACTTCGGTCTCGAGCCCAGGGCCTTGGCCGGGGGCCCGTTCGAAGGCGCGGTCGGCGCCGCGGGGTAGACCGTGAGCCGGTCGGCCCGTCCCACACGCACCCCCACGTTGTAGCCGCTGGCCAACTTGATCTGGACGATCCGGTCCCCGGAGAGGTCATGCGACGGTACCAGGGTACCGTGGTAGGTGATCCCATCGGAGGTCGAGAGCTCGACCTCGCTTCCTCGGGCCAGCGTTCGCAGGGTCTCCCAGGGGTCAGTGGGGGTCGGGTCTTCGCCCATCTCGGTATAGTCCCCCGTCTCTACGACCGCGGGGAGGCGCCTGACGTAATAATGCTCCCGATGCCCTCGGGGTGCTGCGAGCGTCTTTAATACCGTGCACTGCTCGCCGCAGAGGACCCGAAGGGTCGTGACAGTGCCCGTGTGGGGTAGCTACGGCGCGGTAGCCACGCCACGCCGCTACACTGGATTATCCTAGAGGCCTGCGGAGCCTCAGACCTGGGTTCGAATCCCAGCACGGGCGCTTCCCCCCTTACGCTCGGTCCGGTCCGGTGGGCGCCAGATCTCCTCGTTACCTCAACGGCTCTCGGTGGAGTGGTCCGTCGGACACCGAAGGGATCTCCCAGCGACTGCCCGTGGGCCACTGACGAGCGGCTCCGGGCGGACTAGGAGCTGCGGAGTCGATCGACCAGGCTGCGTTCTCACCGCCAGAGTCGGCAGGTCGATCCGGTGGTGTCTCGTTCGGTGGACACCTGGTAGACGGCCGGTGCCCGGCACTCACAGCGATGAGCTAGAGGGCCGACGGAGGGAGGGTCCCGAGCGGGGGCTTCCGGCGACGGCGAAGTGCGATGACCATGGCGGCGGCGAAGACGGCTCCGACCGCGGCCCCTAAGGCGATGCACATCCCGCCGGAAGAGGGGGACGACGGCGGAACGCTCCGAGTCCCGGGGGAGGCATGGAGGACCGTGAGCGTCGTCGAGTTCATCGCGGACTGATTCCCCAAGGTGGCGCGCACGATGACCAGGGATACCCCCGGCTCAGGACCCGCGGTGAACTGTACGGAAGACCCCGTCGTCGAGTTCAGTGTGCCCAAGGAGTTGTTGAGAGACCACGAGAATGCGACCGCTCCGGTCGGGCAAGGAGCGGGAGTACAGGAGGCGATTGCGACGAGGTCTAGGCTGCCCCCCGGCCCCGTGACGGAGGATGGAGCCTTCAGGCTCAGAGAGCGGAGCGTGGTAGAAGTCCCCGTCCGGTTCGCAGCGAAGATCACGGGGACCAGCGCGAGCGTCCGAGACGCGATGACGTGGCCGGCCGAGCGGAGCGAGACGTATCCACCGGGGGCTTGAATGGTATACGCGTACGGACCGCCGGACAATCTGAAATCGATCTCGCTCGTGTTGGAGGTCTCGCTCGAACCATCGATCGTGACGCCCCAGGTGGTCCCGGACGGGTCGCCGTGTTCGATGAACGCGACCGAGGACAGCACGGTCGGGGGGTGAGCGTAGATCACCGTGACATTGTTCTCGCCCGGATTGGTCACGTACAGGTTGCCGTTGGCCGAATCGAACGCGATGGCCGAAGGCAGAGCCCCCACCCCTAGGGTGCCGACGACCGAGCCGTTGACGGGATCGACGACCGTCACATTCCAGTCGCCCAGCCAGTACATGAGGCCGGAAGCGTTGTCGTACACGGCCGCCGAGCCCCAGTACGGGACGGGGATGGTCTCGGAGAGCAGCGCGTTGGTCGAGCCATTGATGATCGAGAGATTCCCCGAGATCCCGGTGGAAGTGGGGGGTACATCCCACACGTAGATGTATCCGTTCTCGGGGTCAAAGAGCATCCCCCCGGCGTTCTGCCCGACTTGAATCCCCGGGCCGATGAATAGATTCGACCCATTGATAGCCGGCCCGGACCCGTTGATCACGCGTACCAGCTCTTGCCCGGTCGAGTCCATGGCCTCAACGTAGAGGTCTCGGTTCGTGCTGTCGTAGACTAGGTAGGGGGATGAGGCGGCGTAGCCCACATCGATCGAGCCTTCGACGGTGCCCGAACTCCCGTTGATGACCGCAAGGTAATCCCCAGCGAGCCGCACGTACACGAACCCGTTCGCGCTGTCGTACGCAATCCCCTCCGGGCTGTCATACGGACCCTGGCCGAGGGAGATGGTCCCGTTGGAAACCAAGTTCGTGGTGCCATTAATCATGCTGACGGTGTCATTGACCGAGCTCGTAACGAAGATGTACCCGCTTCCCGGGTCGTACACCAGGTCCGTCCAGTCTGGGTAGGAGGAGCCCACCACGATGTCGGGGACGACCACCTGATCCGTGGACCCGTTGATGACCGCGGCGCCGTCGTCCCCCGTGCTCACGTAGAGGTTCCCATTCCCACTATCGTAGGCAATCCCCCCCGGGCTCGACAGGGGGATGCTGCCCTGATTCGACGGAGCCATGAGGTTGCAGGCGACCGACACATTCCCGGACCCCCGGTTCGCGATGTAGAGACAGCCGTTGGCACTATCGTAGGCGATCCCGTCGGGGTCCTGGCCAACGCCGATCCCGGGGGAGATGATTGCGGACCCGGCTCCGCTGATGATCGAGATGTTGTCAGAAAGACCGTTCGCGACGTACACCCTTCCATCGGCCGGATCGAACACCATGGCATCCGGACCTGAGCCGACGCTAACGCTCGCAAGGGGGTAGGTCGTCAGATTACCGGTGCGGGTCTCTATGTTGATGATGGAGACGTTGTCACTTCCGTTGTTGGCGACGAAGAGGCTGGACTGCCAGTTGGTCTCCGGTCCACCCTGCCCGATGACCAGGGCGCCGGGATTCGCTCCGACGGGAATTGACGTTGCGTTGGTCGTATCATTGTTGAGGCGGAACGGGGTGACGTTGGCGTTGCCGGCGTCGGTGAAATACAGCTCATTGTAGCCGGGGACGCCCGTTGCCCCATCCGGGTCGGAACCGACCCCCACATTGGCCACGGTGGAGTTGGTCTGTACATCGACCACGGTGACGTTGTTGGTCGCGGCGTTCGCGACCACGATCTCGTCATAGTATGGGGCGGGCGCGATTCCGTCAGGGTGACCTCCGACCGGGATAGAGCTCACGACCCGAAGAGTGGCGGAGTCGATGACCGACACGTTGTTGGACAGCTCGTTCGTGACGTAGACGTAGCCGCCGAGGTCGAGGATCGCGCTCGGATCGACCCCCACGGAGATGGATGCCACGGTGGTGCCCAGCGTGTCATTGATCACGGAAACGTTGTTCGAACCCGAGTTCGTGACGAACAGCTCGCCCTCGGCGCCCACGTAGGCGATCGCCGAAGGGTTGAGTCCTACGGGAACACTGAACGCCACCACGGGTCCAGCAGGCTCACCCGTCTGGCCGCCGATTCCCGGTAGGGGACCTGAGCGGTCGGGTGGGATGACCGCGTTTCCCGAAACCGTCGGGAGCATCAGGGCGAGTGCCAGCACGACCGGCAGATACCAGCCCCGAACGGAATCCTGGGTCATAGGCAGTATCATCCTCCGATGACGCCACTCGCCATAGCCTCTTCAGGAGGGAACGGGAGCAGCCACATCGGGCGAATCGCATGATCCACCCAAAGACGGGGCGTTTGGGTTCCTATCACCCCCGCACTTCGAAGGCCGGAAGAGTAGGGGATTCGGTCGTCGCCGGGCACTCCGTTCTGAGTCCGCGATCCTGAGTGGCCCACGGAGGACACCGACCGAGAGTACTACGATGGTCGCGGTCACCTCACTCTCAGGCTGACGAACCCAGCGGCGCAATCAATTCCGCGCCTCCCAACACGGGCGTCATCCCCCGCTTGCCGAATACTGTTTGAGCCAGATTGGGCGGGCGAACTGGCCCGACGTCCGCGGGGACGGTCGGAATGCGGGGCCGGGAAGAGCTACGGCGACCCCTTGATACGGTCCGCTCCCCCGGCGGCAGACCAAGATACACCCTGTCGCGATTGTCCTTACGTGCACCTCGTCGCAGTCACCGGGTCGCCGTGGTCAGCGTTGTCGTGCGGACCTGGTTCGAGGAGCGGGTTTCGATTCCATCCTTCCGCGCTCCATGAATCGTCTCCGCGGGTCTCCGCGGACCACGAAGAGATTCCCCTGTCCGTCTTTGTCGCTCCCCCTTACGCGGCATTCTGACCCTTCAGAGAACTTCTTACGAACCCTCGCGAGACCATCAATTGCGTGGCCGCGGGCCATTGCAATATCATCCTTTCCACTCGTGTCCAGGCGAAGCCTCCGCAAGAGGCTGAGCTCGGAGGGACTCGGAATCGTCATCTGACCCACGGTCCAGCGTCCTGGCCGGCTGGTTCGAGACCGGTCATTCGGCGACGATTCGGAGCCGATCTCTCGATTTGATGCGACCAACTATGTCCAAACGCCCGCGGCGTACGTGCGGGTGTCGCCGAGCACGCTCGGAGGGCTCGATAGGCTCGACCCGCCACCAAACATGACCACATAGTGGTCGGCCGCGTCGTATGCGAACCCGGGCCATTGTCTTGCGGCGGGTGAAAGGGACGGGTTTCGGAGCGTCCAAACCCCGCCGTGGAACGTCCACGTGTCGCCGAGAAGGGTACTGGTGTTGTCGTCCCGGCCACCGAACAAGACCACGTAGCCATTCTTGGCATCGTATGCCATCGCCAAGGCCACTCGGACTCCCGGAGCGGTGGTAGGCAGCAGGTGAGTCCACACTCCTCCAACGAAGGTCCAAGTGTCCGCTGTGTCGTAGTAGCTGAGCCCGCCGAAAAGGAGAACGTACCCATCCGAACCGTCATAGGTCATTCCACCGGAACGGCGTGGAGGGGGGGATACCGACGGCGTGAGCAAGGTCCAGTGACCGTGGGAAAACGCCCACGTGTCGCTGAGGAGGCCGTTTGCTCCCTGGCCCCCGAACAGGACGACGTAGCCATCCTTCGCGTCGTAGGCGATCCCGGCGCCGTACCGCGGCGCGGGGGCGACGGTGGTGTGGAGCTTCGTCCAATTCCCGCCAGCGAACTTCCAAGTGTCCCCGAAAAGCGAAACACCGTTCGTTCCCCCAAACAGCAAGACATACCCGTCCTTTGCATCGTAGACAAGCGAGGCGGTCCCGCGGGCGCTCGGGTGTTTCGTCGGGGCAAGCTTCGTCCAGGTCCCGGCCTTGTACGTCCAGGTGTCGGAGAGCACTTTGGATCCGGCCCCTCCCCCGAACATCATTGTGTAGCCATCCTTGGCGTCATACGTCATGGGGGAGACCCACCTCGCGCTGGGATGGGAAATCGACCCGACCGTTGTGGGGCTGGTCAATTGTGTCGAACGGGCATCGGTCAAGGGGACGGCTGCCATAGTCGAAACCATGAGGAGAAGGACGACGGCGATTGGGAGCACGAGAAACATCCAACGTACGCCATCCACGCGGGGCATGATCGAATCACCTTTCGGATTGGCGCAGCCGCTCAAACCCATTATAGGTTTTGCCAAACATCGGCCGCGGGCATACGATTCGGAACAGGCTCCTACATGTTGCCGCTATTGACACCCGCAAATCCTATCTCGGTCCCGTTTTCAAGGTGACCGTTACCGGCACTGAAGTCGCGACCCAATGCGATTATCGGGCCTCACGTCAATACGTGGCAGGAGCTCCGGCGGTATGTCCCGCCAATTACGGTTCGCTGCATCCGCTCGGGGGCCTGTTCTCGCAACGGCGATTCTGACGTCGATGCTGTTGGTGGTTCCCGCTGCTGCCGTGTCCGGGCTTGGAGGAGCCCTTGGGCATACCACCATCACCCCCTCAGCATCTTCGGTTTCTCCGAACCCGCCATCCTCATTGGATTTCGTAGGCAATACGTCGGCACGCCCTACGACCGTGGCAGCCCAGGCCGGGTGTGGCACCATCGGTCGTTCTGCGAGCTGCATACCAGAAGCTTCGTCGGCTACAACTTCGTCCCCCGCTATGTCTTGGGTGCTCGATCCGACAGCAGTTCACCCAAGTCCACGTCTTGGGGCGATGATGGCTTATGACGCTGCTGATAGGTACACTGTGCTCTTCGGTGGATACGAGGGTTACTCCTACCCGTTTCATGATTTCAATGACACCTGGACCTATAGGGACGGAGTCTGGACGGAAATCTTCCCTCGTCTAAGTCCCCCTGCGCTCTCCCATGGCAGCCTCACGATGGACCCATTAACGGGCTGCGATGTCCTGTTTGGTGGGGGAATCGTCTATGCAGTTAACGAGACGTGGGTCTTCTGCCACGGTACATGGACGAATGAGTCATCGATTCCGAGTCCTAGCCCTCGATGGGGAGCGGCAACGGCGACAGACTACCAGTGTGATTGCATCGTCCTGTTCGGAGGAGACCAAACCTACCGAGGATTCAACGACACGTGGATCTACCAAGCAGGAACTTGGACGGAGGTTACGCCCACAGTTTCTCCGCCGGAGTTGGATGGTGCTTCGATGTCCTGGGACTCGTCGATGGGGACCGCAATCCTTACCAGTGGTTTGGATGGGGAACTCCTCTTCACTTACACTTGGGAGTTCAACTTTCTAAACGGGTCCGCCCGATGGCAGAACATCACCTCTGCCCGGAGTCCGCCTCCCCGCTACGCGAGCACGTTGGTCGATGCCCCCTCCGAGCATGGAGTCCTGCTGTTTGGAGGTTGGTTGGAGTTTGCACCGGCAGGGAGCACTTTTGCCCTCAACGACACCTGGCTAATGAAGAATGGAGTTTGGTACAATGAAACGCCTCAGGGCGCGAACCCAGGGGTAAGGGGCGCGGCGGCGGTGGTGTTTGCCGAATCGGATGATTGCCCCGTGCTCTTCGGAGGCGGCATTATGAGTGGAGGTCATGAGTACCAAGATACGTGGACATTTGGTTGCCCACCCGTCACATTCTCCGAGGTCGGGCTCCCTGCGGATCAATCCTGGCTCATGAGTGTGAACTTCACCGTCTACAACGTTACCGCTCCGAGCATCACGTTCTACCTGGGCAATGGGCTCTACCCGTTTACCATCGGCGCGGGACCGACCATGCCGTCCGGAGAGCAGTATTCTGTGCTACCCCCTTCTGGCGCAGTCTTTGTTTCTGGCACACGGGTCATGGTCAACGTAACCTACCAGCTCCAGTACATGGTCGCCATCGAGGTCTCCAGTTTCCAGGCAGGGTGGGTGTCCAATCCCGGCGGCTGGGTCAATGCCAACTCCACCTACTGGGTCAACGCGACTCCCAACGCCGGGTTCACTTTCCTACGATGGCAGGGAACGGGCTCGGGAAGCTACACGGGTACGAATGCCGCCGCTGTGTTGGTCGCGAATTCCCCCATCACGGAGCTCGCCATCTTTGGCCGGATCACGAAGTTTCAAGCCATCTTCGAAGAGTCGGGTCTGCCAAGAGGGCTGCGTTGGAGCGTGCGGTTGAACGGGACAACGATGTCCTCGGCGAATGAATCCATCACTGCCACCCTACCGAACGGAACCCTCCCATACCTTGTGCTCGGGCCTCCGGGCTACTCGGCAAGCCCCAGCGACGGGAACGTTTCCGTGCGAGGTCAGAACCTATCGGCCCCGATCACATTCACCGCGAACAGCACTTCGTCATGGAGCCCGTTCGCACTCTGGACCATTCTGGGAACCGCCGCAGCAATCGTCGTCGCGAGCGCGGTGATTGCGTGGTATCGCATTAGGCGCCCGAAGAAGCTCTCTCGGACGACCGAAGATGGGTGAAGGGAGAGCGGCGCCCGGGAGCTTGGCCCGGGTACACGCCAGAGAGCAATAGAGAATGTCCCGCTCGTCCGGTCGGCCTTCCTATAGCAACGGACACCTTGACGACCCGCGGGGGACACCCCGAAACCATGCTACATATATCAAGTCCAGAATTCAGGGAAATCGGGGCCGCTATGAGGAAGATTCTGATCCTGATGCATATGACGCTGGACGGAGTTGCCGAGATCCCTGATTACGGATCGGTGCCGGGGCCATCCCCGGAGGAGCCGGACGATCCAATGTGGGACTCCCGAATGGATTCCATAGATACCCTTCTCCTGGGCCGTCGAACCTACGAAATGTGGGCGGGGTTCTGGCCTGGAAAGAAGAGTGACTCGTCCGCGTCGGCGTGGATGAAGAAGTTCTCCCGCTTCGCGGACGAGGCGGAGAAGGTCGTTTTTTCGAAAACCCTAACGTCGGCGGACTGGCCGAGGTCAAGAATTGTGCGGGGTGACATTGCACAGGAGGTCGCCCGCCTCAAGGCCCAGCCAGGAAAGGATATGGCAGTGGGAGGACCCCGACTTGCTCAGTCGTTCCTCGCCGCAAATCTGGCCGACGAGCTCCTCCTCGAGGTCTTCCCCAGCATCGTGGGCCGGGGGAAGCCGCTCTTCCGGGTCGTCGGCGACCCCGGTCACGACGAGGACCTCATCCCGCTTGGGGCCCCGGGGCGGCACGATTTCCATCTCGTGGAATCGAGAGCATTGAGAGATGGCGTGCTCTTCGTTCACTATCGGCGGAGCAAGTAAATTGCGAATCCCCGGTCCGATTCCAAAGTCCGTATTGCCTCAAAGCTTCTTGGCGGAGAGCGGAACTGGGTTGGGTCTCCGGCGGTGAAGGTGCTGCTGAGGGTTTCCCGATTTCTCAGCCTCCTTGATCAGCGGGTATGTCAACAACCCCCTCCGAGGGTCGGCAGGCAACCCTTGCCAATGGACCCCTTGTAAGTGGCCTACATGAAGAATCGAAACGCCATCCGCCCCCCGGGCCGGGCTGCACAGACGGCGCTGCGTGGGCCGATAGTCTCCTGGGGGGCCGCACAGCTCCCACCGTACCTTCAAGTCTGTCCTCGCAGTCATGCGTGACATGGCAATTCCTGCCAAGCGGGGGTTCCTCTGTCTCTAGTCCCTCCGGATCCCGCTAGCAATGCCATCCGGTTCGGAACCAAGTCTCTCCCAAATCGGGAAGAGCTCTCCTTTGCCGTGAGGGTGATTGGTGGATGGTTTCCCATCCTCATCCTCGCGGTGATCGTCTACGGGCTGTTGGTGTATGTGTGGCTCTCGTCCCCCGATTCCCCGGTGATTGCAGGACTATTGGCCGCATGGACCGCGAGCGCAGTGGCTGCCGCAGGTTGGCTCGCACATTCGCTTCGACGGAGGACTCCCACGAGCATCGAGCTTTCAGCCTCCGAGGTGGCCGCGATCTGGTCCGGAACACCCTCCCGTCGTGAGCTGGTGCAGTTCCGCCAGGTCAGATCGATTAATCCCCGACACTGGCGTTGGATAAGCGCCCCCAAGTTAGCCATTATGCGTTCACGCCTGCCTCAATACAGTACGAGCGAAGTTTGGAAGACGGAGTGGACGTCTGGGGCGTTCACGGCCTGAATCAGGAGGTGATCTACCTAACGGACTCGAATCTCCAGCAGGTACAGGCGGCCTTCAATCGTTGGGGTGGCTCCCAGCGCGTTCTCGAAGAGGGCACTCTGATCGACGATCCGAATCCGGTGGACCCGTCAGAGGATCCGAATCTCCTCCCACCAGGTTGGGTAAAGTGCCTTGAATGCAGTGCGCCTTTGAAGAGCCACAAGGAGATTGAGGCCGGTTTCTGCGCTTCGTGCATCAGGGCGAATTCAAAGACGAACTAAACTTAGCCCAGACGGGCAATACGGACAGTCTTTGACTCGATCGTCCGTCATGTGACCAAAGGATAGTACCGCACAATCCGCTCCTTTGCAGACCTCGCAGGGGGGTCAAGCCCAACCAGCGCAGTCGAGAGCACACCATTACTCGGAATCCACTTCGGGCTTCTTACCTGCCCCTTCTCCCGCGTTCTTTTCCGCGAACTTCCTGAAGAACCGAGCCGTCTCGTGGTACTTCCTTGTTGCCTCCGGCGGAATCTGCCCCCGAGAGAAACGAACCCACAATGCGCTGGCATTCGTCGACATGGTTTTGGGCCAGTTTAGCGCGTAACGTAGGGGTCGGTCATGTTCCCATTCTCTAATCTTCAACGGAACGTCGTACTCAACGAAAGAATCGCCGCTAGAGGGAACAGGATGGGTTGATGCCCACCCAAACCCCGCGCGCGGGGTCAATGCCACCCCCAGCCAATCGGCCTTGTCGTACCAGTCCGCAGCATCGTCTACAGCCTGTCCGACAAGAAGGACGTTTTCCGGTTCGGGCGGGCTGAGTTCGACCCACTCTCCAATTGAGACAGCCCCCCGCAGGGGAAGCCCTGCCTCTATCGCGGCGTTGAAGATTAGTCCGAGATAGCTCGCCATCGTCGGAAGATATCGTTCGGGGGGTTCGGGTCCCCATGCGGTGACCAGCAAAGTGTCTGCCAATCCGAGTACTCTTCTACCTTCAGGTACGGGGCCGAGTTCGCCTGCCGCAGTAATCAATGACAGGGCTTCGCCCGGTCCAACTGACATGTATGCGAATCCAAGGACCAGGATGAACGCCTGCGCCCAGTCCCTCTGGTCCGGGGCGACCTTGGCCCGATGATACATGTCCGACCACGCCTTTACAAATGAATCGGCGTCCTTACCTGCGCCACCTCGACGGGTCCCAAGCGAGTCCAGCATCGCCACGACCCCAGTGCGTTTGACAGGGGTCGCTGACTGAGCGGTAGCCATCAAAGCAGGTAGTTGATTCTGTAGCTCCGCCATTGCAGTATTGAACGGATCAGGCAACCCCCCGGGCGGTAGAGAGCTGAGGCCTGTGCTTGACGGGACTTTGCTTGATGGTTCTTGCGGGTCGGTGAT
>Ga0326727_10015011_pt1 | contig 16725 bp, 14 predicted proteins | sample MB2enrmetagenome_FD_207643 | JGI IMG/M metagenome (GOLD analysis project Ga0326727, IMG submission 207643) | Lab enriched peat soil microbial communities from McLean, Ithaca, NY, United States - MB29MY | ecosystem: Environmental > Terrestrial > Soil > Wetlands > Peat | place: USA: New York...
GGGCTGCCATGGGCAGGACGAGCGAGAACAGAAGGGCGACGAAAAGGCAAAGACGAGCGAGCGAGAGAGTGCGGCGAGAATGCATAACAGAAGCCTCCTGGGGGAGAACAAGATTGTGTAAGAGTACCGCTCCGCGGGTGAATTGCGCAACCGGGGACTGGGAGCGGGTATGAGACATCCGGGAAATCTAACCCGACATATCCATTAGGAGTCGTAATTCTGAACTCCCCGAAAGAACCGGAACTCGAGCATCGCGCGGGGCTCCTGGAAGCAACACGGAAATTCCTGTTGAAAACAGTTGACAACCGCATATTGTCTTTTTAGACTGTTTTCATCGGAATTGAACGATGATTCCTCCCCCGAATCCAACGAATCAATTGAAGTGACCTGCGAACCAAGGCCGAGGTGTCCTATGAACCAAGGCCGCAGTGACCTGCGAACCAAGGCACTTCCTTCACTCTCAACAGATCGGAGAACATGGATATGCTGAAAACGCCAAAGTATGCGGTAACGCTCTTTGCGTTAGCCGTTGTATTTCTGCTTGCTGCCCCCGCCGTCTCATTTGCCGACAGCGGGCAGGGAAAGCAGGAAGGACCCATCAAAATGGGAGACAAGAGTACTCCCAAGAGGCCAGCAACCCACAGCCACGGCACCGTGACAACCCACAACCCAAATGTTGGTCCTCTGAAGGGGCCGGAAATGCGTGAGATGCATGAGAGCGGTCAGGGCAAGCTTGAGGGTGGCGAAAAGCAAGGCGACAAATCCACCCCCAAGAGGGCGCCGACGTCCGAATTCAAGCCCCTCTAACTCTTCTGCGGCCGGATGAATTCCGCTCCGAAATTGAAAGGGTTTCCCTCACCCGATTTTTGAGTACCGAAAGGAGATTTCATTGATGAAACGCATCTCAATCTGGATCGCCCTGGCCATGATGCTGACGGCCACGTCCGCATATGCGACCTCCAAGACCTACAACTTCAATGGCTGGTTTGCTGACGAGCCCAGCGTGGCGGCAGGCGAATATGCCTTGGCTTCCGGCGCGGCCGCCAAGGTCTGCCCTTCCTATGGAAGCTGGACCGATAGCTTTCAGTCTTTCACTTACACCTGGACAAACTTCGGCTTCTGGATGGACTATTCAGCCAGTAGCGTGAATTTCTCGGTAACTTGCAACTACGAGTCGGTCAACTACACCTTCTCGGGCGCCTGGTTCGCTAACGAAGGCAGCGTTCAGGACGGCGAAAACGCCATTCAGGGCGACCTGTGGCAGAATACGTGCGGCGGCGGCAACCACCAGCTCACGAATATGCACTTCAATCCCTTCACCTACACGCATACGAACTTCGGCTTCTGGCAGGACTATTCAGCGTCCAGCGTAAGCGGTTCGTTCACATGCGAAGAGTGACGAATAGGAACTAAAAAGTATTATCCCCAGGTCCGAAACTCCGGATCTCCACCCCACGGACGAAAACCTGTCTCTTCACCCCAGCGAGCAACAATCGCTCGCTGGGGACCCCGAGTCCGTGGGGACCCCAATCATTCTATGTGGTCAAACCCAGGCTAACCGCCCTGAAGGCGGGGCGCCCATTTTCGGCTAGGCGAGGAGTTTGGCGGCGTCTTTGGCGAAGTAGGTGACGATGAAGTCCGCGCCGGCGCGGCGGATGCTGACCAGCGATTCGAGGATGGCGCGGCTGGGGTCGAGCCAGCCCTTTTGGAAGGCGGCCTGGAGCATGGAGTACTCGCCGGAGACCTGATAGGCGCCGATGGGCACGCCGGTGAGTTCTCGGGCGGCGCGGATGACGTCGAGGTAGGGCATGGCGGGCTTCATGAGGATCATGTCGGCGCCTTCTTCGAGGTCGAGCGAGATTTCGCTGAGGGCCTCGCGCAGGTTGGCGCCGTCCATCTGGTAGGTTTTGCGGTCGCCGAACTGGGGTGCGGAGTCTGCGGCCTCACGGAAGGGTCCGTAGAAGGCGGAGGCGAATTTGGAGGCGTAGCTGAGGATGGGGGTGTCCTTCCAGCCCTCTTGGTTGAGGGCGCGGCGGATGGCAGCGACCCGGCCGTCCATCATGTCGCTGGGGGCGACGACATCGGCTCCGGCTTTGGCCTGGCTGACGGCGGTGCGGGCGAGCAGATCGAGAGTCGGGTCGTTGTCCACGGTCCAGCCGTCCGCGGTTTCGATGACCTTGCCGCAGTGGCCGTGGCTGGTGTACTCGCAGAGGCAGACGTCGGCGATGAGGACCAGCTTCTTCGACGCAGGCGAGGCTTTGAGGGCGCGCAGGCCCTGCTGGACGATGCCGTGGTCGTCATATGCGCCGGAGCCAAGCTCGTCCTTGGATTCGGGCAGGCCGAAGAGCAGCAAGCCACCCAGGCCGAGACGCGCGGCCTCCTCGGCCTCGCGGACGGCCTCGTCGATTGAGAGGTTGAAGACTCCCGGCATGGAGCCGACCGGGCGGCGGACGCCCTCACCGGGGCAGAGAAAGAGAGGGTAGATCAGGTCGCCGGGGGTGACGGCGGTTTCGCGCACCAGGGAGCGGATTGATTCGGTGCGACGGAGGCGGCGCAGTCGGGATTGGGGAAAGCTCATGGTTCAAATTGTAGACGAAAGCTGCCGCCGAGCTTGTCCGCGCAGTGAATTTCCAGTAGGATGGACCCCGTTAAGACTCCACATCCAAAAGAAGGCGGGTACTACCGCATGAGGCGCAGGCATGAAACTTCAGCCATTGCCGGTTTGATCATGTGTCTTCTTTTTAAGCTTCCGGCGTGCGGGGCACAGCCATCAACTACGCTGAGCGAGGACGATCAATTCCTGGTTAGAGGCATGTTGCGCACTGCTTATGACGATGTGAAGAAGTACTACTACGATCCAGGGCTGCATGGGCTGGACTGGGACGCCCGTTTTCGGGAATACAGCGCGATGATCGGGAGAGCGCACAACATGGACAACGGACTCTCCGTGATCGCTGCTTTTCTCTACGGACTCAAGGATTCGCATACTTATTTTGTACCTCCCGCGCGCGCTGACCGATTCGACTCCGGTTATCGATTCGCGCTGGTGGGAGATGCATGCTTCATCACCCAGATTCGTCCCAATACCGACGCCGCAACCAAGCTGCACATAGGCGACCAGGTGTTGCAGCTAGACGGCTTCAATGTGAATCGGGAGAATATTCAGGATGTGCAGTACTTTCTCAAGATTCTTACTCCGCGGGCGACGGAACAACTGGATGTGCGTTCACCCGCGGGCGAGCAGCGCCGGGTGTCAGTCAATTCCGAGATCAAAGCCAACAGGCAAATTTCAGACAGCACCACGCACATGGACTATTGGGATACGGTTCGCCGTATAGAGGATGAGAGTCACGCCACGCGCTCGCGGATGGTGCAACACGAAGATACAGCCATCTGGAAGTTGCAGTACTTCAACCTGGACATCGATGAGGTCAGGAGGAACATCAACATCGCGCGCAAGCACAAGACACTCATTCTCGATCTGCGCGGCAACCCCGGCGGCGCGATTGATTCGTTGAAGTCGATGGTGTCAGGATTGTTTGACCACGACGTCAAGTTATACGACCGCGCCGACAGGAAAGAGAGTAAGCCGGTCATCGCCAGGCACAGCGGAAAGCCCTACCAAGGCAAGTTGATTGTGCTGGTGGATGCGGCTTCGGGCTCTTGTGCCGAGCTGCTGGCGCGCATTGTTCAGATCGAGCGCCGGGGCTCGGTAATCGGAGACAAGACCGCAGGGACCGTGATGGAATCCATTATTTACAGAGAAAGCCAGGGAAATCGCACCAGGATCTTCTACGGATTCAGCGTGACCGACGCGAACCTGATCATGAGCGACGGCAAGAGCCTGGAGAAAACAGGGGTCGTACCGGACGAAGTGCTGCTGCCGACCGGAGCCGATCTGGCCGCGGGCCGCGACCCCGTTCTGGCGCGCGCCGCGGAACTGGCCGGCATCAAACTGGACACCATCGCGGCGGGCAAGATGTTCCCGTATGAGTGGGCGCCGCTCTAACTTACGTCAGCTGCTCGTAAAGAGTGGAGTTGCGGTAGCCGAGCATCAACACCAGGGTCCAGATGCCCATGGCGGTTCCGAAAGGGAACTTGAGCAGGCTCAGGATGGCCGCGACGATGGCCACGACACGTCCCCACGGCGCGCGCTCCAGGAGGCCAATTCCGGCAGCCACGGCCAGGCCGGCGCGCAGCAGGAGAAATACCCAGGCGAAGCGCAGCAGCGCGGGCGCGAACCAGAATGGCGGCATGGAGCCATTCCCCCAGGGACCGTGCATCCAGGGGCCGAAATGGCCGGAGAGAAAGGCATTAGCGAAGGCCAGCCCGATGATTCCAGTCACCAGGGCAATGGCAGCATAGATGAGCCAGACGACGCCGAGCGCTTTCACCTTACCGGCGTAGTTCTGCAGTTGGAACTCCATTCCGGGAACAGGGGGAACCGGCGGCATTGCCGGGCGGCCACACTGTGGGCAGGATACCTGCCCGGGCGTTAAAGCCAGACCACATCCGCTGCAATACATGACTGCCTCCTCGAAAAAACCATTCTGAGGTTACTACGCAATTACGAGGGGCGGAGTTCCAATCCGCAAAGAAAGCTCTGATTCAGTCTTTGTTGCAAGTCACTGCGTTCCCTCAGGGGCTCAAGCCCGATGATGATTCGACTGCGTTTACGTCACTACTAAAGTCGTGCCCTTTCAAAACATCGACTTGATCAGAGCTTCTAGTCGCCAGCACATGCGGGGCGGAGACGGCAGGCCGGCAGGGAGCCGATTTCGCCGGTTTGCCGGCTCATCAGACGAGCAGCTAATTGATTGAAACCAGAGGCTAGTAGCTGTGTTCTGTTTATGTGAATTATGGCCAGATTGCGTCAATATGAGCCGTAAGTTTGTCCCCTGCGCGGAAAAGTTCTAACGTTTCAAGCCCAGGCAACGATAAACAGAATGGGAGACTTTATCCATGGCGACGCAGGCCAGGACGGCAAGTGTGTCCGGCTCGGTCGAGGAACAGGCAGGCGAATTGCGCTATGTTGCGCGCCAGCCGATTCTGGACCAGCACGGTGTCGCGCATGGTTATGAGTTGCTGTTCTGGAATGGGCGTGATCCGATTGTCAGCGCCAGAAGCGATCTGGCAACCCGCGCCATGCTGGACAATACAGTGGTTTTTGGGCTGCATGAGCTGACGCGCGGATTGCCGGCCTTTGTGAACTGCACGGCTGATTCGCTGACCGAGGATTGGGTTGGGGTTTTACCTCCCCACATGACGGTTCTGGAACTGGCCTCCAGCGCGGAACCCACGCCGAGCCTGCTGGCCGCCTGCCGGAAACTGAAGGCGTCGGGCTTCCGCCTGGCGCTGGCCGATTTCACCGGGAATCCGGAGTCCAGGGCTCTGGCCGATCTGGCCGACTATATCAAGGTGGATCTGCTCAAAGTGAACGCCATCGAGCGCGGCAATCTGCTTCGCTGGCTGACTGGCTCCACGGCCAGCCTGGTGGCGCAAAATGTGGAGACGCAGGATCAATATGGGCAGGCATGCAGAGAGGGCTTCGACCTGTTTCAGGGGTACTATTTCTGCCGTCCGGAGCCGCTGGAAAGCCACAAAATACCGGGCAACCGGCTGGTGCATCTGGAGATCATGGAGGATCTGCAAAACACTCCCCTCGACCTGCAACGCATGAGCCAGTTGGTGATGTGCGACGCCAGCCTCACCTATCGCCTGCTGCGGCTGGTGAACTCGCCGGTCTGCGCCATGCGCCAGGAGGTGACCTCGATTAAGACGGCGCTGATGCTGGTGGGAGAAGCGGCCTTCCGGCGCATCGCCATGCTGGCCATCGCCAGCGACTTCAGCGCCGGCCAGCCGGCGGAGATTCTTCGCATGGCTTTTGAGCGCGGTCGTTTCTGCGAACTGGCGGCGCCCCTGTGCGGCCTGGCTTCCAGCGAACAATACCTGATCGGCATGATCAGCCTCTTTCCGGCGATGCTGCGCATTCTGACGGAAGACCTGATCCGGCTGCTGCCTTTGCGCGAAGCGGCCCGCGACGCATTGCTGGGCAAGGACATCCCCGAGGGCGTTCTGCTGCATTGGGTTGTCTGCCAGGAGCACGGGAACTGGGCGGAATGCGATGCGATTGTCCGCTCCAGCGGCATGAGTCATGAGCAGGTGATGAGTTGCCATGCCCAGGCCGTGGAATGGGCCGAGGCCGCGCTGCGGTCCAATGCGTGAGCGGGAATAATGAGTAGAGACGGCTCCCGGCCTGAGAATTGAGGCTTGGGAGCCGTTTTGCTTTTGCGCGGGGATCAGTTCAGCGGCGTGGCGATGATCTCGCAGCTTAAAAACATCCAGGCGCTGTTGGGGCTGAACATCTCCACGGCTACTGCTCCCGTATTGCTGGAAACGAAGGCGTAGGCGAACTCATTGCTTCCCATGCTGCCGGTAAACGTTTGAGCGGGAAGAGAACCGCCGAAGTCTCCGAGGAGCGTGAACTGCGGATACTGCACATCGTTACTTGTAAAGAATACCTTGGGGATAATCATATATGCGGTATTCGCCTGGACCGTGATCCCGAAATACAGGCTACTTACGAGCCCACGATAGGAAAGGGCGGATTGTGGCAGGAATGAAATGTCGCTATCGCCATGATTGACCTCCAACGGCAGTTGCGCTACTCCATAAGCCACGCCATTCACAGACATGTTGTCAGGAGTGAGCACGGTGGGCGCGGCGGATACGGCGGCGGTCCAACCCTTGAAGTTTTTCGCGGGTATCTTTGCGGAGTAGGTTTTGATGACCGAGGTCAGGAGTTGCTGTTTGTCATTTTGGGTAACGGGCTTGCCGGTGTGCAGGAGAATTGGCGTGATGGCCGGAGCTACGAATTGAGGTTTCGGCCGGGGATAGGTTCCTTGTACGGCCGATTTCTGCGCGAAGGCAGGGCTGAGGAGCGCAACTGCCACAAGCAGGGCGGTGAGCATTTTCATAGTGAATTTCTCCTGAAGAAATAATCGCAACATAAAAGCGAGAAGCTGTTAGGTTCCAGTTAGAAGGTGACTGATGTTACCTCGCAGTTGATAAAATTCCACTCAGTGTCCGCACTGTAAATCGAAACCAGAAGAGTTCCCGAGCTGTTGGATACGACGGCAAAGGCAAACTCATCATTGCCTTGGCTTCCGGTAAAGTTTTCGGAGAATTGTGGCGCTAAGTAGTCGCCGGTGTAAATCGTATATGTGTTGCCTCCAGTGACGGGACTCACTTTAAAAGCGAAATAGTATGCGGTATTCGGTTGCGCATTGACAACGAGCATCAGGCTGCTGGTAGGCGAATTGCTGAATTGAAACATGTCATTAGCTATATCAACGTAAGCTGGATTGTAAAGAACCAGATGCACATTGTCCTGGGAGAAATGGCTAGGAGTAAGCGTGATGGCGTTTTTGGGCGCTAAGTTCATCTGGGGCATCATCGCGCCCGCCGGCAATTTTGCCGCGTAGGCCTTAATGGCGGAGGCCAGAAGCTGATTCTTGTCATTCTGGGTGAGGGGCTTGGCGGTGTGCAGCAGCAGCGGCTTGGCGGCTGGAGCCATGGGGTGAAGTTTTATCTTCTGTGGCGGTGGAACGGTCATTTTCTGGGCGAAGGCGTGGCTGATGAGCGCAACGGCCACGAGCAGAGCGGTGAGCATTTTCATGGTGAATTTCTCCTGAAGTAATAGTCGCAACATAAAAGCGAGAAGCTGTTAGCTCCCAGTTAGAAGGTGGATGATGTGATCACACAGCTGTAGAATTGCCATAGAGCGTTGGTGCTGGAAATCGTAACCGCCATGTCTCCCGCGCTATTGGATACGATGCCATAGGCAAATTCGTTTTCGCCCGTGCTTCCGGTAAAGTTCTCTGGGTTAATATGCTTGCCGTTATCGTCTATAGTGCTGATGGTGAATTGCGGATTTGAAGCATCGGAATGGATGGTGATAGCAAGATAATATGCGGTATTAGGTTGCGCGTGGATGATGAAGTTGATGGCGCCCGCATCTCCACCAGCGAAATAAATATTGTTATGAGCGATATCCGCAAAAAATGGGCTATTCATCACGAAATATGCATTTCCCTGGGAGAATTGGCTAGTGGAGAGGGTGATGGTGCTTGCTTTCTCGGGGGAGGCCGGGTGCTTTCTCGCGCTCGCCGGGGCAGTCTTGATGACGGCGGCTAGAAACTGCTTCTTGTCATCGGGAGTGAGGTGCTTGCCGGTATACAGCAGCAACGGCTTGGCGGCGGGCGCCACGATGTGAAGTTTCGATATGGCTTGCGTGAATTGAGGGTTTGTCTTCTGGGCGAAGGCAGGACTAATGAGCGCAACTGCCACAAACAGGGCGGCTAGCATTTTCATGGCATTTCCTCCTGGAAGTTGGAATCGGCGGAAGTATAGCGCGTTTGCGGTTGCCGCGTCACGATGAAAGTTTGTGGAGTCAGGCAGGGAGGCGGGAGCCGGAAAGGGGATGGAGCGGTGGTTATTATGGACTGGCGCGGTCCGAAATGATTATGGTATCTTGATCTATCAGCCGAAGGTGTCAGGCCCGGGCGCGCGGCGGCCGGATAACTGGAGCGCTGGCGCTTTCCCGGCGGTTGCCGCAATCGGTTTCTTTTCAGTGGATTATAAGATTGGGTGGAGCGGACTATGATGGGAATAGTTGCCGCATCTGCTCCTCGAGTCAGGTAGTCTCAGGACGGCCTGTTCTGACTTTGGGGTTGTCCGCCTCCCAGGCGGGTATTCAGGAACAACTTTTTCACACAACAAATGTGACCGCCGGCATGGCGCGCACATCCAAGATAAGAAAACCAGGCAAGGAAAGAACGCATGGCGCAAATTTTTGACCGCAGCTCCAATGCCCTGGCACGCGCCAGCCTGGTATTGTCGGGGTTGATCGTGATCGCCCTGGGGGTGACGCTGGACCAGCTGCAGCGCTCGCCCTGGGTGACGCGGCAGGGTCAGCGCCCCGACCAGCCGGTGCCCTTCAGCCACAAGCACCACGTGCAGGGGCTGGGCATCCAGTGCCAGTATTGCCACACCACGGTGGAGAAATCGAGCTACGCGGGAATTCCGCCGACGAAAACCTGCATCAACTGTCACGCGCAGATCTGGACCAACGCGCAACTGCTGGAGCCGGTGCGCGAGAGCTGGGCGACGGGCCAGTCGCTGCCGTGGATCAAGGTGCACGACCTGCCCGATTACGTCTACTTCAGCCATGAGATTCACGTGCACAAAGGGGTGGGCTGCGCCAGTTGCCACGGACGCGTGGACCAGATGCCGCTGATGTACGCCGAGAACACATTGCAAATGGAGTGGTGCCTGGATTGCCATCGCAACCCGGCGAAGAATCTGCGGCCGGCGAGCGAAATTTACAACATGGCGTGGGAGAAGCCGGCGCCGGACAGGCCGGTGTGGTGCGCGGTGAATGAGGAGCAGAGCGGCGTGCCGACGGCGGAAAGTGTAAGTTGCGTGACGAAGGAACCGGTCGCGGAGATCAAGCTGGCCTTATTGAACCTGCCAGTGGCGCAGGCTTCCACCTATAAGAAATTCACCAGCCAGGAAGAGTTGGGGCAGTTCCTGGTGCAGCACTACAAGATTCGCACGCCCAATGAACTCTCCAGTTGCGAGGTCTGCCACCGATGAGCGAGAAAATAAATTTGGTGACGATCAAGCCGGCGCCGATGACGCTTGAACAGGTGCGCGAGAAGCTGAAAGGCGTGCGAGGCAAACGTTATTGGCGCTCGGTGGACGAGTTGGCCAACACGCCAGAGTTTCAGGCGGCGGTGGAGCGGGAGTTTCCCTCGTCGCCTCATGCGTGGGGCGATGAGGTGTCGCGGCGGGGATTTCTGAAGTTCATGGGCGCTTCGGCGGCGCTGGCGGGGCTGGCCGGATGCACCAAGCAGCCCGACGAGCCGATTTATCCCTACATCAAGCAGCCGGAAGATTTGATTCTGGGTAAGCCGAATTATTTTGCCACGGCGTTTCCGTTTGTGACCGGCGCGGTGCCTCTGCTGGTCAAGAGCGATCAGTACCGGCCCATCAAGATCGACGGCAACCCCGAGCATCCATATAACCAGGGGTCGTCGGATGTGTTTACACAAGCGACGCTGCTCGACTTATACGATCCGGATCGGTCGCAGCATGTGACCTATCGCGGGGAGAATCGCGAGTGGGCGGAGTTTGCCGTCGAGTTTCGCAACAAGGTGATCTCGACCAAGGACGGGACGGGGATTTACTTCCTGAGCGAGACGATTACTTCGCCAACGCTGGCGCGGCAGTGGCGCGAGGTGCAGAAGAAGTATCCGAAGGCGAAGCTGGTGCAGTATGATCCGGCGATTGCTGGAGTAGTTTCGGCCAATGGGTCGAGCGTTCAATATGATTTGGCCGACGCGGATGTGATTGTTTCGCTCGACGCGGATTTCTTGTCTGGCGCGACGTTTCCGGGCTTTCATAAATTAGTTCGTCAGTACGCCGAGCGGCGCAAGTCGCCGAAGAAGCTCAACCGGCTTTATGCGATTGAGAGCACGCCGACGACGACGGGATTGAAGGCGGAGCATCGACTGGGACTGCGGGCGAGCGAGATACCAACCTTTGCGGCGGAACTGGCAAAGGCTGTGGGAGTCAAGGGCGTCGAGGCTCCGGCGCATGCGTGGATCGACGAACAGAAGAAGTTTTTGTCCACACTGGCAAAGGATTTGAAGGCTCACGGGGGCCGGAGTGTGGTGATCCCGGGACTTTATCAGGATCCCTGGATGGAACTGCTTACATACGCAATCAACAAAGAGCTAGGCAATGTTGGAAAGACGGTTTCCCACCCCTACGAACTAGTGAACCCTCTGCCGAGCGATCAGATTACTGACATCAAGGTGCTCGTAGCTGATCTGAATGCTGGCAAAGTGGATTGGCTAGTGATTCTCAACGCCAATCCGATTTATAACGCGCCTGCCAATCTGGAGTTTGCAGCGGCGTTTGAAAAGGCGAGAATGACCGCGCACCTTGGCTCGCATACGGATGAGACCGGGCAGAATGCGCAGTGGCACATTCCATCGGCGCACTTTCTGGAGTCGTGGTCCGATGCCCGCGCCTATGACGGAACGGTTTCGATTATTCAGCCGATGATTGACCCGCTCTATGGCGGCAAGACAGCGCATCATTTCTTTCAAGCATTGCTGGATGAGCCAGGCTTGAGTCCGTATGAGGCGGTGCGCGAGACATGGAGACCGGTAATCAAGGGTGACTTTGAAGTGGGCTGGCGCAAGGCGCTTCACGCGGGTTGGATTACTGAAACCGTGAGGTCCTATAAACCTGAGATGGCATGGATTGGAGTTGGAGCCCAATTAACTATTCCCGCGCCATCGTCGAGGGAAGCGTTGGAGATCATCTTCCGGCCGGACCCGAATGTGTATGACGGGCGCTTTGCCAATGTGGGGTGGCTGCAGGAGTTGCCCAAGCCGTTAACCAATCTTAGTTGGGACAATGCGGCGCTGGTATCCGGAGCGACGCTGACGAAGTATGGCCTCGAAGAGGCTGACATTGTCGAGCTGACGGTGCAGGGGCGCAAGGTGAATGCGCCGGTGATTGTTGCGCCGGGGCATCCGGATAATTCGGTCACGGTGCACCTGGGTTATGGACGGCAGACTGGCCGCGTCGCAGGTGGCGCGGGATTCAATGCTTATCTGATTCGTACGTCGGACAATCCGTTTTATGCGGTGGGTTCGATGAAGAAGATTGAGGGTAAGTGGGGCGTGGCGGTGACCAAGAGCCACTTCCAGGACCATCGTCCGAAGTTGTTTGGCGGCGAAGGCAACGGCAATAACTCGCTCGAAGCAAACGAAGCTATCAACGAGCGCGGCATCATTCGCTACGCGACGCTCGATGAGTATAAAGCCAATCCGGGATTTGCCAACGAGGGCGAGGCGCACCCAACGACCGACAAGAGCAACACGCTCTTCCCCAACTGGGAGTACAAGGAGAACGCGTGGGGCATGTCGATTGACATGAACAGTTGCACGGGATGCAATGCCTGCATCGTGAGCTGTTATGCGGAGAACAACATTCCCGTGGTGGGCAAGCAGCAGGTGCGCATCGGGCGCAACATGCAGTGGCTGCGGATTGACACGTACTTTGAAGGCGACCTGGCAGCGCCGCGCGCGCACTTCCAGCCGATGGCCTGCCAGCATTGCGAGAACGCACCCTGCGAGCAGGTTTGCCCGGTGGGCGCGACGGTGCATACGCCCGAGGGCTTGAATGCGATGGTCTACAACCGCTGCGTAGGCACGCGCTACTGCTCGAATAATTGCCCCTACAAAGTTCGCAGATTTAATTTTTTGCTGTACTCGGACTTCGAGACGGAGAGCCTGAAGCTGATGCGCAATCCGGACGTGACGGTGCGCTCGCGCGGCGTGATGGAGAAGTGCACTTACTGTGTGCAGCGCATCTCGGCGGCCAAGATCGAGGCAGACAAAGAGAACCGGGCGATTCGCGATGGTGAAATCCAGACCGCCTGCCAGCAGGCCTGCCCGGCTCAGGCGATCAGCTTTGGCAACATCAACGACAAGCAGAGCAAGGTGGCGAAGTTGCAAGCCGACGAGCGCAGTTACCAGGTGCTCGCCGATTTGAACACGCGTCCGCGAACCAAGTATGTGGCCGCGGTGACGAATCCAAATCCCGAGCTGGAAGAGAGGCCGGTGGAGCATGAACCTGTGAAGAAGTGAATGAGTGAAGAAGTGAAAGAGTGAAGAAGGTAAGAAGTGAAGCAGTGAAGAAGTGAAATGGTGAGTTATTGAAGCACGCCCCCCAACTCGATAAGCAGATCGATCCGGCGACAGGAGAGTACCGCGTGATTGCGCCGGGGCAGACCTTCCGGTCTGTCACCGAGAAGATCACGCGCATTGTGCTGACGCCGACGACGCCGCTGGGATGGTTTGCGCTCTTCGGCGTGGGCGGCGCGCTGGCCACCATGCTGATGGTGGCGCTGACCTGGCTGTTTCTGAAGGGCACCGGCATCTGGGGCATCACGCAGCCGGTAGCCTGGGGCTTTGCGATTATCAACTTCGTCTGGTGGATCGGCATCGGCCACGCGGGCACGCTGATTTCGGCGATCCTGCTGCTCTTCAAACAGAGCTGGCGCAACTCCATCAACCGCTTCGCCGAGGCCATGACGATTTTCGCCGTGGTTTGCGCGGGAATGTTTCCGCTGATTCACGTGGGCCGCCCGTGGCTGGCTTACTGGATGTTTCCGATACCGCTGACGATGGGCGTATGGCCGCAGTTTCGCTCGCCGTTGATGTGGGACGTTTTCGCGGTTTCGACCTACGCAACCATTTCTATAGTCTTTTGGTATATCGGCATGGTTCCGGATTTCGGCACCATGCGCGACCGCGCTGAAACGAAGTTTGCGAAATATGCGTATGGCCTCTGCTCGCTGGGCTGGCGCGGCTCGGTGCGCCACTGGGCGCGCTACGAGACGGCCTCGCTGCTGCTGGCTGGCCTGGCCACGCCGCTGGTGCTCTCGGTGCACACGGTGATCAGCTTTGATTTTGCCGTGGCCGTGCTGCCGGGCTGGCACACGACGATTTTTCCGCCGTACTTTGTCGCGGGAGCGATTTATTCCGGCTTTGCCATGGTGCTGACGCTGGCCATTCCGCTGCGCAAGTTCTATCACCTTGAGGAGCTGGTCACCGAGCGGCACATCGACAACATGGGCAAGGTGATGCTGGCGACAGGCTTCATTGTGGCCTATGGCTACGCGATGGAAGTTTTCATGGCGTGGTACTCGGGCTCGCACTGGGAAGCCTTCATGATGTGGAACCGGATGTTCGGGCCGATGGGCTGGTCATACTGGGTTCTGATCACCTGCAACCTGGCGATTCCGCTGACGACGCTGTGGTCGCGCAAGCTGCGGACTTCGATAGGCTATATGTTTTTCATTTCCATCGTGGTGAACACGGGCATGTGGTTTGAGCGCTTCGTCATTGTGGTGACCAGTTTGTATCGCGACTTTTTGCCCTCGGCGTGGGGAACATACCGCGCGACCAAATGGGATTACATGACGTATGTGGGCACGCTGGGATTGTTCATTGCGCTGTTCCTGTTATTTGTGCGCTTCCTGCCCATGATTCCCATGAGTGAAATTCGCATGATGCTGCCGCAGGCCAAGATTTCGCCCCAGAAGGCCGAGGAGGCTGGTGACTGATGGCCGCGCGCGAAGGAATCTACGGCCTGCTGGCCGAATTCGAAACACCGGGCGAGCTGGTCCGAGCGGCGCAACAAGCGCGCAAGGACGGCTGGCGGCGCATGGACTGCTATACGCCTTATCCGGTGGAGGAAGCGGCCGAGGCCATCGGCTTCCATCGCAACAAGGTGCCACTGATTACGCTGGTGGGCGGATTGATGGGGCTGGTGGCGATGTTTTTACTGCAGGTTTGGATCTCGGTGCTGGCATATCCGCTGAATATCGGCGGGAGGCCGTTGTTCTCCTGGCCTGCCTTCATAGTGCCCGCCTACGAGTGGACGATTTTGTTTGCCGGCTTGTCGGCGGCCTTCGGAATGCTGGCGCTGAATGGATTGCCTGCGCTCTATCATCCGCTCTTCAATGCACCCAACTTCCGCGACGGCGCGACGACGGACAAGTTCTTTCTGTGCCTGGAGGCGTTGGACCCCAAGTTCGATTTGGTCGAGGCGAAGAAATATTTGCTGAGCTTTGAGCCGGTTTCGGTGGTGGAGGTGGAGTACTGATGAAAAGACAGTTCTCAGTTGTCAGTTCTCAGTTCTCAGCCATTCGCGCCGCACGGCGCGGAGCACTCCTCACAGGAGCGGTTGCGATGATGCTCATCGCCGGATGCCGTCAGGATATGCACAACCAGCCGAAGATTCGCTCGCAACGCGGCTCGGAGTTCTTTGCCGATCACCGCGGCGCTCGTCAGCAGGCGGCGAACACCGTGGCGCGGGGACAGTTGCGCGAAGATAGCTACTTCTATACCGGCGTGGTACAGGGCGCGAGCGGCTATCGCGAAGAGAAGGACGAGATGCCGTTTCCCGTGACGCTCGACGTGCTCAAGCGCGGGCAGGAGCGCTTCAACATTTATTGCTCTCCGTGCCACTCGCGCGTGGGCAACGGGCTGGGCGAGATTGTGGAGCGGGGCTACAAGCCGGCGGCCAATTATCACGACCAGGTGCGGCTGTCGCAGCCCATCTCGCACTACTTTTACGTGATGACGCACGGCTACGGAGCGATGCCGGATTATTCGGCGCAACTGACGCCAGAGGATCGCTGGGCGGTGGCGGCTTACATTCGCGCCTTGCAGTTGAGCCAGGCGGCGAAGGCGAGCGATGTTCCCGCGGGTATTACAGTGCGCAGCCTGAAGGAGATCGCCGCCGCGAGCGGACATCAGGAGTTCGCCGAACCGTGGACGCTGCCTGCGACGGCAGTGCAGGCTAATTCGAACGATTTGAAGCAGGGCAACCCCGCGCTGGCGCCGGCCTATCCGGCTCCTCCGGAAATCAAGATTCCTTTGAGCAAGCCGGAAAAGCATTAGGGACTAAGGGACTAAGGACGCACAGAATGGCACACGAGACGCACGACGTCAACACGCACGGCAAGCAACTGCCCCGGGATCTGGGCGCGCCGGAGTTTGTTAACGGCTGGCAGATGCGCGCTCTGAGTGCCGGGTTGGCCTGTGCGGCGGTTGCCGTTGGCCTGGGCTTTGCGGATGGACGCGGATTTGATGTGGACCATGTGCTGAGAGCCTGGCTGCTGGGGCTGATGCTGACCTTTGGATTTGCAGTAGGCGGCCTCGCTTTGCTGATGGTGCAATACGTGACGGGCGGCAAGTGGGGCTTGCTGCTGCGGCGGCCTCTGGAAGCGATGAGCCGCACGCTGCCGCTGGTCTTTTGTTATTGGTGCATGATCGCCATTCCAGCGTCGATGAAGAAGCTTTATCTGTGGGCCGCGGTGACGGATGTGAGCGCGGCGCTGAAATCGGGATGGATCAACGAGGTGCAGGCGCACGCGATTGAATTCAAGCGACCCATGCTGAATCCGACGGCCTTCGTTTGGGTGAGCCTGGCGTGCTTTGCCATCTGGGGCTTTTACACGTGGCGACTGAATTCTCTGGGCATGAAGCGCGATGAAGAGACGCTGGCAGAGACGCCCAAGTGGATCAAGAGAATGGAAAACATCAGCGGCCCCGGCATTGTGGTGTACGCCATTACCATGTCAGCTGCGGCAATTTATTGGGTGATGTCGCTCGATCCCACGTGGTACTCGTCGGTCTACGGCCTGCTGTTTCTGGTGGGGCAGGGCTACCAGGTGTTGGCGCTGGCGATCATCGTCTCGATCTCGCTCTCCAAGGGCGAGCCGTTCAAGACGATTTTGCGCACCACTGAGCAGCACGATCTGGGCACGTTCACCTTTGCCTTTGTGATGCTGAACATTTATCTGGCTTTCTCGCAGTTCCTCATCATCTGGTCGGGGAATCTGCCGGAGGAGATTCCCTGGTACCTGGACCGCGTGACGGGCGGATGGGGCGTGATCATTACGCTGGACTTTATTTTTCACTGGCTGATTCCCTTTACGCTGCTGCTCTCGCGCGACTTGAAGCGCAATAAAAAAAGATTGGTGCGGGTCTGCCAGTGGATGGTCTTCGCCAAGGCCTTCGATTTGTTCTGGCTGATCGAGCCGAACTTCCGGGATGCGGCGCGCAATCTGCA
>Ga0326727_10015012_pt1 | contig 16725 bp, 9 predicted proteins | sample MB2enrmetagenome_FD_207643 | JGI IMG/M metagenome (GOLD analysis project Ga0326727, IMG submission 207643) | Lab enriched peat soil microbial communities from McLean, Ithaca, NY, United States - MB29MY | ecosystem: Environmental > Terrestrial > Soil > Wetlands > Peat | place: USA: New York...
CGCCGCATGCACCGGTTTGCGAGCCATTTCCGCCGATCCCATCATGTGTCGCCTCCCTTTCGGGAGACCGCAGATTTTCCGGAACCGGGGGCCGCAGATTTTCCGGAACCATCAGTCCGCAAAGCGAGGGCTCTTCAGGAACTCGCGGAACGAGTGGGCTGCACTGCCTTCTCCCGTTGCGACGCGGCCCTCCCGGAACGACTGCAACGTGTCGATCACGACGCAGTCCAGGGCGAGCATCGCAAAGCCGGGAACGACGCCGTCCGTGCGCCGCCGAAGGCGAGCGAGATGGTCGATGGGGCGGAGGAATCGCTCCTCGAGTCGTAGCTTCAAAATGTCGATCGCCTTCGCCCACTCCGGCGTGTCCGGCGTGGAAGGGTCGAGGCCAGGACGAAGCCCGCGGTACGCCTCGACCGAGAATCCGGAGGCAATCTCGGCCGCAGCGGCGAGCCCGCCCGTGCCGTCCGCAGGGTCACGCTTCATCTGGAAGCCCAGGGACCGCCACCCAGCGCGTCGTGTGCTCGAGCCACGGACGGAGATGCGGGTTCTTCGCCCAGAGCTGGACCACCTCCGAGCGGCGCGCAGCGATCCGCTGGATGAAGGTCCGCTGCTGCGGCTGTCGAGCGTCGGGGAGATGCTCGAGAGCCAGGGCCACGACGTCGCCGTCGGGCTCGATGACCTTGCGGTCCGGTGCTCCGGGGATGTCGGCTCGGTTGGCCGCCGCCCACAAGATCTGCATCCAGAGGCTGAGCCAGGGAAGGATCTTCCGGGCCTCGACCGTGCCGCTGTGCATCCGCACCTCGACGGTGTCGATGGTCTGGAGCGGCTGGATGTTGAACGTCACGTACCGCGACCCATGATCCTCCGCCGCGCGGGCGAAGTCGGCCTTGGACGTCAGGCCCTCGAGCGCGGCCTCGCTGAAGAGAGACGAGACTGGCGCGCAATACACGTTCGGCTCGCTGAGGTCATAGCGACCGCCCGCGAATTTCGCGATCCTCGAGGGGCCGACGAGAGTCCCCAGGGCAGGCTCGAACAGCTTCGCGAGCCGGACGGCCCTCTTCAGCTCGTGGACGCCCCCGCTCAGCCAGCCGATGTGGATGTGTAGCCCCGTCTTGTAGTTCACCGCCAGACCGAGCTCCGTCGCGGCTGCGTCCAAAGCGCGGCAAACGACATCCACCTCCTTGAACCCGGGGTAGTCCTGCAGGATGCGGCTGGTGACCTCCCAGCCCGCGGACGAATCGAACTCCACATTCCAGACCGAGGAGTCCTTCCCCTCGCCCGCGCTGAGGTGCTCCGCCGTCACCTCCGGCGCGACATGCTCCGGCACGACGAGCGCGAGGCGCCGGCGAAGCTCCTCGGCGATCCGGTGCCAGCTGGCGTCCAGCCTCACCGGCCCCCCATTGGCGTCCGCAAGCTCGATCTCGACGCCGAACGTCTGTCGCTCGCGGTACCAGAGACCTCGCATGCTCTCCGGCACGTCGTCGCGGACCGGCATCCAGGTCGGTGCGCCCGTCGGGTCAAAGGCGTGCTCTCGCCGCTTTGGCGCCGGCGCCGGGAGGCTCCGGGGTCCGGGCTCGGGGCGACCGGCGCCGGCTCCCTGGAAGAAGACCTTCGCCGTCTTGAAGAGCACATCGGCGTGGGTCTGGACGTTGTCCGTGAACTCGACCACGTTGAACGTGGTCTTCCCGCTCGGATCATCACGCCGGCACGCACGACCGATCATCTGCGCGAAGAGGATGTCGCTCGTCGTCGGCCGGCACAGGAACACCGTCCGCGCGTCCGGCACGTCGATCCCGTGGGTGAGCATGGCAACGTTCACGAGGACCTGGATCTGCCCCTCGCGGAACATCTTCACGGCTCGCTCGTTCTCGCCATCGTCCTGATGATGGTGTACCGGCCGGGCCGCGAGGCCCGCCCTGTTGAACATCTCGGCGAGCTTCGTCGCGTGCTCGACCGTGCACGCGAAGACGATGGTCTTGCCGTAGCTCGCCTGGTCACGAACGAGCTCCGAGACGATCTGCTCGTTCCGGCGGCGGCTGCCGGCCAGCTCGCGCAGAGAGGCCTGGGTCACGTCGCCGACCTGCCGATTGCCGAGTCTCTGCAGCTCTGGGGACCATCGTGTCCCGGTCGCGACGCTGTGAACGATCTCCTCAGCAAGGAACTTTTCGTCGACGAGCTGCCGGTAGCTGCGGCTGAACGCGACATTGTACCGCGTGTCGGTCCGGGGCGTTGCCGTGAGGCCGAGCACCGGGATCCCCATCTTCCCGCACACGGTGAGGATGCGGCCGGTCCCGCTGTGCTCGCCCCAGTGGCACTCGTCCCAGACGAGCAGGCTGGGGGACATCGTCCGAAGCGCCCTGTCGTCGAGCCGGCGGGTCAACGTCTGGATCGTCGTGTACACGACCCCCGTGGACGTTCCCACCGCCAGCGGGTGCAGAATGCGTCCGTCCCCGCCGAGGCGGGTCGGAAGCGGCACGCCATGGTGCCTTCTTCGCAGGTCCCGCGCCGCCTGATAGAGAAGGCGCCAGTCCTTCGTGACCCAGAGGACGGGCCCCCGCCGCCGCTCGAGCCAACGCACAACCACGTTGTTGGCCACGAGCGTCTTGCCTCCGCCGGTGGCGAGGTGGAGCAGCTGCGGCTGCTGCGGGCCGAGGAGCTCGAGCACTGCGGTCTCGGCGAGGCGCTGATATTCGTGGGGGTCCTTCCGGGCGTCGGGTGAGTAGCTCAGATCCGTGATGAGCCGCCGGGCGTGCTCCGGACCACGGTTGTCGAGAGGATCGTCGTCCTCGTCGTCCTCGTATTCCTCGTCGTCCTCGGGCTCATTGTCTTCGCTGTCGTCGTCGCCCTGTTCATCCTCGTCGTCGCATTCCTCCTCGTCCTGTTCCTCTCCCCCGAGCTCCACAAGCTCACCCGGGATGCCGTCCCGGCAGAACACCTTCTTGGCCAGGCGGATCAGCTCGTCCCGGGAGCACGAAGAGACTCCCTCCAGCTGGTACTCGGTGCCGTCGATGTCCCAGGTCGCCCGCAGCAGACGGACGAGATCCTTTACCCGCAGGTCCTCGAACAGGGAGGCGTGGTCGCCGCGGTACGACCGAGCCAGGGCCTTGCGGCGGGCGTCGAGTCCCCGCCCCGACAGGCCTCGCAACTCGCACAGGCGATTGACGGGCTCCCCATCGAACAGGTCCAGAAGCTGTCTAACCAAGACGTGAGCCATCGATGCCTCCAACGGTACCGCATCGTCCCGATGCGGATGCGACGTGGAGGTAGACGCCCGAGTGGGCGAGATCTGACGCGAACCAGGCGTCAGTTCTCCTCGATCCGCAGCCGCTCCCCGAGCCAGATCCTCTCCTTGCCCGCGACATCCCTCGGCGTAAGGCGAACCGATACGCGTGCGCCGTGCCCTGCGCCCACCTTCTCCACGAGGTCCTTCGCGACAAACACCTGCACGACAGGACAGATGCCCGTGCTCCGGCTGATGACGCCCTTCAGGTAGAGCTCCACGTAGGGTTCCGCCGTCAACCCGCGGAGCAGCGCGCGCGCCATCGGTCCATCGGGCAGGCCGAAGCGACGGAAGAAGTTCACGCCGAGATTCACACTCGTGATTGTCCCCGTGAAGTCGCGCGCCTCGCTGCCGGGCGTCATCTGGAGGATCCTGGCTATGCCTGTCTCCTGGTACGTCACCCGGCGCACCACATCCGCCGCCGCCGGGGGAACGAAGGTCCCGCGCCGTGCCGCCTCCTCGGCCAGTCTCCGCTCGAAGTCGGGGAGTGAGAGACCGCCTGCCGCTGCGGCGCGCACTTTGACCCCGAAGCACGCGTCATCGTGCAGCGGCCATGGGTCGCCGAGCGCGTCGAAGAGCGCCTTGCTGCCGCAGCTGCAGGAGAAGACGAAGACCTCCTTGTTGCAGTCCCTGCACTGCACCGGGAAGGTGTGCGAGCGGCAGCTGGCGCCGTGGGTCGGAACGGACATCGGATCCTCCTGTCCATGACCGACGGGTGCGACGCATAGATCTGACGGGAAGGCGACCCCCTATCCGTGTCAGAAGCGTGGGAGCCGCGCCGTCCACCCGGGTATGCACTCGACCTCTGCCCCATCCGCGAAGCACCCGCTGCCCAAGACTGCCAGGCGCGCGACGATCGTTAGGGTCGTCAGTCGAGGCCGGACGCCCGATAGCCCCCGGGACGAGGAGCGCATGTTGCTCGACGCGTTCGGCAGGCTCTGGCCGGACGGGCTCCGGGCGAAGTTCGTGGTCACGCCCGGTGGCTTCGTCCAAGCGGGATGGCCCCCGTCCTGGCGGGGGCGCGCAGGGTGGGGATCCCGCGGCGTCGACCTCCAGCCACTGCTCCTGGAGGCAGAAGAGCTGCTGCGAGGAGTCGTCACTCCGCGGGTCCTGCGGGCTGCGCGGGGAAAGACGGACGTGCTCACGATCGGCGTCGACGTCCTGTCGGAGGGTCACGCGGAGCACGCCGAGCTCGTGGCCATCTTCAACGTCGAGAAACAGGCCCTCGTCCGGTGGACCGGGAAGTCCTACCCTACGGCTGGCCAGGAGCACACCTTGGTGCACGTGGTCGATCTCGACAGCCACCTCCTGGAGATCGCCGGGGAGCGCGCGCTCATCCTCGGCTGCCAGGACCTGAACATGTACAGCCCCCGGGGCCGCGCCAACCAGTCGCCGACTGGACCTCGTCGCGCCCGATGCGATGAGATGAAGCGATGCGTCGCGCGCTTCCGGCCCACCGTGGTCCTGCAGCACCCGCACAGCACGGACACGCCTAACATCTGGCGCACGCCGTGGCTATCGCTGGTGCGCGAGGTTCCGAGCGCAACGGCGTGGGCGTCCGGGATTGAGTACTTCAACTGGAATGGCCGACCGCGTGCCGGGCTGACTGACGTCCTCGAGAGGACAAGGAGCTCGGGGCGCGATGTCCACGACCTCCTGGTCGAAGCAGGTACCTACGCGTGAGCCCGGGAGATCGAGCGCGTGGTCCTGGCAACGCGCTCTGGTCATGGCGCGGGACCGGTCGCGCTGGGGGATCGCCGCGGGCAAGGACTCGTGCCTTCAGCCAAAGCGCGAGCCGGGCCGGGTCACAATGGTCCGCAACTCGCCGCGCGTGAGGATCTCCAGAACCCGACGCTTGGACGGCATGGATGCGTTCTCCGAGGGTATACCTGCCCGGAGCCAAGCCGGCACCAGCCCCGCGGCCTCGGGAGGAGGAGGTGCTCATGTCGCCGTAGCCGCGCGCCGACCAGGTCTGCCCGGGACCTCGCGGGACGAGCCGGTTGAAGGAGCGAAGCTGCGCCGTGGGAGGAGCCATGGGGAGGGGGGACCACATGTCCTCGACGCCCGCTCGGCGTCCTGGAGTCCAGGAGGGCAGGGGTGTCCGGTTGTGACGCCGTCGACCGCCGTTTCTGACAGGACCCGCTCTCTGTCAGAACGCGTCCGGCCCGGCGTCTCATGGGTATGCAACCCACCAAACTGGGGGCCACGCCCCCGCGCTTCACGAAAAAGGACCTCGTGGTCTGGGCTCTCGGCCGCTGCGGTGGCGATAGCCACCCGGTCGATACCGAGACCGTCGGCGTCTACCTCTTCGAGCTGGGTCTGTCCGACTTCGCTCTGAAGAAGTACACGCAGTACCCCGACATCGACGTCACGCGCGTGCAGCTGCACGATGCGAAGAAGAACAAGGAGGGCGAGCCGGCGCGTGTCGAGCAGGACACGGACGCCCGCAAGCGCGAGGCCCGCGAGCGCGGAGACGTGCGTCGCGTCCTCTCGCGGGATCCCCGGTGGCAGTTCAACGCGGCCGGGCTCGCTTGGTACCGCAGAAACAGCGATGCCGTTGAGAAGCAGGTGCAGGGCGACAAGTCGCTCGGCGTGCGCAGGGCTCCGAACGCAGTGCGCCTGACCGCCAACCGGCTCTCCAGCGCGGTGCTCAGCCGCATCCGCGGCCGGTCGTCGTTCCAGGCCTTCCGCGCGAATCCCGCGGGGACCTGCGAGCTGTCGATCCACGACTTCTTCGCCGTGTTCAACGTCGACGCGTACACGCCGGACCACGGCTACGTGAGCGCGAAGGCGAAGGTGCTTGAGGCCGTCGCCGAATGTGACGCCGAGCGTCGGTACGTCCGGCTTGCAGCGGACCGCTTCGGCGGTCGGTACCGGACCGCGCTCGATGAGCTGCTGACGGGGGAGGCGTGACCATGATTACCCTCCGCGCCGACATCAAGAACGACCTGGATCAGAACGCTCAGCTCATCGGCAGCGTTGGCAAGGCTCTCGCTGAGCTGGTCTGGAACTCGATCCAGTACCAGCCACAGGGGCAGGTGCCCCGCGTCGACGTTCGCATCGTCCGTCGCAACGGGCGCCTCGTGCAGATCGAGATCAAGGACAACGGGCGCGGCATGGACGAGACGGACGTCCAGCGCTTCTTCACCATGCACGCGACCAACCAGGACCGTCTGGACGGGCGAAAGGGGCGTGGGAAGTTCGGCACCGGCGGCAAGGCCGCGGCCATGGCGATCGCCGACGAGATGGCGGTCACCACGGTGCGCAACGGAACCCGGTCGCTCACGACCCTGAAGCGGGATGCTCTGGTCGCCGGCAAGAGCGAGGTGAACCTGCCGCACGTCGCCTCTAGCACGACGGACCCGAACGGGACGCTCATCCGGCTGAACCGTCTGCGCCTGCAGCGCTTCAACGAGGGCGCGGCGCGGGCTCACGTCACCAAGGCGCTCGGCCGGGCGCTGGCAACGGCGCACGTCACGTGGAACGGCGAGCGCCTTACTTACGCCGAGCCCGCCCACGATCGCGAGTGGCCGTTCACGCCGCCGCCCGAGCTGGCGCCGCTCATCGGTTCGCCGACGCTGATCGTGCGGCACGCCGAGCGGCGGCTCGACGACGACGATCGCGGCATCACGATCACCTCGCTGGATGTCCCGCAGGAATTCGGGTTCGTCGGCGACAGCGCGTCGCATCCTCTCGCCGCATCGCTCTTCGGTCTCGTCGAGGTGCCGCTGCTCGACGACGAGGACTCCGAGGGGCGCGCGGCTTACACGGCCGACCGCAGCCTCCGGTTGATCCGGGAGAACGAGCGCGTTCATGCGCTGCTCGGCTGGATCAGCACCGCGCTCGGCTCCGTGCTTCGAGAGCTGGATGCCGAGGAGACGACGCGGCGCGACGAGGCGCGTCGGGAGGTCCTCACGCAGACCGCTCGTCGCGTTGAGGACGTACTTAACAGCCGGTTCCGGGACGCGCTACGGCGGATGGAGAACGTGGTTCGGCTCGTCCCGCCGAGCGCAAAGGGCGACGGCCTCGACATCGACCAAGGCGGCACCACCGAAACGCAGGTCGTCGAGGCTGCGGGAAGCGGCGTGAGCCTTGTCCGCGATCCCGTTGGCGACCAGCCGTGGCGGATGGCGGATCCGAGTGAGGACGGAGTCCCGATTCGTCAGCGCGAGGCGAACGAGAATCACCGGAACTCCAGGCGGAAGTCGTCCGACGGTGAGGATGACCGCGAGGTGCTCGGAGCTCTCGAGGCCGGCGGCGGTCTCCGGTGCCGCAACGACGGCAAGGGCACGGAGGAGCGCGAGGTCAAGCATCACCGTGCGAGCTTCCGGGTGGTGCCGAAGTCGATGACGGCGCAGGGCCCTCGCGCCCACTACTCGGCCGACCACATGGCCATCTACGTCAACATCGACCATCCGCAGCTCGCGGCGGCGGGTTCGCCCGAGGACGGGGAGTTCAAGGTGCTCATGGCCGAGTGCGCGGTCTCCGAGTTTGCGCTCGCGCTCGTGAACCTTCGCATCGAGAACGGGGACCCGGACATCGATCCCTCGAAGCCGTGGACCATCCTGACGGCGGTCCGGCGGGAGATGGACGAGACGGGAGCCGCTCTCGCAGGGGCCATCCGGGCGTACTGCGCGGGGCCGGGCGAGGCGGAGGTGTCCCCGGCGGAGCCCGTGCCGAATGCCAGCGCGGTTGGCGAGTGAGACGGGCCGGGGCAACGTCGGCACGAATCTCGATCGCGTTGCCAAGACGAGGTCGGTACTTCGGCTGGCGCGGGTGCGCACGCGAGCACCACCTCGCGCCGCGCACCAAGCCGTCACCCCCTGTCAGAAAGCGGACCCGGCGGCGTCATAGGTCCCAAGGCCGCGCAAGACAGCGACGGTCAGGGAGCATGTCCATGAGCGATCTTCCGTTTGGGCGATTCTACTTCGACTATGTCGGCGCACTCGGCGCCGGGGGCCTGGGGAAGGTCGACAAGATCCTGGTCACCCGCAGCAATGCACCCTCCAAACCAGTGGGGAGCGAGTGGGCTTGCAAGCGGTTGAACGCGCAGTGGGCTGCGCACTCCGGGGCACGCGAGCGCTTCGAGCGCGAGATCAAGGCGCTGAAGATCATGTCGCATCCAAACATCGTAAGCTGCGAGGGCGAGAACACCGCGGAAGGCACCGAGCGCTTCTACGTGATGCCTTTCTACTCGGGCACGCTCCGCAGATACATCGCGTCGGGAGGGCACCGTGGAGACTGGCGCTTCTTCGCATCTCTCGCCGTCGGTCTCACGGCCGCACTCGAGTATGCCCACGGGCTCGGCATTCGTCACCGCGACTTGAAGCCCGACAACATCCTCTTCAACGGTGGTGGTCCGCTCATCATCGCCGACTGGGGCTTCGGCTACTTCGTTCACAAGCACTCGAAGGTGTTGCAGCAGCTGACGCGCGGGGGAATGGGGACCGAATACTACTGCAGTCTCGAGCAGTGGGGCACCGGCAAGTGCGACGAACCCGGCGACGTCTATTCGCTCGGCATGACGATCGACGAGTGCGTCACGGGATCCCAGAGGTCGATCATGATCGGCATGGGCGTCAACGGTCCGTCGGCCGCCGAGAAAGGCGACGGCGCACGAGCGTTCAACGCGCTGTTGCGAGCGATGACGCGCCCGGTCGCCACGCAACGGGTCCAACGCATGGCCGACGTGGCCGCGGAGCTTCAGCGCGCGCTCGCGTCCACCTGATGGCGCCCCCGTCGCACTCGGCGACCCGAGTCGCTGGTCTCGGTCGCGGAGTGCCGGTTCGGCGGGAGATGCACGAGACCGGTCATGGATGCGATGCCCGGAGCGTCAGATTCCCGCTCCCCCGAGGTCTTCAGGGCATGACGCACTCTGGACCGAACATGCTCTCGACGCCTCCGGCCGCGACGACGCAGATCCGTCGGGCCGAGCGGGCAGCGCACTCCACCTTTGCCCTTCCTGCACGCCAGGCGCGCGGCCGCCGCTGCATCCGCTGCGGCGACTTCGCGACGCCGTCGGGGTACTGCTTCGACCACGGAGGATGATGGCCCGGGGGGGCGGCTTGCTTAGGGCCTCAGCGTGATACGGTGCACCAGGCCGGTCGCGGTCTGGCCTGCCGACATCGCTTCCACGAGTACCTTATCCGCGTCGCCCGCGGACGAAACCTGATCGGGGAGCACGCACACGCCAGTCTGCAAGGACTGCTGCCCAGTTGTCGTCGCTGGCTGGGGAATGAACGCGGCTGCCCGATCATCCCAGGGCCAGTCGATGATCTGGAAGTGACGCCCATCGCGCGGAGCCGCGGGGTTGGCAGCTTTGCAGGTCTCGTCGAGGTAGCCTTGGAGCTCGTCGGTGTGCGTCCCGTCGTCGAGCTGGAAAGCGGAGGCCATCCAGGGCAGCGCCCGCGCCGGGTCTCCCGAGCGAACCCAGAGGCGCGCCACGCGCGCGGCAGCCATGGCAGCCGTCGCAGGATCTGCAGCCAGGGCAGCCCGTTCGCAGGGAAGCCGGGCCCGGGAAGCGAAGCCGGCCCCGGAGAGGGTCTCGCAGTCGGCTCGATCCGTGGGCCCGGCGCCCGGACGGATGGTCGTGATGGGGACGTACCCGTAGCGGACGTCGTTCTCGAGGGAGACGAGCTCGGGTGCGACGTCCCGGGCGATCCTGACCCACAAGGTTCCATCGTCGCCGCGGATAAGAGGAGTGATCGCGACGCACTCGACCCCGCGAAGCTCGTACCTCTTCGTCTTGCCCGCTCGGTTCGCGAACACGGTCAGCGGCGCGGACTCGCTCGCGGCGACGAGACCTCGCTCGACCTCGTCGGTCAGCGCGGCAGTCTGGGCGTTCCCGCAGACCTCACCGATCGCGGCGCGCGCCTCGGGATCGTTCCGGAGGCCTACCACCTCGCCGAGCAGGAGGGCGGCCTCGCGATCACGACCCGTGGCGTGCAGGATGAGTGATCGCTGCAGCAGGAGGCGCGCACGCGAGTCGCTCGAGACGGCCGCTTCCGAGAGGCCACGGTTGCAGAGGCCCTCGGCGGCATCGAGCTTCCCGGCGCGGCGGTACTCTCCGCAACGCTCGGCCCATGTCGCGCCGTGCTGTGAATCTCCTCGAAGGGCCAGCATCGTCTCGGCGAGAGGGACTCCTCTCATCCGAAAGGCCGTCCACGTCGCTAACACGGCGACGACGAGCCCAACGGCGGCAAGCGACTTGACGCGACGCCGATGCGACAGCTCGCCCGGCATGGTGCCTTCCACGGACTTTCCGACGCCCGCCGTCGATGTACCGCTGGGGGCGGGAGGCCGCACGCTTCCTTCGCGCATTTGGCGAACACGCGAGGCCTTGTCGCCGTGCCCCATCTTCTCAAAGGTGTCGGCAAGCAGATCGAGCACCTCTGTGCTCTGCGGCGTGACGGTCAACCACCGCTGCAGCGTCCGGAGCGCGCGTACGGAGTCACCCTTGCGGAGGTAAACGTTTGCGAGCACGCGCAAGGTATCGACGTCATCGGGGTCGAATGCGACGATCCGCTCTGCGGCCGAGATGAAATCCGCGCTCTGGCCTGTCTCTCGGAAGAGGGAGGCTGCCTTCCGGAGGGCCGAGAGTGCTTGGGAGACGTCGCCGTCCGCGATGAGGACCTCCCCGAGCTGGGTCCAGTTTTCTGGCGTACCAGGATCCCGGCGCGTGACCTCGTCCGCGTACTTGCGCGCACGCGGCAGGTCGCCGTCTCGCACGAGGAAGTGCACGGCCCTCAGGTAAGCCCTCACGGCGAGTGCCTGGTCCCCGAGCGTTTCGTGCTCCGCTGCGCGGGCCAGCCACTGTGCCGCCGAGCGTGGCTCGCCGGATCCACGCGATGCCTGGCGTCGCTCGGCGGCGCTCTGCGGTAGCGAGCGCACGGTCTCACGTTCGGTCGCCGGCCCGGCGCCGTCCCCGGTGGCTCTTGCCTCGGCCGACTCGATCTGATCCAGGGAGGTCAGGCCGGAGATCTCTTCGGACCGCCCGGCAGGCTTCGCGCCGACCGACGTCAGCAGGTAGTCCAGCTGGGCCGTCCAGACCAGGTTGAAGTGGTCCGCGAGGAGTCCCTCGTCCTCTTGGAAGTGGGCGCCGTAGTTGCCGATCCTCTGGAGGCTCTCCATCGTGCCGATCAGGAGCGGGTGCGCGAGATCGTTCTTGCGAATCTGGTTGATCAGCTCCGCCACGCGGCCCTCGGCGTGCCGCTTGGGGACGGGCAGCTTGGCCCGGCGCACGAGAGCCAGGCACACCATCTCGAGGATGTACCGGACCTCGACGAATGCGTGGCCCGGGTCCGGGTGTGCCCGTGCGAGCTCGAGCGCTCTTTGCCGGCGCTTGAGCAGCTCCTCTCGCTCCTTCTCCAGCGGCTCGAGCATCGTCGAAGCGCCCCACGTACAACAGTAGCGGGTTCGCTTGCGGTGGAAAAGGCGGCTCGCCTCAGAGGGCGTCTGCAGGGCAACGCGTTCGCGGCCGACCGGTTACGATGACTCGCTCCGTCCAGGGAAGGAGGCGTGTGGTAGCGTCGCTCTTGTAATCAGGCTGATGCTCGCCGAGTTCCTGGCGACCGCGGTCGCCGGGGCGCCCATCTTGGCGAACAGTCGCCCCCACACTAGCTCCGGCCACGCCGAGGACAACGTGAACCCCGGGATCCTCCGAAGGCTGGCACAGGACGCGCCGACACCCCTCGCTCGTCTCGCCGAACGCGCGCAGAACGACTCGTCGTCCATCCGCCAGCACCACAACACCTACTACGTCTTCGAGATGTGGCTCCGCCTCATGGGCGCGATTGCCGTCGCACGCTATCGACGCACGAAGCAGGACCTTCCCACGCTCGAAGAGGGTCTCGGGCCACTAACCCAGCCGACCGTGGGCGGGGTCCTCGCTTTCATCGAGACCTACGCGCGCGCGTTCACTGGGGACGCGATCGCCAGGCTGCTGCGCGCGCCGCTCGAGCCTGAGATGCTACCGGGCTACCGATGGAGTTGCGCTCACGGAGGGCGATCCGTCCACCGGGAACCTACGATCGGTGAGTTTGCAAGAGCGCTGGCCGCTTACCGCAACAAGAGCATCGGGCATGGGGCAGTCAATCCACCGGAGTTCTATCGCGAAGGCGCCGCTGCGCTCTTCGGATCCGTCGGGTCATTGGTCATCAACGCGACATCGGTGATCACTGGACGCCTACTCGCTGTCGATGACGTCAGCGAAAAATCGGACGGAACGCGAGCAGGCATCGTCCTTGAGCTCGCGGGGAGCCTCCGGACTCGCCTCCCGGAGTCATTTGACGAAGGCATGCTCCCTGACATGCGGCCCTCCAGCATCTACTTCGAGACCGAGGGCCAGACCCCGTTGGCGCTGTTTCCCTGGGTCATCTGGGAAGATGACTTCGTTCAGGTGCTGAGCTCGGCCACGAAGTCGAAGGTTGACTACCTGAACTACCACACGGGGAAGCTGTCCTCTCATCAGACACCGCACGTCGCTGCCCTGCGCGCGTGCCTGCAGGCCCAGAGCCACGGGCTCCCCGAGCGTCCTCAGCGCGGCAAGCGGCCGGGCCACTGGATCGGTGACTATGAGATCCTGGGGGTCCTCGGTCACGGAGGGATGGGTACCGTCTATCGTGCCCGGCAGGATTCCACCGACATGCCGGTCGCGCTCAAGGTTCTTCCCGAGGCCTTGGTGGACGACCCCGTCGCTCTCGCCCGTTTTCAGCGTGAGGCACATCTTCTAACTCGTCGCGAGCATCCCAACCTGGTCTCCATTCTTGATGCAGGAGAAGCGGGTGGGATCCACTACTTCGCGATGGAGCTCATCAGCGGCTGCAGCCTCGCGGAGGTCTATGCGGTGTTGAGCAAGATCTCCGCACCGCGGAAGGCCGATCTCACCCGGGGCCACCTGCGGGACACTATCGCCGCGGTGGCAGCCGAGCGAGCGGAGCCCGTCTCCTCAAGACGCGCGGTTCGACCCATCGACAGTGAGAAGCTGGCGACCGCCGTTGTCATCAAGGAGGGCACTGGGGAGGAGCTCTGGAAAACTCTGGTCCTGCGATTCGCGGAGGTGGCCGACGGCCTGGCCTATTTGCACGGGAGAGGGATCATCCACCGCGACATCAAGCCCTCCAACATCATGCTGACGGAGGACGCGACATGTGCCGTTGTGACCGACCTCGGTATCGCGCGAATACAAACAGGCACCGTGCATACGAGGACGGGCACGTTCGTCGGAACTCTGCGATATGCAAGTCGGGAGCAAGCCCTACGCTCCATCGAGGAGACCACTCATCTATCAGACCTCTACTCGCTGGGCGCTACCATGTACGAGCTCCTCACCCTCACGCCCCTGTTCGCGAGCGACGAGGTCACCGCGAGCTCCATGGCCGAAGGCGTTCTGCTTCGGAAGATCCTCGATGAGCGACCCGCCCCGGCAACTGTTCGCAACGCGGCCTTGCGGCCGGAGGTAGCGATCATTCTGGAGAAGTTGCTCGAGAAGCAGCCCGAGCGACGCTTCTATTCGTCCGCCGCAGACCTGGCGACGGACCTGCGAAACATCTACCACCAGCGCCCCATCTCGGCGCGCGACTACACCGCGGATGAGCGGCGCGCATTCGAGCTGTTTGACTCTTTGCGTGCGCAGGCACGCACATGGGACGCGGAGCGGCGGCCAGCGGATCTCCTCTGGAGCGAGGAACGGTATGCGGAGCTGGTTGCGAGGGAGGTGCGGGAACGCTTCGAGCTGACTGCGCTCGAGGTCGAGTTCTACGAGGCAACCGCGGCACATGCTTTCAGCATGCGGAGCCTTCGCGAGCAGCGAGAAGAGAAGGACCGGGAGGTTGCGGAGGAGCTTCAGGCAAAACGGGTGGAGACGGAACGCCTAAGGACCTGGGTGAGGCGGGGCGCCCTCGTCGGACTGTTCGCGGCCCTGGTCGCGTCCACCCTTGGCGCATGGTTCAAGGCTAGCGTTAGTCGGCAGCAGGCGGAGGAGTCCCGACGGGACAAGGAGAAGGCCGACGAGGCACGGCAGGGGGCGGTCGACCGGGAAGCTCAGGTTCTGCTCCTCAAGGCCCAGGAGGCAGGACGAAACCTCCGGTGGGACGAGGCACTGCTGTTTGCCACGGAGGCAGGGCGGCTCGAATTGAAGCCGGAGCTGGCAGCGGAGGCCCGTGCAATTCTGGCGCAAGAGGCCTTGGTAGGACTGCGCACCCGACGACTGCTATCCGGGAACTTCGGGCCGACGATACGCGCGCTGGCCATATCCTCTACGGACCGGTGGCTTGCCGTTCTGAGTGACAAGTTGACGGTGCTTTCGCTTCAGTCTCACGTCGGGGTGGTTGAGGACGAAAAGCGAGAGCTCGATTCCACTGCCTTCGCGAAGAAGCCCACTTCAATCGCCTTCGCGCCTGACGCTCCCTTCCTCGCCGTCGGTCTAGATGATGGCACGGTCGAGCTATGGGACGTTCCGCGTTGGAGGCGCCAGGCTCAGAGCAGCACGGCGGCGAGCGCAGTTCGCACGTTGGCGTTTGCGGCAAGTGGCCGTCAGCTGCTCGCCGGAGGCGAGCATGGGCTGCGCGTGCTGAGCGTCGACGAAAGTGGCGCCCTTAGCGAGCCCAAGCCCGGGAGCACCGCAGCCTCATCTGAGGTGAACATTCTCGGAGTCTCCCTGGACGGCCGGTTCGCTGTGTCGACGACCGATGGCGCTGGGCTCGACGTGCTGAAGGGGCCCTCCTGGATTCCGGCTAACAGGCTGTCAGAGACCATCGGAGACGTCTATGCGGCCGCGTTCTCGTCGGCGTACCTGGTCTCCGGCGGAGCGGACGGCGAGGTGCGAGCATGGCCCTTGCCGCAGGCAGGCGGCGACCGCATCGGTGCGAGTGGCGTGGTCTGCAAGCACAACAAGGAGATCTACGCGATCGCGACGGCCCGAGATGGGGCGATCGTCGCGTCGGGAGGTGAAGGGAATGAGGTGCACCTCTCCGACGCAAGCCTCCAACGCGACGTGCGCGTCTTGGGACACTTGCCCGACCAGGTCATGGCCATCGGAATCGACCCGAGCGGAGGCACACTCGCCATCGGTCTCGAGGACGGAACGGTCGACATCCGTGACGTCGAGAGGCTTCAGGAGGTCGGTGCGAGCCCATTCTTGGGCCACACCAGCGCCGTCGAGAACCTCGCTCTGTGGGGTGACGCACTGGTCTCGTCTGGCGACGACGATCAGGTCATGGTGTGGGATCTGTCTCGCGGGACGCATGCCGAGCCGTTCACTCGCCCGGGTGTCAGATCAGCTCTTGCCGCTGCTGGACACACAATGGCCACCGGCGCCCGCGACGGGACCGTTCTCTTGCGGCGCCTTAACGGCGATCAGAGTGTGCTGCGAACGGGCGCCAAGAAAATCGCGTGCCTGGCCGTGGCTCCGGACGAGTCAGCGGTCGCCTTCGGCACCGACACCGGCATGATCGGAATATGCCCACTGCAGCCGCGCAGCAGGTGTCGCCTATGGCGCGGGCATTTCGGGAAAGTGAACAACCTGCGCTTCGCTCCGAAAGGCGCTTCGTTGGCCTCCGTGGGCGACGTCCCGGGCGTCGCCATTTGGCCGTTGGACGAGCCTCGGCCGGACGACGTTCAGGAGGCAGCACTCCAGGGAGCCGAGGCTAGCAATGACGTCGCCTTCGCACCCGGCGGCTCGCTGATCGCGACCGCGCAATTGGACGGGCGCGTCTTGGTTTGGGACCCGCGGTCACGACTGCAAGTGAAAAATCTCGATCCGCCGGGGGATCAGGGGGACCGTGCGTGGGCAGTAGCGTTCTCTCCGGATGGACGGTACCTCGCCTCCGCAACGAAGAAGGGGCAGATACGCGTCTGGGAGACATTGACGTGGCGGCGCACACACGACATAACCGGTCATCTCGATGCCGTCTTCGCCTTGCTGTTCACGGGAGACGGCCAGCGGCTGATTTCGGCCGGTGAAGATGGAACGATTCGGTTGTGGGACACAAGCACCTGGACAGAGTCCGGCGCGCACGGGTCGCGGTTTGACGGGGATGCGTCGGTAGTGGCGGCGCGTGTAAATCAGGAGACCGGGCTTCGGCTGGTCCTCGGGGAACCTCGCTACAGTCGCTAATTTAGAAGTGCACGGCCCAGTGCCGCCGGTTCCTGACGGCCGACTCTTTGAGCTTCCCGTGCCGCGCGCCATGCTGCAGGACGTCGACAACCTCTGCCTTGCTCAAACCGATGGCCTTGTCGCTGCGCCACCGATCGATCGCCGCCTCGGCGACGCCCTTTGGAGGCATTAAGGGGAGCAGGTTGTCGAGACTCAGGGCCATTTCCTCCTGATGCCGGCGGCCGTTAAGTCTGCCTAGCAGGCTGCGGAAAAACGGCAGTCGGGGGATCGACAGGGTGATCGGGTCGTGATCTAACCTGTTGATGCGCGGGACCGACACCAAGCAGTCTTC
>Ga0326727_10015013_pt1 | contig 16723 bp, 6 predicted proteins | sample MB2enrmetagenome_FD_207643 | JGI IMG/M metagenome (GOLD analysis project Ga0326727, IMG submission 207643) | Lab enriched peat soil microbial communities from McLean, Ithaca, NY, United States - MB29MY | ecosystem: Environmental > Terrestrial > Soil > Wetlands > Peat | place: USA: New York...
ACAAATTATTATTTTCTTTACATTGCTGATAGGTTACTGGATATTGATGGTAACTGTACCGGTTCCCGGTTTCGGAGCAGGAGTGCTGACTCCCGATGGAAATCTTGAAGGGTATATTGACCGAATCTTTTTGCCAGGTAAATTGCACCGCGTTGTTTACGATCCGGAAGGAATATTATCGACAATTCCGGCTATCGGAACCGCCATGTTGGGTGTCTTTACCGGGCAGTTCCTCAAAGCTGAAATTGCTAAGTTTACCATGTTCAGGAAGAGCTTATTCATTGCCGCTGCCGGAATATTGTTGCTGGCATTGGGCTTACTTTGGGATATGGTTTTTCCGATCAATAAAAATATGTGGACCAGCTCGTTTGTGTTTTTTGCCGGGGGGTGGAGTCTGCTGCTGCTTTTCCTGTTTTACCTGGTAATCGATGTGCTGGGTTTCAAAAAATGGAGTATGCCCTTTGTCTGGATCGGGACCAATTCAATATTGATTTATATGGCGGCCCATGGGGTGATCGACTTTAAATATACTTCCACGTTCCTGTTCGGCGGCATGGTGCAATCTTTGTCCCAAGTCTGGCAGGAGGTTTGGATCGGTACCGGCATGTTGGCTCTTCAGTTGGCATTGCTTTATTTCCTGTACAAACAGAGATGGTTTCTGAAAGTGTAGTCAATGATAAATAAGTCTCGTCTCTCCATCTAACTAAAAATTAAATGTTCACTTACCAAATCAAAGTTCGCTTGTCATGACTGCCTTCAGAAACTTCTTTGTTTTATTCTTAATGACCATTGGAACCCTCTTTTCCTTTGCACAAAGCTTATCAGTAGAGGCTTCCAGAGCATTGATTCAACGAATTGTACCGACTCATGCTGACAAATTCGTAGTGGAATCGCTCCCTTCAAAAGAGGGGAAGGACAATTTTGAAATCTTGAGCCGGGGCAATAAAATCGTGCTGGCCGGCAATGACGGCGTTGCCATTGCTTCGGCCCTTTATTACTATCTGAACGAATATTGCCATTGCCAGATTACCTGGAATGGCGTGAATATGAACATGCCGTCTACACTGCCGGCAGTTCCGCAGAAGGTGACAAAATCATCACCTTACGAATACCGTTACTACCTGAATTATTGTACCTACAACTACAGCATGAGCTGGTGGGACTGGAGCCGCTGGGAAAAAGAGATCGACTGGATGGCGTTGCACGGCATCAACATGCCGTTGGCCATTACCGGCGAAGAGTATGTGTGGAATGAAGTCTACAAAGAAATGGGCTTCACGGATAAGGAGCTGGGAAGTTTCTTTTGCGGCCCGGCTTATTTTTCATGGTTCTGGATGGGAAACCTCGATGGGTGGGGCGGTCCTCTGCCCCAATCATGGATGAACCGACAGAAAGAACTGCAATTTAAAATACTGAAACGCGAACGCGAACTAGGAATGACTCCAGTACTATCGGCTTTTACGGGTCATGTCCCTGCTGCTTTCAAAGAACGTTTCCCCAATGCAAAATTGAAAAAGACCAATTGGAACAACGGATTTGCAGATACCTACATCCTTAATTCGGAAGACCCGATGTTTGCCGAAATCGGGAAGAAATACCTTCAGAAACAGACCGAACTGTTCGGTACCGATCATCTTTACTCGGCCGATACGTTCAACGAAAACGAGCCGCCGTCCAACGATCCGGAATTTCTCTCCAAACTGAGCGCCCGCGTGTATGATGGAATGCGTCAGGCCGACCCGGATGCGGTGTGGGTGATGCAGGGATGGCTCTTTTTCAGCGATCGCAAATTTTGGAATACCCCACAAGTAAAGGCTTTGTTGGATGCGGTACCTAACGATAAAATGATACTGCTGGATCTTATTACTGAGTATGAACCCGTGTGGAAACGTACGAAGGCTTATTACGGTAAGCCCTGGATTTGGAATATGCTGCACAATTTTGGGGGCAATATCAGCCTGTTCGGGCAGTTTGACAATATTGCCACACAACCGGCAGCCGCCTTTAATGATCCTAATTCCGGGAAACTGAAAGGCATCGGACTGACCATGGAAGCGATTGAGCAAACGCCGGTTTTGTACGAACTGATGATGTCGAATACCTGGCGAAACACAGCTATAGATTTAAATCAATGGCTGAAGGCTTACATTCGGAACCGTTATGGTGAGGCTGATACTGTTTCGGCCGGAAATATGTTCAAAGCATGGCAGATACTTAAGAATACGGTCTATAATGGGAAGACAATTCGTGATGGCGCCGAATCCATACTTACCGGCCGCCCGACTTTTGACTCGGCTACCGTGTGGACGAGTACCAAGCTCAACTACAAACGGGAAGACCTGATTCCGGCATGGGATTTATTTGTGAAAACTGTGCAGGTCTATCAGAATAGTGACGGATTTCGTTATGACTTAGTTGATCTGACACGCCAAGTGTTGGCTAACTATGCCTGTTCGCTACAGCGGAAGTGGGTAAAAGCATATAAGACCAAAGATCAGGCTGCTTTCAAAAAGTATAGCAGACAGTTTCTCGAACTGATTGACGATATGGATCGACTGCTTGCTACTCGTGGTGATTTTCTGCTGGGAAGATGGCTGTCGGATGCACGAAACTGTGGTACAACAGAAGCCGAAAAAGCTCTTTACGAACGTAATGCTCGTGATTTGATCACCCTTTGGGGCGATGCCGACAGCCCGTTGCATGAATATTCTTGCCGTCAATGGAGTGGATTGTTGAACGATTTCTACAAAGTACGCTGGCAAAAATTCTTTGTGGAAACGGAACAAGCCATAGCATCGGGAAAAGAGATGGATGTCAAGGCGTTCGACAAAAAAATCGCGCAATGGGAATGGCAATGGGTAAACGAACATAAAAATTTTCCGGTTCAGCCTTCGGGTAACAGTGTCGCGGAATCTCTGAAACTCTACAAAAAATATCGGTATTGATTTGTTGATCTAAAATATATTAATATTTATTTTCAGGTCGTATAAAGTCTATAATATAATGAAATACAATATTTTACTTATATGTATATTTCTGTCTTTTACATCCTATGTCAATGGTAGAAATTATTATATCGACTCCAAAAAAGGGAACGATTTTTTTGATGGTTCTTCAGAAACAAAGGCTTGGAAATCATTGGATAAAATAAATCAAACAACAGTTTTTCATGGAGATAGCATCTTGTTGAAATGCGGTTCTGTTTTCTCGGGTCAACTTATTCTTCATGGTTCAGGAACGCTGTTCCAGCCTATTATTATTGATTGTTATGGGAACACTGGTAGTAATTTCGGCCTTTTAGATCGGCCTCGCATCAATGCAGAAGGTAAATTCAAAGCGGCTCTTTATCTCTTTAATGTTCAAAACTGTAAAATCAGCAATCTGGAGTTAACCAATCTTGGAGCTACACGAAGCGCCGGTAGAACAGGGGCATATATTCATTTGAAGAATTTTGGAGAAGCAAAAAACATCCGTCTTTCTCATCTTTATATTCACGACGTCAATGGTAGCCATATAAAAAAGGAAGGTGGAGGACAAGGAATCCTTATTCAAAATGAAGGAGACTCAATTCCTACCCGTTTTAACGGACTTACAGTTGAATTCTGCACAATCAGCAAAACCGAACGGAATGGAATTATTTTTGAAAGTGGATATTGGCATCGTGATAAATGGCATCCGAACTTAAATGTTGTTGTCCGCAAAAATCTGATAGAACAAGTACCCGGAGATGGCATTGTTCCAATTGGTTGCGATGGAGCTTTGGTTGAGTATAATCTGATGCGGGACTGCACACGATTACTTCCCGACGGTGAAGCTGCAGCCGGTATATGGCCGTGGAGCTGCGACAATACGATTATTCAATACAATGAGGTGAGCGATCACAAAGCGCCATGGGACGGACAAGGATTCGATGCGGATTGGAATTGCCGGAACACAACGATCCAGTACAACTACAGCCATGATAATGAAGGCGGCTTTTTATTGATTTGCTCTCCAACAGATGTGAAGTTACCTGAAAATATTGGCAATGATAGTACAGTCATCCGTTATAACCTGAGTGTAAACGATGGATTGAGAAATTCGGGAAAACATGCCGGCTTTTCTCCTGTTTTCCATATTTCGGGACCTGTTACACACAATAAAATCTATAATAATACGATTGCAGTTTTCAAGAAACCGCAAGGAGTTGATCGAAATATTGTCAAGATGGATACATGGGGCGGTGCTTGGCCAGATAACAGTTATTTTACCAATAATATTTTTTATTCGACAGATAGCGTTTCCTACGATTTTGGGAAGGCCACCAACACTAAATTTGAAAATAATCTTTATTACGGAGTCCAAATTAATCGCCCAGCAGATATAAAAGCACTTTTTGCTGATCCCTTGTTTGAACGTGGTACTGAAAAAATAGTAGGTGCTGATGCTCCGCTTTTTGTGGCTTCCAAGGAAACTGGAGTTGATATGATGTATGGCTTTCGATTGCAAGCTTCATCGCCTTGTATCGGGAAAGGAATCCAACTTTCTTCGAACGGGGAAAAAGATATTTCTTCAACCCAACTACCTGTTAATTTCTGTGCTATAGGAGCTTTCGACTATAACTATACTCCTGAAATGCAACAAGCAGCAGAGGAACGTATCAAATGGTGGCGTGGTGCTAAATTCGGATTGTTTTTACACTGGGGAGTTTATTCGGTTTATGGAGGAACTTACAAAGGAAAATCATTGCATAGCGCCGAGTGGATACAAGATAATGCACACATTCCGTGGACTGAATATGAACAAACAGCTAAAACATGGAATCCCGATAAGTTTAATGCGGATGAATGGATTGCCCATGCTAAAAATGCCGGAATGAAATACATTGTTATTACGGCAAAACACCATGATGGATATGCGATGTACCCGACAGCACTTAGTCCATATAATATTAAAGATTGGAGTGCTTATAATGGAGCCGATCCGATTATGGAACTGAAAAAGGCTTGTGAGAAGGCAAATATCGGTTTTGGAATATATTATTCGACACTTGAGTTCCGAACATCCCCCAAAGGAATTCTTCCGGAAGATAAGCAGTGGATTGCATCAGGTCATTCCATGAAAGAACTGGGTTCTAAACCTTATATTAATGAAATTGAATTGGCGGAATTGGCAAAAAGTCAGATTAAAGAACTACTCGAAAAATACAACCCCGATATACTTTGGTATGATGGTTCGTGGTGCGATTTAGGACGATGGACACCATGGGATGCAACGGAAACCGATCAGTACATCCGGAGCAACTATCCCAAACTTATCATTAACCCACGGGCGCGTTCACAATTTCCCGATTTTACCAATGCAGAGGGTGAAAGCGCTCTTCCTGAAACCACTCAAATCAATAGTTGGGAATTTTGTTGGAATCTTGGAGTTTACTGGGGTTATAATCCTAACAACTATACAAATCCAGACTTGATCAAAACGCCGGAGCATTACCTCAGAACACTAATAAATGTTGCATCCAAAGGTGGCAATTACCTTCTTAATGTAGGCCCTCAACCTTCCGGTCAATTGCCTCCGGTAGCGGTGGCATATCTGGACTCAATAGGTTCTTGGTTGAAAATAAATGGAGAAGCCATATACGGAACGAAAGCCGGCCCGTTTGACCATAAACCCGAATGGGGTTATGCCACATCAGGGGAGAATAAAATTTACCTGATAATTGATACGGCAATACAAAAAAAGGCGGAAATTATTCTTCCTGAACTTAAGGGAATATTCCGTTCTGCTTCATTGCTTTCAGACATTCACAAAAAGAAATTGAAAAGTAGAAATATAAATGGTTTGATATCTATTTTACTGCCGGATACTACATTAAAAGCTCAATTTCCTGTCATTGTATTGCAGGCAGATTCTGATCGTTGAATATTTGGATTGCTTGGAAATATTAAATTAAACTTCTAATTATCATAATATTATCATTTATGTCTTTCAATAAAAGAAAAATAATAGCTGGGTTAGTGATTCTACTAATCTTTGGAAAAGTAAGTGCTCAATCGGAATTGCCGTTAAAATTGTGGTATGATCATCCGGCAAATTCTACCGTTGCAGATGAAAATGATCCATGGGGGAGCGATCCGGAATGGCTGAAAGCCTTGCCTGTTGGTAATGGATTTATTGGCGCAATGGTATTCGGAGATGTTAACCACGAAAGAATCCAGTTGAATGAGAAAACATTATGGTCTGGGAGTCCCGATGACAATAATAATCCGGCCGCTGCAGAGGCGTTGAGTCCAATCCGGCAACTGCTTTTTGAGGGTAAATATAAAGAGGCTAACAAATTACTTGAAAAAACACAGGTATGTAAAGGAGCAGGGTCGGGCCATGGTACCGGAGCCAACGTTCCTTATGGATCTTTTCAGACATTGGGCGATCTCTATTTCGATTTTGGCACGGAGAAACCATTCTCCAATTATCGGAAAGAGCTTGACCTGAGAACAGGGATTGTGACTGTTTCGTACCAGCAAGAAGGAAAACAATATAAAAGGGAAATTTTCGCAAGTAATCCGCACAGGGCTTTGATAATGCACTTTACAGCAGACAAACAGAATAGCGTTAGTTTCAAAGTAAAGCTTGTGCGATCTGAAAGGTATACAACCATTGCGGAACAGGATCACCTGTTAATGTCCGGTGTCCTGACAAATGGCAAGGGTGGCGACGGCATGCAATATGCTGTCCGGCTAAAAGCCATTGCTCAAGGTGGCAAAATCAACTATCACAATGACTATATTGAAATTCAGGGTGCAAAGGATGTTGAATTAATTTTGACCGCAGCTACAAATTACAAACAGGAATATCCGGCTTTCATCGGAGACGATCCCAAACTGACAACCCTTAAGCAGTTGGGAAAAGTAGCTATTGTGCCCTTTGCAGCTTTGAAAAAGAAACATATCGATGATTTTTCGTCGCTTTTTGGTAAGGTGGAATTGAATTTATCGAAGCAAACAGCGGATGCTATCCCAACGGATAGGCGACTAAAAAACCAAAAAAACAATCCTGACGATTTGCACCTGCAGGAATTGTATTTCCAGTTTGGACGTTACTTATTAATATCCACTTCACGCTTAGGTAGTTTACCTGCTAATTTACAAGGTATTTGGTCGAATAAAATACAAACTCCATGGAATTGCGATTATCATGCCAATATTAATGTGCAGATGAATTACTGGCCGGCAGATATTACCAATCTTTCGGAATGTTTTAATCCGTATCAAAAGCTCATTCAGTCGCTGGTACAACCCGGGAAATCAACTGCCGCTGTGCAGTATAATGCTAAAGGATGGTGTGTGGAACCGATAACGAATGTATGGGGTTACACTTCACCCGGTGAGGGCACAAGCTGGGGAATGTATGTAGCTGCAGGCGGATGGCTTTGTCGCGATTTGTGGGATCATTATATGTTTAATCGGGATGAAAAGTACCTGCAACAAATTTATCCTGTTATGTTGCAGGCAGCCGAATTTTATTTAGACTGGTTGGTTAAAGATCCAAGGTTGGGTAAACTGGTATCGGGGCCTTCTACTTCCCCGGAAAATTCATTTATTGCACCGGATGGATATATCGGGTCAATTTGTATGGGACCAGCTCATGATCAGGAAATTATTTCTGAGCTTTTTACTAATGTTCTTATTGCTTCGAAGATAATCAATGATGACAATTCATTGCTTCCTAAAATTAAAAGTGCATTAGAAAACATGGCAATGCCTAAGATAGCATCCGATGGCAGAATTATGGAATGGGATCAGGAATACCAAGAAAAAGAACCCACCCACAGACATGTCTCGCATTTGTATATGTTGTATCCGGGAAACTCAATAGACCCTCAAACTACTCCGGAACTTGCAAAAGCCGCAAGGAAAAGTTTGGAAGCCAGAACAGATGTAGGAACTGGCTGGTCATTGGCTTGGAAGGTGAATTTTTGGGCAAGGCTGAAAGATGGAGATCGTGCATATAAATTATTGAAAGAATTACTTACTCCGACCAACAATTGTAAGATTAATATGTCGGATGCTGGTGGTACATACTCCAATCTGTTTTGTGGACATCCGCCTTTTCAGATTGACGGTAATTTTGGTGGAACTGCCGGAATTGCCGAGATGCTTCTGCAAAGCCAGAATGACTATATTGAATTATTGCCGGCTTTACCTTCTGTCTGGAAAGATGGAGAAGTAAAGGGTCTTGTTGCTCGGGGAGGCTTTGTCGTGGATATTGTTTGGCACAACAACAAGCTGGTTACTGCAAAACTTTATTCACGCACCGGAGTTCCGTTCCGAATAAAATATAACGGGAGAATAGTCGAGTTTGCCAGTTTGGGCAAGGGAAATACATGTGAGCTTACACCAAAAATGTTTGTAAAATAATAGATATGAACGGAATAACACAAAGACTCTATATATGTTTGGCCAGTATATTGTTTTTTTGCGGATATGCAGATTTTGAAACTGTAAGTGCCAAGAATACGGATTGTCCGTTAAGAAATAAAATCAATCTCAATAGAGAATGGATGTTTCAACTAGGTGATTACAAAGGTGCTGAAAGTATTGCGTTTAATGATGATAATTGGCAGCATATCGGATTGCCACATTCATTTAGTATTCCTTATTTTTTATCTCCAAATTTTTATGTCGGTTACGGTTGGTATCGTAAGCATCTGTCTATTGATGATAATTCTCATAATCGCTGTTTTTCACTTGAATTCGAAGGTGTATTTCAGGTGGCAGAAGTGTACGTCAATGGAATTTTAGTTGGTACTCATCGTGGAGGATATAACGGTTTTCCCATTGATATAACCAAAGCAATTCATAAAGGTGATAATGTTATTGCAGTTCGTGTTAATAATATCTGGAACCCACAATTAGCACCACGTGCGGGCGAACATGTTTTTAGCGGAGGAATATACCGTGATGTCTGGTTAGTTGAAACACCCCCTTTACACGTGGCTTGGTACGGAACATTTGTAACTACTCCTGAACTATCGGAAAAGTCAGGCAAAGTCAATGTGAAAACCGAAGTGAAAAATGATGGAAATCAGACTCAAAAGGGCATTTTAGTTACAACAATCTTAAGCCCCAATGGCAAAACAGTGACAGCAATGCAATCTCCTTTTAAGATTGAACCAGGCGAAACTATAATTGTAGACCAAACCAGCCCAACAATCAATAATCCAAAACTTTGGTCTCCGCAGTCTCCGGTTTTATATAAAGCCGCTACAGTGATAATGGAAGAAAATAAAACTATAGACTCTTATGAAACAAACTTTGGTATGCGTTGGGTTAAATGGACAGCCGACAAAGGTTTTTTCCTTAATGGGAAACATTATTATTTTAAGGGAGTAAATGTTCATCAGGATCATGCAGGATGGGGTGACGCCGTAACCAATATGGGTTTTGAACGTGATGTGAAAATGATGAAAGAAGCGGGGTTTGATTTCATCCGGGGGTCACATTATCCGCATGATCCTGCATTTTCTGATGCATGTGATACGATAGGAATGCTTTTTTGGTCGGAGAACTGTTTTTGGGGAACTGGAGGTTTTAAACCGGAAGGGAACTGGTCATGTAGTGCTTATCCAACTATGGAGAAAGATGAAAAAGCTTTTGAACAAAGCGTAAAAGAGAGTCTGAAAGAGATGATCCTTATTCATCGGAATCATCCTTCCGTTATCGTTTGGTCTATGTGCAACGAACCGTTTTTCTCCACTCCGGAAACAATGCCTAAAGTCAGATCATTACTGAAAGAGTTGGTGGCATTGTCCCATGAGCTTGATCCGACGAGAGCCGCAGCAATCGGTGGATGCCAACGGGGAGATATAGATAAAATCGGGGATGTGGCAGGTTATAATGGAGACGGAGCAAGACTGTATTTGAAACCCGGTGTGGCCAGTGTCGTGAGTGAATATGGTTCGACCATAGCTGATAGACCGGGAGAATATACACCCGGTTACGGAGAGTTACAGGAGAAGCAATTCGAATGGCGTAGTGGCCAGGCTATTTGGTGTGGTTTCGATCATGGAAGTACAGCAGGCCATTTTGGATGTATGGGAGTAGTAGATTATTTCAGATTGCCGAAAAGACAATGGTATTGGTATCGAAATGCTTATAATAACATTCCTCCTGACAAATGGACTGAAGAAGGAATTCCGGCAGCCATTCGTCTTAGTGCAGATAAAACTACTATTGAACATGCCGACGGCACTGATGATATTCATTTAATAGCAACTATTGTAGATAAAGAGGGGAATGCTTTGAGCAATTCTCCTGATATCAAATTGAAAATTATTTCCGGCCCGGGCGAGTTCCCGACTGGTTCTTCTATTTTGTTCCAAAATGGGTCGGATATAACAATAAGAGACGGAAAAGCGGCTATAGAATTTCGTTCTTATTATGCCGGTAAGACAGTGATCCAAGCTTCATCATCGGGATTGTCTTCAGACGAAATTACTATCGTTTCAAAAGGAGCCCCCGAATTTGATAGTTCGAAAAATATGGTTACTCCAAGGTCTTATATACGTTTTACTTCTCAAAATAATGACAAAAATGAGAATTTAAAAATAAATCTGCTGGCCGAACGTCCGACAATGTGCAGCAGTTCAACTGAGGGACATTCTTCTCGTTTTGCTAATGATCTGGATACGTCTACTTACTGGGAAGCAAACAGTACATTTGGTGAAGCATCTTGGTGGCAAGTCGATATGGAGAATATGTATACCCTTTCTGAAGTAAAACTTACATTTAAAGATGAAGTGGTGGCACAATACATTATCGAAATTTCAATGGATGGAAAAAGTTGGAATGTCATAACTGATCAAGCATTAAATTCTGAAAAAACAAAAAACAAAAATGAGAAAATAAAGTGCCCTAATAAAGGAAGATTTTTACGCATTGTTTTTAACGGATCAAATATAAATAAGTCAATAAATATTGTAGATATACAAGCTTTTGGAAAATAGTTTGTTGTATTATTAATGTAAACCATACATTTTAATACTTTCAATGTGGTTAATGCAATATTTTGGTAACAAAGTATTAATATTAAGATTGTCGAACTGTTGTGCTAAGTATAGAAATAAATTATAGGATCATGAGAACTAAAGGTGTTTTTATTCTGCTTTTTTGTATTTATAGTGCGATTGCCCCAATAGCCGGTCAATCTATTAAGAGAATGGGTGACGTCAACGTAAATTCTTTTGATGAAGGATGGTTATTTAAACGGTATGGTTTACAAGCTGATGGTACTTCCAAAGCAGAACCTGCAAACCTGCAGGATGAAAATGTAAATGATGCCGATTGGCAAAAACTCGATTTGCCTCATGATTGGGCTATTGCCGGCCCATTTAGAATCGAACTTGCGGGCGAAACGGGCAAACTGCCTTATAAGGGAATTGGTTGGTATCGCAAGCATTTTATAATGCCTGAAGCCGATAAAGGAAAACAAATTTATTTGGACTTTGACGGGGCTATGGCAAATGCTAAAATTTGGCTTAACGGTAAGTATGTAGGCACCTGGCCTTACGGATACAACTCTTTTAGAATGGATTTAACTCCGTATCTCAAATTTGGAGGCAGCAATGAACTTGCAGTGTGCTTAAATACCGAACAATGGGATTCTCGTTGGTATTGTGGCGGAGGTATTTATCGTCATGTATGGATGGTAAAAACCAATCCTGTGCATGTAGCACATTGGGGTACTTATATTACGACGCCTGTCATTACCGGTAAGTCAGCAAGTGTAAAAATAAATGTCATAGTTGATAACAATAGCCGTGAAGCAGTTGAAGCTGTTGTTCAAACTACTGTTTTTGAAATTAATTCGGATGATAACATTGGTGAAAAAGTGGTTTCATTTGAACCCTCAAGAATCCAAATTGCAAAAAACGGAAACACTGAAACCACAATGAATACAACGATTCACAATCCTAAACGGTGGGATATCGTTTCCCCAAATCGTTACGTGGCACAAACCACTATAAGCGTCGGGGGTAAAGTTGTGGATACTTATAACACACCGTTTGGAGTGAGAACCCTAGAATTTACCACCCGAAAAGGATTTTTATTGAATGGCAGAAGAATCCCTATTCAAGGTACTTGCAATCATCACGATTTGGGCGCATTGGGTGCAGCCTTCAATACAAGCGCGTTGCAACGAGAGTTGAAGATTTTAAAAGAAATGGGTTGCAATTCTTTACGCACATCTCACAATCCGCCTGCGCCCGAATTTATAGAATTGGCAGACAAAATGGGATTCTTAGTATTAGACGAAGCATTTGATTGTTGGAAAAAGGGGAAGAAAAAATCAGATTATAATCTATTGTTCGACCAATGGCATGAAAAGGATTTGAAAGCATTCGTACATCGTGATAGAAATAATCCTTCTGTATTTATGTGGTCGATAGGTAATGAAGTGCCTGATCAGCGTGAGCCTGTGATTACCAAAGAATTGGCTGATATTGTAAGAGCTGAAGACCCGACAAGGCCTGTTACCAATGGTTATAACCATCCTGATGACGCCCGTAGTGCAGGTGCTCCCGTGTCACTGGACGTGATCGGCATAAATTATTTTTTCGGTCAACAAACGAAATGGGATGCAGATCCGCGTTATGCCAATATTCCCACGATGGGTAGCGAAACCTCCTCATGCGTTACTTCAAGAGGAGAATATTTTTTTGATGAAAATGGAAAAGAAAAAGAAAATCAGGATTATCAAATATCCTCTTACGATAATGCACATCCGGGTTGGGGGTGTAATCCCGATACGCAGTTTCGTACCAATGCGCGACTTCCCAATTTATTAGGAGAATTTGTATGGACAGGATTTGACTATTTGGGAGAACCGACTCCCTATAATTCAGATGAAACTAATTTATTGAATTTCCGTTCTGACTCCGAACAGAGGAAAGATTTGGAAAAACAGCTTGAAGAGCTTCGTAAATCTCAAGCCCCTTCTCGTAGCAGCTATTTTGGTATTGTTGATTTAGCCGGTTTTCCTAAAGATAGATATTATTTATACCAATCACAATGGCGTCCCGAATTTCCCATGGCGCACATTCTACCTCATTGGAATTGGGAAGAAAGAATCGGTAAAATAACCCCTGTGCATGTTTATACCTCCGGAGATGAAGCCGAATTATTTATTAATGGCAAAAGCATGGGGCGAAAGAAAATGCTTGCAGGAGTGGATTTTCGTTTGATTTGGGATAGTGTGAGATACGAGCCAGGGACAGTAAAAGTAGTTGCATATAAAAAAGGGAAACAATGGGCTACAGATGAAGTTAAAACCACCGCTAACCCTGCCAAACTTACTCTTAAGGCAGATAGAAACATGATAAAAAATGATGGACGGGATTTGTGTTATATTACCGTATCCGTACAAGATAAAGATGGCCTTACCGTTCCCCGTTCTCATCCGGAAATTAAGTTTGAAGTAGAAGGGGCAGGCGAAATTGTTGCCACCGATAATGGTGATGCAACAAGTTTTACCCCTTTTCAAAGCCACGTTCGACAAGCATTTAATGGATTGGTATTGGTAATTGTCAAAGCAAAAAAAGGAGCAAGTGGTGATATAATTGTCAAAGCAAGCTGTAACGGGCTTTCAACCGGCAGTGTTACTGTAATAACCAAATGAATTATATATGACATTGAAATGTAGTAAATTAACCGTCCTGTTGCTCGTATTGTTTGCGAGTAGTTGGAGCATGCTTGTGCAAGGACAAGTTCTTGCTGATAAGGTATCGGTGGATAAAAACACCTTTAATTTTTACATCGTGTCGGATGTCGGACGTAACGGCTATTACAAACAGAAGATTGTGGCAGCAACAATGGGGGATTTGGCCGAGACGATACATCCGAAGTTTATCCTTGCCAGTGGAGATACGTTTCACTACAATGGTGTACGAAGCACATCAGATCCTTTGTGGATGAGTAATTTTGAAAATGTTTACATTCACCCCGAGTTACTGATCGATTGGTTTCCGGTGCTGGGCAATCATGAATATAGGGGAAATACACAGGCTGTGGTCGACTACACGAACATCAGCCGGCGATGGAATATGCCGGGACGCTACTACACCTTTAGCCGGCAGATAGACAAGGGAAATAGTCTTCGCGTAGTGATGATAGATACACCTCCTTTTATCAAAGAATATCAGGTGCTTCCCGACCAGTTTCCCGATGTGATGAAGCAGGATACAAAAAAGCAGTTGGTATGGATAGATAGCGTATTAACCGTTTCGACGGAGAAATGGATCATCGTGGTGGGTCATCATCCTATCTACTCCGTGGATACCAAACATGACAACTCCGTGGAATTGATAGCGCAGCTTGATCCCATTTTGCGCAAACATCATGTAGACTTTTACTTTGCAGGACACATACACAACGCGCAACATATTCAGAAGGACGGAATGGATTACATTGTCACTACTTCCGGCTCATTGGGATATCCATCGTCAACGGGGCCTGATACAAAATATACCAATGCCGCCGAAGGGTTTACCATTTGTTCGCTAAAAGATAATGTATTTACGGTGATTTTTGTTGATGAAAAAGGGAAAGAGCTTTATCGTTATACAAAAACAAAATAAAACGGTTTGAAATGATGAGAGCAATAACATTATTATTCGTCTTCCAGATTATAGTTGCCACCAGTGCTTTAGGACAGGTTTCATTTGGTGAAGCGAAAAAGATAAATGAAGGATGGAAATTTCAGAGAGGTGATGTAGTCGATGCTAAGTCACCCGCGTTTGATGACTCCTCATGGCGGCAGGTGGATTTACCTCACGACTGGAGTATAGAAGCTCCGTTGAGTCCATCTCTCGCAAGTTCAACAGGCTATCTTCCGGGTGGTATAGGGTGGTATCGAAAAACACTGAATATACCTGTGGAGATGAAAGATAAAAAGATTTTTATCTACTTTGAAGGAATTTATCGCAACGGAGAGGTCTTTGTCAACGGGAATTCCGTTGGGATGAGGCCAAACGGTTATATTTCCTGCCTGTATGAAATAACACCTTACCTCAAATTTGGTGCAAAGAACACTATTTCTGTCAGGGTGGATCACAGCAAGTACGTCGATTCCCGTTATTATACCGGATCAGGAATATATCGGGATGTTTACCTGATCAGTGCCAATCCCGTACATATCGGCCAATGGGGTGTGCATTATACCACAACATCGGTTAAAAGCAATCAGGCCAACCTGCGAATTCGAACAACCGTAGTAAACACGACTTCAAAACAAACGCGTCTTACGGTTGTTAACGAATTGATGGATAAAGAAGGGCAGGTAATGGTTAGAGCCAGTAAAAATATCGATGTTTCGGCAAAAAATGCAGATACGTTGGATCAGGAGGTGAAAGTGTCCGATCCAAAGCTGTGGAGCGTAAACGATCCATATCTTTATAAAATTTCAACTGCTGTTTATGAAGGTAAGATATTGCTTGATAAAAGTATCGGAAACTTGGGTATAAGGACGTTGCGTTTTGATCCGGACAAAGGCTTTTCATTGAATGGTACCGGAATGAAGGTGAAAGGAGTCTGCCTCCATCATGATGCAGGGTGTTTAGGTGCGGCGGTACCCAAGGAGGTGTGGAAACGCAGGCTGGTTACATTGAAATCGTTAGGTTGCAACGCAATCCGAACCAGTCACAATCCGCAGGCCCCCGATTTTTATGATTTATGTGACGAATTGGGCTTTTTAGTAATGGACGAACCGTTTGACGAGTGGGAATTTCCCAAGAAAAAATGGGTAGAGGGATGGAATGTAGGCACTCCGGTTTTTGATGGACAGTCGGAATATTTTAAAGAATGGTCAGATGCCGATTTACGCGATATGGTTTTACGCGACAGGAACCATCCCTCCGTTTTCATGTGGAGTCTGGGTAACGAAGTGGACTATCCGAATGATCCCTATTCTCATCCCATTCTTGATAAAGAGGGGATAGAACAACAATACACGCATGGCTACCTCCCTGATCATCCCAATGCGGAAAGAATGGGGATAATTGCGAAGCGACTGGCTTCCGTAGTGAAACGATATGATACTTCCCGACCGGTAACCGGAGCATTGGCAGGCCCGGTTATGTCTAACGAAACCGAATTTCCAGGAGTTTTGGATGTTGTCGGGTATAACTATACGGAGAAAAGATATGCACAGGATCATGTGAAGTATCCCAAACGGGTGTTTTACGGCAGTGAAAACTTACAGACTTTTGATGCGTGGAAGTCCGTTAAAGAGAATGATTATATCTTCGGACAATTCCTCTGGACAGGCATTGAATATTTGGGAGAGGCGCATCCTTGGCCTTCCCGTGGTTTTGGTTCCGGGTTGCTCGATTTGGCGGGATTCAAAAAAAGTATTGCGTACTTCAGAGAGAGCTTATGGAGTGATAAGCCAATGATCTATATCGGAACCTATCCAAGAAATAACTGGAACGACTTTTTTTACGATGCTCTTCCGGTATGGAATTTTCAGCAAGGAGATACTGTCAGAGTGGTTTGTTTTACAAATTGTTCCGCCGCTCAACTTAACTTAAACGGTCAAATAGCGGGTGAAACTAAAAAGTATGACAATGAAACCGGTGTTATCTATTGGGATATTCCGTACCAACCCGGTAAACTTGAAGCAACAGGTTATAATTCGAATCAGATTGTTGCGCAGGCTTCCATTCAAACCAGTAAGGCACCGGCTG
>Ga0326727_10015017_pt1 | contig 16720 bp, 13 predicted proteins | sample MB2enrmetagenome_FD_207643 | JGI IMG/M metagenome (GOLD analysis project Ga0326727, IMG submission 207643) | Lab enriched peat soil microbial communities from McLean, Ithaca, NY, United States - MB29MY | ecosystem: Environmental > Terrestrial > Soil > Wetlands > Peat | place: USA: New York...
AGTCCAGCCGGTGGCGCCGGGCAAATAATAAAACGTCGCGTTCGTGTCATAAGCAAAGACCGTCGAACTAATGGCGGGAGCGTTGCCCTTGAAATAGACATTGGTCAGATGGCTGCAGCCGTCGAAGGCCATCGTTCCAAAGTTACTGACACTGCCTGGAATCGTGAGGCTGGCCAGGCTGATGCAGCCTAAGAAGGCCTCCTCTCCTATGCTAGTCACGCCGTCGGGGATCGTGACGCTGGAGAGGTTGGTGCAGGATTCGAAGGCCAGCTCTCCGATGTTGGTGACACCGTTGGCGATCGTCACGCTGAGCAGGCTTCGGCAGTCATCGAAGGCCTGCTGCGCGATGCTGGATACGCCACCGGGAATCGTCACGCTGCCGGTCAGGCTGTAGCAGTCATCGAAAGCAGCTTCCCCGATGCTGGTCACGCTGTCAGGAATCGTGGCGTTGGTCAGGTTAAAGCATTCAGCGAACGCACCTTCCCCAATGCTGGTGACGGTGCCGGGAATTGTGACGCTGGCCAGGTTGGTGCATCTTGAAAACGCGCTGTCGCCGATGTTGGTGACGGTGCCGGGAATCGCGTAATCTCCGCCCAGGCCGCCCGGAAACTCGACGAGCGTCGTTTGGTTCTGGTCGAACAACACGCCGCCGATGCTGCTATAAAACAAGTTCTGCGTATCCACCGTTATCGCCGCCATGTTGGGACAGCCTCCAAACGCATAGGCCCCGATATTGGTGACGGTCGCCGGAATGGCGACGCCGGCCAGACTGGTGCAATAAACGAACGCATTCTGCTCGATGCTGGTGACACCGGCGGGAATGGTGATACTGACCAGATCGAAGCAGAATTCGAAGGCATACTCGCCGATGTCGGTAACGCTGCCGGGAATCGTGACGTTGGTGAGGCTGGTGCAGCTTTGGAACGCCCCCTCTCCAATGTTGGTGACGGTGCCGGGAATGACGACGCTGGTCATGTTGGTGGTTTGAGCAAACGCAAACTCCCCGATGCTGACAACGCTCAGGCCGTCATTGTTGGTGGCTGGAATGCTCACACTTCCACCAGGCCCGGAGTAACGCGCGATGGTCAGGGTGACGCCATCGGCGTTGGTCGTGTAACTGTATTGGGCTTGCGCCGCCGGCGCCGCCAAGAGCGCAAAACCCAGGAAGACCGGCCATGTTGTTTTCATATCTCAATTTGGGCTGAGGTCAACCCGGCAGCCGGTTTGGGCGGACTGGCGGGCGGCGTCCAGTATCTCGGTGACAACCAGGTTGACCTGGAGCGATGAGGGGCCGGAGGGCTGGATGTCTCCGCGGACGACGGCGGCGAGGTAGGAGATCGGGTCGCTCAGCGGGCCGGAGAGCGGCGGGGCCGGCAACTCGACTTCACTTTCCCCGGCGCCGGCCTTGTGCATGCGCAGCAAATCATTTCGCGGCACGAGCACATAGCCGGTTTTGCCGTAAACTTCCATGTCCTTGCGGTCAAAGGGCCAGTTCCAGGAGGCCTGGATGATTCCCTGCGCCGAGGGATAGGTCAATATGATGGTCGCCTCGTCTTCGACGTTGGTATAGACGGTGGGCTTGATGTGCTGCGTGACGGCGAAGACCGAAGTGGGCCGGCGGCCATCCATGAGCCAGGTGATCAGGTCGGCGCCGTAACATCCAAAATCCACCAGCGCGCCTCCGCCGTTGAGAACCGGGTCTGTCAACCATTGGAGGAAGTCGGCCGAGCAGCCAATTTCCTTTGGCCCGCGGTGACCGTCATGGACGACGATTTTGCGCAGATCGCCGATGGAATGCATATCATGAACGGCGGCGAAGGCGGCTTGATTGGCGCGGTACCAGGTGGTCTCGTAGTTGACGATGAGGTGAATGCCGCCCTTTTTTGCGGCGTCGGCCATGGCGCGGGCGTGCTCCATGCTTACGGCCAGCGGCTTTTCCATCATGACATCGATGCCGTGAGGCGCGCACAATTCGACGACGCGGCGGTGATCGAAGGTGCTGGTGAAAGTGGCCACGGCTTGCACGTTGGTTCTGGCCAAAAGCTGGTCGAGGGAGTCGAAGAAAAGACCGGGGGCGAGATTGAATTGGCTGGCGTACCGGGCCGCCAGTTCATGATTGGGTTCGATAATGCCCATCAATTGCACTTCTGGCCGGTCATGGAGCCGGGGGATGAACCCGAGGGCATGGTCATGCACCAGGCCAAAGATGGCGATGCGAACGGGAGGCCTGTCCGCGTCGCCGCGGGCGGTGTGAAGCGCGAACAGCAGACACGCGAGAGTCCATATTCTCATGGGTCAGAGCGTAGCGGGTTTTGAGGCGGAAAGAAGCGATTATTTGGAGGAGAAATATCATCGCTTGGCATTTGGGGCGCGTTCTGGCACTGCAATGGGGAGAAGCACTGGAATGAAAATCACGGACATCAAGGCCACCACGGTGACGGTGCCGCTGGAAGCGCCCTTGCGCCACGCCAACGGATGTCATTGGGGCCGGTTTGTGCGCACGATCGTGGAAGTGGAGACCGACGAAGGGATCACGGGCCTGGGGGAAATGGGCGGGGGCGGGGAATCGGCCGAGGCGGCCATCCGGGGCCTCAAGAACTATCTGGCCGGCCATGATCCGGCGCGGCTGGAGGAGATGCGCTTTCGCATCAGCAATCCCACCGCCTCCCTTTACAACAACCGCACCCAAATGGCGGCGGCACTGGAATTCGCCTGCCTGGACATTGTGGGACAGAAATGGGGCGTGCCCGTTTATGATATTCTGGGCGGGAAATTGCAGGACACGGTGCCCTTCGCGTCCTATTTGTTTTTTCGCTATCCCAACCCGGAGAGCCGCCGGGGCGAGGTGCGCACGGCGGATCAACTGATTGCCGCGGCGGCGGCGAACAAGAAGCGATTCGGTTTCAAGTCGCACAAGATGAAAGGCGGCGTCTTCCATCCGGACTACGAGTTGGAATGTTACCGGGCGCTCGCGGAGTCGCTGCCGGGGGACCGATTTCGTTTCGATCCCAACGGTGTCTTTTCCACCGAGCAGGCGATCCGATTCGGGCAGGCCATCGAGGATTTGAACAACGATTATTTGGAGGACCCGGTTTTCGGCCTGAACGGGATGAGGCGGGTGCGGCGGGCGGTGCGCGTGCCGCTGGCCACCAACACGGTGGTCGTGAACTTCGAGCAAATGGCCGCCAATGTCCTGGACACGGCTGTGGATGTGATTTTGCTTGACACCACCTTTTGGGGCGGCATCCGGCAATGCGTCAAGGCGGCGGGCGTGTGCGAGACCTTTCAACTGGGCGTGGCGGTGCATTCGTCGGGCGAGTTGGGCATTCAACTGGCCACGATGCTGCATTTGGGGGCGGTGCTGCCCAATTTAACCTTCGCGGCGGACGCGCATTACCATCACCTGACGGACGACATCATCGAGGGCGGGCCGATGCGTTATGAGAACGGGGCCATCCGCGTGCCGTCCGGCCCGGGGTTGGGCGTGCGGCTCAATCGGGACAAACTGGCCCAGTACAGTGAATTGTACCGGCGGTTGGGCGGTTATGCTTATGATCAGGACCCGATGCGTCCCGGCTGGGCGCCGACGATACCGAACAACCGGTGGGCGGACCCATTGGACGACCGGGCGCCCAATATTTCCTATTGACACAATGGCCCTCCATCGATGCCCACCGTGACAACAGATAACCCAGACGGCGGGAGCGCGGTGGGCCGCTACCGGTGGATCATCTGCGCGCTGCTCTTTGTCGCCACGACCATCCTTTACATCGACCGCCAGATACTGGCGCTGGTCAAAGGGACGCTCGACCTGGAGTTCCATTGGACCAACGAGCAATACGGCTACGTCACCGCCGCCTTTCAGTTGTCTTATGGCGCCGGTCTGCTGGGTTATGGGTGGTTTGTGGATCGATTTGGCGTGCGCGTCGGTTACGCGCTCACCATCCTGGGCTGGAGTCTGGCGGCGATGGGACACTCGTTGGTGCGAAGCGTGCGCGGCTTTGTCGTGGCCCGCGGGGCGCTGGGGCTGGCCGAATCGGGCAATTTCCCCTCCGCCATAAAAGCCACCGCGCAATGGTTTCCGAAAAAAGAGCGCGCGCTGGCGACAGCCATTTTCAATTCCGGCGCCAACGTCGGCCCGGTGCTGGCGCCGGCCATCATTCCATTCATTGCGCTGCAATGGGGCTGGCGCTCGACCTTTATCATGGTCGGGTCGCTGGGACTTTTATGGCAGCTCGCGTGGTGGCTCTTTTACGAGACGCCGGAACGCCAGAAACGGCTGGGCGCGCGGGAATTGGCTTTTATCCAGAGCGACACCAGTGAACCGGCGGGCGGGGAGAAGGCCCCGTGGCGGCTGTTGTTGAAATACCGCCAAACCTGGGCGTTTGCTGTCGCCAAATTATTGACAGACCCGGTCTGGTGGTTTTTCCTGTATTGGCTGCCGGATTATTTCAAAAAATCGCGCGGGCTGGACATCAAAGAGAGTTGGTTTTACCTGGTCGCCATTTACGGCATCGTCACTGTCCTGAGCATTTACGGCGGATGGCTCACGGGCTTTTTGGTGCGGCGCGGCTGGACGGTCACGCGGGCGCGCAAGACTGGCATGTTGATTTTCGCGCTGTGCGTGACGCCGATTTTTTTCGCGACCCGCATCGGAACGTGGGGCGCGGTGGCGTTGATCGGGCTGGCGGGGGCGGCGCATCAGGCCTGGTCAGCCAATCTTTTCACCACCGTCTCGGACACATTCCCGAAGACGGCGGTGGCGTCGGTCGTTGGCATTGGGGGCCTGGTCGGCTCGGTGGGCGGCTTCTTCTTCCCCATACTTACAGGCAGGCTGGTGGATCACTATCAAGCTCTCCATGCGGCCACCACGGCCTACGCGATACTCTTTGCCATCTGCGCCTCTGCCTATCTGGTGGCCTTCGGGTTGAATCATCTGCTGGCGCCGCGCTACGAAACGATTAAATTGGAGAAATGAAACCGTTGGAGCCTCCTGATTCCCATTATCTGGCCGCCGCCGAAGGCTGGCTGGGGCTGAAGAATTGGCGGGAGGCCGGCGAGGAATTAAGACGCATCGACCCCGCCTTATCAGAGCATCCCGCCGTGCTGCTGGTGCAATATGAAATCCACGCCGCGGCGAGCCAATGGGAGCTGGCCGCCGAAACCGCCGCCACGCTGGCCGAAACCGCGCCCGACGAACCCGGGGCGTGGACGGCGCTGGCCTACGCCACGCGCCGCAAGCCGGGGGGCGGAATCCCGCCGGCCAAAGAGATTCTGGCGGCGGCCCAGCGCCGCTTTCCCTCCGAGCCGTTGATCGCCTACAACCTGGCGTGCTACGAATGCCAGTTGGGCAATTTGGCGCAGGCGCGGACATGGCTGGGCAAGGCCTTTGAACTGGGCGATTCGACGCGGCTCAAACGCCAGTCGCTTCAAGACCCCGATTTGGGGCCGCTGCACGACGAGATTGAGGGGATGTAGCCAGGGGGCGGGTGAAGGGACGCCTGCTTTTAGAATTCAGAAAGCAGCATCGGCTCAACCTGGCGATCATTGTTGCCGATTTGCTTTTGAAGCAAGGGGCGCAAATCAACCACCGCGCCGTGGCGGATGAACACGTCAAAAAAACGATCGAAGGTCTCACCCCAATAAACCATCGCGCAGGACATCGGCGCGCCTTTGCCTTCGTCGCGGCCTTCGATCAGAAAACGCAATCGCGTGTCGTAAAGAAAACAAACGCCCGTCGCGCGGCCGAAAACATATTTTTTCCAGTGGCCGGTGTTCGTGGCGACGGGGACAAGCGCAATCACTTCGGAATTGTAATGGCTGTGGGCAAGGGCACACCGATACAGCCAGTGCTTTATGGACGTGCCGCGATCCTGGTCAATTCCATAGGGCGGATTGACGAAAATCTTTTGAAAGTCCCACGATTCTTTGAGACCATCCTGAAATGGAAGGCAGTATTTGACACGCGCGGCAACGAGCGAATATTTATTGGAACACGGATCGAGATCGATCTCACCGCCGAAGACCCGCGTTACGGCGGCGATGTATTTTTGGGGAGTCCCCCAATCCTGGCTCAAAGAGTTGATGTTGCGTCCGGCGCTCATTTTGCAAGTATTTTCACCCAGTCTTTCGCATTCAACCTTTTTAGCTCTTCCTGAAGCTTTTTCAAGCTTTGTCCATTGGGAGCAATGATGTTAAACCACGATTGGATTTTTTCGGCATGAGTGGCGAAGTAGCGGCGCACCGCGATGTCAGCCTTGAGGTCAATTTTTACTTTCGTAAAGCGATTGCCTGATGCGGCTGGGCCGTAACTTTGGAGAAAAGCGGCCCTTGCATCCGCCAGTTCCTGGGTCGGGTGCAGGAGCAATTGGCTGACAAACTGAGACAGGCCCTGATCGGTCAGAAAGAGAAGCCAGTCGTAAGATTGGGCCAACACTTTCAATTCCTTGTTGTGATCCTGCTCAGTGAACCAGTTTCCGTGATTGCTGACCACGCCAACGGTCAGGATGAAATCGCGCAGCATTGCGGGATCAGTCGATTTGATCGTTTCCTCCAAAAGCTGAACGTAAGGCTTGTGATACAGCGTGCCGTCGGCCAACTGAATCACGCCGCCGATTTGGCCATTGGTGTATCGAACTTTTTGCAACGACGACACCGCCCGCGCGACATACGCGCCTTGCTTCGCTTTTTCGATGGATTGCGGCCCTTTTTTCATCCCCTCCTCAACGCCAACCCTTTTGCACTCAAAAATGGCGAACGGATGCTGACTCAATACGCTGATCGTCAGCGCCATTTGCCTGACTCTTATCTCATCGACGCTTGCGATGCAAAACGCATTTGGGGATTCGCCAAAGGCGCACGCGTTTCGTAGCACGCCTTGGTTGCTCAACAGTTGCGCGGGTTTCGCGATCAAATCGCCAGGAGCAAATCCCAATTTGTCGAGGGCGCGGTCCAGTTTTGCGGTTGTCAGCGGCAAGGTGAATTCTTGAAGCGGAACAATTTGCCGTCGAAGAACTGGATGAAGTGAGAATTCGACGTTATGCGTGATCGCGGGATTCTTGTATTCCGGCACCGGGCGCTCAACGGCTACGTTATCGCGAAATCCCCAGCTTTTAAGCGCGTAATAGGTGATGATTTCAACCAGCGTTCCCAGCGCCCTGCCAGCCGCCTTTTCCGGTCTTCCGCGTAATGAAAAACCCTTTCGACGAGAACTCGTTGCAACGCGTCAACCGATTGATAGCTCATTTGTGATGAGAGTGCCGCTGGAAGAGAATTTCGCAAAACAAAAAGTGTTCCCGGAAGGACGGGCGGAAAAGCGGAATTTAAAGCTGCCACTCTGAGCCAAGTCTGCTAGGGTGTCTTCATGGCTGAGGACAGTCGCCCGGATCCCGATGCCTTGCTGGCCGCGATTCAGAAAAGCGAGGCCGCCACCAAACGCGGCAAGTTCAAAGTTTTTCTCGGCATGGCCGCCGGCGTGGGCAAAACCTACTCCATGCTCCGCGCCGCGCAACGTGCCTTGAGAGAGGGCGTCGATGTCGTCGTCGGCTACGTCGAAACTCATGGCCGCAAGGAGACCGAGGCGCTCCTGGCCGACTTGCCCTGCATCCCGCGGCGCAAAGTCGATTATCGCGGGATGAAGGTCGAGGAAATGGACCTGGACGCGCTCCTGGCCCGGCACCCGCAACTGGCCATCGTGGACGAATTGCCGCACACCAATGCCCCCGGTTCACGCCACGCCAAGCGATACCAGGACATCATCGAGTTGCTCGACGCCGGCATCGACGTCTATACGACCATGAACGTGCAGCATGCCGAAAGCCGCGTCGATACCGTGCGCCAGATCACCGGCTCGACCGTGCAGGAAACGGTGCCCGACAGCGTCCTGGACGGCGCGGAGATGGAATTGATCGATCTGCCCCCGGAGGAGCTGCTCAAACGGCTGGACGAGGGCAAAGTCTATGTGCCGGAGCGGGCCGAACTGGCGATGATGAATTTCTTTCGCGAGGGCAACCTCAACGCTCTGCGCGAAATGGCCCTGCGGCTGGCCGCCGACCACGTCGGACAGGACGTGCATGACTACTTGCAGGCCATGCAAATTACCGGGCCGTGGCGCTCCGGCCACCGCCTCCTCGTCGCCGTTGGCCCCAGTCCGTACTCGCAGTACATGATACGGTGGACGCGCCGGCTGGCCGACAACCTGGACTGCGCTTGGGTGGCCGTCTATGTCGAGCAACCGCGGCCGCTGGCCGAGGCGGAGCAGGAACGCTTGACCAAGCATCTGGCACTGGCGCGCGAACTCGGAGCGGAGGTCATCACCACTGCGGATGCCGACATCGCCCGGGGCCTGTTGCGCGTCGCACGCCAGCAAAACGTGACCCAGATCATCGTGGGAAAACCCGGCGGCGGGCGGTTGCTCCGCCGCCTGGTGCGGGACAGCGGCCACCTGGAATTGCACATCGTCCGACCGGAAATTATTGAGGGCGCCCGGGAGCCGCGCGGCTGGAAATTTGCCCCCGAATCCGAGCCGGGGCAGTACCTCGCCGGGCTGGCAGTCATCGCCGCCTGCACGGGATTGAATTTCGTTTTGGACGCGATGGTCAAGGGCCTGGGGGACCACGCGCCGGCATTGATTTACCTCCTGGGCGTCGTGCTTCTGGCCTTTTACGTCGGCCGCGGCCCGACTCTGCTGATGGCGACGGCCAGCGCGCTGCTGTGGGATTATTTTTTCCTGCCGCCGCGTTACACGTTATACTTGACTCACGTCGAGGACGTCATGATGTTCTGTATGTATTTTGTGATCGCGCTGGTGCTGGGCCAATTGGCCTCGCGCGTGCGCTGGCAGGAGCGGGCCGAACGCCGGCGGGAGGAACGCTCCACCGCGCTCTACCTGCTGACGCGCGAACTGGCCGAGGCGGCCGACGTGGATGAGGCCGTGCGGTGCCTGGTGCGGCAGGTGGCGCAGGCCTTCAAAGGGCGGGTGGCCGTTCTCTTGCGCGAGCCAGGCGGGGAACTGGCCAAAACGGCCCATGCCGCCAGCACCTTTGCCGTTTCCGAAAAGGAGCAAAGCGTGGCCGCGTGGGCCTTTCGCTTTGGCAAAGCGGCCGGCCGCTTCACCGACAACCTCCCCTCGGCCGCCGCGATTTATATCCCGCTCCGAACCAACCGCGGGGCCGTCGGGGTCCTGGGGGTGGAGTTGGAGGGGCAACTCCAGCCCACGCTGGACCAGCGGGACTTGCTCGGAGCGTTTGCGCGGCAGGCGGCGCTGGTGCTAGACCGGCTGCGGCTGGACGCCGAAGCGCAACAAGCCCAACTGGTGGCGGAATCCGAAAAACTCAGCAAGGCGCTGCTCAACTCCATTTCGCATGAATTGCGCACGCCCATCGCCGCGATCACCACCGCCGCCAGCGCCCTGACGGATATGAGCGCGGCCACCCAGCCCGCGCTGCAAAAGAACCTCGCCCAGGAAATCCAGGAGAGCGCCGCCCGCCTCAACCGCCTGGTGAGCAATCTGCTGGATATGACGCGCCTGGAATCGGGCAACGTCAAACCCCGCATGGAATGGTGCGACATGGCCGACCTCATCAGCGTGGCCGTGCGCCAAAACGAGCGCGAACTCTCCCGGCACCATCTCGTCGTCTCGGTCGCGCGGCCGCTGCCCCTGGTCAAGATCGATTTCGTCCTGATCGAGCAGGTGCTCAACAACCTCCTCCTCAACGCCGCCGCCTATACGCCGCCGGGCACCACGGTCGAAGTCAAAGCCTCGGCCACGCCCGCGGAAATGGCGCTGACGGTGGCGGACCGCGGGCCGGGACTTCCGGCTGAGAGCCTGCCGCACGTTTTTGAGAAGTTCTATCGCGTGCCCGGCGCGCCCGCCGGCGGCACGGGCCTGGGTCTCTCCATTGTCAAGGGACTGGTCGAAGCCCACGGCGGGCGGGTCGAGGTTCAAAACCGGCCGGGAGGCGGCGCCGAATTCACCATTTATCTGCCGATTGTCGGCAGCCCGGAAATCGCGGCCGAAGCCGCCCATATATGAGCGAAACCACACCGTATCAGCCGATTGTTCTAATCATTGACGACGAAGTGCAGATACGCCGCCTGCTGCGCGTGACCCTCGAAGCCAACGGCTACCGCGTCTTTGAAGCCGCCAGCGGACAGGAGGGCCTGGTGGAGGCGGCGCAGCGGCGGCCCGACGCCATTGTGCTCGACCTGGGGTTGCCGGACATGGACGGCGTGGACGTATTGAAGAGGCTGCGGGAGTGGAGCCAGGCCCCGGTAGTCGTGCTCTCGGTGCGCGAGGGCGAAGACGACAAGGTTAGGGCACTGGATCACGGAGCGGACGATTTCATGACCAAGCCCTTCAGCACGGTGGAATTGCTGGCCCGCCTGCGCGTGGCCCGCCGTCACGCCCAGCCCATCGCCGAAAACGCCGTGTTTCGTTCCGGCCCCCTTGAGGTCGATCTGGCCAGCCGCATCGTCATGCTCAAGGGCAAGGAGGTGAAAATGACACCGACGGAATATGCGCTGCTGCGGCTGCTGGTGCGCAACGCGGGCAAAGTCGTCACCCACCGCCAGATATTGAAGGAAGTATGGGGCCCAAATTACGGCGAGCAGACCCACTACCTGCGGGTGTACATGGCGCACCTGCGGGAGAAACTGGAAAACGATCCCAGCCGCCCGGAGCTATTAGTCACCGAGCCGGGCGTCGGCTACCGCCTGCTCACCGGGTAAGGAAAACGGAAAGTCAGGCGCGGTGGATCCGCCGCCAGCGGGCTTCAAGGACAACGATAGTCACTGCGTAAATGACCACAATCACTGCCGGCACTGCGACAAAGCGGAAACTCGGGAACAAATACCAGCTTGCTGTCACGAGGGCTGTGCGCGCCAAGGTGTGGAAAGTGCCGATCCAATGTCCGATCATCCAAGAGAACGGCAGCCACATCAAACCACTGAGGATGCCAACCGACAAAGGCAACGAGGTATAGTCTGCACGAAAGAAGGGAATAGCGATGGCGAAAACCAGCACCGCCGTGCCGACGGTGCGCAGAAACAGATCATCGAACACGTTTTTGGGCCGTTGCTTGTCTAAGAAATTCTCTCCCGTAAAGCGGGAGAAGAATATGCCAAGATAGAGGATGGAACCGATGGCTCCAAAGAGCACCCAGACCTCCAAGCCGGCCGGTAGAAAAGTGCCCGCCACGCCGACGATCGCCCAGGCAACCGCTCCAGCCAATGGCATCGCCAGACCGCGACGCTGCGCAAATTCGCGGCGTTGCTCATCCAAGGTTCTCGGCGTGTTTAGTGGGTTTGTATTTGCCATGCAGTTCTAGGATAGCCATGAAATAACTTTGACCACAAGCGGGAATGATCCAACCCCGAAGCAAGATTTCAGGATTAAAACTGCGCCACTACCCATGGCTAACACAAGTGAAATCGTGAAAGCCGCCGGGGTCAATCCTAGAATTGTGACAGTTTTCATAGAACCTCGGGGTTCTGACTGCATCGGCTTTCCTTTCAATCTTTCCAGTTTCCGGCCCGGCCTTCTTCTCATCCGGATCACCGCTTGGCTCACCCGGCTGTAATCCCCCATCGTCAGCCGCTGGCTTACCCACCGCAACAACACCGTCGTGCGCTCCCGCAGCCACCACGCCAAGGCCACGCCACCTTCTCCCCCGCCCATCTATATATCCGCGCATAAATAATTCGACATTCCATCGGCATTTTTCGGGAGGGGCGAGCGCCGCGAGCCCCATTATTTCAGGGCGTCGCGGCGCTCCGCCCTCCCGTGCTGAGAATCGTTGAATGTCGATTAACTTATGCGCGGATACATAGGGCGTTTGCTCCGCCTCTTTGATCCCCAGCAGCCTCGAAGCCCTTTGCAACACCTCCTCTTTGCCCCCTTCCCGTCGTGCGCCCGATGCGCTGGCCCGCTGTGCGATTCCCGCCGCCCCCCGCGCCATCACATGATAAAGCGCTCCCGCAAACTCAATTCGAAGCGGTCCTGCCATTCAGTGAACCCCCACAACAGGCGACGGTCTCTCCAGGTCAAAAATAAACTGTCATAATTATAGGGCTACCCCTTACAACAATCATAGGATTTACACTGACTACAATCATAGGACTAACCCTGACCGCCAAGCTCGGGTCATTAGTTTCACAACATCAAATAGCTATGACGATTGGCAAGACTGTTTCGAGATCATGTTTGCGCAACGAGTTAAGTCAGAGTGACGTGATCAAAAATGTTCGCGTTCGAAATATGTACGACTGGCAAGATTCCGTCGAATTGGTTTACATAATCAGAACTAAGTGTTTTTAGGTGTGTAACTAGCTTGCTGCGCGTGTCTTGGGTACTTTGCATTTCTGTTTATTCCCTTAGGCTGTCGAAAGCTTTTACACATTAGCCTCTGACGCGAGTAGAATCACTTTTCCATCCAAACTTTTGTATTCATTGCATCCCGTTGCGGTCATTATCGTTATGAATCTTCGTTTTAAAAGCGTTAAAATTGTTTTCGCGTTGGCATGAATGTGGCTAGGGTTTAAACAGCCTTATTGAGCAAGGGCTAAAATGTGGCGCTCCCGTCCAGAAGATATCGGCACGGGGTTGTGTTTTTGTTTGGATTGATTTAAAGGTCGCAGGCCCCGGTTGTCTTCTCTGTTTTTCGTTGTGGACTGGGGATATGTTGCCACCCCTCGGGCAAGGAGGCCGAGCGGGATGCAACGTCCCGCCCGGCCTCTTGAGGTTCGCAAGGCTAACTTACGGCTGTTGTTGTCTCGGACGCGACGCCTGCTTTTTTACCGGGAGAGGGGATATTGGGGTTGACGCCTCCTCCCGTTCAATATGTTGTGGCTGAGGCGCTTTTCGCCTAAAGGGTCTCCCAAAGGCCAAAAGACCGGCTTCAGGGAAGCGTCTCCGGAAGATCATCCATCGACTTTACGAGCACGGATCCGGCGCATTGAGACCGGGAACTTTGGATAAGGCGCTCCAACCATTTTTGAAATTCCGCAACGGCATCATCCAGTTCTTCGTCCTTTCGATTATCGAGAAAACAGAGCGTATTCAGGGTGGTCGGGATGTCGTAAATAATCTCGCCGCCCCGATACCGGAATGTCCGCGGATCGGTGACGCCAGCCCGTCCGGGCTTCAACCCCTGTTTCTCAAAAAACTGTGTAACAGCGCTTTTTGCCGCTTTGCCCGGGGTTTTTGGGATTAACACCCAAAGGCGCCTGACTGGATTTAGTTTCCCGCCGGCTGAGTCAAACATTTCTCCGCTTGCGATCGCCTGATGCACGCGGGCGATGTACTGGTGGTAGTAAGTCATTGCGGACCAGCGTGCTGCGTCATAAGGACTCACCGGCTCTTCAGCGTACCACGGCGGTTCTTTTTCGCCGAGATAGGGCATCGGTTCATCTAGAAAAGGAAGCCACGAATTGCGGTAATGGCCGTACGCCTGAAAAGTTCCATGCCCAAATTCCGAAAAATGCTCTTGACGAAGGCGCTCATGCCGGACGGTGAAGCCACCTTGTCCGGATGGGCCGGTGTCACTCCAGGCCAGCCAGTCGGCATATCGCGCCCAACTGTCCTTGCCGCCGATTTCATTGCGTACAAGCGTCGCCTGTTTGCGGTCGAAAATTGTGGTCCAATCGAAATCCGCGCGGACGATGGAGCCGCAGAAAATGATTTTGTCGCAACGGATGTGCTTGAAGGTCTTCAGGGCATTCGCGACGATGTATGTGCCGTTACTATGAGCAATCACCGACGGCGCGACGTCGCGATACCGCTCTTTGATTTGATCAAATTCGTGGCAGAACCAGTTTATTTTTGACTGTCGCAGCGCGGGAATTGCGAAATGGACGGCGTTAAAATAGCCGTAGTCGAGGGGGTAATAAATCCAGCCATTCTCGGAGACAACAGAAGCAAGTTGCTTTTGCCATGCTCCTCGCGTCCGGATGCCGTGGACTGATATGACGATTTTCCGTTTCGGCGTTAGCATGGCGACAGATGCTGCAGATGGAACTTTGGGGGCACCCATCCAAGTACTGATGAGCATTCGACATTTTGATTTGAGGCAGCACGGTTCGTGCTGGAAAACCGGCGTATTCTCGTTTTCATCATCATCGTTAAGACAGTTGAGCGCGCTTTCGCCGCGTTTGGCGGACCTCCTGGATACCGCGCTCCGAAACCGGTTTTGGAGTCAACTTCAAACATTCAATATTTGCCCGTTTTGCCCCAACAGCCTTACTTTCCGTGATGCGCTGACAACGCTTGATCGCAATCGTGTAATGCATCTCGTTAATCTTGTCAAAACCTCCTTTCCATTATCGCCTTCCAGATTCTTCTCATACTCTTGGAACCTCACCCCGTTCACGCCACTGGCTGCGTCCTTCCGCAATCGGTTCAAACACAGCTTCTCCGAGCGCACCAATGGCCAATTCCCATTTTCCTGCCTCAATCTTTGCCACCAGATTCCCCTGCCAGCCATTCCGCTGACGCCCGTCAAACAACCTTCTGTCCAGCAAAACCCCGTTCCTCCTGTTCATCTTCTCAATCCTGTCAAAACCTCCTTTCCCTCAATATCTTCCATTTGCGGCAACCGCCTCTCTGTGCGCCCTTCCGGCCCCTCCAATAAACCTTCAAAAAGAACTTGTAAGTCCCATAATAATATGGGATATTAAACAGTGTCGGATTGCTCTTTGACATAACGACAAGCGCCCGCCGCCCGCCCGCGGCGCGAGCGACCCAAAACCATTCAACCCGATCCGCGTTAACGTTAAATCAAGTCCTTCCCTGGCCTGCCTTCGTGAATTCGCCCTGAGCGGTGGCCGTGGCGCCGGTTCGGCCCTTGCGCAACCATGCCCCCGGGGTTTATAGTGGAGCAGAACCACTGACATCCATGAACCGCGAAATGATTGTGGCCGAACGTCGCGTCCGCATGCTGCACAGAATGTTTCCCGAGGGGATTCCGGCGCTCTGGTGCCCGGCGCTGACGCACTACGACGAGCGCGGGGAGATTGACGAGGCCAGGATGGCGGCCCACCTGCGCCATTTGTCCGGTTATGTCAAAGGGTTTCTTATTCCCGGTTCGACGGGCGACGGGTGGGAATTGAAGGCGGAAGAAACCCGGCAGTTGCTGGAGATTGCCCTGCGCTACGCCCAGGCCTTCGATTTGACCCTTCTCATCGGGGCCCTTCATCGGGGGGCGGGCGAGGCGCTGGAGTTCATCCAAAGAACGGCCGGCGAGTTGCGCCTTCGCGGCGGCGCGCCGGACGTGAAGCCGGTTTGCGGTTTTACGGTGTGTCCGCCGTGCGGGAGCGAACTGTCGCAATCCCAAATTGGCCGGGCGCTGGGGTCGATCTTCGCCACAGGCTATCCGATTGCGCTGTATCAGCTTCCGCAGGTGACGCAGAACGAAATCAAGGTCGAGTTGGCGTGCGATTTGGCGGGGCAATATGAGAATTTCCTGATGTTTAAGGACAGCAGCGGGAAGGACCAGGTGGTAGGGCAGGCGGCGAAGCTTGGAGGGGTGGTGACCTTTCGCGGGGCGGAGGGAGACTACGCGCGCTGGTGCAAGGCGGGCGGGGGGCCGTATGATGGCTTTCTGCTGAGCACGGCCAACTGCTTTGCGCCGCAGCTTTGCCAGATGATAGGTGAACTTGAGGCCGGGCGAGTGGACGCCGCGAGAGAGATTTCCAACAGCCTGACCGTTGCGGTCAACCAGGTGTTTGAGCTGGTGAACGGCCTGCCCTTTGGCAATAAGTTCACAAATGCCAATAAAGCCATGGATCATTTCCTGGCGTGGGGGAAGGGCGCGTCAACGGCGCCACGGCCCCGGTTGCACGGGGGCGGGTGCCTGCCCCTGGACGTAATGCAGAGAACGGAGGAGATACTTGCCCGGCAAGGTCTCCTGCCGGAGGCGGGCTACCTTTGAGGGATGACCAGAAGTCAAACTGGTGATCGTCCGGGTATTCCTCTCAAGTATTTGCCATCCATTGCCTCCAATAAGGAGGCGTCCTCATGGTCCCGGTCTTACAGCGCTTTGACTTCCGTCACCAATTCCTGCAACGCTTTCTTGGCATCGCCGAATAACATGCGCGTCTTGGAAATGAAGAACAGGCCGTTTTCGATTCCCGCAAAGCCCGTCCCGCGCCCGCGCTTGATGACGATCACGTTTTTTGCCTTGTCCGCGTTGAGGATGGGCATTCCGTAAATCGGGCTGCCCGAATCGGTGCGGGCGGCGGGGTTGACGACGTCGTTGGCGCCGATGATCAGCGCGACATCGGCCTGGTCGAATTCCGGGTTGATTTCCTCCATGTCGAGCAACTTGGGATAGGGCACATCAGCCTCGGCCAGCAGAACGTTCATGTGACCGGGCATGCGGCCCGCCACAGGATGAATGGCATACTTGACTTCGACGCCGCGTTTTTCGAGCAATTCCTCCAGCTCGTGGACCAGGTGCTGGCCCTGTCCGACCGCCAGGCCATAGCCCGGCACGATAATGACTTTGCGGGCGTAGCCCATCATGATGGCGCATTCTGAGGCGGCGATTTCGCGCATGGCCTGATCGGATTGGCCGGCGGCGGCGGCAGCGCCGGCGGAGGACAAACCAAAGGAGCCAAAGATGACTTTGGCCAAAGAGCGGTTCATCGCCTTGCACATGAGCACGGTCAAAAGAGAACCGGCCGCCCCCACCAATGTGCCGGCAATAATCATCGACATGTTGTG
>Ga0326727_10015018_pt1 | contig 16719 bp, 18 predicted proteins | sample MB2enrmetagenome_FD_207643 | JGI IMG/M metagenome (GOLD analysis project Ga0326727, IMG submission 207643) | Lab enriched peat soil microbial communities from McLean, Ithaca, NY, United States - MB29MY | ecosystem: Environmental > Terrestrial > Soil > Wetlands > Peat | place: USA: New York...
GGGAACGGCTTTCTTCTTCATCATTCTAGCTTCGGCGCTGCTGGTTTTTGGCGTGCGCATGGGTTTGGCATCCGATTCGACAGTCGAAAGATCCTTGAAAACTCAAGGCCCACAGGGACAGACCGTTTCCGGTTCCCAAATGCTTCTTGCTGATCGTATCGATACTGATAACGAGATCGTCCTTGGCACCGACCAAAGATTTCTACAGACGTTGACCGATCAGGAAAAGACTGAAAAGGAGAATGAAAGAAGATCGTGGCAGATGCTGCAAAATATGAACTTATATCAGCCCACCAAGAAACCTCAAAATTCCCAGCAGCAATCGGGTACGTCCACTCAACAATGAGGCCTGCATACCCGTAGGGCATTTTCCACGCGATACTCAATTTTTCCATCAAAGAAACCCCACGCCATGTGTGGGGTTTCTTACTTATCCGCTGAGATATTAAACCGTGAGGCGCTCGCACACCTTGAAAAACCGCCTTTCTTTTCTTATCGTGAGATCTTGAATATAAATCTGAGGATTGACTCTCATGCCGCCAAATAATCCGGAAGGCAATGCCTTCGATTGGTCTCAATGGATCGAATCACTTGGGAGCTTTTATCTTTCGGCCGCCAAGAGCTGGCAGGCGGTATTCTCTGCGCTGGCCGGTAGTTCTGTTTTCGAGGAGTACGTTCGGGCCTCGCTTTCAATGTGGAGGGCGTTTCAGTGGCCCTCGGCCGGCATGCAGGATTTTGCGGCAAAGGCGTCCCCGCAGCCGTCCTTCGATATGTTCCAGGCGATGATGCGGGTGATGGACCATGGGGGGCTGAGCAAGGATATGTCAAAGTGGCTGCCGTTTGGTGGAGCCGGGGCGGACTCCGGCTTTGAGAAGCTTCAGCATGAGATGTTGAAGGTTTGGGCTGAGTTTTATGAAAAGGCGATTCGACCGTCGCTGAAGGTTCCTCAAGTAGGGCTCACGCGCGTTTTTCAGGAAAAAATCAACCGCTTTACCGACAAGTTCAACAAATACCAGGCAGCAGTTTCGGAATTTCAAATGTTGCTTTCGGTTCCTATGGAAAAGTCATTTGTAACGATGAGAGAGGAGCTGGACAGACTCAAGGAAAAAGACGAGTTATCGGAGGATCATAAGGTCTACTACGGAATATGGATCAAAGTCCTGGAAAATCATTATATGTCGCTCTTTAGATCGGCTGAGTACCGTGAAGCTCTCTCCAGGCTGATAAATGAAACGGCTGCTTTGAGAATAACGGGCAACGAGGTCTTGACCGATTTGCTCCAATTCCTTCCGATTCCCACCAACAAGGATATGGATGAAGTTTACAGGGAACTCTACGTGCTGAAGAAACAGGCCGGAGATGCCGCTAAAAGAATCAATGCAGTGGAATCCGCACTGGCCAAAGGATAACTGATGAATCCCATGGGAGTGCCTTTGAACGAAATATGGACCAAGTGGCTCGAAGGCATTGAGAAGTCCCGGGAACGTATCTTAAAGTCCCGGGAAGTGCTGCTCGGTGCGCTCGATACCGATATCGGCAAAACCCCTTACGAGGTTGTCTACCAGGAAGACCGCATCAGGCTTAAGTATTATCGTTCTTCGGCAGACCGGCAGGTTGAGACGCCGCTGCTGATGGTCTACGCGCTGATAAATCGAGAGACTATGCTGGATCTTCAACCCGGAAGGAGCGTCGTTAGGAATTTCCTTAATGAGGGGATCGATGTTTACATGATCGATTGGGGCTACCCCACTCGAAAGGATCGTTTTCTGACCATCGACGATCATGTGAATGGATACCTGAACAACGTAGTCGAATTCATACGGGGCCGGCACGGTATCCCTAAGATCAACCTGATGGGAATATGCATGGGGGGAACTTTTGCGATCATCTATTCGGCCCTTCACCCCGAAAAGATAAAAAACCTCGTTACTACAGTGACCCCAAGCAGTTTTGACACCGACCAGGGACTTTTACACATCTGGACGAAGGGAATCGACCTGGGCGGGATAATCAAGGCGTATGGGAATATGCCGGGAGATCTGTTGAACCTGGGCTTTCTCCTTCTCAACCCGGCCCGGCTGGTTATCGATAAGTACATCGGGTTTTTTGAAAATATCGACAATAAGGATTTTATCGAGAATTTCGTGCGCATGGAAAAGTGGATTTTCGACAGTCCCGATGTGCCTGGGGAAACCATCCGGCAGTTTATCGAAGACTGCTACCAGAAGAACCTGTTGATTCAAAGTAAAATGGAAGTGGGAGGAAGAAGGGTCGAACTAAAAAGTGTCACCATGCCGCTGCTGAATATATACGGCAAGTACGACCATCTCGTTCCGCCCGGTGCTTGCGACCAGCTTACGAGTAAGGTGGGCAGCCGGGATACGGAGGACGTTTGTTTGGAAACCGGCCATATCGGAATTTACGTCAGTTCCAAATACCAGCGTCAATTTACGCCCAAGATCGTCCAGTGGCTGAAGCAAAGGGATGGGACTTCGGAGACCGGCCGTGGGACCCCTGAAGAGGCATTCCCCGCAGGCGAAACGACCAAAGCGATGCAAGTACCGGAAAGCCGGCCCGGGCGAAAAACTCAGGGCCGCAAATCAGCAGGCCACAGAGCAAAAGGAAAAACCGTTCCACTAACTCCGGTTTCCTAAGACCCGGAACCCCGGTTCGGTAAATAGCGAAAAGCAGTTGAGTTCTGTTACCGCCGCTCGTCGTTTATTCCGGGATGCTAAGCGAATCCTCTATGGTTACCTCGAGTTCGGCCAGAACGATTTCTTTGATAGCCATTGCGTGCACCTCCGGCAAAGTCGCCATAACGAGCGTTGGGTCAGGTCTGAGGCTGTAGCCCATCTTTGCGCACGCATGGTCTGCAACGCGAACGGCCATCAGCAGCGTATCTCCGTGATCGAATTCCTCATCGTGATGATGCTTTACCACGTTGCAGTAAACGGGTGGAATGCTCCATTCGTTCATGAGCATGAATCCCTGCTCGACGTGCATGGAATCCAGTATTTCCAGAATGAATGCTTCCGAAAGTGAGATATCCTGGTCTTCGGCCCTGATAGTTTCGAAAACCCTGAGCAGAAGCAGCTTTCCGATATCATGGAAAAGACCTGCGAGGAACCCTTCGTCCGATATCTCGGGATATCCGGTTCTGCGCAGCAGCCATTGTGTGCCTCTGGCCGTGGCCAGCGCATGTTGCCACAGCACTTGAAGGTGCCTGCTCAAAACGGGATCGCGCGAAACATAGTAGTTCTTCTGACTACCTGCAACCAGACAGTTATACACCTGGTTGACTCCAAGCCGCATGATCGCCTCTCTGATGGTGCGCACCCTGTTTAAACCGGCAAAGAACGCAGAATTGGCAAGCTTGAGCATCTGGCTGGCCAAAGCCTGGTCCTTTGCGATGACCGCTGCTATGTCGGAGATCGAACTTCTCTCGTCGGCCATCTTCTCGTGCAGTTCCTGGGCCACGCTCGGGAACACCGGAAGGTTCAGCGATTCGGAAACAGCGTGTTCCTCAATGATGTCCAACAATGAAATATTATCTGTATACATGATCACTGCTCTGTGCCCAAAAGGCGTTTGAGTTCTAGGACCGGTCGGGGTTTGCCTACACGCGGAAGAGACCTGAACACCTCCTGAATAGTGGTCACTCCGTTTGCCGCTTTTACAAGCCCGTCTTCCAAAAGGGTTACGAAACCTGACGTTTCTGTACTGATTTTTCTTATGTCGTAAGATGTCTTCTTATTAAGGATGGCGTCCTTTACGGGTTCGTTCAAGACCAGCAGTTCGAAGATGCCTGTTCGCCCTCTGTACCCGGTGAATCGGCATTCGGGACAACCCCGCCCCGCTTTGAAGTCGACCTCTTTTATATCGTTCGGCGTGTATCCGAGGTGGTGGAGGTCCGCCGGTTGAGGGATGTAGGTTTCCGCGCAGTTGCAGCACACTTTCCGCAGAAGCCTTTGAGCCAGCACACATACTACCGTGGAGGAGATCAGAAAAGCCTCTATGTTCATGTTGAGCAGACGGATAAGGCCTCCGATGCTGTCCTCGGTATGGAACGTGCTCAACACCTTGTGGCCCGTCAAGGAAGCTTGGATGCATGTTTCCGCGGAAAAACGGTCGCGTATTTCCCCGATCACGATAATATCGGGGTCCTGCCTGACCGCGTGCCTGAGACTCTCCTCGAATGTCAGGTCTATTTTGGGGTCTATTGAACATTGAGCGACACCGTCAATCAGGTGCTCAACCGGGTCCTCAACCGTTATTATGCTGGTATTCACATTTTCGAGGTGGTTTATGGCGCTGTAAAGGGTAGTTGTCTTTCCCGACCTGGTCGGGCCCGTTACAAGGATAACGCCGCTCGGGATATCGAGTGCTTCGTATTTGAACCTTTCGAGCATTTTGGGATAGAGGCCGATCTCGGTCAGGCTAAGGAGCAGCCCTTTTCTCCCCAGGAGCTTGAGGACGATTTTCTCTCCCCAAACGGTCACGTAGAAAGACACTCGGATGTCCAGAGAATTCCCGGTCCGAGGGTCTTCATACTCTATCCTGCCGTCCTGGTGCCGCTTCCTTTCAGCGATGTCGGTCTTCGACATAACCTTGAGCCTGCTGACTATCGGCGGGCCCATTTGAAGAGCTATATCCTTATGATGGATCAGGACCCCGTCGAGGCGAAACCGTACCCTGATTCTGTCCCTCATAGGCTCGATGTGAATGTCGCTGGCATTGATTCTGGCCGCTTCCTCGATCAGAGCGTTCACTACTCCGACAATAGATTTCTCGTCGGTTTGGATCATTTCGCCGAGAGGCTGGTCACGCTCGAGGATGCTCACTATTTCACACAAATCGGATTTCGAACATAGAACCTGCCTGAATTTGCCGAAAATCTTCTCGGCCGCCTCGATACTCTCGTGATTCATCGGATCGACGAATGCTACCGTTACTTTCCCGTCGGTGCGACTGAAGGGCAGAAATTGATGAAGAGCATACCAGTTTGGCGGGATCTTTCGAAGCAGATGGGCATCCAGCCGTGAGATTTCAAGGTCATAATAGGGAAGCCCCAACTGATAGGAAAGCACCTCCAGGAGATCCTGCTCGCCTATGATGCCGCTTTCGATCAGCACTTCACCGATCGTCTTCTTCGCGACAGATTCTTCCTGCTTGTGGATTGCCTTCTCGAGGTCATCTTCGGTAATCAGCCCGAGCTCGACCAGGAGCGCTCCGATTTTGAGATTTATCTTGCTTTCAGACAATGTGTCCTGAAGTTGCTCGGGAGTAACGTACTTAAGCTCCTGCAGGACCTGGGTAAGTGTTTTATCGTTTGTTAGCTTGGACTGGACTCTTTTGGCATATCTCAATTTCTCCTCATCGAGATATCCCTTCTTGATCAGCATCTCATAGATTACCCCGACATGTTCCTGTGTGCTGGACGCAGGGTCGGCCGTATTCACCTGCATGCTGGGATGCTCCGCCTTGGCAAATTTCACATCTTCCTGGTTCTCCACTTTGGTGTCCCCTCGACTGATTGCAAACCGGTTTCCGCGACATTCTCAAAGTTAAAATCGGAACCTTCAGCAAAAGACTTTAGAACTTCGGTTACAAATCTGCTCTCCTGACCGGGAAGACTTGTTTTTCCTGGGCAATCCCGTCTAAAATATTGCCTGTCGCCGGTAGTGAGGCCTGGAATCCGGTTCCTGTCGGCGATTTGACGGGGCAGGGCGGCGCCCTCAACCATGCAACCGTCTAATGCATTCGCAAGCGCAATCAAAGCAGGCAAAGATATCCGTGACCGGTTGCAAATAGTGGAATTTACGGCATAGCGTATGTTTAAAGACAAAAAAGTAATCGTGGTCATGCCGGCTTATAACGCCGAAAATACGTTGCTGCAGACCCATGCCGAAGTGCTTGCCCAGGATTACGTCGACTTGATCATCGTCGTGGACGATGTAAGCCGGGACAGAACGATCGAGATCGCGAGCAGCCTGGCCAGGACCAAGGTGTACACGCACGAGAATAACCTGGGCTACGGGGGCAACCAGAAGACCTGCTATAAACATGCGCTTGAGGAGGGAGCGGACATCGTTATTATGGTCCATCCCGACTACCAGTACAGTCCAAAACTGATTCCGCCTATCGTTTGGATGATCGGGAGCGGTCTCTACGATTGTGTCCTCGGTTCAAGGATTCTCGGGGGCCATGCCCTCAAGGGCGGCATGCCGATTTGGAAGTACATCGCTAACCGGGCACTCACTTTTGCCGAAAACCTGCTTACCGGCGCAAAGCTTTCGGAGTATCATACCGGATACCGGGGCTTTTCCAGGAGGTTGCTCCAAAAGGTCCCTTTCGGTTTCAATTCGGACGATTTTGTTTTCGACAACCAGATGATCCTTCAGGTCCTCTGGTTTGGATTCGTTGTTGCCGAAGTGTGCTGCCCGACCAGGTATTTTGCCGATGCCTCTTCAATCAACTTTTGGCGAAGCGTAAAATACGGCGCCGGCTGCATCAAAACGGCAGTGGAGTTTCGGCTGGCAAAAATGAAAATTATCAACTCGAACCTATTTCAATTCCCGGAAGATTGATGGAAATATCAGGCGCGAAGCCCAAGCCGGCCAAAATGCTGGAATTCGTTCGGGGCAAGGCGGTAATCAAAGCATCCATTTTGCTTTTTGTGGCTGGGATTGCGATTGGCATTGTCGAGTCCACGCCCCTGAAAGTATGCCTGCAACCCGAACAATTTAAGAAAATACTGAGTGGAGCCGGTTTGATGGGACCGGCGCTGCTTATGATCGCCAGCGCGGTAGGGCCCTGCTTCTTCATTCCCGGAACGGTCTTTGTCGGGATCGGCACGGTTATTTTCGGGCCTGGTCTGAGCTTTGCCTGTGTGTTGCCGGGGTCGCTTGCGGCGGCGACGATCTCTTTTGCAATCGCCCGCCACCTGGGAAGAGATTTTGTCGTTTCCCTGATTGGAGGCAGGCTCAAAAAGTATGACGAATCGATCGGCTGCAATGGCTTCAAGGCGGTTCTCCTCCTCCGGCTGATGTTCGTTCCTTTTGCGCCCATGAACTTCGCAATGGGACTGACCAGGGTCCGTTTTTGGGACTATTTTCTTGCTACCGCCCTGGGTGAGGCGGTAACGGTCCTTGTGGTAACTCTTTCCATCGGCGCACTGAGGGATATCTGGACTGCAGGGGATTGGCGTTTGCTGTTTTCAGCAAAGATGGTCCTGTCTCTTGGATTTCTTTCGGCATTGTTCTTTTCTGTAAACCTGGTGCGGAGCAGGTTCGGAAGAAGACCAACCCGAGCGGTGCGGGCATCGAATGCAAGTGAACGTGACTGAAACGGAAGCTCCGGCTTGAAAGACGGTGATTTCAAGGCCCAACTGCATCGACTCATAGCTCTGGCAGTGCTGGCGGCGGCCGTTGCCGCGGTCGTTATGGTTCGGTTTCAGGCCGCCTCTGTACCGCTGGAGCGCGATGAAGGCGAATGCGCCCTCATGGGCCAGCTTATCCTCGACGGGACGCCTCCCTACCGGGAAGCTTCAAACATGAAGCTTCCCGGCGCCTATTATGCCTACGCGGCAATTCTGGCTGTCTTTGGGCAAACGGCCGCCGGCATACGTATGGGGCTTATGGCGGTCAGCCTGATCTCGGCCGTTGTCCTATACCTGATCGCATTGCCTTTGCTGGGCGCCGCCGGTGCGGCTCTAGCGGGGGCAGCCTTCATTGTTATGTCCGCGGAAAACTCCGTGCTTGGTCTTTTCGCCCATGCGACTCACTTCGTGGTCATGTTCGCACTCTCCGGCACGTGGCTGCTTCTGCAAGGTTCGGAGTCAAGGCATGGAAAGCTTTTCCTTTGGGGGGCGGGGCTCTGCTTTGGGCTGGCCTTTATAATGAAGCAGTCCGGAGCTTTATTCGGACTGTTCGGGTTTACGTGGGTCCTGTTCGAATGTTTGCGACGCCGGCACATCGAATGGAAGCATCTTTTGCTCGATCTGTTCACTTTTGTGGGTGGAGTGATTTTGCCATATGCTTTGCTCCTTGCCGTTCTGGTTCACCAGGGGGTGTTTGGCAGGTTCTGGTTTTGGACTGTTGACTACGCCCGAACATACGCAACACAGGTGAACCTGGAAGAAGGTTTATGGCTTTTCCGCTCCGCAATCACTTCCATTATTCTGAACAATCCGCTCATCTGGTCCATGGCCGCGGTGGGCATGATCGGCATCTGGCTGCTGGCGGCCGGCCGAAAGATTGCGCCTTTTCTGAGCGGGTTTTTTCTTTTTTCATTTCTTGCGGTGTGCCCCGGTCTTTTCTTTCGCCAACATTATTTTGTGCAGATCCTGCCCGCCGTGGCGCTTAGCGCCGGCGCCGCTTTGTGGGCGATTGGAGAGCTTTCGGCCCGATACACCAAAAGGCCGGAGGCCGTACGGTTTGCGGTCCTGGTCTCTGTCGCGCTCTATTTGCTTGCCTGCGTTTACTCGGAGAGGAGTGTTCTTGCCGGATTGACACCGGATCGGGTGAGCAGGTCGATTTACGGTCAGAACCCATTCCCGGAATCGGTAAAAGTGGCCGAGTACCTCAAGGAAAACACAAGTCCCGGCGACCGGATCGCAGTGATGGGGTCTGAACCGCAGATATGCTTCTATGCCCACCGAAAGTCGGCCACGGAGCACATATACATGTACGGGCTGATGGAACCTCAGCCTTTCGCGTTGCGTATGCAGGAAGAAATGATTGCGCAGGTGGAAAGGAGCAATCCGCCGTTTGTTGTGCTCGTTACAGTCTCGACATCGTGGCTTAAGCGGCTCGACTCGAAACAAAAAATATTCTTCTGGATGAAAAGTTACCTTGAAAATTACCGGCCCGTCATGGTCGCCGAAGTTCACTCCGATTACACCCGGTGGCTGATGGATGAAGAGGCTGAATCATTCACCCCGAGGCCTGAGTCGAGTCAGGTGATCGTGTTCAAGCGGAAGAGCGCAGAGTGAAAGGCGCGGTCCGATGTATTCCATGTTAAAGAACAGGCAAATCCTCTTAATCTGTTTTTTCCTCGCCGTTTTCACCTCCCTGGCCTTCCTTCAGCTTGAAGGGTGCGATTTCATTAATTTCGATGATCCTGCGTATGTGTCCGAAAACGTGCACATCCGGAGCGGTCTCACCCTGGGTTCGATTCGATGGGCATTTACAACCGCCTATCAGGCAAACTGGCATCCTTTGACATGGATGTCTCACATGCTGGATATCCAGGTCTTTGGATTGAACCCGCGCTGGCATCACCTGACAAATCTTTTTTTTCACGTCTTAAATACAATTTTGCTCTTCCTCATCTTTTGCCGCATGACGAACGCGCCTTGGAAGAGCGCCTTTGTGGCGGCTTTGTTCGCGATTCACCCTTTGCACGTGGAATCGGTGGCCTGGGTTGCCGAACGCAAGGATGTGCTTTCCACTTTTTTCTGGATGCTTACCATGGGCGCGTATGTCCGTTACGTCGAGCATCCCCGAATCGGAAACTACCTGGCCGTCCCTGCCTGCTTGGTATTGGGGTTGATGGCAAAGCCGATGCTCGTGACCCTTCCCTTCGTATTGATGCTTCTGGATTTCTGGCCCCTGCGGCGGCTGGACAAACCCAATCGCCAGGCCGCTGCGGAAATAAATGATCCGCCACATGGAAACAAAAGAAAAAAGAAATCGGACGGCGTTGGCGGCCTGAAAGGTGCTGCTCAAGCGAAGAAACCGGGAGACCATCCATACCGGTGGGCATCGATCCGGCCCCTGGTCGTTGAAAAAATACCCCTTTTTGTGTTGGCCGCGCTATCCTGCGCCGCAACCTACGCCGCCCAGGCCAAAGGCGGAGCGGTGAAATCGCTCCAATCATTTCCACTGGACGCCCGCATCTCCAATGCCCTGGTTTCGTACCTCATCTATATCGGGAAAACGATCTGGCCGGGCGATCTGGCCGTGTATTATCCTCATCCCGGTTTTTTGCCGGCGTGGCTGGTCCTGGGAGCAGCCACGCTGCTTGGCGCTGCAACTGCGGCGGTTATTTGGATGGCGAAAAGATCTCCATATCTGGCAACCGGGTGGCTGTGGTTTGCGGTGACGCTCCTGCCCGTGATAGGGATGGTGCAGGTCGGCAACCAGGGCATGGCTGACCGCTATACCTATATTCCTCTCATCGGCCTGTTCATTCTGGCCGTATGGGGAATCCCCGAGATTGTCGGGAAATGGCAATATCGAAAAGAGGCGCTTTTTGCGCTCTCGGCAGTGATTCTTCCATCCCTTTTCGCCGTTACCTGGGTGCAAACCGGGTACTGGCAAAACAGCATCAGATTATACAATCATGCTCTCAAGGCCAACAGCTCCAACGACGTTGTCAGATATAACCTGGGACTTGCCTATGCAAAAATTGGAGACCTCAGGCAGGCAATTGAAAATTATGATCGGGCTGTCGAAATAAATCCCGGATATCTGGATGTATATGTCAGCAGGGGCATTGTCTATGACGAGCTTCGCGCCTACCCCAGGGCGATTGAGGACTTCGACATGGCAGTGAAGATCGACTCCCAATGCGCATACGCTTTCAACGACCGGGGCGCTGCCTATGCAAAGCTTGGGAAAGGGGCTCAGGCCATAGAAGATTACGGCCGGGCCATCAGTGTCAATCCTGAGTACGCTGAAGCTCATTATAACCGTGGCATTCTCTACCAGTTGGCGGGCAACCTGAGACAGGCAATCGAGGATTATGACCGGGCCATAGCAATCAACCCTGAATATGCGGAGGCATACGGGAACCGTGGCGCCGCCTATCACACCCTGGGAAATTACGGGCAGGCGTTGTCCGATTACGGCAATACCATCCGGATCAATCCTGAACGTGCCGAACCGTATTATAACCGGGGTGTTGTCTATGCCGGCATCGGTGACCACAGGCAAGCTATTGCTGACTTCAACAAAGCCATCGAATTAAAACCTGCATATGCGGAGGCTTACAATAACCGTGGAGTGGCTCACGCCAAACTCGGAAACTCTCTGCAGGCGGTTGAAGACCTGAAGAAAGCGGCGGGATTGGGGTGCGAAGCCGCCTGGAACTCCCTGAGTAAGATGGGGGTTTCTCAGTAGAGCAGGTTTTTACTTAAGAAATGAATCTTTCAGAGGTTCCCAACATCCTCTAATCTGCTTCCAAGAATTGTGTAAATCCTCGGGTGTGATTATTTGGAATATAATGAGTAGAATGCTTGTGCTCGATTGGAGATATTATGAATGGGCTGGAAGTACTGGCCATGGATTGCGCCAAATATTCGCGGCTGCCGGAAACACTGCATGAAAGGGGTCTGAGTGCTGCTCTCTGTAATTGGAATGTCCGGATCGGGAAAGTCGTACTGGGCTGAAAAGCTTTCCAGGCGGGGGTTCAGGCGGTTTTATATCGATAGCCTTATTACCGGGAAACTCTCCGCCGAACTGGAGCGTGAGGATGGGAGAGTCATGACCCTTGGCGAGTGGATGGGGTTTCCTTTTCAGGAGGGCTACCAGGAAAGGGAAGATCTGTATCTTTCCATCGAAAAGCAGCTCATGGGAGAAGTTCTCGACTGGATCGAAGAGAATACCTGCGCCTGCTCAAGTGAAAATGTAGTAATCGATACGACCGGAAGCGTGATTTATGTGGGAGAAGACCTCCTCGACAGACTCAGGTCTCTGACGACAGTCATCAATTTTACCTTTCCCACGGTGGTCAGGGAAGCTTTGCTCAGGCAATACGTTTCAAATCCGCGGCCGGTGTTATGGAGGGGTTTTTTTAATCAGGAACCCGGCGAAAGCGTTGAAGACGCTCTTTTTCGCTGCTATCATGACCTCCTTGATTCGCGAGAGATTGCCTACCGAAAATTGGCGTATACCGAAATAGACTACTTCACTCGCAATAACCCCGGTTTCCGAATAGCCGATTTTCTTGAAATTGCGGCGAAATCGGCCAAAGAATGGAACTGCGCAGTTCAATGACAATCTTCGATCCTGAGGAAAAAACGAGGATCGTCGTCTTCCATAATGGGGCGCTGGGGGATTTCCTGATTGCGGCTTCGGCGATAGAGGAGTTGACCGAAATCTCCACGGCGGCTTGCGTGGATTTTTGGTCGAAACAGGAGCATGTGGATCTTCTCGCCGCGAAGGCCTACACCGGGAAATGTCACCGCCCGGACTGCTCTCTTGTCGCATGTCTTCTCCAGGACACCCTCTGGCGTACCGCTTCTCTTCCGGATTTCCTGGTCAAAGCCGATCAGGTCTTTATTTTCGGGCAAGCCGGGTCTCGCATTATGGCCGAAAGACTATCGAAACGGCTTTCCGCAAATGTATTCTGGATTCAATCTTTTCCCGTAAGTGAGAATTGGGAAACCCATGTTTCCCAATTCCTGCGAAGGCAGTTAAACGATCTGGGATATCCGATTCGCGGAAAACCCATTCACCTCGTGCCTGCTCCCGACGACATACGGAAGGCTGAAGAACTTCTGAATAGACTGGGCGTCTGTTCACCCCCGATTCTCGTTCATCCGGGAAGCGGCGGCAGGCGAAAAGTCTGGCCGCTCCGTTACTGGCGTCACTTGATAGAGTGGATGCGGATCGAATTGTCATTTCAAGTACTTTTATCCGTTGGGCCGGCTGATGAATGCCTCCACGAATTCTCACGGTTCATGCAGGATTCCGGAGTTCCCGTGGTGAGCGACCTGTCGGCGGCAAGGCTCTCCGGCCTGCTTTCGCTTTGCCGGCTCTATACCGGGAGCGATTCTGGAGTAAGCCACCTCGCGGCTGCTGTAGGGATACCGGTAATCGCGGTTTTTGGACCCACCGACCCGCGCGTTTGGGGACCGAGAGGAAAAAATGTAGTGGCTTTGCGAAAAACCTGGGAAGATTCAGACGTTCTTGAGTGGACGCCCAACCTGGGCGCGGCAAGGCTTCGATACGCCGATGGCCCAAATATCCCTGCGAAACGCATTTCCTTTCCGGACCGTGAAATTGCCGATTTGATTCTGGCAATGGTCCATGACGGGACCCCCCGGTCGTAATCACCGAGTCATGCCAAGCTTTAACTGGGTACTGAAAGAGGATCGAAATTTTCGAGACCTTGGGTTCGATCATTGTTTGCAATCATGATCTTGTTCGTCTTGATCGAAGTTTGAATATTCTCAACCCGTTCACGGGCTTTGTCGAGTTCGGCTTTAACTGATGGGTTCGCTTTGTCTTCATACTCTCGCTGCCAAACTAGTACCATGTACCATTTAATCATTCGCATTAAGGCTCCATGTGATATAGTGGCGGCCACGGAACGCCGCACCAGAAAAGATTGGGCGATTCAGATCTAGCAGATGCTTAATGAGCGGTATCCGAACGCGATCAGGGTTCGTCTGGTGATGGACAATCTGAACACCCACGATATTGCCTCACTTTATGAAACATTCGCCCCTGACGAGGCTGGACGACTGGTGGAAAGGCTTGAAGTTCACCACACACCCAAACACGGAAGCTGGTTGAATATGGCGGAGATTGAACTCAGCGTCCTGAAAGGGCAGTGCCTCGATCGCCGGATTGCCGACTTGGAAACCATGCAGACGGAAGTGGCGGCATGGAACCGAAACCGGAACAACAGCACAAAAAGAATTAATTGGCAGTTCACCACAACGGACGCTCGGATCAATCTAAGGCGTCTTTATCCGACACTTTAAGTGTTACGTGGTGCTAGGCATCAGGCATGGAAAAAGACAGTCTAAACCGACCGCGCTCGGGCAAGGATCGCTGCCGCCCCGCCAGGGCCTCTCCGCAGCTTTGCCCTATTTTCCGGGCAGGCAGTGAAATTTTAACAGACGAAGCTTAAATGGGTATCACCAGAAGCGGTCCGTTACAGTTGTACCCAAACGGTTAGAACCGCCCAGCCCCGGCCGAATGCCGGGGCTTCCGGATTTTTCCCCGTCAAACCATCGCGAATGCGCTCTAACGCGCTTGTGAATGAACTCGTTTAGCCCTTGCCGGTGAGGGTCGGCAATATGATGCCCCAATTACACCGGGGGCTACGGTCAATACCCGCAGCCGTGAGGCTCCGGGTCGTGAATGCCGCGTCCAAGCCAGCAGCTCGCGTCAGGGCGGGGATGATCCCTTTCGGTTTGCTTGTTGAGGGGACGGCCCTGGAAAGTATTCCGGTTAAAGTTGTAAGGATAGCCTTTGTCATAATCGTAGTTGTAATACCCCTCGTAGGCGCATGGGTTGTAAGCCCAATAAGACAAACCGTCGGGTGTATGGCAGTAGTATTGATATTGGGCATGTGCCGTACCGACAGACCAGCAAAGGCCTCCCGACAATGCCAAAAATATAATCAGAGTTAAAAATTGTGCTCGCATCTTCGTCATCCGGTTTTTCTTTAAATTATGGAACCACTCCATATTTGATAAACACTTCAAGATCTGCAAGAAAGAGAAAATCCCCGCATGACGGGGATTTTACGGCAAATGGACCGGTATGGTCAGGCGTTGCGGTTAATTCCCGCCGCCATGAATACCGGTGCTGCCGCTTTGCGCGCTGGAATGAGCATCGCCTTCCAGCGGGGTGCCGTGGAAAGTATTTTGGTGGAATTTATAAGGATGGCCTTTATCGAAATCACGGTTGTAAGATCCCTCGTAGGCGCAAGGGTTATAGGCCCAATAGGTGAGACCGTCCGGTGTTTTGCAGTAATATTGAAATTGGGCATGGGCCGTCCCGGTGAACCAGTAAGGGCCCACTAACAACGTCAGGAATATAATCAGAAACAAAAATCTCGCTCGCATGTTCACTCCTCCAAATTGTTTTCTCCGAAAGCGCTTTCAAAACCGGTCCTGTTCGTTAGTTACGTTGATTTCCCGGAATCGCTCCCTTCATTTACCTACTTATACAAACCCGGATCGAAAAAGGTCACAGAAAAAAGAAGCCCCGGTCCGCATTGACCAACACGTTGAGGATGCATAGCAATATCAGAACATTATGCTTTTCTATAGGTCGGACTTCGGTTCAAATGCGAAATGCCGTCGCCGGCGTGAGACTTGGCCGTAAACCTGGAGTGGGAAAAAGCCGATTAGATAAATACCGTCCCGAATTTGAAGCTTTATTGAGGAACGGGTCCAGGAAGAATTACATCTTCGCCCGCAAAACTGCAGAACACTTAAAAGTCACTACCTTTCTCGCCGGCAGCATCATCGGATCACATGTCTGGGGATTTCTGCCTCTACGTTTCTGCTTTTCTTTCACACAAAATTTTCTGAACCCGCTAATGAGAACATCCTCACCATTTTCGAGGGATTGTTTAATCAACTCGAAAAGCGTGTCGATGATCTGGGCTGACTCGGTCTTGATGAAAATGTTTTTAGCGAAGAGTGCTTCCACGATTTGGGCTTTTGTGACGGTCATTGATTGTTCCTCTGAAATGAGCGTAAGACCTTGATGGATATGGGCAAATTCAACGGGAGTTTGTTGGGATCTGGTCATTCCAACTATTGCAGATAACAAGGTAGTCTCAGTTCGAATCCGCCAGCATGAGCCATCAAGTCCTGCTTCGAGGTATGTCCTTGTATCCGGCTCACTGGCTTCGCCCAAAATATCCAGAGATGCTGAGCACATAGTGGTGGTGGAAAGTGATCTGGATGCCATGCTGGTCTACAGGAAGCGGGCGATCTGGTGAGTGTCTTGTCCCTTGGGTCCGTAATTGGAAGACCAGATTCAGAGATGACCAAAAGGCTTCAAAATGCCCGGCTCATATTGATCTCACTGGATAAAGATCAAGCTGGAGGAAAGGTATCGTGGGAGTGGTGGAGCAAGTACTTCAGAAACGCAAAAAGATGGCCCACTATCGAAGGGAAAGACCCCTGTGAAGCTTTTCAGAACGGATTGGATATAAAAAAAAAGATCATGGATCATCGCCGGACTTCCCTACAGGCGGCTTCAAGGAGTTCAAAAAACCTTTCCGTCAGGCCATTGCAATGAAGCGAGTCCGATCAAGCCGGCCTTGGATTACGATCTGATAACAACTACAGATTTTTTGGAAAAAGCTGTCTCCGCCTTGGCTGGCCATGACCTCCTTGCCATCGACATAAAGACGACCGGTCCCGATCCCCATTCCGATACTATCAGACTCATTCAAATTGCCGCAGAATCCGGACCCGCAATCTTGATAGACTTTCTCGAATTGGGCGTCGCAAGCATTGAGCCGCTAAAACTGCTTCTTGCCTCCAATGCGGAGAAAGTGCTCCATAATGCGAAATCCACTCTGAAATTTTTGAAGACAATGGGAATAGGCGTCAGTGCGTCAATCTTTGACACCATGCTTGCCGGTCAAATTCTCTCATGCGGAGATGCGTCTGAGCCATCTCTTGGTCACTTATCTCAACAATACCTGAAAGAGTTCCTTCCCAACGACAAGTTAGATTTCTGTGGAAACGACCTGGGCAGTCAACATTTCTTCACTGCCGCCCGCGATACCAGGATCATATTGAAACTCAAACTCGCACTTGCCGGTCACCTTCAGAAATTGGGGCTGGTCGATGTTGCGGAACTGGAATTAGGATGCAAACCATGAGCCAAAACGTGGGATGGGAGGGAGAGGAGGGAGAAGACTAGCCAATTCCTCCCGAAAAGCTCGCGAGAAATTGAGCTAAAGCACCTTGTTTTTGACAAAGTTTAGTTGCCTATTTCGGAGCTTGAAACGCCG